>QMCE01000171.1_pt1 | contig 31744 bp, 15 predicted proteins | sample 1821851 | NCBI WGS metagenome assembly QMCE01 (sample SAMN09453174, study PRJNA476694) | Termite gut metagenome, whole genome shotgun sequencing project. | isolation source: worker | host: Odontotermes sp. | place: South Africa:Pretoria | collected 2016-01-28 | reverse complement strand
CCATTCGTCGGCTTTTATACCGACGGTTTGTCCATAGATCGGATAGTTGAGAGTGAACTCGACGGGGAATGTGCCGCCCATCGTGGCGACCGGGGAGTCGTCCAGATCGGTCTCGATCCCCTCCTCGGAAATTTCGGGTACCGTGTGGCCATCGCCCCAGCCTGTGATATTTCCGCCGACGACATTAACTAATCCCCGAGGTGCGTCGGCGGATACTTCGTAGAGATACTGTTTGCCTTTGAGATAGGTTTTGCCGGTCATTGGAGCCGAAACCGTCGTACCATCGTCAAAAGTGAAGAGCAGATCGTAATCGGCCGCTCCGGGCATCACGACAGCTTCCACACGGGCCTTTCCCCCTGTCAAACCTATGTATTTCGCGGGTATCGTGGTCGTGGCGTCGTTGTCCGCGACGGCCGCGGGAGATGTTTCCCTGAGGTCGAATTTACCCGTGGCGGGCAATCCCTCGATGACGGTTGTCATCTTCGTCAGGTCGGCCCCGGATGTCTCCTCCACCAGGAAGATGAGGCGGCTCAACTGGTGGTAGAACTGCAGGTTTACGTCATCCGCGGCTTGACGTACCACCGGTGCGTACATCAGGTCTATGTTGGCGGTCTGGTCTGTCAGGTCGATCGGGTATACGTTGTCGTGTGCCGAATGGATGTCATTGTGATAGGGATAGTAAGCCACGAAATTGGCAAATTCTCCCTTACCGGGCCAAAAGAGGTCGCCGCCTTCGAACTCACCGCCTCCCACATGGGTGCGAAGAGTGTTCCGGGTGGCTTCCGTGCCGGTCATAGTTTGTGCGTCGGTGTACATGTAGAGGCCGATACGGTCGTTCTCATCCCACACATTGCCCAGCTCTCCCGATACACGGGTGCTTACGGCGTCGATGGCTGAGAAAAATTTAATGGGTTGACCCGGGTCGCTCGTTGGCGACTCGATACAACCCACAAGAGTAACGGCCGCAACAGAGACAGCCAGGGATACAAGTTTTTTCATAATGGATAGAGTTAGGTTTAGTATTGCATTTAATATGGTTCGATTTGTTACGGCAAAAATACCTATTATCGGTACCCCGCTTCGTACGATTTGTTGCATTCTTCTTACCTTTTGTTGATGTTGTTCCGGGAAGGTCGGAGTTTAGAGCTTGTTTTGCTCCTTGGCGTCCCGGTTATTTCGAGCAAATCCGATGACGCCCGGCACCGTTTTGCGTTTGTCGCAGATTATCACTATAATTACACCATACCGACTTTCTCCGACTACGACCCAGCCTCGGTGGTTGACGACAGGTGGCGGGCCATCGGTGCCTGGGCGTGGGGAATGAGCCGTATGGTGGACTATCTCGAAACCCAACCGAGGGTCGATGCGAAGAAGATCGCCGCCGTGGGGCACTCGCGGCATGGAAAAGCGACGCTATGGGCGGGAGCGCAAGACGGACGTTTCGGGATCGTCATCTCCAACGAGTCGGGGTGTGGAGAAGCCGCCCTCTCGAAACGGGCTATCGGTGAGAATGTGGACCGTATCACCGGAGCGTTCCCCCATTGGTTCTGCCCCGCTTTCAGACGATATGCCGACAACGAAGGCGCCATGTCCTTCGACCAGCACGAACTTTTGGCCCTGATCGCCCCCCGCAAGCTCTATGTCGCCAGCGCCGAGGATGACGGGTGGGCCGACCCGAAGGGCGAATTCCCGGGAGGGTACCACGCGGGACCGGTCTATGAATTATACGGTTTGGAGGGCCTTGGCACCGATGTGCAGCCCCCCGTTCACCTACCGGTCATCAATGATATCGGATATCACCTCCGCACCGGGATCCACGACATTACCGATTACGACCGGGAACGGTTCATGGACTTTGCGGACAGGCATTTTGGGAGGTAATGTGGACAAAAAGGACTGATAAAGTCGTTGTAAATTATCTAAGATTAGTAAGTTACGAGTAGTTTGATGAATGTCATTTGAATTAGACACGAATAATATTCCGGTTACGGAACCCTGACATTTTCTTCAGTCAAGGTGGTGACGTTCTCCGAGCGGCGCACAATGTCACCCACCGAACCGGCACTTATGTTGCGCAGTTCGACACGGCCTATCGGGAGGCGGGCGTCGCCTTTCAGATCGTATACCCTTTCGGTGGAGCGGCACCACATGCCGTCGACGTAGATGCCGTCGATACGGGTGATGCGTGTCTCATAGGTGGGCACGAGGTCACGCCACTGGTAAAGCACATCGGTGTCGATCCCCACCATGCACCCGGCCCGGCCCGCCTCCACGTTCTTAATGTGGATATTCTCGACGAAACCGCCGCGCCGATGGTTGGTCTTAATGAACAGGATGTTTGTCACCGAGCCCGGCACGGTACAGTCGTGCATGTAGATGTTGCGCACGCCGCTCGAAATCTCGCTGCCGATGCCCAGCAGAGTGTGGCCCGCCCGAACCCTGCAGTTGCGGATAACGATGTTTTCACACGGCGTATCGAGTCTCCATGCGTCGCGATTGCGCCCCGACTTTATCACCACCGCGTCGTCGCCCTGATCGAACAGACAATCCTCCACGAGAAAGTTGCGGCTCATTTCGAGGTCTATTCCGTCGTTGTTGTGGCCGTGGGCCTTCACGTCGAGACCCCGCACCACCCCTCCGGCGCACATATAGAGATGGATCGTCCAGAAAGGGCTTTCGCGAATCGTGAAACCGTCCAGAAGCACGCCCCGGCAGCGGTTGAAATGTATCAGGTGCGGCCGCATGTTGTTCCCGCCCGCGCCCATCCGGCGTTCTTCCACCGGCACATCTGTCGAAGCCATCGTGTACAGCTCCCGCAAGGCATCCAGATGGGGCTGCGGACGTCCGAACCACTCTTCCCATGTGTTCATGCGTGAGCGCAACATTCCGGGACCGGTTATGGCTACATTTATGCAGTCGAAGGCGTACACCAGCGGTGAATAGTTGTAGCACTCCATCCCTTCCCACGAAGTCATCACTTCGGGGAGATACTCCGCGGGATCATCCGAGAATTCGAGTACCGCCCCTTCTCGCAGGTGGAGGTCGACGTTGCTACGGAGATGGACGGGGCCGGTGAGCCACACCCCTTCGGGGATCACGACATGGCCACCTCCGGCCTCATGGCACGCCTCGATGGTGGCGGCAATGGCCCCGGTGTTGATCGCCTCACCGCCTGCCACGGCGCCGTAATCGGTGATCGGAAAGTATTCGTCGGGATAGACGAAAATCTTTATCCGCTCCATCGGGAACGGAGCCTCCACCTCGATGTTCAAATAGTCGCTACTGCAGGCGGTAGGCAGGCCCGCATAAAACAGAATGGAAAACAGGATCGAAAGTTCTCTTTTCATGGATTATGGCGATATGTTGGTGACGAATTGATTTGCGTACTCTCTCGGGGTCATACCGTGAACCTCCTTGAAATATTGCTTGAATCGCGAATGGTTCGTCATTCCGGTTTCGTACATCACCTCGGTCATCAGGAGTTGTCCGGTTGCCAGAAGCTGGGCGGCGCGTTGCATTCTGAAATTGCGGATTATATCCATCGCGTTCATGTCGATGGACAAACTCTTCAATCGTCGATAGAGATGGTTGCGGGTCATGTTCAGGCTGTTGGCAAGCTCGTCGACCCCGAACGCGGAGTCGGACATGTTGAGTTCCATGATCTCGCGTATCTTGCCCAGCAGCCGTTCCTCTTCGGACGGGATGGTGATATCGGAAGGTACTAATAGCTTTTCGGATCTCACTCTGCGCGCGAAATAGTTTCGCGAATTGAGTTGGTTCATAATGCGCATGATGAGACTGTCGGCGTCAAACGGTTTGACTATGTACTCTTGCGCTCCGGCCATGAATGTTTCACGGATCGACTCTTTATCGCTGTTTATGCTGTGGACTATCACCGGAATGTGGGCGGTGCCTGTGTTCGACTTGAGTCGGCGGATGAGTTCCATGCCGTCGACGTGAGGCATCATCATGTCGGTAATTATGAGGTCGGGCTTGTTTTTTACGGCCGAAGCCAGTCCCGCCTCACCGTCCGGGGCTGTCAGTATGTTGAAATTGTTTTTCAGCGAATCGGTCATGTAGGCAAGCATGTCCTCGTTGTCCTCGATGACGAGAATTGTGTATTGGTTGCTTTCTCTGGCGTCGGCCTGTGGCAACTCCGTTTTAGCGTGACGCAAAGCGGCCGGGTCGGGATCATCATCCGCCACCAAATGCTCGGTTTTGTAAAAATCCCTGTCGATACGGATATGGAGGGTAAAGGTCGATCCGAAGCCGTGCCTGCTTTTCACGTCTATCATCCCGCCGTGCTGCTCCGCGATCACTTTTGAGAACGACAATCCCATTCCGTTGCTGTTACCTTGCAACGGAGTGCCGTGGTAGAACATGTCGAAGATACGCGGAATCTCGCTCTCCTCCATTCCCACTCCCGAATCGATGACCGAAATGACAGCCCACTCGCCCGCCTGATTATTCTCATGCCGGAGCACCACCTCGACATATCCGCCGGGAGGGGTGAATTTGAAGGCGTTGGTTATGAAGTTGATCAACACACTCTCTATTTTTCCCAGATCGAACCATCCCGTGAAATTGTCTACAGGAGTGGTGTATTTTAAACGAATACCGTTTTTTTCACTCTGATACAGGAACAGATTGATGATATTCACCATGACCACATGCACGTCGTGCGATCCCACCGACATCTGTATGGCATCGATCGAATCCCGCCGCATCTCTAAAAGTTGGTTGATACGTTTGTGCAAATTTCTCCTGTTTTTTTCTATCAATTCGAGTCTGAGGTGCGTGTAATCGTCATCGCATTTTTTTCTGAGATCGTTCAGCGGTGCGGTGATGAGCGAAAGCGGCGTTTTGAGTTCGTGGGCTATGTTGAGGTAAAAATTCATTTTCATCTCCTCCAACCGCTTGTCGTTCTGCCGTTCCATCTCCTGCATCAACAGTTTGTTCTTCCACTCGTGGCGCGAACGCAGGTAAATGTATGTAAACAGACACATACCCCAAGCCAATGTCGCATACATCGCGATCGCCCACCATGAGGCCCATAAAGGAGGTTTTATGTGTACCGATATGGTTCGAGGGGTGTCGCTCCACACCCCGTTGTTGTTGGCCGAAAGCAGGCGGAACAGATACTTTCCGGAAGGAATGTTTTCATACGAAGCAAAACGCTCCCTGGCGTCTTTTTCGATCCACCGTTTGTCGTATTCTTCGAGCATGTAACGGAAACGGTTCTTTTCCGGTGCCGCGTAGTGATCGCTCGTAAACCCCACCGTAAAACTGTTCTGTGTGTAATTGAGTACCAGGGAAGGATCATGGTTCAATCCACGGTCCAACAACACTTTGCCTTCGTACTCCTCCAACGGGGCGATGGGACTGTTGAGCACTTTCAGATCGGTGATGATCGGAGAGCCGATGTAGGCGTTGTCGACGAACAGCGACGGATTGAAATAATTTATGCCGTTGATAGTGCCCACGAACAGCCATTCGCCAACGCGGCATGCGGCGCTCGTGCAAGTATTGCTTCGCAGTCCGTCTTCGTGCCTGTAAACCGCAACAGAACCATCTTCCGGATCGTAACAGTAGAGTCCCTGGCTGCTGTTGAGCCACAACTTTCCGAATGCGTCCTCGGTGATCGCATCGACCTTGGCGTCCTTGATATACGGTAAATTTACATGGCGCGAAGAGGTGATGTCCATACCTTTCAGTTCGATCACGTTAAGTCCGCTGTCGGTCCCCACCCACACCCGTCCGTCGGCGCTTTCGGTGACGCACCACACCTGATCATGGCTCAGGGTGTACTTCGTCCCTTTCTTGCGCAGGACGACGGGTGGCAAAATATCATTCACCGTGTAGATGATCCTCGTGAGGCCATTGTCGGGCGATCCCACCCAAACAGTATTGGAATCGATGTCGGACCAGAGGCTGAAAGCGGAATCCGAAGCCAGGCCGTTGCCGATCGTGTAAGTGCAGTACGATCCCGTAGCGGGGTCGAGCCTGACCAGACCCTGTATGGTCGCTATCCATATATTTCCGTAAGAATCCTCACATATGTCGGTGTAGAACTGGTATTGTTTCATCGCATAGTCCGGCGACACTCCCGTGAACACTCTTTCGGAGCGGTAGCCTCGCTCTCCGGTACGGGTCACCCGGTAGACCGATTCCCGCGCGGCCAGCCACAGCGTCCCGTCCCGCGCTTCGATTATTTTGGAGATCATACTTCGGGTGACCGTCGCCGTGATGTCATCCACACGTCCGGACGTCAAGTCATAAACAAGGATACTCTTTTGGTAGACACATATCCACAACTTGTTGCGACTGTCCAATAACATGGCGTTGATATATCCCTCAAAGGGTGGCAAAAAGTCGGATGGGTTGTTCGACGGCGTTTTGAAAGTGAACAATCGCGGTAAAGTCAGGTCGGCGTAATTGATCCCGTTGCGTGTTCCGATCCACAGAACGTTGGAGGGGTCGATCATGAGCGCCTGAATCCAGTTGTCGGACAGTGCGCCGAAAATATCGGCGTTCGTGTATTGTGCGATTTTGAACTGCCGACCGCTGTTCGTTTCTACTCTGTACAACCCTTCTCCGGAGCCCACCCAAATGACCGATCGCGAATCCTGTGCGAGACAGGATATGGCGAAATTTTCGGATCCGCGCAACGCAACTTTTTTGAAATCGCCACTCCCCGCCGCCTGCAACTCCAGGCCGTTTTCCGTCCCGACCCAGATATTCCCTTTCAGGTCGAAAAGGATATCGGAAACACGGATGTTGTTGAAATGTTCGATCTCGCGGAACGAAAGTTCGTTATCGCCACCGCCGTCGAAAACGAACAGACCCATGGAACTGCAAACCCAAATCCGGCCATGAAGGTCTCTGTTTATGGAGTCGACCCAACCCGCAGGGAAATTCGCGACCGTCTGAAAACGGAAACCGCCGCCCTGTAAACATTCTCCGAAAACAAGGTCTCGCCGGGTTCCTATCCACAAGTTGCCGCCGTTGTCGTGACACAGAGAGGCCACCCAGCAGGACTGCAGCATGCCCAGGGAATCGGTGTAGTTTTGGTAAGTATCGTACCGGGGATCGTAACGCGCCACGCCGCCGTCCATTCCGAGCCAGACCTTACCATCGGGGTAGGGTAACATACATGTAACGCGGTTGTTGAAAAGCCCGTTCGGATTGTCGCCGGTGTGTCTGACGGACTTTATTTCGTATCCGTCGTAAAAGTTCAAACCATCGTAAGTGGAGATCATCAACATCCCGTCCTCACGGCGTGTGAAGTCGGTGACCGAGTTCTGCGACAGGCCCTCGTTCACACTCAGGTGTTTAAAATACAGTTTCCTGTCGATATCGATCGGCGACGCCTGTACGCTGGCGTGCGCCGACACTCCGGCCGATATCAAAATCGATATTAAGACGGGTGTTCTTCTCATGGGGTAGTAGTTTCGTACTTCGGAACAAATATAGGCAAAATAATAACCGGTTGCATAAGGCGGGGACACATTTTTAACAAACTGTAAGAAGAATGCAACAAAGCGTAAGTAATGTAACCGAAGGTGTGAGTACGTTTGTTGTGCTAAATAGGGCACACTAATTTTCTACAACCTTAACCTTTAATACTAACCTTTATTTTAATCCGCGTATGAAGAACTTTTTAACGACTTGTAAAGGTATCGTTTCCGTGGTAATCCCGCTGATGCTCGCCTTTATTGTCTTGCAGGTCAACGCCCAAACCCCAACGGCAAGGAACCTTCGGCAGGGTATTCCCGTCACCGGTAAGGTTGTCGACGGAGAAGGCCAACCGGTCATCGGTGTAACCGTCGTAATCCAGGGTACAACGCAGGCAACAATGACAGATGTCAACGGAGTTTACGGCCTGTCCGTCCCCAATGAACAAGCCACGCTTGTTTTCTCTATGGCGGGGTATATTTCGCAGGAAATTGCGGTCGGCCCTCGGACCACCATCGATGTCACGCTGGGAGAGGACACCCAGCTACTCGAAGAAGTTGTGGTGGTGGGTTACAGCAAGCAGGCAAAGATGACATTAACGGGCTCCATCTCGGCCATAGGACAGGAGGACATCCAGTCTATTTCGACCCCCACCCTGGGAGAGGGACTTTTAGGAAAAGTAGCCGGGATATCCATGACCCAGTCTTCCGGAGTGCCGGGGGAATCGGACCCGTCGGTATTCATCCGGGGGATCGGGACCTTCAACAGCTCCGAACCTTTGTTCATTATCGATGGCATACCCAATACAAAGCGCGCATTCATGCAACTTAATCCATCCAGTATCCGTGATATAAGCATACTGAAAGATGCTTCGGCGACAGCGGTATACGGGGTTAAGGGTGCGAACGGGGTGATCATCGTCTCCACCCGACGGGGCGACATCGGAAAAACGACCGTCGACGGGCAGTTCACTTATGGTATACAGACGCCACGGGGATTGTTGGAGTTTGCCGACTCTTACCAATACTCCCTCGCTTACAACGATATGTTGCGCCGTGACGGAGAAACCACCGGGTTCATTTCCGACGAACATATCGAACATTACAGGACGAATGACGAACCTTTACTGTTTCCCAACAAAAACTGGGTGAAGGAGGTGATCAACGAAATGGCTCCTCAAATGCGGGCGAATCTGAATGTGTCGGGAGGAACCGAAAAGATTCAATACTTCACCTCCGTATCCTACTTGGGGCAGGAGGGATTGTTGAATCAATATGGTACGGCCATGGCCAATTTCGGATATGACCGTTTGAATCTTCAAACCAACGTGGATATCGACATCACCCCGACCACCAAACTGTCGTTTACCGGAAGTTCAAGGATCGGGAACCGTGTCGAACCTCTTCCCGCCCAAACCGTGGATATGAATACCATGTGGAGCAGGCTTTATGACATTGTCCCCATGACGAGTTACGGGGTTTATGAAGGGAAATTTGTAAATCCGGACATGAGGTATTTGCCCGAATCGATCGCCTTCGTTCAGGAAAGTTTTCCACAGTATCTTAAAACTGGAGACTATCGAACGGCGGAAGAAAACCGTTTCGACTTCAACCTGGACTTTGTTCAGAATATGGGCGGGATATGGTCCGCCCTCGATGGGCTGAATTTCAGAACTAAAATGGGATACAGGAGTGGTTTCGACCGGAGCAAAGTGACACAGGGAGGAATTTATGCCCTCTATACGGCTATTTACAATAAAGACGCCGTGAGCCCCGACCCCAATATCGATCCCGATCAGATCGTGTTTAAAAAGTCAGGTGAAAATTCCCCGAAATCATGGCGCACGTGGTACTCTCCGAACAGATATATGTATCTTGAGTTCGGTTTCGATTATGAAAAGACTTTCGGTAAACATTATCTGAGCGGACTGGTGCTTTATAATCAGAACAAGGATTATTTCCCGCCCAGCAATTGGGTTTACAGGGAGATCCCTACCGGTAATGTCGGATTGGTAGGACGGGTAAACTACAATTACAGCCAAAAATACCTGGCCGAAGTGAATCTGGGCTATAACGGATCGGAAAATTTCGCCCGACACAGACGCTTTGGCCTGTTTCCCTCCATCTCAGCCGGTTGGGTTGTGAGCGAGGAAAAATTCATGCAGGATGTTTCCTTTGTGGACCGGTTGAAATTACGCGCCTCCTACGGGATCGTCGGTAGCGACCAGGCAGGTGGAAAATCACGTTTCATCTACATCGGAACGGCTTACGACAGGGATGTCGTTCAATATTACGGGTATAATTTCGGCAACAATATTCCGGAGTTCCGCCACGGAGTGCTCGAAGCATCGGTGGGGAATAGCGAAGTGACCTGGGAAACAGCGAGAAAACAAAATTACGGGATCGATATGGAACTGTTCAATAATCGCCTATCCCTGAGTGTCGACTATTTTTACGAGCACAGGGACGATATCTTGATGGAACCCAAGTCGAATCCCGGTTTTCTGGGTTACAAAATGCCCATGCTCAATCTCGGTGAGGTTAAAAACCAAGGGGTCGATGTAGCTGTCGGCTGGAATGGCAAATCGCGGGATTTCACATACTCTTTGGACGGAAATTTCACCTATTCGAAGAACGAGATAATTTTCCAGGACGAAATACCACCGGTCGAACCCTACCAGTCTAGGACGGGACACCATCTCAATTCTTTCTACGGATATGTGTGGGAGGGATATTACACGGAAAAGGAGGCCCGGATAATCGAACAGGAACGACTTGCCGGTACACTTCCCGAAGATCGCAGCCTCCCCTTGCCGACAGCTGCTTTTGTGAGAGCGGGGGATATGAAATATGCCGACCTGAACGGCGACGGAACGATCGACCAGATAGACACCAAAGTTATAGAGCATCCGAATCAACCGGAGATTATGTTCGGTATAAATGGTCGCATGGCGTGGAAGAATATCGACTTCAATTTCGGATTGCAGGGGGTGGCCCGTGTCTCCCGCGAGTTGGGCTATAAACAACCTTTTGGCAGCACCGGCCGAAGCGCCCTTTGGTTGCCTTTTGCGAAAGATTCCTGGACTCCCGAGAGAGCCGAGGCGGGTACCGTAGAATGGCCGCGCGTATCGGTGGATAACAAGGCTTATAATGCAGCGACTTCCACATTCTGGGTCAGGGACGCTTCCTATCTGCGCCTCAAAAGAGTCGAAGTCGGATACACGTTCAACAATGTCCCTCTTGTGAGAGGCGTGAGAGTATATTTTTCCGGCACCAACCTGTTTACGCTACAAAAACATGAATTCAGATGGTCCGACCCCGAACTGTCTAATCAAAATTACCCTCTTGTGAAGTTTTACATGATGGGATTGGATGTCTCTTTTTGACCTGATTAAAATTAATATCGATTATTATGAAAATAGTTAAAACATATAAAACATTCGGCTTGCTTATCATGCTGTGCATGGCTGTCCTTAACGGATGCGAGGATATAAAGTTCGGAAATGCTTTTTTGGAACAACCTCCCGAATTGAGTTATTCATTGGACTCCACCTTTGTCAATGCCGAGAGGGCCAGGGAAGTGCTGTGGAACGCCTACTCCACGTTGCCTTACGGACTCGGGTATGGCAAAGACAACGAAGCCGCGTCGAAGCCTCTGGGCTGGATATCAGGAAAAAGCGGGATAGGCGCTACTAATGCTTATTCGGTACCTCTTTGGTGTTTAACCGATCTGGTGAGGTTCAAGATGACATACGGAGCCGTCTTCGAATGGATGAACGGTACGGTCACGGCCCAGAATGCAAACAATAACGGCAAATACAATTGGACTAATAACCTCGGATGGAACGGGATCCGGATTTCACACATCTTTCTTGACAACCTGGATCGGGTTCCCGACATGAATGATGCCGAGAAGGACAGGTTGAAGGCGGAAGCGAAGATCATCATTGCGACTCACTATGTTGAGATGTTCCACCATTACGGCGGTGTTCCTTACGTGGATAAGGCCTTCGATCCGAACGATGAACTGGTGTTGGAGCGTTTGACGGTCATGGAGACGGTGGAGACCATCTGCGGACTCATCGACGAGGCTATCCCCCATCTTCCTTTTGTTCTGGACGATCCGGCGACCTGGTCGGGACGTTTGACGTCCGCCGCCGCCATGGGATTGAAAGTCAAATTTTTGCTGATGGCTGCAAGTCCCCTCTTCAATAGCGACCAGCCTTATATGCAGGGAGAGGCGGCAACCAAAGAGCTTGTATGGACGGGAGGTTACAAGAGAGAACTTTGGGAGAAACTGAAAACGGCGTGCGAAGATTTGCTCACAAGACTGGAGGGCCAAACTTACTACCGCATGATAGACACGGGAAATCCGAGTCTCGATTACAGGGCCGGGTACATGGAGCGGGTCGAGGAGACGCTCTATTCCACGCGGACGGTATATCGTTGGGTCTCTCCCACGGTGACCGATATTATCCGCAATCAACACTGGTGGGCCGATTGTACGCCCCTGCACAATTACGCCATCAAATTCCCCATGAAAAACGGCATGTCCATAGATAATCCGGATTCGGGCTACGATCCGGCCAATCCTTATCTGAACAGGGACCCGCGCCTCTATGAAGCCCTTTTGGTTAACGGCGGTGCTTTCCAGTCGCGGAAAATGGAGTTGTATGAGAGCGGACAGGACCGGCTAACCCTCCGGAATGACTTTGCGTTTGCAGGTTACAAGTTGTTTAAATGGAAGTTGAACCTGCAAACGAGCGAACAGAAACCCAATCAATGGCCCTACTTCCGTATCCCGGAACTGTATCTGATCTACGCGGAAACATTGAATGAATTGAACAATGGTCCTACCGCCGAAGCTATCGCTTATGTGAACAGGGTGCGTGATCGTGTCGATGTGGGTCCCATCGAAGCCTTCATCGGAAAGCCGGCGGACCAGATCACCAAACAGGAGTTCCTTGACGCCGTATTGAATGAAAGAGTACTTGAATTGGGATGCGAAAATTCCCGTTGGTTCGATATGGTACGTCGTAAAATGGAAGATGTGTTTACCGCCAAGGATATTGCGATGGATGTCTATCTGAAGGTTCCGAAAGCAGGATTCAATATCGGACAGGTCGATTTCTCAGAACACTCACAATATTTTGAATATGTCGAGACCGAACTTCCCGATGCATTCAGATGGCAAAGTGAGTTCAGCCCCAAATACTACCTCGACCCCCTGCCCTTTGAAGAAATACAAAAGGGATATGGATTGATCCAAAATCCTGGATGGGAGTTATAATTATTCGTGCACAGTTTAAATACTATTATACAGATGAAAAGTATTGCTAAAAATAAGATTAAGATCAAGACGGTCTTAATGATGTGTTTGTGTTTCTCTTTCCATGCCGTCTTCGGACAGGACAAAGTGGAGGGCGTGGTGTTGTCGGGAACGGGTGACTTTTTGGAGAATGCCACCGTATCGGTTGCAGGTAATCTTGCCAGTAAAGTCTTTACCGATAAAGAAGGGAAATTTGAGATCATGGCCGGAGACTATCTGCCTTTGGTCGTGGAATATAAAAACATCTATCGTAAGACGGTCAAGGTATCGGATGTCAGACAAAACGGGATCATCATACTGGATTCCGGCTCCAAGCTGATTAATGTCGGCAACGGACAGGAATTTAGAGAGGAAGAACTTGCCTCTTCTGTTGGGTATGTGGGCAGGGACAAAATTGGGAAGGTGACTGCGTACGACATGCCGAGCACTATGTTGGGTCAGCTCCAGGGATTGCGGATGGGTCAGAATACCGGTCCTAACGCGGACAACAGGGCGGCCATTTTCAGCAGCATCAGAGGACGGGCTACAACCCAGGATGGAGGCATGATGGTGCTGATCGACGGAGTGGAACGCCCTTCCAACACCGTTTTGCCCGAGGAGATAGAGTCTGTGACCGTTCTGCGCGACGCCGCGGCGAAGGCACGATATGGACAAAGAGGTGCCAATGGAGTGCTTATTTTGAACACCAGAAGAGGAAGTAAGGGAGCTCCGCAGTTTTTTGCATCTGTCGAACAGGGAATGACCCAGCCCACCCGCCTGCCGAAATTTCTGGATGCCGCCTCTTATGCCATGGCCGAAAACGAAGCACGCGTAAACGATGGTTTGGCCCCACGGTACTCCGAGGCCGAGATCGGCCACTTTCAGTCCGGAGAGTATCCTTATCTGTATCCGAACGTGGATTGGATTAAGGAGACTCTGAAAAACTACGGCTCTTTCGGCAGATACAATTTCGGGGTTTCGGGCGGTAACGATATCACGAATTATTTCGTGAGTTTAAATTACCAGAACGATAACGGCCTGTATAAACATACGGAACTGAACGATGGTTTTTCCACCCAGTTGAGGAATGACAAGATCAACATGCGAACGAATCTCGACATCAGGGTTAGCCCGACCACTTTGGTAAAGGTCAATTTGGGAGGATTTATCTCGATAAACAAGCAACCGGCCACTCCGGGGGCGAGTCGGGAGGATGCAGTGTTCATTATGTCCAATCAACAGTATTACAACACGACACGATTGGCAAGCAGCAATATCGTGTCGGCCGCTTTTTCAATTCCATCGGCCCTGTTCCCCGTGACAAACGAAGATGGCTCGTGGGGAGGGACACGTCAGTTCGGTACCAATCCGGTGGCCCAGATCAGTGATGTCGGTTTCGACACCAACCATATCCGTTCTTTCTTCAACGAGATCAGTATCAAACAGGACCTCAATTTCATTTTGGACGGACTGGGCGCCGAGGTTTTCGGAGCCTATTACAACCAGGCCGATTATTGGGAAAATAAAACCAAAACTTTCGCTTACACCGAAGTTACTCCGGTAGTGAACGTGGCCGGAGATATTATCGGTATCGACGAAAGGGAATTGGGACAGGAGTTGAGCCTTACCTCATCGCGATACTCCGGCAATCAACAACGTTCAACCTACGATTTGCGGGGTGAATTGACCTACAATAAGGTTTTCGACGGTGTACACGCAGTGAACGCATGGGCCCTCATTCATCAAAACCAATATGACTATCATGTGATCAATCAGGTTTACCGGTATCGCAATTACGCGGCCAATGTGCATTATGGTTACGATAACAGGTATTTTCTGGATGGAACGGTGTCGTATTCCGGCACCAACCGTATTCAGAATCCCAAAGACCGGTTCGGATTGTTTCCCGCTGTCGGTGCGGCATGGCTGATCTCGAATGAACCGTTCATGAAAAACGCGGACTTTTTGGACATGCTGAAGCTCAGGGCTTCCTACGGAAAGACCGGGAACGGGTTGATCGATATAAGAGACCTGACGAGCGACAAGTATGGCGGAGGGAGCGGCTATAACCTGGGCGTCTCACACACGGGTATCAGTGGAACGCGTGAAACGGAACTGGGTATAGCTCAAAAGAAGTTCGAAACATCCCTGGAGGCAAATATCGGATTGGATATCAGGCTGTTCAACAAGTTGAGTTTTACCGGCGAAGTGTTCTCCATGAAAAGGTCGAACATATTCGTTCCCTCGAGTGGACACTATTCGACGGTATTGGGCCTTATGCCGCTGACCGTGCCCGAGGGCGAGGTCCACAATAAGGGATATGAATTGGAGTTGACCTGGAACGACCGGATCGGTGATTTCAATTATTATCTGGGCGGTATGTTCTCACACTACAAAAATGAAATCGTCAATATGAACGAAGAGTATCGTCCTTATGATTATTTGAAACGTACCGGACTTCCCGTCGGACAGATTTTCGGATGGGAGACGGAGGGATTTTTCATGGATGAAGCCGATATAGCGAATCGCCCGAACCAACAATTCGGGACGATCAAACCCGGGGATATTATCTACACCGATCAAAACGGGGATAATGTGATTGACGATTACGACCAGGTGCCCCTCGGATATTCGGGTACTCCGGAGATTTATTATTCGATGTCCGTCGGATTTGAGTGGAGGGGGATCGAAGTGTCGGCTTTGTTCCAGGGCACTGCCAGATCATCGGTTCTTCTGTCCCAGTCCCACGTTTTCTGGCCGCTTCGTGGTGACGACAACATATCGACATGGTATACCAACTATTGGAGCGAAGACAACAAGCAGGGGGCCGAATTGCCGAGATTGACAAAACAGTCCGATAACAACTACCGCACCAATGATATTTGGCTGCGCGACAACTCATACCTGAAACTGCGATACGCCGAGGTAGCTTATTCGTTCCCCAGGAAACTCATTTCAAAATGGGGCGTTGAAAATCTGAAGGTTTATCTCAGAGGAAGAGATCTGTTGAGTTTCGACAACATTAAATATGTGGATCCCGAAAATGTGGGGGCTACCTATCCCTCCCTGAAGAGTTATAATATCGGAGTCGCGCTAAATTTTTAAAGAAACGCTAATACTGAAAGAAAATGAAAAAAATAATCGGTTCTCTTATAGTGTTTTTATCACTGGCGGGTTGTAAAGGTTTTTTGGATTACAACGAGTATGATTTTTTGAAAAAGGAAGATGTCTTCACGAGTTTTGAACGTACAAAAGCCAGTTTGACGCACCTTTACGGGGTTATACCTTACGGGATCTCCGATGTCGGGGGTTCGATGAGGGACAGTGCCACCGATGATGCAGTCGAAGCCGACCGGGCACGTTCGATACACTACATGAACGACGGCCAGTGGAGTCCTCTTCGGACTGTGGACCCGTTGTGGAGCGAAATGTACGGCGCTATTCGATCTGCCAATGTGTTCCTTGCAAATTACGATGAGTCGACGTTGCAGGAATATCATGCCAACGACGATTACCAGAATATGGTTTTAGAGTTTGAACTATTCGAAGTTCAGGCCCGTTTTTTACGAGCATATTACTATTTCGAGTTGGCCCGTCGTTATGGACAAATACCTCTTTTGGGTGACAGGATACTCACTCTGGAAGAAGCTAACAGTGTCGAACCCAGTCCATTTGAAGATGTGGTGAGTTATATCGTAAGTGAGTGTGATGCGATACTGGAAGGGCTTCCCGCGAGCTACGCCCACCTGTCTGGCGATCAGAACGGAAGAGCGACAAAGGGTGCGGCGCTGGCCCTGAAGGCGCGCGTCCTGCTGTATGCCGCAAGCCCGTTGCACAATCCGGACAACGATACACAAAAATGGGTGACGGCAGCTGAGGCTTCCTGGAGGATCATCAACAGCCTTGTATATTCTCTGGACAGTGATTATTCCAAAATAGTGAACAATAGTCAGAGTCCCGAATTGATCTTCGGGAGAAGACAAGGTGGTTCCAATTCATTTGAAGTTCGAAATTTCCCGGTAGGATACGTGGGAGCCTCGCCGGGAACCTGCCCTACGCAGAATCTGGTGGACACTTATCGAATGACAAACGGGAAGAAGATCACCGATGAAGACGCCGGATACAATCCATCGAATCCGTATGTGGACAGGGATCCCAGGATGCTCAAAACGATAATTGTCAATAATTCGACCTGGAAGGGAAGGAATGTGGAGATATGGAACGGTGGTACGGACGGCATGCCTAAAGAGTATGCGACACCGACCGGTTATTATCTCAAAAAGTACGTGGTTGAAACAGTGAACCTCGATCCGGCCTACACAACAACGGCATTGCACTTGGTCGCTCTTTTCCGCTATGGAGAAGTGCTGTTGAATTATGCCGAAGCAATGAATGAGGCATATGGTCCAAATACAACCGGAGGCGATATGAGAATGACGGCTTACCAGGCAGTGGAGTTAATCAGAAAAAGGGCCGGTATGCCCGCTTTCAAAGAGGGTATGCTCGCCGATGAATTCCGCCAGGAATTGAGAGACGAAAGGCGCGTGGAACTGGCCTTCGAAGACCATCGTTTCTGGGATATTCGCAGATGGAAGATCGGTAATGAAACCACCAACATCAAAGGCGTGGATATAGTAAGAAATACCGACATGACATTTACTTATAGTGTTAAAACCGTCGAAACGCGTCAGTGGCATGATAAAATGAATTTGTATCCCATACCTCAGAATGAGATATACAACAATCCGAATTTGGATCAAAACTCCGAATGGTAATTTTTTTAAAATAGAGGAAATGAAAAAATATCAGTTAATATTGGCGATAGGCCTTATCGGGAGCTTTTCTGTCGTGTCTTGTATTGGTAATTCCGGGGCGGATGGAAGTGATCGGTATCGGGCTTCTCAGTCGAAGCAGGAGTTGAATCATAAAAAGCTGGAACATGAAGACCTTGGCAGGGGAGTGATCGCACTCCCCTTGGAGGTCGGCAAGAGAGTATACAGTGGCGAAGGCACCTTTGAAGCTGACGCGAGAAAAGTCTATGTCGGCTGGCGCCTGCTGGCAAGTGATCCCGACGGCGTGAGGTTCAATGTTTATCGTCAGGCCGGAAGCGGTTCACCTGCAAAATTGAACGATTCGCCGATTGCCGGTTCGACTAATTTTATGGACACGAATATTCCCGAAGGTGAAAAGTTCTCATATTGGGTGACTGCCGTTGTCGATGACAAGGAAGGAGAGGCGTCTCAGCCCTGTCCGGTGGTTTACAATTCGGAGTCCAAACCCTATAAGTCGATCAAACTGGCCGACAACAACGCGATAGAAAAGATCGCGATGGCCGACCTCGACGGAGACGGTGAGATGGATTTCGTCACAAAAACCCCCGCCGGCAACGTCGATCCGTGGTATCTCTACTGGAAACCCAGTTCGGACACCTACCAGATCCAGGGCTACAAAAGCAACGGCGAGATGCTGTGGAGCTACGACATGGGATGGGCCATAGAGCAGGGTACATGGTATTCGCCCTATCTGGTCTACGATTTCAACGGGGACGGCAAAGCGGAGGTTGTTGTCAAAAGCGGAGACAGCGACCCCGACCCGCGCGACATGACGGGTAGCTACACCGACTACGTCAACGGTCAAGGCCGGGGCATCGTCATCTCCAGTCCCGAATACCTCTCGGTTCTGGACGGCATGACGGGAAAGCCCATTGCACAGACCGACTGGATATCGCGCGATCCTTTCTTCGAGATGAACAGTGAACATGCCTACAATTATGCTTCGCGCAATCAGATTGCCATGGCCTATCTCGACGGAGTAAACCCCCATATCATTGTTATAAGGGGCACATACAACCTTATCATGGCTCGTGCTTACCGGTTTACAGGTGATAAATTGAGTCTGGTTTGGGAATGGGATAACAGAAATTTGCGCAATGGCCCCAAGAATTACTGGGGACAGGGGGGACATACCACGATCGCAGCCGACGTCGATGGCGACGGACGCGACGAACTGATCCTTGGCTCATCGGTACTGGATCATGACGGAAAGGAGATGTGGACAACAGGATTCGGACATTGTGATGGAATGTACGTTGGTGATATCATGCCGGAGCGTCCGGGATTGGAGATCTATTACAACATTGAATCCGGACAGCCGACCGGTAATGGTATGTGTATGGTGGATGCCAGGACGGGTGAAGTTATTTGGGGTGCCGATTTCCCGACCAACCACGTTCACGGTGTCGGTTTTTGTAGCGATATCGACCGTACTCAACCGGGCAGGGAGTGTTATGGGGTCGAGATCAGTACTTTCGAGGGGAAAAGAAATGTCTTTGCCGTGATGTATAATAGCAAGGGCGAAATCGTCGACCGCGATTTTATGCCGACCTGGAGTGTGTTGTGGGATACCGGCAACCAGCGCGAGATATTGAATAATGGGGAAATAACGGAATATAAAGGTCGCACCGTCCTCAACTCCGAAATAGAAGGCCGTGTTATTGCCGTGGCGGACATCGTGGGGGACTGGCGCGAAGAGATAATCACTTCCCTTCCGGGAGAGATCCGCATATACAGCACGACGATCCTTGCCAACGCCCGTCACAACTGTTTGCTCCAGGATCCGATCTACAGAAGTTACGTGGCGCAGGCATCGAACGGTTACTATGAAATACCCATGACCACATACGACATACCATTCCGTTCTTCACGATAAAACAGACAGATCAAATGATAAAATTCAGAGTGATATTTTGGCTGACCGCGTGTGTTTTGATGCCGTTATCAGGTGTTAAATCTCAAAATACACATCTCGCTCCATCCCATGATATTGAACGTGTTTTGAGAAATGTCGCAGGAAACATCATGCAACACTCCACATTCCGTATCGTAAACACAAAGACCGGCGAGACATTCGAGAATTCCGACGGGCTTCCCGTCGAATCGGGTTACAGGGTCGAAAGCCCCTATAACGAGTGGAGATATTGGAACGGAGTGATGAACATCGGATTTGTGGAACTCGGAGAGGTGCTCGACGATGCGCAGTTCACGGATTATGCGAAGAGGAACGTTAGCTTTGTATTCGATCACGACGCCTTTATGAAAAAGTGTTATGAAGCCAAGGTCGGTGGCACCGGAATGGAACAAAAGTTCCGCATGAGCCTGCTGGACGATTGCGGCGCCATGGGGGCCGGAGTGCTTGCCGTCAATGAGATCGACGGGCAAAAGCGTTATCGGGCATATCTCGACAAGGCGGCCGACTACATCATGAACCGGGAAAAAAGGTTGTCCGACGGAACCTTCTGCCGCGACGTTCCTTATGCGATGACCGTGTGGGGCGACGACCTTTACATGAGTGTTCCATTCCTTGCCCGCATGGGCTCGTTGACCGGAGAACGTAAATACTTCGACGAGGCCGCCCGTCAGGTAGTACTGTTCAACAAACATCTTTGGGATGATCGCACACAGCTTTTTTTCCACGGCTGGTACGATGATATCTCACAGAACGGAGTGGCCCGCTGGGGACGATGCAACGGCTGGATGATAATGGCCCAGATCGAACTGCTTGATCGTATCCCTGACGACCACCCTGAAAAGCATGAGCTGATCCGCTTGTTGAACCGTCAGATCACAGGGCTCAACCGTTACCAGGACGCATCGGGACTGTGGCATCAGTTGATCGACAGGTCGGACACCTATCTGGAGACATCTGCAAGCGCTATCTTCACGTATGCCATTGCCAAAGCGATAAATGAAGGCTGGCTCGATGCCCGTTACGCCTATGTGGCGGCCCAGGGCTGGGAGGGAGTTGCGGGCCGGATTTTGTCCGACGGTCAGGTTGAAGGTATATGTGCCGGAACCGGAATAAGTCCGGCGACCTACTATTACGCCAATCGTCCCACCCCGTTGAACGACATTCACGGTCTGGGTGCCATTTTGTTGGCCGGAAGCGAAATCATGAAACTATATGAGAGCGGAATTCCACTGGTGTGGGGGTTGTAGGATAACTAAGATAATAATAAAAATAATTTTGTGATAACATGAAAAGGAAATTGCTTTTATCGGCCTTTTGCCTGGTCGGAACAATTATCATCGCTGCTTGTACCGATGACGGAGGCGGGACTGAACCGACGCCGCCGGATCCGCCGACGCCAGATCCGACAATGCCGAAACTGAATTATAAAATGCTTGCACACGAAAAGCTCGGACGGGGAGTGATCGCCACTCCCATGGAGGCGAGAAGCGTCTATGTCGGCTGGCGTTTGCTGGCAGGCGATCCGGACAATGTCGGGTTCAACGTTTATCGTCGGGCCGGGGATGGTTCACCTGTAAAATTGAATGATTCGCCGATCACCGCATCGACAAATTTTGTCGATAAGACTTTGCCTGCGGGAGAAAACTTTTCCTATTGGGTAACCCCCGTCGTCGACGGCAATGAAGGAGAGGCTTCGACGCCTTATCCTGTGGTTTACAACACACAGTTAAAACCGTATGTATCTATCAAACTCGCAGACAACAAGGCGTTGGAAAAGATCGCGATGGCCGACTTGGACGGCGACGGCAACATGGACTTCGTTGCCAAAAGCCCCTCCGGCAACGTCGACCCGTGGTATCTGTACTGGACGCCCAGTCAAGACACCTACAAGCTTCAGGCCTACAAAAGCAGCGGCGAGTCGTTGTGGAGCCACGATCTGGGATGGGCCATCGAACAGGGTACATGGTATTCGCCCTATCTGGTGTACGACTTCAACGGGGACGGCAAAGCCGAGGTCGTTGTAAAAAGCGGAGACAACGATTCCGACCCGCGCGATATGACGGGCATCTACCCGGATTATGTCAACGGCCAGGGTAAGGGCATCGTTATCACCGGCCCCGAATACCTTTCCGTTCTGGACGGCATGACGGGAACTCCCATCGCCCGAACCGACTGGATATCCCGCAGCCAGTTCTGGGAGATGCACGCCCAGTGGCCCTACAATTACGCCTCGCGCAATCAGATTGTGTGCGCCTATCTCGACGGCGTGAATCCCCACATCGTCATGATTCGGGGCACCTACGGGCTGACCGTAGTTCGCGCCTTTCGGCTCATCGGCAACGACCTGAGTCTTGTCTGGGAGTGGGACAACCGGAACCTGCGCAACAGGACCAACAATTACTGGGGCCAGGTCGCCCACACCATCGTCGGCACCGACGTAGACGGCGACGGACGCGACGAGTTGATCCTGGGCTCATGCGTATTGGATGACGATGGAACGGAATTGTGGACAACAGGATTCGGACATTGTGATGGAATGTACATTGGTGACCTCATGCCCGATCGCCTGGGTCTTGAGATCTACTACAACATGGAAACCGCGAAGCCGGAAGGAAATGGCATGTGTATGGTGGATGCCAGGACCGGTAACGTTATCTGGGGGGCCGGTTTTGCAACCAACCATGTTCACGGTACAGGTTTTTGCAGCGATATCGACGCCTCTCAGCCCGGCAGGGAGTGTTATGGAGTCGAAACGGGTGGGGGAGAGGCCAAAACGCCCGAGCTCGTCGTGATGTGGAACAACAAGGGAGACATCATACATGAGGGTATCTTGCCGACTTGGAGTGCGATGTGGGACGCCAACCCTCAGCGGGAAATAGTCAATGGCGGAAGAGTATATGAATACAAAGTGGATACCAATGTCTTCGCCTCCGGGATATCCGGTAACATCCTTGCCATTGCCGATGTCATAGGGGATTGGCGGGAAGAGATCATCACTTCCGTTGCGGGAGAGCTCCGCATTCACAGTACGACGGTCCTTGCCGAAACCCGCCACAACTGTTTACTTCAGGATCCGATCTACAGAAATTATGTGGCGCAGGCATCGAACGGCTATTACGAATTGCCCATGACCACATACGACATACCCTCCGATTCCTCAAGATAGGAAAAACAGGCCACAGAACAAAGTATACAAAAATGAAAAAATATCTGTTATTCGTCCTTGCGCTTTTGAGTGCCGGTGGCGCTTTTGCCCAAAGGTACCCTAATGTATTTACCCTCTCGTCTCCCGACGGCCGCCTCGGCGCCGTGATATCGATCGACGAGGGGATCAACTGGACGCTTCGTCACGACGGCGAGGAGATGATGGGGCCCTCGGCTATCTCGATGACGACCGACGGAACGGTGGCCTCTTTCGGAGTGGCTCCGCGCATTGCGGGTTCTTCGAAGCGCAGCGTCGACGCATGGTTCGACGCGCCGGTCTACAAACGCGCGCGCGTTAGAGACAACTTCAACGAATTGACTCTCAAGTTCCGGGGAGACTACAGTCTCACCTTCCGCGCATATGACGACGGTGTGGCCTACCGGTGGGAGTACAATGGTAAAAAGGCTTTCAACGTGGTGGACGAACAGGCCGAATTCATCTTCGCCGACGGCGCCGAAGGGGTATTTTCCTACGTCAAGGATGGTGGCGCGGGAACGGGCGACATGTTCGAAAAACAGTTTTTCAATTCGTTCGAAGACCGTTACAATTTCTCCGCCCTGTCGGAGTGGAACCCCGACAGACTGGCTTTCCTGCCTGTCGCGGTGAGCGGCCCCGGTGACAAAACGATCCTCATAACCGAAGCCCACCTTATGAACTATCCCGGAATGTATCTGCGCAGCGAAGGCGGCGCAACCCTGAAGGGCATGTGGGCCACATATCCCAAAACCCTCGTGCAGGGCGGACACAACAATCTGCAGATGCTTGTTACCGAGCGCGAAAACTACATCGCGAAAGTGGACGGGCCTGAGAAATTCCCATGGCGCATAGCCGTTGTGGCCGCCACCGACGCCGAACTGCTCGACAGCGACATGGTGTACAAGATATCGACCCCGTCTGCGGGTGATTTCAGTTGGGTGAAGCCCGGCAAAGTGGCTTGGGACTGGTGGAACGACTGGAACCTCTACGGGGTCGATTTCCGAACCGGGATAAACACCGAAACCTATAAATACTACATCGATTTTGCCTCGTCGCAAGACATCGAGTATGTGATCCTCGACGAAGGCTGGGCAGTCAACCGCCGCGCCGACCTTATGCAGGTTGTTCCGGAGATAGACCTGCCCCGGATCGTCGACTACGCCGCCGACAAGGGTGTGGGCATTATCCTGTGGGCGGGCTATTGGGCCTTCGACCGTGACATGGAGGCCGTGTGCCGCCACTATTCTCAGATGGGAGTGAAGGGCTTCAAGGTCGATTTCATGGACCGCGACGACCAGCCGATGGTAGATTTTCACCGCCGGGCCGCCGAGATGGGTGCGAAATATGGCCTGATGATGGACTTCCACGGAACGTACAAACCCACCGGTCTGCACCGGACATATCCTAATGTCATCAATTTCGAGGGCGTAAACGGGTTGGAACAGATGAAATGGGCGACCGATCTCGATCAGGTGACCTATGACGTGACCATACCCTTCGTACGTCAGGTGGCGGGTCCGATGGACTACACCCAGGGTGCGATGCGCAACTCCACCAGAGGCAATTTCCGCGCCGTCAATTCCGAAGCCATGAGCCAGGGTACGCGCTGCCGCCAACTTGCCGGGTATGTCGTGTTCCAATCGCCCCTCAACATGCTGTGCGACTCGCCCTCGAACTATATGCGCGAACAGGAGTGCACGCGGTTCATCGCCGACATCCCCACCGTGTGGGACGAGACGGTAGCCCTCGGCGGCAAAATCGCGGAGCACGTTTCGATCGCGCGCCGTAGCGGGGAGGAATGGTACGTCGGAGCGATGACCAACTGGAACGAACGCACCCTGACGCTCGACCTTTCGTTCCTGGGCGAGGGGGTGTGGATTGCGGAGATATTCCGCGACGGAGCCAACGCGCGGCGCGTAGCCCGCGACTACAAAAAAGAGACGGTGGAGATTCCCGTCGACCGCAGTATGGAGATAAACATGGCTCCCGGCGGAGGCTGGGTCGCAAGGCTTTACAAGCGCTGACAGCCGGTATGGAGCCGAAGGGTTTTTTTGAAAATCTGGACACGATGAAAACAAAAACGATATATTTCAATATCTGCGTGATGATGTTCATGCAGTACCTGCTGTTCGCGGTATGGTGGGTGCCGTTGGCCGCCTACCTGAGCAAAACCCTGCAATTGGAGGTGTGGCAGGTGTCGCTTATTCTCTCTTCGATGGCTATCGGGTCGATGACTTCGCCGTTCATCGGCATAATCGCCGATCGGTATTTTCGCTCCGAGCGAGTGCTCGCCGTGCTCAATCTGTTGAGCGCCGCACTGCTGTTCTTGGCCGGCCGGCAAACTTCGTTCGCGGGGCTGTTCATTACGATCACCCTTGTGATGTTGTGTTATATGCCGACGTGGAGCCTTACCAGTTCCGTGGCCATGACGCACATTCCGGCCGAACAGTTTCCGCGCGTACGTCTCATGGGTTCGCTCGGTTGGGTGGCTTCGGGATTGTTCAGTCTGGCGGCCATGTACATATTCAAAATGGAGGCATTCGACGGCACGGCCTATCCCATCTATTGCGGCATCGGCGCAGCGACCGTGGCGGCGGTATTGAACCTTACTCTTCCCAAAACCCCGCCCAAAGGAGAGCGTACCTCCAAAATATCCATAAAAGACATTCTCGGTTTGAGGGTAATATCCTCGCTCGGAAACCGGAATTTCAATATTTTCATACTGGTATCGTTTCTGGCGATCATCCCGTTCACCCTTTATCATGTCTACGGCTCCATGTTCTTCGCAGAGGAGAACGTCAGGAACATAACCATCACCATGAACTGGGGGCAGGCGGCCGAGATAGTATTCCTGTTTTTCACCACCACCATAATGGTCAAATTCGGTTTCAAAAAGGCAATGATATTCGGGTTGTCGGCAATGTTGCTGCGATACGGATCGTTCTGGTTGGGCGTGGAGGCGGACAGTCAATGGCTGTACAGTGTGGGAGTATTGACCCACGGTCTGATATTCGGATTGTTCTTTGTGGTTGGGCAGGTGTATACTGACAAGATCGCCCCGCCTGAACTCAGGGCGCAGGCACAGGGGTTCCTTTCATTCAGTATATGGGGCGTCGGCTACCTGATTGGAACGCTTGGAAACGGTGCGCTTATCGACCGGTTCCGGTCGGGCGAATCCTGCGACTGGGCAGTTCTGTTCATGGTGGCTGCCGTAACAACGTTGGTTCTTGCGCTAATCTTCGGAATATTATTCCGGAATCCATCGAAGGAGATGCTAACGAAAAAGAGCGGTATGTAATTTGCTGAAACCATAAAAAACACCAGTCTGCTCCTTCAAAGTATAATAAAGAGAAATAGCCTCCGGCCGGGTGGTCGGAGGCTATTTGGTGAGTGGTGTGCCGCGCGGTTGTTAATCTTCAGCCGGGCGGACGCAGCGGACCGGGCAGCCAAAATGATAAGAATTGTAATTCTGGTAATATACGTTGTCCGAGTCCGTATCTAGTGAATCGTATGTGGTCATGTATCCGTACTGTTTCCCTGGCCCGTAGAAGAATGCTGAGGACGACCAATAGTATATCTTTGTACCTTGTTGTGTGACTTTGTTGTCGCTGGCAACCCATCCTGTAGCGGGCAGGTAGAGTGTGCCGGAACCGTCCAACAGCACCATCCGCAACAAGCCTCCGTTAAAGCCGTCCCAATAGAAATTGGCATCTCTACGTTCACCGCCGCAAGCCGAGTGCAGCCCTTTCCATTCATCCATTGTAGGAACACGCCATCCCCAGGGGCAGGGGTCGTTTTCGGGCTCCCACGCCAGATTCGGCACATTTGGGGTGGAAGTGTCCCAACCGGGTATTGTCGCTCCCGAACTCGGCCAACCCTTAATGCGATTGAACTGATAGAAGCCGCCGTAGGCCGAACGGCCGCCGGTCTGGGCGTCATTTGCGAAAGTTCCCGCCGTCTCGCCCACGTTGGCACCCGCCCAGATAAGGTCGCCGACCCTTAGCTCGGTGCCGGGGCTAGGGACATGCTGCACGTCGGGCATGTTGTTCACGTCGAATTCGGGAATCCGTAGTTTGTTGCCGCCTCCCGTTTTGCCGTATGTCGCCTCGCCGCCCAACTGCGGGTCGAAGTCTACTCCCCAATAGGTGATTGGGCGCGCACATAGTGTGGCGGTCACCGATTCGACCTTTTTGGTGATGTGGTTGAACTTTACGTTATAGTAGACGTCGGTGGTGGCGAACAGCGCGTAGCGGTACATCCCAACGGACTCACCTGCCGTGCCGATGGTGAACTCGGTGCTGAATTCCTCGCCCGTCACCTTGGCTTGGGAGGTTTCGTAGGTGTTGCTTGTCGAAACGCTGCGCCCCACGGTTTCGCTCACGCTGGTCGATATCTCGGTGGAAACTTCTGCCCCCATTCCGCCGAAACCGACAGACGCCGATACTCCGATGGTCAACGACATGGAGTTCGTGTTCTCGATGCTGTGCTCCACGGCTTTCGTGAGGCCTTCCGTAACCGAAGTTTCGACGCTCGTCGATCTGGAATATCCGATGGTAATGGGCGTGATGCCGTTGTAGGCAACCGCCTGTTGTATGAGCAGAGGTACATAGTCGACGTAACCGCCATAGTAGACATAATAGTTATAGGTGGCGTCGCGCTTCGACCATACCAGTATGTAGTCTTCCTCAGTCGTAGCTGCGGCGAGTGTACGCGGGCCACCGCCCGCGCGCATCATGGGAGCTCTGAAGGCCTGAGTTTGGGTCATCTCGCGATACGACACGGTTCTGTAACGCTCGGTGGCCTTCGGAGTGGCGGTTACGGTGACGACCGCGACGTTCGAACGCTTCGGTTCGGCGCGCCCGGCGCCAACCTCGCAGAAGAAATAGTGTGTGCCGGGCTTGAGGTCGGTCGGGATCACCAGATAGTCGTTCACCTCGGTGTTCATCGGAGTGCCGCCGTCGTTGCTGTTCGAGGTGTTGCGGTACCATTGGTAGGTGAGCGTGGCACTTGGGGTGACCGTCGCCGCGACTGTGAGGCGGCCAATGATGGCCTCCTCCTTAACCGTGGTCGAGGCGGCGGGCTGGGTGGTGATCGTGATCACGGGAGCAGGCTTGGGCAGCACCGTCACCGTGACCGGGTTGGAGCGCACCTCGTCGGCCCCGGGGGCGTCCACCTCGACGTAATAGTAGTGTTCGCCCTCCGGCATATCTGTCTGGATGGTATAGCTCGCCTCCGTTGCGCCGTTGATCTGGACTCCGGCGGTGTTGCCCGGCGTGTTGGAACGGTACCACTGATAGTTGAGCTCGGCGTCGAGGGTGACCGTTGCCGTGACGGTAACCTTGGCGTCGGCAGGAATGCTCCCTTCGGTGACCGTGATATTCTGGGGCTGACCGGTTATGGTGATGACGGGCACCGGTTCGGGATTGACCGTCACCGTGACCGGATTGGAACGGACGGGCGAAGCACCCTCGGCCCTCACTTCGCAGAAATAGTAGTGAGCGCCATCCACGAGGCCCGTGTCGATGGTGTACGAAGCTTCGGTCGCGCCCCTGATCTCTTTGCCGCCCACGTTGGAGGCCGTGTCGTTGGAGAACCACTGGTAGGTGAGTGTGGCGCCTTCGGTCACTGTGGCCTCGACGGTCAACCTGGTGTTGTCCGGAATGCTGTGCTCGGTGACGGTGAAGCCTCCGGGTTGGGTGGTGATCGTGATAACCGGCACGGGCTTGGCCGATACGGTCACCGTCGCCGCGGCAGAGCGCACCGGTTCGGCGTCGCCCGTGGTGCCCGTGGCCTTAACTTCGCAAAAATAGTGGTGGTCGCCCACGGCGAGGCCGGTGGGGATGGTGAGCGACTTCGCAGTCGCGCCCTCGATAGCGGTGCCGCCCTCGTTGGAGGCCGTGGTGCCCGTGAACCACTGGTAGGAGAGAGTGGCGTCGAGAGTGGCGGTCGCCGCGACAGAGAGGCTGCCCGTGATCTTGCCCTCGGTGACCGTGATGTTCTGGGGTTGGGCGGTGATGGAGATCACCGGGATGGGTTTGGCCTCCACTGTGACCGTGGCCGCCGACGAACGCACCGCCGTTGCTTTCGGGGCTGTGACCTCGCAGAAATAGTGGTGCGTACCTACGGCAAGCTCGGTCGGGATGGTGAAACTTGCACTCGTTGCACCGCTGACGACGGTTCCGCCCGAGCTCGATGCCGAAGTGTTGGAGTACCATTGATAGCTGAGCGCCGCTCCTTCGGTGACGCTTGCCGTAACGGAGAGGCTGCCCGTGATGGCGCCCTCGGTGACGGTGACGCTCTGGGGTTGGGACGAGATCGTGATCACCGGCGTGGGCTCGGGTTCCGGTTCGGGCGTGGGTTCGGGATCGTCGCCGCACCGAACGAGGGTGAGAGCGGCCAGAGCCGCCGCGCAAATGAGCGCGAGTGATTTGATTCTTTTCATGCTTGTTTTGTTTTAATGAGAAATTTGAGTTTATGATAAATGTATTGTCGAATCTTCGTTTCCCCACTCTTCGGGGGTGGTCACGGTGGCTATCTCCTCGCTGTGGCGGCGATAACGAAGGAAATAGACCGCCACGGCGATGTAATAGACCGTGTAGGCGGCGATGAAGGCCGTCAGGTACCACAGCTCGGTGAAATAGTACGACGCCATCGCCGCGAGGCCCACCCCCAACGAACACAGGAACAGCGCCGTCACTCCGTTTCGGCGGTGAGCGCGGCATCCCCAGTCGTCGAAATATTGGTCGAGGTGTTCGAGGTACTTGTCGCGCTCGACGAAGAACACGACCGAGTAGCCGATCAGTTGGACGATGTAGAAGCAGAAGAACAACTTCTTGATGGCCAGCGTCATTTCAGGGAACCGGATGAACAGGACGTACATCCCCACGAACCACGCGATGGGGATCAGGTTATACATCACGATCTTGCGGCTGACGAGGCGCGAGTTGTAGAGCGCAAGCAGCGCGGCGGTGAACAGCAGTGCCTGCGAGGTCGATATGACCAGTCCCGATATGGGCAGGAAGTCGCTCTGCTTTGGGGCGGCGTTGGCTCCCGATCCCGTCGCGAGTTGCAGCAGCGTGAGCGCCCCGATGACACAGTAGGCGATGCCCCGGCGCGGGTGCAGGAAGATCAGCAGCGCGCCCGACACGATGCACAGGATCGACGACGTGAGGGCCGTCGCCCAATAGGTCGTCTGCTCGCCGGAGCCTGTAAGAAAGTCTGTCAACTCCATTGAAGTTTATTTTTTATTCTCCCTTGATTATTACACACGACAACCCTTGCCGACAGGCCGTTAGAGGCTGTCCGCAGGGCGGCTGACGGGAGTATGGATGAGGTGGTGTCTCTGAGCTTCATCAAGTTTGCGCCGCGCCCGTTTTACCGACGGGTATACAACACTACAAAGCTACGGAGAGGGGGTGGAGAAGGGGGTACGGCTTGGTGTCAATACGAGAAAACTTTGGTGTCAATACGAGAAAATCTGCATCCCGACACCCAATAGAGGCGCGAGGCGCTACTTTTGTTCCCGTTTGCGCCAGACGCTCGGGGGGATGTGCGTCTGCTTGGTGAACTGCCGGATGAAGTTGCTTTTGTCCGGAATGCCGACCCGCCGGGCGACCTCTTCGACGGTCATTTCGGGGTGTCGGGTGAGCAGGTGTTTGGCCTCGTCGATCCTTAATCCGCCTATCCACTCGTGGAATGTGCGGCCCATGCGGTTGTTGATGTAGAGCGAAAGGTACTTGCTGTTCGTTCCGGCGTACCCGGCCACATCGCCGATCTTAACGCCCGGTTGCAGGAACAGTTTCGCGTCCGTCCAGTTTTTCAGCGCGGTCTCGATGGTCGAGACGATGGCGGGCGAGAGGAGTTCGTCCTGTTGACCCTGTTCGGATTCCTCCGGCTCGACACTCTCCATTGCCTCCCCGATGGTGGCGAAGCGGTGGGCGTAATTATTGAACCGCACGGCGAAAAAGAGGTAGAACAGATCGAATACCCCCGTGAATATCAACGCGGAGGTTGTCGATGTGAAGACCGAGGTGGCGAGTGCGCCGATGCCGACGACCAGGGCCGCGTAGAACGAAAAGGCGACCCAGCGCAGGCGGTCGGCCTCGTTGTCGGAGAACCAGTTCTCCATCCGGCGGCGGAAACGCCTGTAATTGCGCACGAACAGCATGGTGTATCGCACCAGCAACAGGGCGTAAACGACCGCGAATATCCAAAATGCGATCCCGAAACACCTCTCCGAGCAGGCGAAATAGACCACGAAAACGGCTGTGATGAGCACAAGCGCGGGCGCCGCTTCCCGCAGGATCGCCCGCCATCCCGGAAACCGCACCTCAAGCAACGCGAGCATAGCAAAGGTGAACAGGAACGCCTGCGACGCGGCGATGGCGAGGGTGATAGCACGGATGAGTTGGACGCCGCTCGCGGGGTCGGCCACGGTGCTTGCAAGGTTGCCCGCTGTGAGGCTGCTCGTGCCGCCGCCGAACAGGTATTCCGCAGCATTGACGACCGCGAAAAACAGATACGCCCCCGCAATCGCCCTCCGTGCCCGGCGATAGTTGCCCAGCAGCGGACTCCTGTCGGTCGCGCCGAACAGCAACATGATCCCGGCGGTGAGCAGCAAGCCGCTCGACGCGAAGATGGATATGTTGGTGTACAGTTCGGTCATCATCGAAGGTGTTATGTCGCTACCCGAAAGTCCGGCCATTGCGCCGAGGATCATTGATTATGAGGTGTTTCGCCCATTGCCCGGCTGCTATCGCCTTGTGAATAAATTTGCCACAAAGATAGTCCTTTTCCCGGAACCCTCAGAAAATTTTAACACAAAATAATCGCATCGGAATTAGGTGGTTCCGTGCGAAAGACCTGATATTGAATCTATTTATCTGACTTTCCGACCTCTTCATACATCCTGAACCAATATGCCGCATCCTGTTTCCACTGTCGGGTTTCTTGGATATAGTACCCGGCGAGGAAAGCGGAGGCGAGGGTGATGACCCACATGGCGATATACCATTGCAAGCCCTTTGAGGGGCGTTTGACCTTGCGGAGTTTCTC
>QMCE01000140.1_pt1 | contig 31745 bp, 28 predicted proteins | sample 1821851 | NCBI WGS metagenome assembly QMCE01 (sample SAMN09453174, study PRJNA476694) | Termite gut metagenome, whole genome shotgun sequencing project. | isolation source: worker | host: Odontotermes sp. | place: South Africa:Pretoria | collected 2016-01-28 | reverse complement strand
AACATTGATTACTTACAAGTCGGTCAAAAAGTCAAAAAAATTCGAAAGCAACATCGACTGACTCAAGAAAAGCTAGCGGAATTATGCGGTATATCTACTTCGTACATGGGGTATATCGAGCGCGGGGACCGGAGCCTATCCTTGGAGACGGCTTGCAAGCTTGCCGACGTGTTACGCGTCAGCCTGGATGATTTAATTTTTAACGGACTGCCAACGGGCAGCGGCCAGTTATTCTCTAGTGTAGAGATTATCCTCCAGCGACACGACAAGCAACAGCAAGAACGTTTCATCCGGATCGTGAAGTTATTGGCCGAGAACATCGAACAGATGTAATCGCGTCCCCAGCTTTTCTGCCTTAAAGCGTTGTGCATTCTTGCCAACGCTTTTTGTCGTGTACGGCGTTATGTGCGGGCGTTCAAAAACATCGCCAAAAGTAGGTTGACGAATCTCCAACTAACGGATATGATAATATAGGAATTAAGAGTGGGGAATCCTTCGCCACTATGGAACAACCTAAAACGAGGTCAGACATGGGAGGATTGGAATGAGGAAGACGAAGATTATCTGTACTTTGGGTCCGGCGACGGACGACAAAGAGTTATTTACCAAAATGATGTTAAACGGGATGGACGTAGCCCGGTTTAATTTCTCACACGGCGACCACGAAGACCATAAGGAGCGCCTTTTGATGTTGAAGAAGGTCCGTTCCCAGCACAAGCTGCCCATCGCCGCCCTGTTGGACACGCGGGGGCCCGAGGTCCGCATTGGCTTGTTTAAGAAGGGGAAGGTTCATTTAAAACAAGGACAAACTTTTATGTTGAACACGGAACAAGTGGAGGGAGACGGCGAGCAGGTACACGTCAATTATGAAAACTTGCCGAAGGACGTTGGCATCGGTTCCCGCATTTTGATTGACGACGGCCTCGTCGAATTGAAGGTCATTGCCAAATCCGACACCACCATTTCCTGCGAAGTCGTCAACGAAGGCGTCATTTCCGACCACAAGGGGGTGAACGTCCCCGACGTACACCTAACCATGCCCTACGTGAGCGACAAGGACTATGAAGACATACTTTTCGGCATCAAGGAGGGGTTTGACTTCATTGCGGCGTCCTTCGTGCGCAGTGCGGACGACGTACGGGAAATACGCAAGATTCTGGATGAGCACGATTGCAAGACCATCAACATCATATCCAAGATTGAGAATTTACAAGGAGTGGACAACATCGACGAGATTATCGCCATCAGCGACGGCATCATGATTGCCAGGGGCGACATGGGCGTCGAGGTGCCCGGGGAGGACGTCCCCGTCATCCAGAAGATGATTATCCGCAAGGTTTACAATGCGGGCAAGCAGGTCATCACGGCCACGCAAATGTTGGACTCCATGATCGTCAACCCCAGGCCCACGAGGGCGGAATCCACCGACGTGGCCAACGCCATCTACGACGGTACCAGCGCCATCATGTTGTCCGGGGAGACGGCCGCGGGCAAATACCCCTTCGAGTCTTTGCAGACCATGGTGCGCATTGCGGAACGGACGGAACAAGACATTGACTACAAGAAGCGCATGAAGCAGCGCGACATCATGTCGAATCCCGACGTGACGGAGGCCATTTCCCACGCCACCTGCACGACCGCCCACGATTTAAACGCCAAAGCCATTATAACAGTCACCAAATCAGGAAGGACGGCGAGGAACATCTCCAAATTCAGACCGGAATGCCCCATCATGGGCTGTACCATCGCCACACACGTTTACCGACAACTCAACCTTTCATGGGGCGTCAAGCCCCTGTTGCTGGACGAGGAGAACGACACCTTCGTCCTGTTTGACAAGGCGGTCGAGAAAGTGAAGACCGCCGGCTTCGTCGGCGCGGGGGACTTGACCGTCATCACCACCGGCGTACCCCTCGGCATGTCGGGAACGACGAATCTGCTCAAAGTACAGGAGGTATCGTGAAGGCAAAGCGAGGATTAACAATCGCTATGGCTGTGAGCTCGCTCACAAAGCCATAGCGATTGAATAATCCGAGCGCGCCCGCGTCACGAAGAACATCGCGCAAGCCTTCACGAAAAACATTGCGCCCGCGTCACGAAGAACATCGTGCAATATAACTATACAAATCAACACACCAAGGAAGGACGCCCAACGTGAACATGAACGACATCGACATCAACAGTTCGCCCCCGACGGACGAACCAGACAGACAATACCATTATATGGCCAAATGCAAATCCCTCTTAGCCGAAAAATCCCTGCATCTCGGCCGTCCCTTGACCATGTGCGTGCAAACCTTCGGCTGTCAAATGAACGCGCACGATTCCGAGAAAATCATCGCCGTCCTAGAGCGCGTCGGCTACCTTTCCGTGGATACAGAAGACGCCGACCTCGTCCTCTACAACACCTGTACCGTGCGTGAGAACGCCAACGAACGGGTATATGGACGACTTGGCAACCTCAAGAGGCTCAAGAAAAACCACCCCGACAAACTCGTCGCCCTGTGCGGGTGTATGATGCAGGAGGCCAAAGTCGTAGCCACCATCCAGACACAGTACCCATGGGTGGACGTGGTGTTCGGCACGCACAACATTTACAAGCTGGCTGAACTGCTACACGACCGCCTCCTGTCGGGGGAACCCATCATCGACGTCTGGGACCATGCCGAAGGCATCGTGGAAGACCTGCCCGTGGAGCGCAAGTACCCCTTCAAGGCGGGCGTCAACGTGACGTACGGCTGCGACAACTATTGCAGCTATTGCATCGTACCTTACGTGAGGGGAAGGGAGCGGAGCCGCGCCTTGGACGACGTCGTCCGCGAGATAAGAACCCAAGTGGCGGACGGCGTGGTGGAAGTCATGTTGCTCGGTCAAAACGTCAACTCATATGGCAAGAACCTCCCCTCTCCCACCACCTTCGCCAAATTGCTAAAGGAAATAGAGCGCATAGATGGCCTGAAACGAATCCGTTTTATGACCTCGCACCCCAAGGACCTGTCAGACGATTTAATTCAGGTTATGGGCGAATCAAAAAAAGTGTGCAAACATTTGCACCTGCCCCTGCAATCCGGCAGCAGCCGCATTTTGCAATTGATGAACCGTCGATATGGCAAGGAGGACTATCTGTCCTTGGTGGAACGCATTCGCTCCACCGTTCCCGACATTTCCCTGACGACCGACGTCATTGTGGGGTTCCCGGGCGAAACCGAGGAAGATTTCCTGGAGACGCTCGACGTAGTGGAGAAAGTAAGGTTCGACGGCGCGTTTACCTTCCAATACTCGGTGCGGACAGGCACTCCGGCCGCCGACATGGAGGGACGCATCGGGGAATCCGTCATGAAGGAGCGGTTTGACAGGCTCCTATCCCTCGTCAATCGAATTGCCGCGGAAGAATGTGGCCGACACGAGGGGCGTGTGATGGAGGTGCTGGTAGAGTCCGTCAACCAAAAAGAGGCCGGTTACGTGACGGGCCGGTTGGACAACAACTCGCTGGTACACTTACCGGGCGACGAGTCCCTAATCGGAAAAATCGTAGACGTACTGTTGCGGGAAAGCAGGGGCTTCTACTATCTTGGCGAGCGCAGGTGACGGACGAATCTTCCCCGCCAATGTTTGACTTTGGCAATCAACCTTTGCGACCCTCGTCCACGGGCAACAAGTTAATGGGCAAACGCTTCGCATAATGCATAAAATCTTGATCCGTAGTATAAATCAACAAGTTGTTGTTACAGGCGACGGCACAAATCAAAAAATCAACGTGCGACCCCTGCACGCCGTTCCTACGGCAAACATTAAAGAACCCTGCCGCCGTCTCATAATCAAAAGTGGTGATCGGCAAGTCGTCAAAGGACTGCAATTTGGCTTTCAACTCGTCATAAACAGCTTGTTGGGGGATGCCGGACAACAGTTCCTGACGCACGGGACCTATCATCACGACCATGGACTCCAGTATTAGCTCCGTCAGCTTACCAACAATCCCGCCAGGCTCTTTTCTCCGCAACGCCAGAGACCACACGGATGTATCAACCAGCACCTTCATCGCTTGCACCGCCTCGCATCTTTATAATCGTAATCTCCGTCATATTCAACCTTCCCGAAAAGAGAGAGAATGTCCGCATTCTGGCGCCGCTGTATGAACTCCTTGAGCGCTAAGTTCACCGTGTCCTTTTTGGTTTTCAATCCTCCTGTTTTAAGTGCCGCATCCAACAATTCAAGGTCAATGGCTAGATTTGTCGCCATACGACCACCTCCTTCCTGTGTAACATTATACACAATCCAATGTGTAGCGTCAACCCTTTGCAGTACATTTCGTGGGCCTGCGTTACCAACATTGAACCCCACACAAAATGCCAAACAAAATTGAACCCCACACAAACAAAATTGAACCCCACACAAAATTCTTGACTTTTTTGACCAATCAATGTATAATTGGTCGATACCTCCCGCAAGCATATTTACGGTATGTTTCACCAACATAATTATAGTATGCTTCCTGAGTACGGGGAGTATGAATGGTGCAAGTCAATTAAACAGACGTAGAACAAGCGTCAAGAAGGAAGAATGAACATGACCATTATTGATTTACTGGAAAAGAACAGCGAGACGTTCGGGGATGAAATCAGCCTGGTTGAAATCAATCCGGCGGTCAAGGAAGTCAGGAGGGTGACTTGGAAGGAGTACGAGTTGACCGAGCCCAACCCTTCCTCTTATTATCGAAGGGAGATATCGTGGCACGTATTCAACGAGAAGGCCAATCGTTTTGCCAACCTTCTGGTATCCCGCGGCATTGAGAAGGGGGACAAGGTGGCCATACTGCTCATGAACTGCCTGGAATGGCTGCCCATCTATTTTGGCATACTCAAGACGGGTGCCTTGGCGGTTCCCTTGAATTTCCGTTACGATTCCAACGAGATTGAATATTGTGTAGATTTGGCGGACGTGGACATTTTGGTGTTCGGCCCCGAATTCATCGGGCGCGTGGAAGAAATTGCGGACAACATCATCACCAACCGCCTTCTCCTTTACGTGGGTGAAAATTGTCCAACCTTTGCGGAAGACTATCAGTCCATGACGTCCAACTGCTCCAGCAAGTCCTTGGACGTCGCCCTGACGGAACAAGACGACGCGGCCATCTATTTCTCGTCGGGAACCACCGGATTTCCGAAAGCGATTCTGCATACGCACGAAAGCTTGCTCCATTCTTGCAGGGTGGAGCAGAACCACCATGGACAAGGAAGGGAGGACGTTTTCCTGTGCATTCCCCCCCTCTACCATACAGGTGCCAAAATGCACTGGTTCGGTTCCCTATTGTCCGGAAGCAAGGCCGTCTTGCTAAAGGGCACTAAGCCGACGTACATTTTAGAAGCGGTGTCCCGGGAGAAATGTTCGATAGTCTGGCTCTTGGTGCCCTGGGCCCAAGACATTGTGGAGGCCGTTGAAAGCGGGGAAGTGGACTTGGCGGATTATGATTTGGCACAGTGGCGGTTGATGCACATCGGGGCCCAACCAGTACCGCCCAGCCTTATCCGCGAGTGGAAGAAAATCTTTCCGAGCCACGACTACGACACGAATTACGGTTTGAGCGAGTCCATTGGCCCCGGTTGCGTGCATCTGGGGGTGGAGAACATACATAAGGTGGGCGCCATCGGCAAAGCTGGTTATGGATGGAAGACCAAAATCGTTGCAGAAGACCGCAAGGAAGTCAAGCGGGGCGACGTGGGCGAGTTGGCCGTGCAAGGCCCCGGCGTCATGGTCAAGTACGTCAAGAACCCGGCCGCCACGGCGGAGGTTTTGGCCGACGGTTGGTTATACACGGGTGACATGGCGATGGAGGACGAAGACGGTTTCATTTTCTTGGTGGACAGGAAAAAGGACGTCATTATCAGCGGCGGGGAGAACATTTACCCGGTTCAAATCGAGGATTTCCTGCGGAACCACTCTTCCATCCACGACGTCGCCGTCATCGGCATTCCCGACAAGCGTCTGGGCGAAACGACGGCGGCCATCATTGAGTGCAAGCCGGGCGCGTCATGCACGGTGGAGGAAATCAACGCCTTCTGCCACCAGCTTCCTCGATACAAAAGACCCCACAGCGTCTTCTTCGACGTCATTCCCCGCAATCCCACCGGGAAGATAGAAAAGCCCAAGCTTCGGGAAAAATACTGTGGCAATAGATTGGTGGAGGCGCAGAACAAGGGGTAGGAGTAACCTCGCACAGCTTTGAAAGGAGTAACGGAATTATGATAATCAAATTAATTATGCTTGTACTATTTTTTGCACTGATGATTTACATTGGGTTCTACTGTCGAAAACATGCGACGGACGTGAACGGTTTCGTGTTGGGTGGCAGGAACGTGGGGCCGTGGCTGACGGCTTTCGCTTACGGAACCTCCTATTTCTCGGCGGTCATCTTCATCGGCTATGCGGGGCAGTTCGGTTGGAAGTACGGTATTGCCTCCACGTGGATTGGCATTGGCAACGCACTGATTGGCTCCATGATGGCGTGGGTGATTCTGGGGCGCAGGACGCGCATCATGACCAACCACATTGACAGTGCGACGATGCCTGAATTCTTCGGCAAACGGTTTCACAGCAAGTCTCTGAAGATTGGGGCTTCCGCCATCGTGTTCGTCTTCTTGATTCCTTATACGGCTTCTTTATATAATGGATTGTCACGACTGTTTGGAATGGCGTTCGGCATTGAGGACTACACGGTTTGCATCGTTATTATGGCGGTCCTAACCGGCGTCTACGTCATTGCCGGCGGCTATATGGCCACCGCCATCAACGACTTCGTACAGGGCGTCATCATGCTGGTCGGCATCGTGGCGGTCATTGCCGCCATCCTACATGACAACGGCGGATTCATGGAGGCGTTGAACCGCCTCGCCACTGTAAGTGACGAAGCGGTATCGACGCAGCCGGGCGCTTTCGCCTCCTTCTTTGGTCCCGACCCGCTGAACCTTTTGGGCGTCGTGATTCTAACCTCGCTGGGTACTTGGGGATTGCCCCAGATGGTACAGAAGTTCTACGCCATCAAGAGTGAAAAGGCCATTTCAAAGGGAACCATCATTTCCACCTTTTTTGCCCTGGTGGTCGCCGGCGGATGCTATTTCCTCGGCGGCTTCGGCAGGCTTTACAGTGACCGAATTGACGTGGCCAAAGAAGGCATGGACTCCATCATCCCCATCATGTTGTCGGATATGGGTCCCTTCTTGATGGGCTTGGTGGTGATTCTGGTCCTGTCGGCGTCCATGTCCACGTTGTCCGCCTTGGTCATGGCCTCCAGCTCCACGTTGACGTTGGACTTGATTAAGGACAACTTGGTGAAAAATATGGATGAGAAGAAACAGGTTCGCTTAATCCGCGCGTTAATCGTGGTGTTCGTCATTATCTCGGCCGTGATTGCCGTCTTCCAGTTCAAAAGCAAAAACACGTTTATCGCACAGCTTATGGGGATATCCTGGGGGGCTTTGGCCGGTTCCTTCCTCGCCCCGTTCTTGTATGGATTGTACTGGAAACGTGCGACGAAGCCGGCCGTCTGGACTTGCTTCCTATTCGGCTCCGGCCTGATGATTGCCAACTTGTTCTTCGGCGAACACTTTCCGACCATATTGCAGTCCCCCATCAACGTCGGCGCATTCGCCATGCTGGTCGGTTTGTTGATTGTACCGGTCGTCAGCGTGTTGACCAAGAAGCCGGATGCGGCAAGGGTGGAGCAGATATTCGCAGGTTATGAGAAAAAGGTTCAGGTACCCCAGAAAGAGGACTTGGGGGAGTAACGTCTGGGGCTTGACTCTAGTATGGAGGAATCTTGACTTTGGTATGGAAGCTTGCATTCGGGCTGGCCGCAGGCCAGCCCTTTTTGCGCGAAGGCTCGTATTTCGTAAAACGAAAATTCCCCCTTCACAGAATCCATGCCGGCACATACCAATTCTTCTCGTCTATCGGTATGACGTCCGAAGACATGCAGACGACCGCCCCCAAACCAACACGAGTCTTTAAGTGGGCCGCACCTGAAAAGGACTCCTCCACGTCCGGTTCCCTTTCGATTGGCTTAAGCACGGAAAAATTCTTAACCGCATCCTTAGGGGCGGCACCCTTTTTAATCTCAATGGGATTGACCGTCCCATCCATTGAGATGATTAAGTCAATCTCCTTTTTATTGCTGTCTCGATAATAGAAAAGGGGTGGTCGCTTGCCATTATTGATATAGCTCTTGTAGATTTCCGAGACGACCCACGTCTCAAAGAAGCTCCCATCCATCGCCCCCCTCTCCAGCACCTCGGGACTGCTCCAACGCGTAATGTACGAACAAAGCCCCGTATCCATGAAATACATTCTTGGTGACTTCACCACGCGTTTTAATGCATTATTGGAATACGGCGGGATAAGTGCGACCAGCCCGGATGAAGTCAGGATGGAGAGCCATTGTTTGGCCGTTGGCGCAGAAATCCCCGCCTCGCCAGCCAACACGTCATAATTCACGTTGGTGGCCGTGCGGGCGGCAACAATGCCAATGAAGTTTAGGAACGACGTTTCATCGGCCACTTGGGTCAAATCCTTAATATCCCGACTAATATAAGTCTCAAGGTAAGATTCATAATACTCGTCACGGTCTATATGATCCAATTCATAGAGACGCGGCATGGAACCCTTGAAGATACGGGCAAACAATTCGCCAACACCCATGGCGGGAACCTCGCCCACCCTCTTTACCAGCTCTTGCGGTTCCACCGCAAACGCCGAAAAACGCCTCCCCATAATCTCACTATTGGACAGTCCCAACATCCGCACTACGCCTACCCTACCCGCCATAGATTCCGTCACTCGTTTCATTAGGTGAAACGTCTGGGAACCCGTCAGCCAAAAGTCGCCGCACGTTTTATGTTCATCCACGTACACCTTGATATAGTCAAACAACTCCGGCGCGTATTGCACCTCGTCAATCAACACGGGCGGCGCATAACGTTGCAAGAACAATTCAGGCTCATTTTTGGCCAATGCGCGAACCGTTGGCGCATCCAATGAAACTACCTTACGGTCGTCCCCCGCCATTGCATTCAACAAAGTGGTTTTTCCCACTTGTCGGGGTCCCGTCAACATCAATACGGGAAATGACTCACTCACACTCCTTATGGTCTTCTCAATGCTTCGCTCGTAAAACATGGAATCCCTCCCAGTACGCAAATTTTCACACAAAAAAATTATGCAAATCCAAAATGTAATTTTAGATTAACATAATTCTTTACGTTTGTCAAACAACGAGCATGAAACGACTATATATTCAACCACAATGCGGGGCGAACACCGCCCCTATCAACGACCGCCCCGCAGCTAGGACACCGCAGATGTACCACTTGCATCGCCATCCCCGTCTCCCCCCAGACACGCGTAATTCCCCAGAATTTTAAACCGTACGGACTCCTCCGCCACGCTGATGCACGTATTGCGCGGCCCCGCGTCCATCAGCCCGCCCTCCACGTCAAGGAAGAAGCGGTACTCCCAGTTCTTGCCCGGTATGGGGCGGGACTCAATCTTCGTGAGGTTCAGCCCATTGTATGTAAAATGAGACAAGACGTGATGAAGGGAACCGCTTTCATGCGGCAACTCAAAACAGAGGGCAATCTTGCCCGCCCCCTTCACGAAAATGGGTTCGTTTGCGATTACGATGAACCTCGTCTGGTTGGCGGCCTCCTCATTGACGTCATGGGCCAATGGCACCAAATGGTACCTCTCGGCCGCCTCCACGCTGGCAATGGCCGCCTGCGTGGCGTCGCCGTCCTCCCACACCTTCTTGGCGCCGCCCGCCGTGCTGACGCATTCCACCGGACTCATCTGCGGATGCGCCCGAAACAACCCTGCACACTGCCTCAAACCCTGCGCATGGGAATACACGGTTCTGACGTCCTCCAACCTCGTCCCCGGCAACCCCAACAAGGCGTGGTCTATCTTCAAAACCTTCTCCGCCACGATGTAGTTGTCATATTCCATGAACAAGTCATATATGTCCGAGATGCCCCCCGTGGACGAATTCTCCAGCGGCAGGACGCCGTAGTCGACTTCCCGCTTGCTGACCGCCTCCATGACCGCTTGGAACGTCGGGCTCTGGCGGCCGTCAACCCCGTCCCCGAAGACGCCCTTCATCGCCTGCTGGGTGTACGTCCCCTCCTCGCCAAAGAACGCCACCCGCGTCCCCGCGTGGAACGGCAACGTATCCACCAAACGAAATCCAAAGTCGTGTCCACCCGTCTCCAGTCGCTTATACTGCAACTTACGGCTGATGGACATAATCTGGCGATAGAGGTCCACTACCGCGTTGCCGTAGCCCTCCCCTTCCACCATGGCGGCTATCGCCTTCAATTTTTCCTCTTCCCTGACCGGGTCGAACACCTTCTTCCCGACCATTTTTTTATATTCCGCTATAGCGGCCGACTCCCCCATCCGTTCCTTAATCAAGCGGATGATTTCCTTGTCAATGGCGTCTATCTTGTTACGGCTGTCCAATAGGTCCATGGCTCTCCTTCCATTTCTCCAATAACTGCATTACGTTCTTCTTATAAATGGGGTGTTCCTTCTCCGGTGCGATGTGCGACATCGGTGCCAACACGAAGTACCGATTGTGCATTTCACGATGGGGAATCGTCAGCTCGTCCGTACGCAGAACCAAATCGTCATAGAAAACGACGTCCAAGTCAATGGTGCGGGGACCGTGCCGTATGGTGCGCACCCTTCCCAGCTCCTCCTCCATCTCCTGTAAACGCTGCAAGAGAACCTCCGGCGACAACAACGTCCACAGCCTGACCGCCGCATTCAGGAAATCCTCCTGCTCCACCTCGCATTCCGGTTTCGTCACCATATAGTCCGAGACGGTGACGTCCTTGCACTCGGGCTCGCCATGCAAAAGCGAAATGGCCCGATCCAGATGCCCCGCCTTATCCCCCATGTTGGAACCTATACTCAAATACACCTCGTGCCAATGGCGGCGTATCTTGACGGAAACCGTCTCCAATGGCAGGAGGATGGGCGCCCAAGGCTTCTTAAGCTCCAATGTTACGGCCGTCAGCTTGGGGTATTTGAGCAACACGCCCGCCGCCAAGTTCTCCGCCGCGGCCTCAATCAATTTATACGTATGGTCCTTAAAATACTGCTTCACAAAATGTGCGACTTCCGCGTAATTGATGGAATCCTTAATCTCGTCCGTCCGACCCACCGTCCGAATGTCCGTATACAAATCAAGGGACACCAAAAACTTCTGCCCCAACACGTTTTCCTCCGGAAGAACCCCATGGTAACAGTATATCTCCAGATTCTTAATCCGAATGCAGTCCATTCGCCACCTCCCCGTTATGGCTGTCGACGCCTCCGCCCAACTTCTTCGTCCCACTAACGGCAACCCTTGACGGCTTCCGTCATCGCAATCGCCCTGACGTTCTTCCCAACGTCATGAACGCGAACAAAGCCACAACCCGCCATTACCGCCATCACGGTCGTGGCAAGCGTGCCTTCCTCCCTGTCCGTAACGGGCAGGTTAAGCGTTTGGCCGATTACGGATTTTCTGGACGCTCCCAGAAGAATCGGCAGACCCAATGTGTGAAACCGCTCCAAATGGGCCAACACGAGCAAATTCTGCCCGTAATCCTTGGCAAACCCCACTCCGGGGTCAACCATCAACTTTCCCCTATCTATGCCCGCCTCCTCCGCCATGCGGACGGAGCCTTCCAAATCCGCCATGACGTCCGGTAGGAAGTCGCCATAATTCCTATCGTTCCTATTGTGCATAAGGCATATCGGCGCGTCGTACCGCTTGGCGACGGAAGCCATCCCGCCGTCGTACCGCAGCCCCCATACGTCGTTTACCATGTCCGCTCCCGCTTCCAATGCGGCTTCGGCCACCTTGGCCTTATAGGTGTCCACGGACAGGGGAACGTCCCACCTCCGCCGAATGGCCCGAATCACGGGCAGAATGCGATTGATTTCCTCTTGCTCGGACACTTGTTCGTGGCCCGGCCTGGTGGATTCCCCGCCTATGTCTACGACGTCGACGCCGTCCCTTATTTGCCGCTCCACTTCACGCAACGCTTCTTCCGTGGTAGCATGCCTGCCCCCGTCCGAAAAGGAGTCCGGCGTCACGTTGAGGATTCCCATCACGTACGTGTGGGCGTCCATGTCGAATTCGCGTACCCCGATTCTCATGAAGCCCCCATTCTCAACATCTGAAAGAATTTCGCCTGTAATTCCTCGTTCCCCTCGAAGCTCCCCCTTGTCACACAACTGACCGTCTTGGTGCCGGGCTTGCGCACCCCCCTCATGCTCATGCACATGTGCTCGGCTTCCAGTACGACCATGACGCCTTGCGGCCGCAAACATTCCATTATTGCGTCCGCCACCTGCACCGTCATGTGTTCCTGTATCTGCGCCCTTTGTGCAAACGTCTCGACGGTTCTCGCCAATTTGCTCAACCCCAAGACCTTGCCGTTCGGCACGTAGGCCACGTGGGCTTTTCCGTAAAAAGGAAGGAGGTGGTGCTCGCACAACGAGTAGAAGGGAATGTCCCTCTCCACCACCATTTCATTGTCGGCTACGGAAAACGTCTTGGACAAATGTTCCGACACGTCCACCCCCATGCCGCCGAATATTTCTTCGCACATCAAGGCGATTCGCGTCGGCGTGTCCCGCAAGCCTTCCCTGCCCGCATCCTCCCCGATTCCCTCCAAGAATAAACGCACCGCCTCTTCGATTTTCGCCCTGTCCATAACCACTCCTTCATTATTGTTAAAGGCGGAGGCTCTTTGCCTCCACCCCATATCCACGACACTTTGGCCTTACGGGCAAACCCCCGGCCACTTCTCTCGGTGCGAAAGTCAACCTTGTGCGTCCCCTTCTTCCGCACCCTCGGATGGAGACGGCGACTCCAACGCCTTGTTCATCGACTTCTGCGTAACCTTCTCCCCATCCAGCACCTTGTCAATTGCCTTCTTAATCTTTTTCACCGTATCCATGTTGGGCTTCATGACGGACAAACTGCGCGACCGGTAGGTATAGGTGTATTCCCTCGAATCCGTACCGTTCGCACTGACGTTCACAATGTCCCATTCCGGCATTTCGCTTATCTGAAACTTAATCAACTTGGTAATCTGCTTGGTCTTCATGTTGGTGTCGAACGAGTCGCCCAAGCTCTTCATGAGCCCGTTGTAGTTCTCCAGTACGGCGGGCGAGGACGCCTTTTTGAAAATGGCCTTGATGAGGTTCATCTGGTGCTTGCCCCTCTGCCTGTCCCCTCCCGGCAAATCATGCCTTTGCCTGGCGAACGCCAACGCCTCCCTGCCCGACACCTTGTTGTAACCTTCCTGAAAACTGGGTCCCCAATCCGCCGTGAAGGTATAGTCCGAATACACCTTCACTCCGCCAAGTGAGTCGATAATCTTCCTAAGTCCACTAAAGCTTACCGTCATATAGTAATTCACCTTGACGTCGTACAGCATCTCCAACGTCTCAATTGAACAATCCAAGCCGTACGACCTGGCATGGGTCAGCTTGTCCGGCACGCCGTCCGAAACCGACAACGGGATGTAGAAATCCCTTGGAGTGGACACCAACAGTACCTGCTTAATCTCAGGATTGATGATTGCCAACAGGTTCGTGTCACTATTGCCGAGCGAGTCGACGCCGCTTAGGTACATGACGAACGGCGTATTCGTAATGTCCGACTTCACTTCCTCTTGGACGATCTCCACTTGCTGCGTCACCTGATGGTTGTCCAATATCTTCGTATCCATATTGAAGTTCTCGCGTTCCGCCGTCACATTTTCCCGATATGCCTCATTGAACACGATGGCCTGCACCTCGTTCGTATACAGCGCATCCACAAGACTAAACGCGTCTTCATATTCTTGCGTCTTCACGCTCACATTGTTTTGCGTCCGTATCTCCTCCAACATGGACTCCGTATTCGTCCTGTCAATGGTGAGGACGACGCCGTAATTGTAATCCAAGGCGTCCGCAACGACTGTGGCAGGGTCGTCGTTCATCACGATGACCGTCATCTCATGCACCTGTTCCGTCGTCTTGTTGGAAATGTCGGTAATGGCCGCATACGTCGTGACCAAGTAAAAACTGGAGAAGGCCATAATGACGCAAACCAGTCCGGATATAACCCTTCCTATGACGAAGAAATGGTCCGTCATTTGGCTGGCAATGGTATAACCCAAAAACATAAGCGATATTAGCGCCACTATAATTACGTATCGATTCGGTATCATTCCCACGTACAGACCTACGCCAATCACCCCTATGGTCAACAACGCCTGTATGGCCAGAAAAACGATTCCCCACTTTCTCTTTATCAACGCACCCATCCCAAATCCTGTACCTTTCTTATTTTCTATCCTAAAGCGGGGTGATTCTCAGCCAACCCCTTCTCGTACTTTATTTTACAATGCGTACCTTTAACACTCCGTCAATTTCCTCCAACTCCTTTACCATCGTTTCGTTGGACGGGGCGACGATGTCAAAAAGGGTATAGGCGTAATCCCCCCTACTCTTGTTGACCATGTTCTCAATATTGATTCCGTACTTGGAGGGAATCCCCGCGAACTGCTTCAACATATGCGGCACGTTGCGGTGGCAAATGGTGATGCGCCCCTCCGTCGTGCACGCACCCGGGTCACATTCGGGATAATTCACGGAATTACGGATGATGCCGTGCTCAATGTAATCCACCAACTCCCTCACGGCCATCACGGCGCAATTGTCTTCCGACTCCTCCGTGGACGCGCCCAGATGGGGGATGCCGATGACGTTCTCCATATTGGCCGACTTGTGGTTCGGGAAATCCGTCACGTATTTGGCGACTTTGCCGCTCTTTAACGCTTCCGCCATGTCGTCGTCATTCACCACGCTGTCCCGTGAAAAGTTGAGGATGACCACCCCGTCCTTCATCTGTGCCAAGCTCTCCTTGTTGATCATTTCTTTCGTGTCGTCCACCAACGGTACGTGGATGGTGATGAAGTCACAATCCTCATATATCATTTCCCTCGTCTTGACGATGTGGATGTCCCTCGACATGTCAAGGGCGTTCACTACGGAAAGGTAAGGGTCGCAACCAAAGACCTGCATGCCCAAGCGGTTGGCCGCGTTGGCGACCGGCACCCCGATGGCGCCCAAACCGATGACCCCCAACTTCTTCCCGGCAATCTCCGTTCCCGCAAAGGCTTTCTTGGCACTTTCCACGGTCTTGGCAATGCCCTCGTCGCCCTTGTTCTCCCTTACCCAGTTGACGCCGCCCACGATGTCGCGGGAAGCAAGGAGCATACCGGCTACCGCCAACTCCTTCACCCCGTTGGCGTTGGCCCCGGGGGTGTTGAACACGACGATTCCCTTGTCGGCGCAATCCGTAAGCGGAATGTTGTTCACTCCGGCCCCCGCCCTCGCCACGGCGAGCAGGGAATCCGACAACGGCGTGTCGTGCATGGAGGCGCTGCGCACCAAAACGGCGTCCGCCTCTCCACTCTCCTTCGTAATCTCGTAACTCTCCGGCAGCAAGTCCAATCCGACCGCCGCAATAGGGTTCAAGCAATTAATCTTCGTCATTTCTCTCCTCTTTTCTATCCACGCGCCTCTTCTTCAAAGCGCTTCATAAACGCAACCAACTGCTCCACGCCTTCCTTCGGCATGGCGTTGTAAATGCTCGCCCTCATGCCGCCGACGGTTCGATGTCCCTTCAAATTCTCCAATCCCGCCGCCTTTGACTCCTTCACAAACTTGGCGTCCAACTCCTCGTTGCCGGTTACAAACGGCACGTTCATCAACGAACGGTCTTCCTTCCTGACCGTCCCCTTGAACAATTGGCTGGCGTCCAAATAGTCGTACAGAATCTTCGCCTTCTCCTCGTTCCTCTGCTTCATGGCATCCAAACCGCCCATGGCCTTAATCCACTTGAACACCTTGCCACACATGTAGATGCCGTATGCGGGCGGCGTATTGTAAAGCGAATTCTCCTTGACGTGCGTCAGGTACCTCAGCATGGTCGGGGTGCCGGGCAGTACGTCCTCCGTCACCAAATCCTCGCGGATGATGACGATGACCATCCCCGCAGGCCCGACGTTCTTCTGTACCCCGCCAAAGAGCAGCCCATATCGGGTGACGTCGACGGGTTCGGACAAGAAGCAGGACGACGCGTCCGCCACCAACGTCTTACCCTTCGTGTTCGGCAACGTCTTGTACTTTGTCCCATAAATGGTGTTGTTCTCGCATATATAGACGTAATCGGCGTCCTCGCTAATGGGCAGATCCGAGCAGTCGGGTATGTAGCTGAACGTCTGGTCGGCCGACGAGGCCACGGCGTTCGCCTTCCCATATAGGGAAGCCTCGGCAAAGGCCTTCTTCGCCCACTGTCCCGTAACAATATAGTCTGCCACCTTATTCTTCATTAAATTCATGGGAATCATGGCGAATTGCTGCGAAGCGCCACCTTGTAGGAACAGGACCTTGTAATTGTCTGGAATGCCCATCAAGTCCCGAATGTCCCTCTCCGCCCCCTGAATGATGTCCTCGAACACCTTGGAACGGTGGCTCATCTCCATCACGGACATGCCCGAGCCATGGTAGTCCAACATTTCGTCAGCTGCTTCCCTCAATACCTCTTCCGGCAGTACGGCCGGTCCGGCAGAAAAATTAAATATTCTTCCCAATATGAACGCCTCCTTAATTATGTAAGTAAGTTTCATTATAAGACTATGTTAATTATTTGTCAATCCCCTTTTGGCCAACACAATGCGTTGCGCCTCTCAGTCAACACTTTGCGCCCCTCAGTCAACACTTTGCGCCCTTCCGTCCACGCATTATTTGTTGGCTATGTTGTAGGCGTAATGCATCCTGGCAATGACGGAGGAATTGACGCTTGGTTTGCCCGAGTGGGACCCTTTACCGCCCCATTCGTCGTGACCGCCATACTCTTGCCCATGCTTCTCCCGTTCCTTGTCCTTCTCCAGCACCACTTGCGGTGGACGGGATTCCCCTTCCGACGGCTCGTCGCGCTTGGGAGGGTCCGCTATGTTGATTTGCTCATACTCCAGAACCTCGTCGACGCCGCCACAGCCCATCCCATAATTCTCTTCCTTTTTGTCGGTGAAGTACAGGAGGAAATGGTCGGAGAACGGCGAATCGGGTTTGCGGCCGAGCATGGCGCGTATCACGTCCAAAACGTACTCCTCATACGCATGGTCCTCCTTCATTCTGAGCAGGCCGTCTTTGGTAATCTGTATCGTGTAACTGGCCTTCTTGCCCAAGGAATGAATGGGGGTCTCATATATCTTCTTGTTTATGTAGTAACGGTATTCCTCCAAATTCATTCGATTGGGAGGTACGTCGTCATCCGGACGCAACCTTCCGATAAAGACGTGAAGCCCCGTCTCCCTGGTCTCCCAATCCTTAACCGGCTCTTCAAGGGTCAGGGCGCGCTCCGTGGGTACTCCCCCTCCTTGCGCCTTGGACCGCCTTGTGGACAGAGCTTGTTCCAACGAGGTCAATCGGCGGTCCAGGGAAGCCTCGTCCATTTCTTCCGACAAATCATCCGTAGCAAGGGTGGACAGCTTGATGAGCCTGTTAATCAATTTGTTGGCGTACCGATTCTCTTTTTCGTTCATTCGCTCATCCCCCCCTTTTCCCTCATTCCTCATATCGGCGTCTTTCTCGTTTTGGTAAAGGGTTTACTTTGCGGTCGCAAAGAGAAGGGTGCATCTTGGATGGTAGCGCAATATGGAGGCGGGAACCCGTGGCGAACACGACTCCTCCCTCAACTTCTCCACAATCTCCGCCTTGTCCGGGCCGGCCAACACCAGCACCTCCCTTGCCGCCATGATGGTGCCGATTCCCATACTTACAGCCGTCTTAGGTACGTCTTCCACACGGTCGAAAAAGCGCTTGTTGGCCTCGATCGTCGACGGGGTCAACCGCACCATCCCCGTGTTGTCATGGAACACGTCGTCAGGCTCGTTAAACCCAATATGCCCATTGTGGCCAATTCCCAACAGCTGCAAGTCAATTCCACCCGCCCGCTTGATGGCCTCGTCATACTCCCCGCACTCCTTCTCCACGTCCGCCGCCATGCCGTTGGGGATGTGGACGCCGTCTTCCGGCACGTTTACATGGCCAAACAAATGCTCCCTCATAAAATAATGGTAACTCTGTGGATTCTCCTCGTCCAACCCACAATACTCATCGAGGTTGAACGTGGTGACCTTCGAAAAATCCACCACTCCTTCCCGAAACATGTCGACCAAATTCTCATATGTACCAATTGGCGTGGAACCTGTCGCCAACCCCAATACGCAGTTAGGCTTCCTGTTGACTTGTGACGCTATGATGCCGGCGGCCATGCCGCTTAGCGCGCGATAGTCCCTTACCGTAACGATGTTCATTCTGCACATCCTCCTTTTTGCCATCCATTGCTGCCAACCACATTTTTTATATTCACCATCTATTATACTATTTATCATGGTCGTGTCAATCCACGATTCAAGAAAATATGCACTACGGCCATCCTTCCCAGAATCCATGGGCCGTCCTTTCCAAAACGTCTTCCCAAAATCTACATTTTAGTTTGACACGTCCGCATCCCTATGGTACAATTTTGGTTGACGCGGGATATCGGAATGATTCTGGAAAGGAACGACGGCATACATGAATTCCAACATACTCAACAACCTAAACGACGAGCAAGTGAAGGCGGTTAAGCACCACAAGGGGCCGCTCCTCATTTTGGCGGGTGCCGGTTCCGGCAAGACGAGGGTTTTGACCCACCGCATCGCCTATCTGATGGAGGAACACGGAGTGAACCCCTGGCACATACTCGCCCTCACCTTCACGAACAAGGCCGCCAAGGAAATGCGGGAGCGCGTCAACCGAATCGTGGGGTCCGGTGCGGAGAACATTTGGGTCAGCACCTTCCACTCCACTTGCGTACGCATTTTAAGAAGGTACATAGACCTCATTGGTTATGATTCCAGATTCACCATATATGATACGGACGACCAGAAAAATCTAATGCGCGACGTTCTCAAGCATCTGAACCTGGACAACAAGCTCTATCCCGAGCGCAGGATGTTGTCCTACATTTCGTCCGCCAAAGACGAACTCATCACGCCGGACGCCTATGAACAAAGGGCGGGCAATCCCAATGAAAAGACGGCGGCCAAGGTGTACCGCGAATACCAGCGCCGCCTCAAGGCCAACAACGCCTTGGATTTTGACGACTTAATCACGAAGACGGTCGAACTGTTCCAGACGCAGCCGGAGGTACTGTCCTACTACCGCAACCGTTTCCGTTACCTCATGGTGGACGAGTACCAAGACACGAACTCGGCACAGTTCAAGCTAATCCATTTGATGGCGGCCCATACCAACGACGAGGGCGAGGTTGAGAAGAATATTTGCGTCGTCGGGGACGACGACCAATCCATTTACAAATTCCGCGGGGCCAACATATACAACATCCTCAACTTTGAGAAGCTTTACCCCGACGCCAAGGTAATTAAGTTGGAGCAGAATTACCGCTCCACGCAAAACATCCTACAGGCGGCGAACGAAGTCATCCGCAACAATTCGGCCCGGAAGGACAAGTCCCTCTGGTCCGAACAGGAGGAGGGCGAACCCATCCTTTACACGAAATATGGCAACGACATGGAGGAGGCCGACGGCATCGTTCGAAGCATCAAGGAGCATGTGGCGACGAATGGTGCGACTTATAACGAATTTGCCATCCTCTACCGCACGAACGCACAATCCCGTTCCTTTGAGGAACGCCTGATTGCCACCAACATCCCCTACAAAATCGTGGGGGCGCTGAACTTCTACGCGCGTAAGGAGATCAAGGACTGCCTTTCCTACTTGAAAACCATCGATAATGGGTTGGACGACATGGCGGTGAAGCGCATTCTTAACGTCCCCAGGCGGGGCATTGGTTCTACCACGATAGAACGGATTACGGAATATGCCATGACGATGGGGATGAGTTTCTACGAAGCGCTACAGCAAGTGGATGACGTTCCCGAGATAAAACGTGTGCCAATAGAGAAGATTAAAGGCTTTGTAGGCATCGTCGAGGGCTGGAAGTCTCGCCTAGACAAGTCCCCGACGGACGACGTCTTTGTCGAATACCAAGACGATGATGATGATTGCAGCGTCGAGGAACCCGGGCCCATCGAACAATTGATGCGCGACATCCTCGAGGATACGGGTTATATGACGCAATTGCTTGCGGAAGGCACGGACGAGTCCAAAGACCGCATAGAGAACATCAACGAGTTTGTCAACCGCATCCATATATACGAGCACTCTGATAACGAGGACGCCCCCACGTTAAGCGGCCTATTGGAGGAAATCGCATTGGTCGCCGACATCGACAACGTGGAGGAGGACGCGGCACAGGTTCTGCTTATGACCCTGCACAGTGCGAAGGGTCTGGAATTCCCCTACGTATACATCTGTGGGATGGAGGACAACATATTTCCTTCCATGATGGCCATAACCTCTCCGGATGTAACGGATTTGGAGGAGGAGCGCCGCCTATGCTACGTTGGCATTACGCGGGCCATGAAGAAACTGTTCATCAGTTCCGCCAAACAACGCATGCGGAACGGCACCATTCAATTCAATCCACCTTCTCGCTTTATTAGTGAGATTCCAAGGTTTTTAATCAAGCAATCCATTGGCGAGGGGGAACAACGCGGAAGTATGTCGCGTACCCCTTCAAGAACCATTCAACCGCGTTCCTCGTTTGGTGGTGCGGGAACGGGCGGTGCAAGGCCATCCGGCGTGGGGATGGGCACGGGGGAAGGAGGTGTGCGCTCCACCAATAATTTATTTGCCAACAACCCGTACATTCAAAAGGGAATTGGTGCAAGGAACCCACCCGGCGGTTCTACGGCTGGTGGCGTTCCCGATTACGCCGTAGGAGATTCCGTCAAGCATATGCGGTTTGGGAACGGCGTGGTCATGGAACTTGTTCCGATACGGGACGATTACGAGGTGACGGTAGCTTTTGATGGGTTTGGGAACCGTAAAATGAGGACTTCCGTTACCAAACTACAAAAAAAATAAAAAGCTATAGTAAAATTACCAGTTCAGTGGTATAATGGTAACATACAAATTTTATATACAGAAAGGATGATTCTTGCCATGGGACATAAAGTTGAAGAGATTCTGAATGCCGCCAAGTTAAACGACCTACTACACAGAAAGAGGATTGATGACGAGAAAAAACACAACCTCGTTTGGATTTTAGCCATCATTGGAGCCGTTGCAACGATAGCGATTATCGCTTTTGCCGTTTACCGCTATTTCGCACCGAATTATCTGGATGACTGGGATGACGATTTCGAGGATGATTTCGACGACTTCGAGGATTTTGACGACGACGGCGAATCCCCCATTCTCGTAACCGATGAATAAAAGGTGTGACTGAGGAGTGCACACCTCTGAAGTTTGCTCCGCAAACTTCGCTCCGCACGGGGTTTGGGTGACTGATGAATAAAAGCGTTGGCTGAGAAACGCAACGCTCTTAAGTTCCGCTAACGCGGAACTTGCTCCGCACGGGGTTTGGTTGACCGACGAATAAAAGCGTTGACTGAGAACCATTTAGGGAGTCCTTTTACGCCATTTCTGGCTTGGGGACTCCCTTTTAACTTATTCCACTCCAAAGGCATAGGATTAGGTTTGCCACATAGATGCTAGGCACGAACGCCCGTCTTTCTTTTACTTTCATTCTTTTCCAATCGACCTGTCGAAAATGGATGAAAAGGAATATGAGGACGGAAAGGGCGGACTGCAAGAGGAATATGGACAGCCAATCCTTTTCTATGCTTCCTACTTCTGAAAACAAATAGGCCAAATACGTCATACCAATAAGAAAGACGTCCCCGTCGCCCTCTCCAAACGCCTTCATTTTGCACTGTACCTCAATAATGGCGGTATAGAAAATGATGGCGGTATAATGATGGGCGCCTTCCCACGGGCCGCACGACACTGCGAGATGGATGTGCAGTACCACTCCTACAACGAGGGCGACGCGGTTTGGCAATGTGTAGACCCGCATCGTCCGCCCGTCAATATAGGCGGTCGTCAGCAAGTACAAGAGGAAAAACGTCCATGCAACGGCTGGCACACCATCATGGAGGCAAGTGGGAAGAAGAATCGTAGCCATTGCCGCACTCCTCATACCAAGGCTACGATATCCCCTTCTTAATTCCATGCCGTCTTCATCCTCTATCCATCCAACCATCCTCAGAAAAAACATGCGACAGGCAACGCATACCGTTGCCGCCATTGAGACACTCCCCGCCAACCTCAACCCCGAATTCTCGTCCGTATGCCGTCTAATACGGAATCCTTCACCGTCAACGTCAACGGAACCCTCTTACTCTCCTCCCCTTTATGGCCTACGACTTGTATGGGGTACTCTCCTTCCGGCGCATATAAGGGTACGTAAAAATAGTGCCGCAAACCGTCTCTTGCTTGAGGGGCTAATGAGTATGTCGATTCTTCCCACTCGTCATCATATTGCGTCAGGGAGGCGGGGAACTGTATTTCCACCTCATCCACATAACCCAACGTCCGCACGTCAATATATCCTTGTTCTCCCGTTTTAAATACAACGTCCCCTTCTGTCGACAAGCTTCGGTGAAGGGATGCCGAAACCGTGAACTCCCCTACCCATGTAGGTTCGTATTCGCCATAGTAACCGTTGCCTGCTTCATCTATGATTCGGATGGCAAACACGCCCCCTTGGTAATCGTCCAGCTCAACGTCCAAGTCGATGGTCTTCCCCATACTGGCCGTTCCAACCGCATATGAATCACCCTCCATTCCCTCCACTCCCTTTCTCGCTCGTACGACAGATTGCCCCGCCCCTTTTTCCTCAATTGAGTAATAGCGGATTCCACTCGTCTCATCCCGCATGCGTATTGACAGTTGCTTCGGATTCCCATCTTCATCTCCTTGTTTGCCTTCGGTAACCACCTCGAATTCCGGTGGGGAATGGTCCAAATAGAGGGATATGGGTTTTGCCGATTGATTTTCGGCATTGTCTCTGGATTCCAACGTGAGGGAGTGTATGCCGTCACCGGTAATGTCAAACTCTGGTTCTTCGCCGTTGTAATCCTTCAACCGACTCAACAAGTCAAATATTTCTTCGTTCCCCATGTCCGCAACCTTTATCTTCTCTCCTCCAAAATTGTAGTAACAAGTCGTATTTTGAAGATTGCTCACCTCGTTAACCCATTCTTCTTTGACGTCGGTTACCGCAACCGTCGTATCGGCACAATTCCATTCGTCGACCCCCGAATAGGTGATTTGGGGCGGCTTCTTATCTATTTTCACCTCCATTTTCGCCTCGCCTCGGTTCTCACAATGATCTTCCGCATAGGAAACAAATGTATAACTCCCTTCCAATGCAAGGACAAAGTCAACCGACCGATTCACTCCGTCTTGTGGAATCAAATTGGGATATGCCCGTCTCCAATTGGGTGCGTCATGTGTTGGGGCCACGTCCTTCCATTCACCATACAGGCTCCCATCCGTCCGGTCATACGTCTCCCATCCTGATTGGTACACGCCCGTCTGCGCCTCCATTTGCTTCGAGGTAATTATGACGTCGCCGTTCCTCCAACCCGTCCGCTTATTTTGGACGCCTTTGTCCACGATTGCGGTATGCTCGACCGTGGGCGGTTCCGCGTCAAAGCGTACGTCTGTATAGGAGGCAATTGCATTGCCCGCTTTATCCACGGCGCGAACCATCAAGCTTTTGTCGCTGGTCAGTAACGGCTCCGCCACGTAACGATCCTTGCCTTCATTGTAACTTCCGTGACTTAAGGCTTCCCCTGAGTTGACGTCGCTTATAACTAAAGACTGTACTCCAGACGCAATATCACCGCCATATTCCGGATTTCGATTATAGTCGTAGGCAACAAACGCAAGGGGGTATGTCTCGCCAGGCTTACCCCACTTCATCTCACTCTCATTTGCCCGTCCCCATCCCATCGCAGGCGGTTGCTCGTCCATGCTGACCCAAAACTCAATTTTATCTTCCCCCAAGCGACCACCCATGGCGTCATATACAACCGTCTTGGCGCCTAACAGGTATCCACCGTCAATCCCCCCATAGAAACGAGAGGGGTTGAACGTGATGGATACGTTTGTCCCGTCCAATGGAAAAAACACGGCGTCCATGGAGTTCTCATTTTGACCCGCACTAAAGCTCCATACGGTAATGCCCTGAATCTTGCCTCGGTCCGTCGAACCATCGATGCGGACGTTTTTGGGGTTCCAACCTTCATTGCCGGAGGCGGAAAGTTTGACTTTGGCTCGATTCACGACGGGTGCGACCATGCTGCGATTCCCCACGTTGTCTTCCGCATACGCCGTAAACGTCCCACTAGGCACGGAACAGACCGTTCCCGAATATGTGGCGTACACACTCCCATCCTCGTTCACAATCGTTATCGACCTGACTCCACTGCCCCCGTCGCTTGCCGACACCACTTCGCCGTTGACCGAAATGTTGGGTGCGGCTCCGTCCCCTATTACGGCCACCCGTTTTTTATCGTCATATTGAGGGGTGTCACAGGCGACGTAGTCATCCGACCTCCGATTGTTCGCCGCCGTTATACTGCGTTTCAAGAATATCTTTCCTTGCGGGTACACGTTAATCGTCTGGCCGTCCGGCAAGTCGACGGCGCCCGTGATAGTGGAGCTTAAGTCGCCCCCGTTGCGGTTAGAGGTTGCCGAACTTATTCCAAGGGGCCCGGCATCCTTCCAATAGAGGGCGTCGTTATTGTCCATCTGTGTACGAACGTCCACGCATTCGTCATTCCCATAACCCGTCACATGGAACAGGTTGGCGTTGGGCTTGAAGTTCACAGACGTAAACGCCGAATACGTCGTGAACGACAGGTTGGCCGCCGTCCCCGGCTTGACATAGTAAGTGGCGCCCCCGCTCCTCACGCCTGCATTGTACGCGTTGCCGCCGGATAGGATGATTCCGCTTACGGAAAGTGGATTGACTGGCTTGACGGAAATATTCTTGCCGTAATAATTGTTGAGGTCGCTTGGATTGGCCCACGCCCTCGCCCCTTTGATTCCGCTCAACGTGGTATACACTTCCCCCGTCGTACTGACTTTGCCGGTATCCCTCTCCGCCACGCTTCCCCCATCCGTTCCATTCACCGCTACCGTCATGATACTGTCAAACGTGTAGGTTTGAGTTTCCGTATAGAGGCGGTACAGCACCTTTTCGTCATTGGCCAATTGCAACCGGTTCTGTACCTTCGTAACCGGTATCCGCCTTAACGTGTATGTGTTGCCGCCAGAAGCCCTTGAGTCAATGTCATACGCATTCTGTAACTTAAACTGGGCTGGCGTCAAATTGGTGCCTCCCACCTTTACCAATACGGAATAACCAATGGTTTTATACTTCGTCCCTCCTTGCGCCGTTGACCCTTTTGTGCAGAAATAAAGGTACTCGTCATTCTGTGTCCCGGTATTCCCGAACTGGTTCCAAAAGGTAATGGCGTTGTCATATGTACCGGCCATTGATGTCTTTTGACCCAACCACGCGCCCAGCAAAAGGATGCCGATGGTCAAAATCCACTGTTTTCCTTTTCGTTTTCTCATGCCCGTCACCTCGCTTTCACCATTTCCGCAAAGCGGAACTGATTGCGTTTCATTTCCCAGTCACCGCTTTTCGTTACTTCCCATCACCTTGCAACTTGCTTGGACAAACGCAGCACGCCCAAGTTGACGCTTTGATTGAGGACGGCCTCGTCACCCTTGTCAATGAGGAGGTTGATGATGATTGCGCTTTTGTCTTCATCCTCCCTCGTTACGGGCGTTCCGTCCGCATGTATCGCCCTGACCACCAACGCCTCCCTGAGGATTTCTTCATTCTCGTTGGTGGCTCCGTTGACAAGGGATACGTTCACCAAATCCCCTTCCCGCAACACTCCGCCAACCACTTGGGAAACGTCGTTCACCTTAATGCCAACCTCTACCGGATTCTCAAAGCCCAGGACGTATTCTTGCTCCTCCCCCGCATTCCGAGTCGTTAACAGCTCGTTCGTGAAGACGTCCCGGTTCAGTATTAGGTTCTGAACCTCCTCCAAGCTGGAATAGGCACCTTCCGGCACTTTCCCCTCGGCGACATAATCAAGTTGTACATACTGTTCCCAGTCTTCCCCGCTCAACGCAAATCCCGCCTCCATGTCCCTGATTGCCTTTACAACCGCTATGGAAGACTCATTCCCCAATGCATTCTTCTCAACGAATAACAGCGTTATAAATATGACCAAGGCCAGGGTGAAACTAATCGCTAATTTTTTCCATCTAATTGTCTTTTTCATTCTCTACCTCCTAGTCGGTAAACCTTGTACGGCATGCTTCGCAAGCCTGTTCACTTCGTCCCTGCGCAAATGTATATGGATTCATTCCACAATGTCAATGCAGCTCTCCTCATACACATACGTCTCACCCGTCAAAAATCCCTTCATCCACGTCCCCACTTTGGCGTATACGGTCGCCCCGTTAACGACTTTTCCATTCGGCGTCTGTTCCGTGCCCGTGTACTCCGTCTCCTCGCTTAACACCATTCCATTGTCGTAGCACTCCATCCGCCCCAACCTGTCCCCAACCACGTTGTATATGGCAAAATGATGGACGTCGACCCCTGTTTCCCCGTCCCCTTCCGCCTTCACGTTTTGGTTCAAGTGTTGGAGAAAGGTCTGGTATACCCCGTTGAAGTCGTCAATCTCAACTCTTCCTTCCGCACCATACTTGTCAAGGTTGATGAGTCCGGCGGCAAGACAGGCGGCGTCCAACCCGTCTTTAAACGTATACTTATAATTCTTTGCCATCCTGATCCGTGCGGAGTAGAGCACCAACACGCATACGAGGGTGATGACGAAGAACCCTATCATGTATTCAACCGCACCTTCTTTTTTCTGCATTCCCACCCTCCCATCGTCAATGCTTGGCCGTAGACGTCTTAACCACCTTTACCCCTATCCTCTTTTTACTCCTACTTATGTCAAAAAGGGATTGTAACCCCGTTTGCTCGGATTCCACGTAACCGGCAACGGATAGTGTGACGGGACTGCCGTACCCTACCTCCGCACGGGTAGTCCCCCCTAGATTGACGTCGTGCACCCCTATTCGATTCAAATCCCCGATTAACGCATTCTCATCCACACTCGCCAAGTATCCCGTAGTCTCCATTTTTAGAATGTATTCTCTGGCAATTAGGTCTACTTGGTCTTTTACGTCCACGTCCTTCAAGTACGAAACGTACATCAAGGACAATATCGCCACGGCCGCCAGTGAAAAGAGTATGGGCAGGAAACTCATTATGTTACCCTGTTTCTGTTTCATAGGCCCCTCCTATGACGAGGTGAACATGGCCGTTATCTTCTCGGATACGTTCGAGCCCAAGCTGCTTATCAACGTCTTAATCTGATCCTTGAATAGGTAGCCGACCGCCACCGCCACAACCATGAGGACGAATTCCACAATCACTTCCTTACCACCGGGCTTCGCATCCGCTCGCCCATCGACAGGCATTGCGTACAGCCAGTGACGGACGTGAATCCCTACTGTATTACAAGCTTTTTTAACGGTTGTCATCTTCTTCATTTTTTGCTCCTTTCTTTGACCCTTTTACGATTGATTGGTTGGGTATTTTGCCTATCTCACATGTCCAACATGTTGTTGAACTCAAACGACAACACATACATGCCCACGCTTAATATTACAATGTAGATTAGCAGTTCCACTATCGCTATCTTCCTCTCAATCCTCTCCTTTTCTTTTAGGGATATCGCTCGTCTGATGTACGTGAGCTGGGACGATATGTCCGTTAACAGTTGCACGGTTTTTCCACTTTGGAGGGATTGCTTGATCACGATGCACAATGAGTCGACGTACCCACACTTGAATTTTAGGTTGAATGCGTCGATGGCCGCCTCAACGTCACTCCTTGCCGCAATTTGATTCACCAGTTCCAATACGGCGGTTTTGAGCCGACGATTCTTGATGATCAGGTAACTCTCCGCCAATGCGTCATTCAGGAATACGCCTGCGCGACTCTGTATCCTCATGACGTCGTATACCTTCTGAATGTCCTCCAACATGTCTTCGTTGTCCCTCTTGTTCGACATGCCGAGAAGGACGTCGGGTAAAAGGAATCCCACCAAGAACGCAGGGATGGACAGGATGATTGACCTCTGTGCGACATAATGGAGGGCCAATATTCCCACAAGACTTTTTATCGTTATATAGGCAAGCGGATGGATTGCGTGAAACATATAGTACGCTCCGTACCGGGACAGGTATCGGTCAATCCGTTTGTACTGCAGGAATCGAAATTTCGTCCTCCGCATCCTCACCTCAAGCAACTGCCTCATTCGTTCGCGGCCATCCGTCTGTAGGACGGCGTACGCCATCCCCGCCACGGTTCCCGTCATGACGAGGCTGCACAGAAGGCGCGCGAATGGTAAGAATCTCATCTTCTACCTCCTCTCCTTGTATCGGGGTTTTACGCAACCCAACCCCGTGCGGCGCACTTCGCTTAGATGGTTGGTTAGTTGTCCATGGACAGCATGAGCCAGCCGCAGTAGAGGAGCACGGCGACGCCAAACCCCATCAACGCGTTTCCTCCCGGCGTTCCGAACAACACTGCCTTCATATTGGTTACCAAGCCCCCAAATATGCCAAGGCATATGCCGCTCGCCCCCAGCAACATCAGTATCTCTATCCTACCGTTGCCGACTATCGCCTTCTTCTCCTCCCTTGCGCCTAGGTACTCGCTCAGGCTTAACCGACTGTCCTTGATGACGTCCTCGTAATTGGCCTCGTGTTTGGAACACATTTCTATGTTGTGGATAATCTCTTGCAGCTTCTCGTGTCCCACACTGTCTTCCAAGTTGCGGAACGCCCTCGTCGCATCTCCATCGTGTACCGCCGAGAAGTAAAAGTCACTGACGTAGGAACGCAATGGCTCGTCTAAGAAAGGGCATACTTGGCCAAATATTTTGAGGATGTCATCGTTCGTTTTGCTATAGTTCTCCAGCAAATTCATGAATGTGAGGATGCCGCCCTCTATCTTGCGTCGATTGACCATGGCTGACGCCTGTAGAATGACATAGGACAAGACGAGGGTGAGGACGCCGGCCGCCATCCCCCACAAGGGATTGGTCAGGGCAAGGATGGCTCCTATGGTTATGGCGGCCGCCATGGTGAAGGTTAGGTAGGTCTCCGGCGTTAGAATGGGCAGGATTTGGTCGATTCGCCCATGCATGATTAGCAGGTCTAGGTGACGGAGGAAGCCTATTTTGCCCCTCACTCCTTCCGTCCTACGCAACTGGTCCTCGTCTATGAGTCGTTGTTGCCTTCGCCGCTCTAGGTTGTCTCGGTATCTCTCCCATAGTTTTTTGGTACGTGGGTAATCGCATAAATTGTACATCGTGGCGGCTATTGCGATGAATAGCGCCATGTGTAAGATGCAGTGAATGGCTGTCGGCATTGGCCGTGGCCTCCTTTCTGGATGGTGGTTGGTGGGGCTCCGGGGATGGGCTGGCACGCGGCACGTCCTGTACCAACGGTGCATGGCTCACTTGCTTCCGTAGACCATCTGGTACACCAATCCCCCATTCTCATACCCCAGTACTTCGGTTATTTCCTTTACTTGAAAGTCTTCCATGTACACGATGGTTTGCAGGGCTACCAGCATACTCAAAATATCGCTTCTGGAGTAGTCGCTTTCGTATTTCACGTAATCCGCCAGCTTGTTCATGGCCTCCATACTGTTCATGCCGTGTACGGACGCCCAGCATTTATGTCCGGTATAACTGGCGTTCAGCAGGTACAGCGCCTCGCCTCCCTTGACTTCCCCGATTATGAAGTAGTCAAGATCCGTCAACAGTCCGTTACGCGCAAGGTCCTTTAAAGAATATTGAATCTTCCCCTCTCCCTTCGACGCCACGACGTGTTGGAACATGATGTCCGGATGCCCTTCGGAGAACAATTCCTCGTTCTCCTGTATGACCAATCCACTGCTCTCGTGTGGGATGTGTTCCAGCAGCACGTTCATAAGGGTGGTCTTGCCACTCGCCCCTTTGCCCGTAAATATGATTCCCGACGACTTGGCCGCCCGATTGCTTAGGTACGCCGCCTTCTCCTCATCCAACATGCCCAGTGCTATGAGTTCCTCCATACTGTATTTGTCTTTTGCTATCTTGCGTATGTGTAGGTACGGAACGTCGGTGGAATTCACGAAGTCCGTTGCGATATTGAAGCGCAAGATGTAGTTACCGTTACTCTCCTTGTCCGTGAAACTCTGCACTGCGTTGATGTCGCTTAGGTTGGTCTTGTTCTTGGCCGCCACCATGTCCACAAAGCGCTTATAGTCCTCCTTGTCGCGGAATTTCACGTCCGAGCCCATGCGCTTGCCTTTTCGCTTGACGCGCACGTTGTCCTCGCTTAGAATCTTGATGTCGGATACGTCCTTGTCATTAATCACCTCCTCCAACACGTAGTACCCCCAGATGAAGCGTATGAAATCCTCTTTGACCTTCTTCCTCCTACCGGACTTTACCTTGTTCTTGATCAGATATTCATCCACCTCGTTTAGCAAGTCCGCCTTCCGCTTGACCCCGTTTTGGACTAAATACAGCGTCTTCTTTTCCACGTGGATGAAGTAATTCAACACTTCGTCCAACAGTTCCTCGTCCAACATCTCCTCGTATGACGTGGATGCATGGTTCGTATCATTTACCGGCACGTTCGATGGCGGACCGTCATGGCCCAAACGTCCCATTGCCCCCCTCCTTTCCTTTCTTGTTGCATGGTAATTCTTAACTCCTGAATACTTTACACGGAACCGTGTAAGGACTCCCGTTCCTATGGAACGAGAAAAACATATGAAAAATATAGACTGAGGCTAGTATATCACACTGTTGTGCGGATTGCAAGTGCTATTTTCAACAATTTAATTTGTGTCATGTAACAAACCCAAAAAACCTATGGAAAAAGTATGCAAGATGGTTTATAATCGAACAATAGGCTATTCCACTTCACCCGACTGACAAGGGGGAACCAGACACATAGGTAAAATGACCGTATTCCACGGCAGCTACGCCACGGGAATCGTCAACACCTACACCGGCATCATTACGAGGGCGCAGTTTTGGTCTTTGGCAAGGTTCAAATACCCCACCCACCAGATTAGCTTTTCCTCCCCGCCGCCATAAAATGCCTGACGTTCGTATCCAGCGAGGAGGTTTCGTTATGAAGGGACGTGAAGACAAGAAAGAAAACGACCTTTTTTTTACATGCAGCTTAATCGGCTACATAGCGAAAAAGACAAAAAACAAGAGGTCTGCCGTAGTGGACGCACTTGGCCAATCCACCATCGCCAAGATATATGATTTGGCGGACGTCTACCACAGTGACAACATCGAACGCGTCAGTGACGACTTTATCCAGGCGGCAGGCGTCACGGAAGGAGTCTTTGACAACGTTTCCGTGGCCAAGTTCGCCGTCCCCAGCCATTGGGACATTGGCAAGGTATGTATGGACAAACGCCCGAAGACATACTATAATGTGTATGATACCAGGGTCAAAAGGTCATGTGTTTCATGCTTGCATGAAAACACATGACTTTGGGACCCGCAAAAACATGAGAAAGTAGCCCGATAGGGCGA
>QMCE01000854.1_pt1 | contig 31835 bp, 19 predicted proteins | sample 1821851 | NCBI WGS metagenome assembly QMCE01 (sample SAMN09453174, study PRJNA476694) | Termite gut metagenome, whole genome shotgun sequencing project. | isolation source: worker | host: Odontotermes sp. | place: South Africa:Pretoria | collected 2016-01-28 | reverse complement strand
AAATCGTAACTCTTTGAAAATCAGGAGCGGAAAACGAGATTCGAACTCGCGACCCTCAGCTTGGGAAGCTGATGCTCTACCGACTGAGCTATTTCCGCGAAATGCAAAATAATAATACAAAAGTAATTATTATTTTTTATTTCGCAACGGGAAAGTTTTCGGCATCATCGCCGAATAAGAGCTTGTTTGGATTTTTCCACCGAAGCTATTTTATAGCCATTTTTGTTCCGTTTTTCGCTCACGACAAGCCGCATAGCGGCTCCTATGTGGCGCGGAGCGGGTGAAAAACGGGGCAAAAAGGGCTGAAAAGAGCGAGAGTGGGAAATTCCAAACAAGCTCTAAAATGAACAACCCCGCGGATCGAACGATCCGCGGGGTTGTTCATTCGGACAGGCGCCGTATGAGCGCCCTCGTCGAAGAGTCTACCATTTGTAGGACGGTTTTTTCTTCTTGTCGGGAGTCTGTGTGAGCGCCGATCCGGCTACACTTTTTACCGCCTTCGGAGTTTTCGGATTGCTAAGCAACTCGCTCGCTTTCGATGCGACCGGATTGTGCGTTTTTTCGTTTTTCATGGCCGATAATGTTTAATTAAAAGGTTTGTTGTGTGAATCTGCCCTCTGTCAAACAATATCTGTGCCAAATGCAGCAAACTACCGGCGTACCGTGAAGGTGATGGCGCGGCGATTGCCTGCGGCGTCGGTGAGGGTGAGGGTGTGCGGCCCCGGAGTGGGTGACGCCGTCATGCTGTGGGGGCCGCTGGTCGAACCCAGATAGTCGCCGTCGAGCCACCAGAACAGCTCCGCGTCGCGATCGGAATGTGCGGCCGACATAACGACCCTCTCTCTGGAACCGTCGAACCCGCGCGGCAGGAAAATTTCGGAGCCGTGGTCGGGATAGATCACCTCTATGCTTTCCGCCACCTCGCGGCAGTCGTCGCGAACGGGCGGCAGTACGGTATATGAGGGGTTGTGGCTGCGGAAATAGAACTCCTGGGCCGGAGGCAGCACGAACCACGGGAGCGTGGAGATATCGGTGTGATCTTCACACGAGCTGTTCACCCTCCACCTGCCGTCGCCGGAGAGATGTACGAGGCGGTGGTAGGGACACACCGGGGTCTCGATCCCGGCTCTCGGAACGAGCAGAGTGTCGATCTCGGGGCAAATTTCGGAAGCCCTGTGTCCGCTCCGTCGGCAGATCGCCATCGGTGTGAGTTCGTCGTGAGGGGTCTCGAACCACTCCGAATCGGGCAGCATGGAAAATATCTCGAACATGACGGGTGCGGCGGTTCCGACGCCGGTGAGTCCCGCACGCCCTTCGCCCGAGGCGTTGCCGACCCAAACTCCAACTACCCGGCGAGGGGTGACGCCCACGGCCCATGCGTCGCGCGAGCCGTAGGAGGTGCCCGTTTTCCACGCCACACGCCTCGACGACGAGAACGACTGCCACTCGGCCTCCTCCTCGGGGCGGTTCACCTCCGAGGTCGCCTCGAGGGCGCTCCATATCCCCGCCGCCGAAAGTACCCGTCGGGAGGAGAGCCGGAGATCGGCCGCCGAACGGATCGGTTTTTCGGCAGATGCCGCGACGATGCGCAGGGGGTGGATGTCATCAGGATTATACAGCCCGCTTTGAGGGCCGAAGTTGCCGAGCACGCGCGCCATGGAGGCGTACATTCCGGCCATGTCCCAAAGCGTCCCTTCGGCCCCGCCCAGAATGAGCGACGCGCCATAGTGGTCTTCGTCGAAGCGAAGTGTGGTCATTCCGGCGCTTCGGAGCAGCGACCGGAACCGACCCGTGTTGTAGAGCGACAACATGCGCACCAACGGAACGTTGAGCGAGCGCGAAACGGCCTCACGGGCCGGAACCGCGCCGTGGAACGCGCGGTCGTAATTGTTGGGCGTGAAGCCGTTGATGTTGAGCGGAGTGTCGGCAATGAGCGTCCCGGGCAGGATGAGGCCGTCGTCGAGCATGGCCGCGTAGAGCAACGGTTTCAGCAGGCTCCCGGTCGAGCGTTCGGAGGATATGATATCGACGTTTTCGCCGTGCGCGGGGTTCTCGCGGCCGGTCACGTTGCCGACATAAGCCTCGACCTCGCCCGTACGAACGTCGGCCACTATGGCGGCGATGTTGTAGATGTGGCTCCCTTCGAGGTCACGGGCCGCGCGGTTGACTATCTGCCCGACACGCCTTTGAAGGGCGTGGCCGAGGGTCGAGTGCAACCTGCGTTCATCCCCTTGTGACGCCGCCATCCGGTCAAGAAGATGAGGTGCGAGGTCGGGCAGGGGCTGCGGAGCGTCGGGTAGCGGTTCGGAGCAGGCGAGCGAACACTCCATGGAGTCGATCACACCCCGCGCAGCCAGAGTGTGCAGAAGGCGGTTGCGTTTCGCCGTCAGCGCGTCGCGGTTCCTGCCGGGATGGATCATCGCGGGCGAATTGGGCAGTATGGCGAGCATCGCGCTTTCGGCCCACGAAAGGTGCCACGGCGAACGTCCGAACCATCTCCACGCCGCCGCTTCGAGCCCCACCACATTGCCGCCGAAAGGGGCGTGGGAAGCGTAAAGGCGCAGGATGCGTTCCTTCGAGCGGGTGGTTTCGATGTGGAGCGCCCACGCTGCCTCTATGAGTTTTTGCCCCACCGTGCGTGGACGGTTGCCGCGCGCGATGCGGGCAAGCTGCATGGTAAGGGTACTTCCGCCGCTCACCACCCTGCCCCGGCGGACATTCTGGCGAAGCGCGCGCACCACGGCGGCGGGGTCTATGCCCGGATGCCACTTGAAACGCCTGTCCTCGTACTCGATAAGGCAGTGCACGAACCTGGGCGGCAGAGAGTCGCTCTCGGGAAAACGCCACTGTCCGTCGGCGGCGATGCGTGCCGACAGAAGTTCGCCCTCGCGCGAGTACAGCAACGTCGAGACGGGGTCGTCGAACAGCCGCCGCGGTATGAAGATGAACCCCGCCAACCACAGCACAAACAACCCTCCCGCGACCCCGCAGAGGATGCGAACCCATCTACGGCGCATAAATGCCGGAAATCGAGCCATTTTTATCATAAGCCATTGCGAATTTAGCCAAAGTTTTTTTAATTTTGAAAGATTTATCCGCCAACCCACAACCCATGTCGCCATGAAAAGACCGTTAGCAATACTCGCCCTCATTCTCGCCCTCGCCGGATGCCGCGGCAAAACCGCCGAAGGAGCCCTCGATGCTCCCGAGTATAACCCTTACATCGAGGCCTTCACCTCGGGTCGCGCACCGCGCGGGGCGGCGGTTTTCGTAGTCTTTACCCAGGCGCCCGACGAGGCGCACAGCACTCCGGAAGCTCTCGCTAAGGCCATGTCGTTGCGTCCTTCCGTCTCTGGCCGATGGGAGTGGCAGGACGAACGTACCGCGGTGTTCCGTCCCGCGGGCGAGTTCCGCCGCCAGACGCGCTACGCCGTCACCGCCGACGTGGGCGAGCTTTTCGACGCAGTGGGCAAAGACCGGCGGTTCTCGTTCGCCTTCGAGACGCTGCCGCTCGCCCTTAGGGCCGCTCAGCCCCGGTTCGCGGTGGAGGACGACGGCGACAGGTACGACATCTCGATCGAGATGTCGAGTCCCGACACCGAAACTCCCGAAATCGTCGAGGCAATGGTGACTCTTTCCGAGGCCACCGCCGTGCAGTGGACCCACGGCGAGGGAGGCACTTCGCATACGATGCTCATTCAGGGCGTCGATGCCGGAGAAGAGCCGCGCAACATAGTCGTGAAGGCCGGGAGTGAAGAGGTATTATCGGTTTACATCCCCTCGAAAACCCGGTTCGAGGTCTACGACGCCACTTACGTTTCGCATCCCGAAAAATATATAGAAGTGACCTTCACCAAGGCGTTGGATCCCGCGCAAAACATGCACGGACTCGCCTACATCTCGGGAAACGGCTCGGAGACGGTCAACGTCGAGGGCAACCGCCTGAGGCTCTATCCCGAAGCGAATGCCGCGGGAAAGGTCGATGTGTTCCTGTCGGCTAATATACGCAGCGCGGGCGGCCTCGCGCTCGGCGACGATGTCGTTCGCAAGGTGGAGGTTTCGGGCGAGGTTCCCGCTTTCCGTTTCGTCGGCAGCGGGGTTATCGTTCCGCGCTCGAGCGAACTGTCGATACCTTTCGAAGCTGTGTGGCTGCGTGGAGTGACCGTCAGTGTGATACGGATATACGAGCGCAACGCGGGACAGTTCCTGCAGGTAAACAACCTCGACGGCGGCAGCGAACTGATGAGAGTGGGGCGCTTAGTGGCGCGAAAGACGGTGTGGCTCGACGAGCAGGGGGCCGCGCCGGAAGTGTGGAAGACCTACGCCGTCGATCTGCGAAAGCTCATCGAACCCGAACCTGGAGCCATCTACCGCGTCGAACTCGACATGAACCCCGATCTGTCGGCTTTCCCGTGCGAGGGAGCCGAACCCCAAAAGACAAAAGAGCAGATCGCCGCTACCGACAATGCGACACTGCGCAGCCGTCTGGCTAATTACGACGGAGGCTATTATTACTATTACGACACCGATATCGACTGGAACCGTTACGACTACCGCGAACGCGAGAACCCGTGCGCATACAGCTTCTATGTCGACAAGAAGATCGCGCGCAACGTCGTTGCCACCGATCTGGGGCTCGTGGTGAAGAGTTCGGGGGCGGGCAAAATGACCGCCGTGGTGAACAATCTGCTCACCGCCGCACCCATGCCGGGAGTGGGCGTCGAGGCGTATAACTATCAGGGCCAACCGGTCGCCTTCGCCGTCACCGACGCAGAGGGGATAGCCCGTCTCTCTCCGGGAACGGCGCGCCCGTGGTACGTGATGGCTTCGCACGATACCCAGCGCACATGGCTCAGGGTCGACGCGGGTTCGGAACTTTCGACAAGTTCGTTCGACGTTTCGGGCGAGGCGGTGCAGCGCGGTATCAAGGGTTTCATCTACGGCGACCGCGGTGTGTGGCGTCCGGGTGATGTGATGTACCTTAGCTTCATGCTGAACGACCGTGCCGGTACCCTGCCGCCGAACGTGCCCGTCGTGGCCGAACTCTACGATCCGATGGGTACTCTCTACCTGCGCAAAACGGCCACCCGCGGAGAGATGGGTCTCTACTCGTTCGAGATGGCCACCGAGCCCGACGCGCGCACCGGTGCGTGGAGGGTGCAGGTCGACGTGGGCGGCGCGAGTTTCTCGAAGCGCGTGAGGGTCGAAACGGTAAAGCCCAACCGCCTGAAGATAGATTTCGGTTTCGGCGACCGTCGAACGCTTCTCGCGGGAGGTCAGAACGTGGCCGACCTGCATGTCGAGTGGCTCACGGGAGCCGTGGCGCGTTCGCTGAAATATGAGACCGACATCACCGTGCGTTCCGTTGCCACGAGTTTCGAGGAGTTCGACGGATTCACATTCGACGACCCGGCCAAGAATTTTTCCGGCCGCGAGGAGCGGGTTGCAAGCGGCAGGGTCGACGGCGAAGGGAATGCCCGTGTGAGGGTTTCGCTCGATGTGGGCGAAAGCGCTCCCGGGATGCTCACGGCGGGTTTCACGACGAGGGTCTACGAAGAGTCGGGCGATTTTTCGATCGACGGCCTCACGGAGAGATATTCGCCTTATGAGCGGTATGTTGGGATCCGGTCGCCCCAGACAGGCTCTGTGCAACTCAATACCGGCGCCGATCACCGTTTCGGCGTGGCGATGGTAAATTACGAGGGCCGCCGCCTCGTGGAGCAGACCGTGAAGGTCGAAGTTTACAAAGTCCAGTGGAGCTGGTGGTGGGATTCGAGCGGCAGCAACCTTGCGAACTATGTCGCTAATTCATACAACCGCCCCGTGCAGACCCTCGAGGTGAAAACGGGTCTCGACGGACGCGCCACCTTTACCCTCAACAAGGCCGACGACGAGTGGGGCACCTACTATATAAGAGTGGCCGACACCGACGGGCGGCACTCGGCGGGTGTGATGGTCTGGTTCGACTGGCCGGGCAGTCGGCGCAGGGGCGAAGAGGGGGGCGACGGAGCCACCGAACTGAAATTCACGACAGACAAGGATACTTACGCTCCGGGCGAGACTATGCACCTGACGCTGCCTTCGTCCCCTGGTGCGAGGGCTATTGTCAGCATCGAGAATGGAACAGGTGTGTTGGGTCTCTCCTCGCACGCCTGCACAGGCACCGAGACCGTGATCCCCGTCGCCGTCACTGCCGAGATGCAACCCAATATCTATGTGAACATCACTCTTCTGCAACCGCACGGGGCGACCCTCAACGACGTGCCGATCAGGCTCTACGGTATCGTACCGGTGACGGTATCGTCGCCCGAGAGCCATCTTACTCCCGTTATAAAAGCCCCCGCCGAGATCAAGCCCGAAGCCCGTTACGAGATCGCTGTTTCCGAGCAGAATGGCCACCCTATGGCCTACACTCTGGCGATTGTCGACGAGGGCCTTCTGGATCTGACCCGTTTCGCTACCCCCGATCCGTGGGCGGCTTTCAACGCGCGCGAAGCGTTGGGTGTCAGCACCTTCGATATGTATAATTACGTTTTAGGAGCCTACGGGGGCCGCATCGAGAGCCTGTTCAGCATCGGAGGCGACGACGAGGCCGACGTCACGAATCCCGCGAGCGTCAACCGATTCAAACCCGTGGTGAGGTTCGAAGGGCCGTTCGCGCTCAAGCGGGGCGAGACGCGCCGCCACTCCTACACGATGGACAACTACAACGGCCGGGTGAGAGTGATGGTGGTCGCGGGCGACGGCAAGGCGTATGGTTCAGCGTCTCAAAGCGTTATGGTGCGCAAGCCGGTGATGCTTCTGGGAACCCTGCCGAGGGTTATCGGCACGGGCGAGGAGATGGACGTTCCGGCGACCGTCTTTGCGACAGAGGACGGAGTGGGCGACGTGCACCTCACCATCGAGACCACACCGGGACTCACCGTGGTGGGTGCGACGAGCAAGACCGTCAATCTGCGCACCGCGGGCGATGCCACCGTCGCTTTCCGGGTGCGTACCTCGCGGGGAGCGGGGGCGGGCCGGGTGACGCTGACGGCGGCCGGAAAAGGCGACCAAAGCGTGTGGAAGACCGATATAGAGATACGTTCTGTGAGGCGCGAGCAAACAAAAGTCACCGCGGCGACCGTCGAGGCGGGCGCGACGTGGAGCGGCGATATCGCCATGCCCGGCGCCGACGGAACCAACAGCCTCACCCTCGAGGTGTCGTCCATTCCGCCGATGAACCTCGCCGCGCGGTTGAAATACCTGTTGGGTTATCCGCACGGCTGTCTCGAACAGATAACATCGAAATCGTTCCCGCAGCTCTATGTGGGCGGTTTCGCCGAGATGTCCGAGAGACAAAGATCGGAGTCCGAAGCGGCCATAGCCGAGACCATCCGCCGCTATCGTTCGTACCAGACCGCCGAGGGGGCTTTGGCCTACTGGCCGGGCGGAACGTCGACCGACGCTTTCACTTCGGTCTACGCGATGCACTTCATGCTGGAGGCCGAAGCGAAGGCCCATCTCGTTCCGGCGTCGTTGAAACGTTCGGTGCTGTCCAATCTTAAATCGGTTGCGCGGGGCTGGCGGCGTTCCGAAGTGCGAAGCTACTATGTCGCCTCCGAACAGTTCACCCAAGCCTACCGGCTTTACGTGCTCGCGTTGGCCGGTAGCGCCGAGACCGGGGCAATGAACCGCCTCCGCGAGGAGTCGGGCCTAACCTCCGCTTCCCGCTGGATGCTCGCCGCGGCCTATGCCCAAAGCGGACGCAAGGATGTCGCCGGGGATATCATATCGGCCACCTCTCCGTTGGAGATCGACTACGATTCGGCATACGACACGACCTACGGCAGTCCCATGCGCGACCGGGCCGTCAAGTTGATGGTTCTCACCATGCTCGACCGCGCCGCCGAGGCCGCCGAACTGTGCCGCGATATATCCGCCGAACTCTCCTCCGAGACGTGGCTCAGCACCCAGTCGACGGCGTGGGCCCTCGCGTCGGTATCGCGATACGCCGAAAAATACGCTGTGGATTCGCGCATGAAATTTTATTACGCGGCGGCGGATGAAAAAGGCAACGTCAACTCCGAAAAGAGCGTATGGACCCTTTCCGCCGCCGAAAAGGCCGCCGAGGGAGGCATTCCCGTCCGGATCGAGAATCGCGGCGCAGGAACACTTTTCGTGAGGGCCGTGGCCGCCGGAACCCCCGATCAGGGCAACGAAGAGGCTTACTCCAATAACCTCGCCCTCGATGTGAGTTACGTCGACGGCTCGGGACGCGCCTTGAAGGTCGATTCTCTCGCAAAGGGAACGGCTCTGACTGCGATCGCGACCGTGCGCAACCCCACCCCGAAGGCGATGCGAAACCTTGTGCTGACACAAATTTTCCCTGCCGGTTGGGAGATACTCTCGACCCGGTTCATGGAGGGTGAGACACTTGCCGACGCCCCCGAGAGCGCCGTCGGCATCAGTTATCAGGATATCCGCGACGACAGGGTCTACTCCTATATCGACCATCTGCCGGCGGGTCGGAGCGTCACGGTGCGGTTGAACCTCGCGGCCACCTACGGCGGACGGTTCTACCTGCCCCCCGTGTGGTGCGAAGCGATGTACGACAACCTCACCCGTACCAACACCGAAGGCGGCGAGGTGACGGTCGAATGAGAGTTACGGGATACCGATCTAAAAAAGAAACGCGGCTAAAACGCCGCGTTTTTTCGTCGATATCATTCTCAGGACTGTTCGACTATATTTCCGAACTCCCTGCTCCAGCCGGGATTGGCCTTATATGCCTCTACACGCCCTTTGGGCACGTAAAGGACACGCTCTTCGGGATCGGTCCCGCGAAAAGCCCAGTTAATATCGTCGCCGATCTGCGGGGGAACAGTCGCCATAATGTTCACTCGTGTAAGTTTCTCGTTACCGGCAAAGGCATTTATCCCGATCACCGTCACTCCACTGCCGATGGTTACACTCTCCAAATTATTGTTACCGCCGAAAGCACCCACCCCGATAGTGGTGATGTTGTCGGGGATGATGATCTCCGTAAGACCTTGGCAACCGGAAAAAACGCTTTCCTCAATGGTTGTCATACTTGTCGGAATGGTGATCTCCTTAAGGCTATTGCAATCCGCGAAAGTAGCCTCTCCGATGATCGTCACGCCTGAGGGAATATAGATATCGGTTAAATTGTCGCAATCGCGAAAAGCCCAATCCCCGATGCTTGTCACACCCTCCGGAATGGTTATTTCCGTAAGCGCCTCACAACTAAAAAAGGCGTTATCACCGATACGGGTCACGCTTTCGGGTATGTAGACTTCTTCAAGTCGGGTACGACCGCCGAAAGCCCAGTTCCCGATGCTTGTCACGCCGTCGGAGATTATCACTTTCCGTATGATCGATTCCGGGATATACGGGAAAGTCGATACATCATAATCCCACGGGGTGGGCTTGAAATCCGGAGAACCGATCACATTGTTATAATCGGGCATCGCGCCGGTGCCGCTTATGGTCAGGGTGCCGTCTTTCGTCAATTTCCAGGAGAGAGGTCCCGCCGTTCCGTCGTCTATCTTCTCGCACGAGACGGCAAACAGAGCCATCGATAAAAAGATCGGGATAAGTTTTTTCATGGTATTTGTCGATATGAGTCGGTTGTCTTCCGCAAATAATATACAGAGAATCTCAAGCCATTAACAGAACTTTTTCGAACTCGGCGATATCGTCCGCGGTCGTGTCCCACGAGGTGACGAAACGCGCCTCGCCCGCCGCATCGTTCCACATGTAGAAGAAATATTTTTCGCGCAGACGCTCCAGTATCTCCGGCGGAAGGATGCAGAATATCTGGTTGCTTTCGACCTTTTGGGTGAAACGCACCTCGGGACGACGTGCCAGAACCTCAGCCAGACGCACGGCCATCGCATTTGCATGACGCGCGTTGGCGAGCCACAAATCACCCTCCAAATAGGGCAACCACTGGGCGGCAAGATACCGCATTTTCGAGGCCAACTGCGCCGACTGCTTGCGAATGTACTTCATATTGCGCGCTATCTCCGGGCGGAAAGCTACGACCGCTTCTCCCGTCATCATCCCGTTCTTGGTTCCGCCGAAACTGAGCAGGTCGACCCCCGCGTCGACGGTCATCTCGCGCAGGGAACATCCCAAAGCCGCCGCCGCGTTCGCGAGACGTGCACCGTCCATGTGGAGATACATACCGTGGAAGTGCAGGAAATCGGCCAGCGCGCGAACCTCTTCGAGGGTATAGATCGTTCCCAACTCGGTGGTCTGCGAAATATAAGCCACGGCGGGTTGCGGGTGGTGCTCCACGCCGAGTACGTGCAGATGGGGCTCGATCATCGCCGGGGTCAGTTTTCCGTCGGGAGTCTCTATCGGCAGGAGTTGACAACCGGTCATTCGGGCGGGCGCGCCGCACTCGTCGACGTAGATGTGGGCCGTGGAGGCACACACTATCGAGTTGAAAGAGCGCGTCGCGGCCTGAAGAGCGATCGAGTTGGCACCCGTGCCGTTGAAAACCAGGAACGGTTCGACTTCTTGGCCGAAAATACCTTTCAAAGCGGCCTCCGCGGCTCGTGTCCACTCGTCGTCGCCATAACCCACGGCGTGGTCGCGGTTGGCGTCGTCTATCGCCTCCATCACGCGAGGATGAACGCTCGCATTATTATCACTTGCAAAACTTCGCATAACGTCGGAATTATTGTCGTTCGGGCCAATATATATGTTCCGCGGTGATCCCGCACTCGTCCATCATCTCGAAACAGTATTCGAGCTTGCCTATGGCGGCGTCGCCGTTGTTGGTGCCGAAAGTGAGGGGCACACCGGCCTCCATCGCCGCGCGGATGGTGTGCGCGTTCGGGATACGGTAACGGGCATTCACCTCGAGGGCCACCCCGTGTTTCACAAGCGCGTCGACAACACGGGCTATACGCTCATCCGTCCACAGCGCGTCGTAGTCGTCCATCATGGCGGTGGGCAGGAAGAACGGGTTTACGAAGACATCGATAGGCTCCGTGGAGATCACCCCTACCGTCGCGTCGACTATCTGCTCCATATATTGCTCCCGCGGCACGTCGATTATCACCTCATCGTCGATCCACAGACGCACCCTGCGTCCGGCGTGATCGGTGAAGGTGAGGGCGTCAGTGAATACGAAGTCGAACTTTTCGCGCGAGGCGGCCGAGAAGGTAGTCGGCCATTCGCGCCCCTCGCCCTGCATAGCCATGAGCGCGGGCACGTTGCGGGTGGTGTCGATGAAGTTGGCCACCTCGGCGTCGCTCGTGATCGCGAAACCGATGCCGCAGTTAGGGGCGATGGTGTAGAAGATACCCGTGCGGTGTGAGTTGTCCATCGCCTGTTCCTGCGACCATCCCTTGAGATGGACGTGATGGTCGATGACGGGAAAACCGGCCTGCAGGAGACGAATCACGCGGTCGGTGGTCTCGTCCACCGCGTCGGCGCGTCCCTCGGCGGTATCGGGCAGGGCCTGCACCTTCATCTCGCGAACGTGCGTGGTGCCCTCACGTGAATCTATCGCGAAAGTTCCCGCACCCAACCTGTCGGAATTATCTTCCAAACGATACGGCTCGGCAGGCTCGACGTAATCTACAAGCAGAATCTCGTCGATCCTCACCGTGATATTTTTCCCGCGCACGGCTATTTCGAGGTCGAACCATTCGCCATCGGGAGCCATGTTCTTATAGATGTTCCGCACGCCCACGAGGCTTCCGCGCTGCAGACGGTTCGCACCCGAGGAGGTGCTCGTCAGCGCAACCTCGTAACCGAGGCCCCCGCCGTGATGGAACCACAGCGACGAAGCCGCTCCCGGCTCGGTCAGCACCCGAGCCTTAAGCACGAAGTTTCGGAATTCGGGCAGGGCGGCGGCAGGGTCGGAAGGGGCGTAGATCATCGTCCGGCCGCCCGAAACGACGATCCCGGCGGGCGAGGCGTCGGCGTCGGGAACATCGCCCGCGGTGCGCCAGTTGGTGAACTCTTCGTCGGGCATCAGCGATGTCCATTTTTCGGTAGCCGGGCCACATGCAAGCACCAGCAACGTCGTCAATAATGCAAATCCTCGTTTCATTTTATCAAGTAAAGGGCTGTTTTTTGCGTAGCAATTATCAAATCACCAAATTATCAAATTATCAAATTCACCCGGCGACACTTGCCGGGATCCCGAGCGCCTCGACCCTCGCCGCAATGGCGCGAAGCTCCTCCAAGGACACCTTTTCGAGGTTCGGGGCGGGAGTGTCGCGGTCGATGGTGTAGATCATCACCTGCCGCGGCGCTATTTCGCGCACCCGTTCGAGCCACGCCGAAACCTCGCGTTCGGTGGTGTTGTCGACCCGGCTACCGTTGTGCTCACCTCTCAGGAACATGGTCTGGATTATGAGGCGCCCTCCGAAAAGTTTCATATTCCGCACCGTTTCGGCGACGGAGTATGCGCCCTGCGGGCCGTTTATAAGGCGCACTGTGTCGTCGAAAGCCGAATCGAGTTTAAGGATATTGTTGTCGACCTTTTCGAGTGCGCGCCGAACGCTCTCCCGACCGATCATCGTGGCGTTGCTGAGCACCGACACGCGCGCCCCGGGGCAAATCTCGTCCCTCAACCGCAGAGTGTCGTCGATGATAGCCTCGAAATCGGGATGGGTGGTGGGCTCGCCGTTGCCCGCGAAGGTCACCACGTCGGGACACTCGCCCGCGGCCGCCATCCCGCGAAGTTTTTCACCTAACAGGCGCCGCACATCCTCGCGGCTGTTGAAATGCCGTGCGTTAGCCGGTTCCCCTCCTGTGGAGGGGTGCCTCGAAGGGGCGGGGTGGTTCCACCCGCACTCGCAGTAAATGCAGTCGAAATTACACAGTTTCGCCCTCACCGGAAGCAGGTTCACCCCCAGCGAAAGACCGAGCCGACGGCTACGAACCGGCCCGAAGATAACATCCGAAAAAAGTGCGGTCATGTAAGAGTCCGTCTAAACAACAAAGGTACGAAAATTTCTCGAGCGCGTCCAATTTCGACCGCGGATTGTGGCCGTTCATCGGCGGATTGTTCGCTGTTCGTCGGAAAGTCTGGTCGAATTTTTGCACGATGCGCCCTAAATATCTATCTTTACCCCCTCTATTTCAAACGTGATTATGAAACAACAGGAGTTTTACAACCTCTCGGCCGACCAGGTCGCCAAACAACTCTCCACCGATCCCACACACGGGCTCGACGCCCGGGAGGTGACGCGCCGCCGCTCCGAAAGCGGCTATAACGAGTTCACCAAGACGCGCCACACCACGCTCGTCGGGAAATTCTTCGCCCAGTTCAAGAGCTTCATGATAATCGTGCTGATCGTCGCGGCGGGAGTCTCGGGCGCGATCGGTTATATGGAGAGCGAAGGCTTCACCGACGCCATAATAATACTTGCGATAGTTATTATCAACGCCATCATAGGCACCGCGCAGGAGGCGAAAGCCGAAAAGGCCTTGGACGCGCTCGAAAAGCTCTCTTCGCCCCACTGCAAGGTGGTGCGCGGAGGCGTCGTGCAGGCCATCGAGTCTCGCGACCTTGTTCCGGGCGATGTGGTGGTGCTGGAGACCGGCGACGTCGTGCCCGCCGACGTGCGGCTCACCGAGGCGGTCAATCTGAAAATCGAGGAGGCGGCGCTGACGGGCGAGTCGGTGCCGGTCGAAAAGAGCGTCGCCGGAATCGAGGGTGAAGTGCCTTTGGGCGACCGTGTGAACATGGCTTTCGGCTCGACGAGCGTAGCGTACGGACGCGGACACGGTATAGTCACCGCTATCGGCATGGGTACCGAAGTCGGGCGCATAGCCTCCATGATACAGAGCGTTCCGAATACGAAAACCCCGCTTCAGGATAAGTTGGACCGCCTGGGCCGCACTCTTGCCGTCGCCGCGCTCGTGATCTGCGTCGTGATATTCGCCGTGGGAGTTCTCTACGGCAAGGAGTGGCTCGAAATGTTCATGACAGCCGTGTCGCTGGCCGTGGCCGCCATTCCCGAGGGGCTGCCCGCCGTCGCGACGGTCGTGCTGGCCGTCGGGGTGCAAAGGCTCGTTCGAAAGAACGCCATCGTGCGCCGCCTGCCCTCGGTCGAGACCCTGGGTAGCACGCAGGTGATATGTTCCGACAAGACGGGCACCCTCACCCGCAACCACATGACCATAGTCCGGGTGTGGAACCCGGGCGGCGGGATGGGCGATGTCGACAAACTCTCCGGGGAGGATTTCCGGCGGTACGAGTCTCTTGTCCGCTACTCCATTCTCGCCAACGACGCCCGTTCGACGGACGTGGATAACGACGGCAAGCCCGACTCGTCGGTGGGCGATCCCACCGAGATAGCGATGCTGGACCTCGGTATGAAATACGGCCTCGATAAAGAGAGGCTCGAAAAGGAGACTCCCCGCGTGGCCGAGATACCTTTCGACTCCGACCGCAAAATGATGACGACGGTCCACCGCCTGCCCGAAAACACCCATCTGGTGGCCGTGAAGGGGGGTACCGACGAACTGTTGGCGTGCTCCGAAAGGATCCTCGACGGCGGCAAGGTGCGCCCCATTACGGAGACCGACCGCGAAAAGATTCGCGCCGTCAACGTCTCGATGGCCGAGAATGCCCTGAGGGTGCTGGCCGTCGGGATGGACGAGATCGACAAAGTGCCCTCCGAAGTGTCGGTCGAGACGCTGGAGCGCGGCCTTGTGTTCGTGGGCCTTCTGGGCATGATCGACCCCCCGAGGGATGAGGTGAGGGTGGCCGTCTCAAAATGCCGCGAGGCGGGCATAAAACCCGTTATGATAACGGGCGACCACAGCATCACCGCCGTCGCCATCGCCCGCGACCTCGGTATTATGGCCGAAGGCGACAGAGCCGTCACTGGCGTCGAACTCGAAAAGATGAGCGACGAGGAGTTGCTCTCGCAGGTCGAGGGAATATCGGTTTACGCCCGCGTTTCGCCGGAGCATAAGGTGAGGATAGTCAAAGCGTTCCAGACGCACGGCAAGATCGTCGCTATGACGGGTGACGGGGTGAACGACGCCCCGGCCCTGAAACTCGCCGATATAGGCGTCGCGATGGGCATCACCGGTACCGACGTCTCTAAGGAGGCCGCCGACGTGGTGCTCACCGACGACAACTTCGCAACAATAGTGGCCGCGGTGGAGGAAGGGCGCAGTATCTATGGCAATATACTGAAAGTCATACAGTTCCTTTTATCTACCAATATCGGCGAAATACTCGTGTTGCTCGTGGCCGTGGCGCTGAACTGGGATACGCCGCTACTTCCGATACACATACTGTGGATAAACCTTGTCACCGACTCGCTGCCCGCGCTGGCCCTGAGCGTCGACCCGCCCGCTCCGGGCATCATGCAACGCCCGCCCGTCGACTCTCGCCGGGGCATAATGACGGGGCCGTTCGCCGTGCGGATCGTTTTGCAGGGGATTATGATCGGAGCACTGTCGCTCGTCGCCAACCGCTTGGGATATGCCATGAACCCCGGTGAGCCGGAGATGGCCGCCGAACACGCCCACACGATGACCTTCGCGGTACTCGCCTTCTCCCAGATAATGCTGATCCTCGGTACGCGCTCGAATACGGTTTCGGCCTTCCGCGGAATGTTCAACAACGGCTGGCTGTGGGGCGCGTTCGCGGTTGTCTCGGCCCTTATGTTCGCCGTCCTGGAGATTCCCGCCCTCAAGCCGGTATTCCACATTTCGAATCTCGCCTGGAGCGAATGGACGTGGGTTCTCGTTCTGAGCGTCGCCCCGCTCGCCATCACCGAGATAGTGAAGCTCATCGCGCGGCTGATCAAGAGATAAGATAAACAAGCCGTCTCGAAAGGGACGGCTTGTTATCTTTCTCATCGGGCAAGGGCGGTATTAAGAGCTTGTAGTTGTGCGGATAGTTCTGCACGGCGCCGTCGATCGAGGGTGCGAGGCGGGCGAAACCTATCACGAGGCGAAATATTCCGGCCGGGGCAGAAAAACTATTTGATCCCCACCACTTTTTGCAGGAACAGATTGTTGGGTAGCACAACGAGTTCGCCCTCCGTAGTGCGCAGATGGGTGTAGAAGACACCGATGCGCTCGATAGTCGCTTCGAGGGGGACATCCTTGTCGGGAGCCGAGAAGAACATCACTATCCCGGCGGTGATGTTGCTCAATACCGACCACTGGGCGAACATGGCCACCCCGAGGAACGCCAGCACCGACGACAGCGCCACCACGAAATTCTGAGGCTTAACACCCCAGACCATCGCGACCGTGAGCACGAACAGCACGTTGATCACGGCGCCTATTATCTTGCGAACGTGGCGCACCCTCTCCCGCGGCTTTCCCAGCATCGCGCCGAACTTTTTGGCCGATTTGCGCACCACGAATTTCACAAACCACAACAGCACGATCGCCGCCACGGTCACGATTATCTGCGTGAGATAGGTCTCCCGGAATATTGTCCAATCAAAAATCATAGGCAACGGATGCCCGTTTATCACTGTAAAATTTCGTCGAGAACGGGCTTGATTATACCCTCCATCATGTAGTAACCGGCGGAGGTGGGATGAATGCCGTCGGAAGCAAGGGAGGCTGGCAGGCCGTCGCGCTCGTCTGCCATCGCCGAGAAGTAATCGACATAGGTGACATTGCTGCATCGAGCCCACTCCTTCAGCATGGCGTTGAGTGCGCGCACCTTGCCCGGAACCTGGGTTATCTCCTTGCGCCACGGGTATTCTGCAGCCGGAAGAACCGAACAGATCACCGGCTCGATGCCATTGGCGCGGGCGAGTTGGGCCATCGAGACGATGTTATCCGCGATATGCTGAATCGTAATGAAGCCCTGATTGCGGGCAATATCGTTCGTACCGGCAAGGATCACCACCACGCGCGGTTCGAGGTCGATCACATCGGCACGGAAGCGGGCCAGCATTTGAGCCGTCACCTGACCGCCTATTCCGCGGCCCACATAATTGTTATCCGAAAAGAACTCCGGATGCCGGGTTGCCCATCCGTCGGTGATCGAATTGCCCATGAACACCGCTTCGGGGCGTACTTCTCCGAGCATTAGCTCGGTGTTGGCTTCGGCGTAACGGCCATAATTTGCCCAGTCCTGGTCACCTTGCGCGTGTGCGGTCCCGGCGATCCCCATCGCGAAAATCATCGCGCACATAATCAAACTCTTTTTCATAACAGGATAATGTTTATTTGGCTGTGAACGGACAACTATCCGCAATTTTGCGGCCAGAGTGGTGATTATACGGCGCTGTCACCGCAAAATAAATTTGAGTTTGTATGGATTATTCCCACTCTATTGTCGCGGGCGGCTTGGGACTTATGTCGTACACCACCCTGTTCACACCTTTCACATTGCCCAGTATGTCGCCAGCGACCTTGTCGAGGAAATCCCAGGGCAGGTGAACCGGCTCGGCCGTGACGGCATTGACGGAGTTCACGACCCTCAGGGCCACGGCGTTCTCGAAAGTACGCGCACCGCTCGTAACACCCGTGCTACGAACCGGAAGCAGAATCACGCCCGCCTGCCAGACCTTGTCGTACAGCCCGGCGGCGCGAAGACCGTCGATAAATATCTTGTCGGCATCCTGCAACACGGCGACCTTTTCGGGCGTCACTTCGCCGAGTATGCGTACACCCAGTCCCGGGCCGGGGAATGGATGGCGGCCGACGAGCGCTTCGCTCATGCCGAGCTGGCGCCCCACCTCGCGCACCTCGTTCTTGTAGAGCATCCGCAGAGGTTCCACTATCCGCAGGTTCATCTTTTCGGGCAGTCCGCCGACGTTGTGGTGGCTTTTGACCGCCACGCCCGGCTTGGTCGGAGAAAAAGATTCCGAGATGTCGGGGAATATCGTCCCCTGGGCCAGCCATTTGATGTCGTGCAGTTTTTTCGCCTCGGCCTCGAACACCTCTATGAAATCGCGGCCTATGATCTTGCGTTTGGCTTCGGGATCGGCCACTCCGCGCAGGTCGCCCAGGAATTTTTCACCGGCACGAACGCTCGTGACTGTCAGACCCATGCCCTGATACGCCGCCAACACCTCGTCGTGTTCGCCTTTGCGCATGAGGCCCGTGTCGACGAAAATACAGTGGAGGTTGGCCCCGATCGCACGGTGCAAAAGCACGGCCGACACCGACGAGTCGACGCCTCCGCTGAGGCCCAACACCACCTTGTCGCCCGCGAGTCCCTCTTTCAGAGCCGCTACTGTCCCGGCTACATACGCCGCCGCGTTCCAGCCGCCTTTCTCCTTCTCTTTCTGTTCCACCAACTGCGCGGTGGGTGTGCCAAAATAACGATCGTCCATATTTAACGTGAGTTTCACGAGTTCAGGCAAAGTATCCATTTAATTAACACCAGTTTCACGTTGCCTGAACTCGTGAAACTCACGTTAAGGGCATCTCCGATGCCCCGATTATTTCTACTCACCCCCTAAATCCCCCTCTCCGGGGGACTTTGCCAAACCCGTTGGGTTTGGCGGAAATGAGAACTAAGCACGAATCACAGCTCCAGCCTGCCGTTCGAACTGGGTTATAAGGTTGCCCATCACGCGGTCGATGACGGTGTCGGTGAGCGTCGCCGAGGGGTCTTCGAGCGTGAAGCCGAGCGCGTACGATTTTTTGCCCTCCGGAAGTTTGTCGCCCTCGTACACGTCGAACAGAGTGACGCTGGTGAGTAATTTTTTCTCGGCGCCGAATGCCGTGTCGCGAAGTTTTCCGAAGGTAACGTCTTTATCGACCAGCAACGCGAGGTCGCGCCTTACGGACGGGAAACGCGATAGCTCCACGGCGCGGGTGCGAACCTTTGCCGCGGCCTTCGCCAAATGCGAGAAGTCCATTTCGAGGAACCATACCGGCGCCTTGATGTCGAACGAGGCGAGTATCGCGGGCGACACCGCCCCGATCTGCATCGACTCCTTGCCGTTCAGACGATAGGAGACCGCCTCGGAGAAGAGATCGCTTTCGAGCGGTCGGCACTGCATCTTCCTGAGGTCGAACCCGAGGCGCGCCAACATACGTCCCGCCATGCCGGAAAGGGTGAAGAACGAACTTTTTTCGGCGGCGGCGTTCCACGAGGACTGCACGTCGAGACCCGTGACCGCCATTCCGAGGCGGTAGACCTCTTTATAAGGAGCGAGCAGGTTCTCGCCGCGTTCCCGCACTTTGGCCTCGTCATAGAAATAACAATTGCCGAACTCGTAGAGTTTGAGGTCGGGATTCCGGCGGTTGGAATTCAGCGCTACCGCCTCCAAAGCGTTGAACAGCAACGTCTGGCGCATCACGTTCAGGTCTATGCTGAGCGGATTCATTATCTTCACGCAATGTGCGGCGGGATAGGAACCCAGACCCTCATAATATGCCGCACGGGTGAGAGAATTGGACATTATCTCGGTGTAGCCGTTCGAGGTAAGGAACTCGGAGACTGTGTTTTGCAGGCGGTCGCGGTCGAGCCGCGGGGCCACGGTTAGCGACGAGTGGAAACGCGCGGGCTCTTCGACGTTGTTGTAGCCGTAGATGCGCAGAACCTCCTCGACGAGGTCGGCCTCCCTCTGAACGTCGACACGATAGGGCGGGACGGCAACGTTCAGCACGTCGCCGCCGACATGGTCGAAACTTTCCACCTCGACTCCGAGCGCCGCGAGTATCTGAAAAACGGTGTCGCGGGGTATCTGTTTACCGATCAGGCGGTTTGCCCGCGACAGCGAGAACTCGAAACGGAACGGCGGCACGGGCGAGGGGTAGATGTCCGTCACCTCCGACGACACCACACCGCCCGCCAACTCTTTGTACAAAAGCGCGGCGCGTTTGAGGGCATAGACCGTTATATCGGGATCGACGCCACGTTCGAACCGGAACGATGCGTCGCTGTTAATTCCGTGGCGTCGAGCCGTTTTGCGTATCCACACGGGGTCGAAACAGGCGCTTTCCAAAAATATGGAGGTGGTCGTCTCGCTCACGCCGCTGTCGGCGCCGCCCATCACCCCCGCGATGCACATCGGCTTTTCGGCGTCGCAGACACAGAGATCGTCGGCGGAAAGCTTTCGTTCCACTCCGTCGAGCGTCGTCAGTGGCGTTCCCTCGGGACAGGTGCGAACCACGACGCGCCCTCCGGCGATCTTCGCGGCGTCGAAGGCATGGAGCGGCTGACCGAGTTCGTGAAGCACGAAGTTGGTGATGTCCACCAGATTGTTATGGGGATTGAGGCCGATGGTGCGCAACCAGGCCTGCATCCACTCGGGCGACGGGCCTAACTTCAAATCTGTGATGGTCACTCCGGCGTAGCGCGGAGCCGCCTCCCGGGTGACTACTCCGACGGGGATTTCGAGAGAGTGATTATCTATGCCGAACGCCTCCACCGGTGGTAGCGAAAGTGTCACCTTCTCGCCGCGCGCCTTGAGATAGGCCGCCAGATCGCGCGCCACACCCCAGTGTGAACCGCCGTCTATGCGGTTGGGAGTAAGGCCGATCTCTATCATCCAGTCGCCCCTCAGATCGAGATATTCTATCGCCGGGGTACCGGGACGCGCCGAAGTCTCCAGCACCATGATCCCGGCATGGTCGTCGCCCAAGCCCAATTCGTCCTCGGCGCAGATCATGCCCAGCGACTCGACGCCGCGTATCTTGCTCTTCTTGATCTTAAAACTCTCCTCCGCACCCTTCGGGCGAAGTTCGGCGCCGACCGTGGCGACCAGAACCTTCTGACCCGCAGCCACATTGGGGGCGCCGCACACTATCTGCAAAGGCTCTCCGCCCGTTCCCGCGTCGACCGTGGTGACGTGCAGGTGGTCGCTGTCGGGATGGTCGACGCAGGTAAGCACTTCGCCCACAACGACCCCGGCGAGGCCGCCTTCGATTGTTTCGATCCGCTCCACGCCGTCGACTTCAAGTCCCGTACTCGTCAGTATCTCGGCTATTTCCGGAACCGTAAGTTTTTCGAAAGCCTCCCCGCGCAAATACTCCCGGAGCCAGTTGTATGATATTTTCATGATTTTTTCGATTTGGCGCCGTAAAGGTAGCGATTCTGGGCCGATTTTTGTACATTGCGCATGAAAAAAAAACCAACAAATCATGACAACCATCAACCAACCTCACGCACCGTTCGCGATGCCGGCGTTGCCTTATGCCAAAGACGCGCTCGCACCCCACATCAGCGCTGAAACCATTGATTACCATTATGGTAAACATCTACAAGCCTATGTAAACAACCTTAACGGCCTGGTCGGCGGCACCGAGTTCGAGCGCGCGAGCCTCGAGGAGATCATCCGCAAGGCGAAAGGCCCCCTATTCAACAACGCGGCCCAGATATGGAACCACACCTTCTATTTTCTACAGTTCTCGCCCACTCCTCACACACGTCCCACAGGCAAACTCGCCGAAGCGATCGATCGCGATTTCGGCTCGCTGGAAAAGTTCAAGGAGCAGTTCGCAAAGTCGGCGTTGGGACTTTTCGGCTCGGGATGGACGTGGCTGGCGACTGACGGCAACGGCAAACTCGAGATCGTCGACTCTCCCAACGCGGGTAATCCCATCACCGACGGCAAGCATCCTCTTATGGTGATCGACGTGTGGGAACACGCCTATTATATCGACCACCGCAACGCCCGCGCCGCCTCCATCGAAGCGTTTTGGAAGATACTCGACTGGAAAATCGCCGAGATGCGATACAATTAAAAAAAGACTTTGTGATGAAAATTTCGCATTCGCCTTATTCGTAATTCGTAATTCGTAATTCCTAATTAATTACCTTTGCGCCCTTAATCAAAAGCAAGGAAGAAATGGGTTGGTTCGAAAATCTGATCCTGGGCGACGGCATCGCCCACTCGGTGTTGGTGATAGCGCTCGTGATCGCGGCGGGTACGGCGCTCGGAAAGATAAAGATAGCGGGCATCTCGCTCGGGGTGACCTGGGTGCTTTTCGCCGGTATCGCCGCGGCGCACTTCGGAATGACGCTCAATGCCGAAGTTCAGCACTTCGTCAAGGAGTTCGGACTTATCCTGTTCATCTTCGCACTCGGACTGCAGGTGGGCCCGGGGTTCTTCGCCTCGTTCAAAAAGGGGGGCCTCACGCTCGTCGGGTACGCCGTGGCGATAGTGCTGTTGGGTGTCGGAACGACGGCACTGATCTGCGTCATAACCGGTACCCCCATATCGACCATGGCGGGGGTGATGTCGGGTGCGGTGACCAACACTCCGGGTCTGGGCGCGGCGCAAACCGCTTACGGAGACATGCACGGAGGAACGGTCGATCCTTCGATAGCCAACAGTTACGCGGTGGCCTACCCTATCGGCGCGGTGGGGGTGATCCTCTGCATGTTGCTGTTCAAAAACATTTTCAAGGTACGGCTCGACGGAGAGACCGCCGCTTTGGTGGCCGAATCGACCGAAGCCCACCATACCGAGAGACTCTCGATACTTCTCACCAACGCCAATCTGGTGGGATGCACCGTGGCGGAGGCCAAGGCGCTACTGGCCCGCAACTTCGTGATCTCGCGTGTGCGCCACACGGGCGGCATCATCGAAATAGCCAACTCGGGAACCGTTCTCGCCGAGGGAGATCAACTGCTCGTGATCTGCGAGGAGGCCGACAGGAACGCTATAATGGCTTTTTTCGGCACTCCGACCACCGACCTGAAGGCGGGCGACTGGGTCAAACTCGACACCCACTTCGTGTCGCGCTCGGTGATAGTCACAAAATCGAACGTCAACGGCAAGCGGCTCAGTGAACTGAAACTGCGCAGCAACTTCGGGGTCAACATCACGCGGGTCGCGCGTGCCGGGATCGAGCTTGTCGCCTCGCCCGATCTCGAACTGCAAATGGGCGACAAACTGACCGTCGTGGGTACCGAGGATTCTGTCGGTGCGGCGGAAGCGTTCCTGGGCAACCAGACCAGCCGTCTGCGCCATCCCAACCTGATCGCCATTTTCGTCGGTATCGCGCTGGGAGTTCTTTTCGGCTCGATACCTATTTTCGTTCCCGGAATGCCCGAACCCCTGAAGTTGGGTCTGGCGGGCGGCCCGCTCATAGTCGCGATCCTCATAGGCCGTTTCGGGCCGCACTATAAATTGGTGACCTACACCACCATGAGCGCCAACCTTATGCTACGCGAAGTGGGTATTTCGCTCTTTCTGGCCTGTGTCGGGCTCGGGGCGGGCGAGACTTTCGTGGACAGCATCGCCGGGGGCGGATACTGGTGGGTGCTCTACGGGGCGATCATAACCATCCTGCCGATCCTCGTCGTCGCGATACCTGTACGCATTTGGGGCAAAATGAACTATTTCAGGCTGATAGGCCTTGTGGCGGGAGCGCACACCAATCCCATGGCGCTGGCCTACGCCAACTCGCTGGGCGGCAACGATCAGGCTTCGGTGGCCTATTCGACGGTCTATCCCTTCTCGATGTTCCTGCGCATCCTCGCCGCGCAGGTGCTGGTGATGTTGGCTATCTGACCGGTCAAAACAGGCCGTATGCAACGCCGCCTCAAAAAACAGCCCGGAAGTGACCGGGCTGTTTTTTGAGACGAAGGCCGTGGGCGGCCTGTTTTCACGAGAACTCGGGATTATCCACTCTTCCGATGAAGAGAATGGCCCCGGTGCTACGTTCTCGAATCAGATAGAGGAACGGGCGGTCGGCGATGAAAGGCATCGGACCGGCACCCGGGCCGACAGATGTGTCTATCGCTCCTATAGAAGTAATCGCTGCGGCTTCTGTCCCTTCTTCGTTGACCTCGACGAAGGTTTTGTGTTTGATCTCGAAGACTTTAAGGCGCGGGTCGTCGGCAATACCGTCGAGATTGCCTTCTTGAAATATCCGCTCCATACCGAGATTCTTCGCCGCATCGTTCAGCAAAAATTCGCACTCCTGCTTCCAGCGCGGCAGTTTCAACAGCACTTCTCTCTCTTGCAGGCCGTCGACCGCGCGGTTATAGGCGTCGGCATCCAGTCCGACGATCAGGTCGTCGAGCGAGCCGTTCTCGTCGGAGGGCATCATGACCATCATGCTGAACGCGCCGTTGCCGTAGGGCAGATCGACACACTGCAACGTCCGGTCGCCGTAATAGGACAGGTCGGTCTCCTGCGACATCATCTTCACGCTTTTCACAGAGCCGCCTGCAAGCCGGAAATCATGGTCGCCGGTGTTGTTCTTGTCGAACTCGAACTTCCACTGCCCCTTGAAATAGACGGCGTTGATGAGATACATAACGGCATCTTGCGGAATTTTGTCAAGGATGGTCGGTATTTTTTCATTCGTCTTGTCGGCACACCACCTGTTGATCTCGTCGAGGGTTGCTTGCAGGTCGAAGTCACGGCTCTGTACCTCGGCGTCGTACCAGGTACGGTTGATGTCGTAGAACGCCTGCTTGACCGAATAGCCCTCGCGAGTCCAGATCGAGTTGGCAATGGCCAGCGCGGTGCGCGGATCGGCGGCAAGCAGTGCGCGAACAAGGGCCTGATAGTGGGCGTTGATCTCTTCGGCGGAGAAGCCCGCCATGCCGAGAGCCTCCTCCATTTCGGCGGCGGCCTCGGGCGAGGTGCCGTTGTAGAGCATTCCCAAAGCCATAGTGACACTCAGTGGTGAAACAAAAGCGTTAAGCCTGTCTTTCTCGTCCGCGGTCGCGATCGTTTCACGGAAAAATCTGAACGCAAATGCGTTGTCGGCGGCAACCTTTTCGGCGCCACGGGTGCCCAGTTCGATAGGTTTTGCGGGAATGACGGGACTGTCGCCACCCCGGCTGCACGATGCGAGGACGAACACCGCCGCAAAGGCTGAGAATAATATTCGTTTCATACCGGTTTTTATAGTTTTCGAATACAATTTATGTGTACTCTATAGTATAGAATCGTAAAACGGAGAAATCTTGCATCGCTCGGACAAAAAAATGTTCACGATATCTGCACGATCCTGTTTCCCGTTGAATAACGTCCGGTTAACAAGTAGTCGGTTCCGTAAAAAGTAATATCTTTGCGTATCTTATAGCACGGAGACATTGTGAAAAAAGCGTTTTTAGAGACCGAACGGCTGAGCTTGCGCCCGTGGCGGGAGACGGATGCCGAGAGTTTGTATGAGTACGCCCGCGACGAGCGCGTGGGGCCGATCGCGGGATGGCCCGTTCACACGAGTGTGGAGAACAGCCGCGAGATAATCCGCGATATCTTCGCGGTGGAAGAGAACTATGCGGTGACCGTCAAGCCCGGCGACGAAGCGGTCGGGAGCCTTGGACTTATGGTCGGCACGGCGAGCAATCTGATCCTGCCGCCGAACGAGGCCGAGATCGGATACTGGATCGGCGTTCCGTTCTGGGGCCGTGGCTATATTCCCGAGGCAACGCGCGAGGTGATGCGCCACGCCTTCGAAGACCTGGGCATGACCACGCTTTGGTGCGGCTGGTTCGACGGCAACGACAAGTCGCGGCGCGTGGGCGAAAAGTGCGGTTTCCGGCACGTTCGCACCGAAGAGAAATATTGGCCGCTGATAGACAAGACCGTCACCCAACACATATCCCGCCTCACCCGGGCCGAGTGGGAGTTCGGGAAGAACAACCGGGAGATGTTGCGACTCACCGGTGAATGGACGGAACGGTTGCTCTCGCTCGGCGAAGATGCGATCTCAGGCAAACGCAACGCACAGGGTCGAACAGTGAGGCAGATCGTGGGCCACATGGTCGATTCGGCCTCTAACAACACCCACCGCATCGTCCATTTGCAATATCAACCCGACCCGCTGGTCTTTCCCGACTATGCGGCGAACGGCAACAACGACCGTTGGATCGCGATTCAGGATTACCAGACGGAGAACTGGCACGATCTGGTGATGCTGTGGAAATATTCCAACAGGCATATCGCCCACGTTATCCGCCACGTCGATCCCGATAAATTGGAGACCGAATGGATCGCGGCTTCGGGCGAGCGGGTAACACTGCACGCCATGATCTCCGACTACCTGCGTCATTTCAAGCTACATATAGCGGAAATAGAGGAGTTGATAAAATGATTCGGTCGATCCTTATCGTCGGCGCGGGCAGTTTTCTGGGCGGTGTGTCGCGCTGGTTGTTGTCGCTGGCCATTCAGCCGCGGGCGGCGGTTTTCCCGGCGGGCACGCTCGCGGTGAACATCGTCGGTTGCTTTTGCATTGGGCTTGTCTTCGGGCTTTTCGACCGGGGGCAACTCTCGCACGAATGGCGCATGTTCCTCGCGACGGGGTTTTTGGGCGGCTTCACGACTTTCTCGGCCTTCTCGAACGAGACCTTCATGCTTCTCCGCGACGGGCAGATCGCGTATGCTTTTCTGTATGTCGGCGCGAGCGTGGTGCTGGGCCTGCTCGCGACATGGTTTGCCTGGCAGATCGCCAGGTAGGCGGATCAGACATTAAAGAAAAGAGTTACGGGAAGCCTCGTAACTCTTTTTCTTTAATATGGTTATCTCGCAAAAAGCCGATATTCAGGTTGCAAATTTTACGAATATCTGCATAAAATGTTAACAAAAAAAGCCCGGAGATAGCGACCCGGCTTATCAAGTATTGTTATCTTTGCTCGAGAGGTTCGGTAAAACCTTAAACACCTTTAGAAATTATTGCAACCGACGCATGTATTGTACCTCTCACAAAACCTTTTTAACTGAAAAGTAACACCGACGTTACAGAAACTTAAAACCGTAACAGGTTCTTTGCCATCGTGTGGCGGCCTTCATTAGCGACACTTAACAAATTATCATTATATTATGAAGAATTTTAAATCCACCATCGGGCACATCGCCCTTTTATCACTGATGTTGAGCGTCGTGGCGGGTTGTGATGCCGACAAGGAGATCGTAACCGATCCCGAAGCCGGGCACGAACTGACCTTCAGGGCGCATGTCGGCGCCCCGCCACAGACAAGGGTCGCGGACACGAACTGGGACTCCGGCGACATGATCGGCGTGTTCATGACCGACGAGACGGGCGCCACCACTCTGGAGGCTAACAACCGCTATGTCACCACCTCCTCCGAGGGTGTGTTCAACGCCCTCGAGCTCTCCGACAGGATTTTCCTGCCCGACGACCTGCCTGTCGACCTGTGGGCCTACTATCCCCACGATCCGGCCGCCTCGAATTTCGAGGTGCCCGTCGACATAACCGACCAGAGCGACCAGAGCGGACTCGATCTGCTGCGCGCCACACTCGACGACGTGGGCAGTTTCGCGACTCCGCCCACATTCACCTTCAGCCGCCAGATGACGCGCCTCATGTTCAACGTCACGGCCGGACAGGGTATCTCCTCGCTTTCGGGGCTCGAGGTCGCCGTCTCGGAGGTACCGACCCTCGCCACATTCGACGTGAAGAGCGGCGCGATGGATATCGACAACAATTCGGTGGCGCCTTTCGAAGGCAAGGTCACAGTCTCGGGAAGAACCGCGCGGGTCGAGATCACGATGCTTCCGGGTAGCCAACCTACCGTGACCTTCACCCTCGAGGGCGATCCGTTCGTCTGGGAGGCCGACCGCACCTTCGCCGGTGGCAACCGCCACACCTACAGCCTGACGCTCACCGACAGGAGCGTAGTCGTCATTCCGTCCAACGGATATTTCGACACTCCCGTACTGCCCGAAGGCGGCGTTCCGGGACAGAAACCGAGCGGCAGTGCGGCCACCAAATATCTCACCTTCCCCGGCACGGATCTGATCTATTACGAAGTCGATTTTCCCGACCGCCAAGGACGTAATTACCAGATGCTGTACGATTCGAAAGAGTTGATCGCCTATTGGGTCGCCTACCCGATGTACAGCAGCATCATGAGTACGGGCAACCGCACCGACGACTGGGCATACGATCCGAACATCGAACAGAGCCTGCAACAGAACCTCGCCAGAAGTTACGGCGGCGGATACGACCGCGGCCATCAGATGCCCAGCGCCGACCGCAACTACAACACGACGGTAAACCGCACCACATTCTATTACACAAATATGACGCCTCAGGTATCGAGCATGAATCAGGGAATTTGGTCGCAGCTCGAAGGAGGCAGCGGTTCAGTCGGCGTGAGAAAATGGGCAAAACAATGCGACACGCTCTATGTCGTGACCGGAGCTTCGCTCACGACCCTCACAGACAATGTAATAAATCATGTGTCGGATAACAACGGCAAACAGGTCGGTCTGCCTAAGTACTATTACAAGGCGTTGGCACAGAGGGACAACAACGGCACTCCCGATCCTTCGGACGACATATTCCACACGGCCGCCTTCAAGATCGACAATGCGGCTGTTCCGGGTACTTTTAACGATTACCGTATCACTGTGGCCCAGCTGGAACAGGAAACGGGATTCACCTTCTTCCCGCAACTTCCCGATCCGTCGGTCAAGAACACCGTCGATCCCACGGTGTGGCAATAAACCTCTTTGAATAATTTACAAAATAACTCATAAAAATAGATCGATATGAAAAAAAGTATTCAGATGATCGCTGTTTCGGCCGCCATGTTAGCTATGGCCGCATGTTCGCCGGAACGTCCGGCAACAACGCCCGAAACCCTAAATTTCACCACGAGTATCAATGGCGGAAGCACCGTCGACGCGACCCGTGCCGCCAACGAATCGTGGCATTCTGGCGACCAGATCGGTATCTACATGCTCGCTCAGGCGGGCGGAAGCATCCTCGAAGACGCGAGCCACTTCAACGTGAAGTATTCGACCACCGGCGACGGCATCTTCACCGCCGTCGTCGAGAACGATGCCATCTACATCAACAGCATCGCACCTCCCGTTTCGTTCATCGCCTACTATCCTCACACGCAGGATATTACCGGTGAGTATGAATATCCGGTCGATATCTCCGACCAAACCGACCACACGGCCATCGACCTTCTCTATTCGGATAACGTGACCAGCCACTCCGCCGGCAGGCATCCCCACCTCGTGTTCCACCACATGCTGACCAAGGTCGTTTTCGACATCACCGACCTGAGGAAGGACGCATCGCTCGAAGGCGCAACCGTGGCTCTGAAGGGAGTGAACACTACCGCCGTTTTCGACCTCGACGAGGGAGCCGTCTCTTCGACGGATGATCCCGGCGATATCGCCGCCCAAACTGCCGCCGAAGGCTGTGAAGTGGTCGCGCAGGCGATCATAATCCCCGCCGAGGACGCCTCATATATCGTGGAGGTCACCGACGCCAGCGACGAAACCACCGAATTCACCATACCCTCACGCGACTACGGATCGGGCCAGACACATCTCTTCGAACTCGAGATTCTCGACAGCGGCGAGATGATTCTCGTCAACGGCGATGGTAGCATCGTCGGCTGGAACGAGGTCGACGGAGGCACTCTGACCATCGACAAGAACGACGACGATCCGGCGATCATTGCCAACGATCCCGCGCAGGTGGCGGCAACGGCAACTTCGGTGTCGGTTCCCTGCACCCTTATCGGTCTGGGCACCCTCTCCGCAACCGGTTACTCGGAATGGATCACCGACCATAGCGTTGTGGGCAACACCATAACTTTCACTCTGCAGCCCAACACCTCCACCACCGCCCGTTCGCAGACCGTGACTCTCACCTACGCCACCGCTTCGCTCCCGGTCACGATCGGTCAGGCGGGCGCTATCGTTCAGTCGCCCATGGACGCTCCCGCTCCGACCGCCGGTTCGAAAACCGCCTCCTCCATAAGCATCTCGTGGAGCGCCGTCACCGGCGCGACAGGCTATGAAGTGGCATCCACGACGACCAACGCCGCCCCCACTTCGGGTTGGGTCTCGGCAACTTCCACGAGCCACACATTCTCCGGCCTTGCGGCAGCCACCACTTACTATCTGTGGGTAAGGGCCGTTTCGACCAATCCCGCCTACGAATCGCCCTCGGCCGCCGGAAGCGTTTCGGCCACCACCGAGGCTGGCGGTGGACCGGTGCTTCTTTTCCCGGGGGCCGATTTCGAAACCACTCCCGCCTCGATGGCTCCTCTGGGCAGCACCGCCCAACAAAGTAAATTCCGCACCATTACTCCGGGGGTAGGCATCGACGGCTCGAGTGCGCTCGAATGGAAAGGCGCAAACACCAATAATGGCAACGGTACGCTCTTTACCGGGTTCGCTCCCGTCGTTGTTACAGCGCAGACAAAAATATCTTTCTGGATCAAGGGTACATCGACGGCAAGAGGCATCTGCATAGCGTTCAACGGTAACAATAGCGGCAACATAGGCATCGTCGGCGCTTGCGGTTCCGATACCGTCGTATCGAACTATGCGTCGCAGGCTTCATACACCACCCCGGTCAACACGAACGGCCAGTGGGTTAAAGTAACCCTGACCAATATTCCGGTTACTCCGCTTACAGCCCTTAGTTTCAGGGCAGGCGGCAACGCAGACGCGTCTTACGACCTTGTTATCGACAACGTCATGGTCGAATAACCCGGGTCGGACGGGAATCAAAAAGAGTTGCGGGACAGCCCCGCAACTCTTTTTTTCGGTGTGATCTCGAAGCGACTCGAACGCTTGACCGACAGCTTAGAAGGCTGAAAGTCGGGCGTTTCCTTTATTTTCATTTCTTTCGATTCGCCTTCTTATGTAATTGTGTAATAGACATATATGCGCATTTTACATCAAGGCTTGATTTGCATATTTAAGAACCATTCCCTATATTTGTGTGCAAATTGTGTGTACACTTTTTGAAACGAACAAAATTACGTCTATGTATTCTTATGCAAAAGATGGTATCACGGTAGCCTCAATTCTCGACGACAGGAGGAAAAAACGAAGCGGCCTCTTTCCCGTAAAGATTAGGGTAACCCACCTGCGAGACAGGAAATATTACTCCACGGGAAAGGAACTGTTGCCGGAAGCGTGGGAGAAACTGTCCGCCAATAAAAGCAGGGCGGCAATGGAACTCAAGGCAGACATAGAGAATAGTTTCAATATAATCCGAGATATTGTCGAAACCCTCGCCTCGGAAATGGCGTTTTCGTTCGCTGAGTTGAATCTTCGCATCGGACGCGGAACAAATGGCACGGTAAACACGGCTTTTGTAGCGCGGATGGCACAGATGAAAGAAGACGGCCACATCGGCAACATGAAGATGTACGATACCATCCTCAAAGGCTTGGAGCGTTTCGCCGGAGCGAATATCCGATTCGACACTATAACCGCCGAGTGGTTGCGGAAGTACGATAAATTTCTACTCTCGGAGAGTAAATCGCGCGCAACGATCAGTATGCATATGCGAACGCTCCGGGCGATTATCAACGAGGCACGGCGCAACGGCATCGTGCGCGAAAGCAACTATCCGTTCGGAAAAGGGAAGTTCGAGATACAGAACGGCGAAGGCCGCAAACTCGCGCTGGCACTCGACCAGATCGGCCGGATCGCCGCATTTGAGGACGGGAGCGACACTACGGCAAAGTATCGCGACTACTGGCTATTCCTCTATTTCTGCAACGGGATGAACGTTGCAGACTTTATTCAGCTAAAATACCGCAACATCATCGACGGCGAGATCTGTTTCGTGCGCCAAAAGACCAAACACACCTCGAAAAAGCAAAAGGAGATTCGGGCGATAATTATCCCGCAAATGCAGGCGATAATGGAGAAGTGGGGAAATCCACCCGTACCGGACAGCTATATTTTCCCTATTCTCTCGCCGGAAGATGTCGATCCCGAAAAGATATTTCTCAAGAAGAACCACTTTACCGGTCTGCTCAATAAGCGAATGAAGATGATCGGGCGCAAGATCGGCATCGACAACATTACAACCTACACGGCGCGCCACAGCTACGCGACCGTACTGAAACGCTCAGGGGCGAACATCGCCTACATCAGCGAAAGTCTCGGCCACAACAGCCTCCAGACTACCGAAACCTACCTTGCCTCATTCGAGAAAGA
>QMCE01000138.1_pt1 | contig 31880 bp, 28 predicted proteins | sample 1821851 | NCBI WGS metagenome assembly QMCE01 (sample SAMN09453174, study PRJNA476694) | Termite gut metagenome, whole genome shotgun sequencing project. | isolation source: worker | host: Odontotermes sp. | place: South Africa:Pretoria | collected 2016-01-28 | reverse complement strand
CCCAGTCAAGCACGCTACCAACTGCGCCACACCCGGATATTTAATTGCCGCAGCGGCCCGCCCTCGCTTTTGCACCTGCTTATCGCTGGCCTTTGCCCCTGCTTGTGCACAATGTACGCAAGACGCTGCAAACAGTATTATATCGAATGCGCGCGGGCTTGTCAAACGATAATTACAGATACTTTTAGATACTTTTATATATCTAATATATATATTGTGCCGCTTATGCTTGACAAAGCCTGCCACCCCGGCTATAGTATCAATTGTGTCAGCATCTGAGAACAGGGAACACTGCACCTTGCCTTGGTGCGGGGTTCCCTGCTCGGCACTCTAGGGAGGGCGCACGGCCGCCGCCGCGCGGTATGCCGGCCCCTCTCGTCCGCGCTGAAAATGCCGCTGTAGCCGGGGCGCGCCCCGGCGTAACAAACCTTTTGCGGGGTGGCATTAGGCGGGCGCTTGCAGCATTTATTAATGTTGCGGCCCGCCGTGGCGTTGGCCCCCGGTTCCAAGATGCAGCTGGGCCGGGGAAGAGATCGCAAAGGGGGATGCCAGCCTTGGTTCAGTCTGTTATTGTGCGCCTGGAAGACATTGTTGTAGATTTTGACGAGGAAGCTGTGCTGAACGGCCTGTCGCTGGATATTCACGACGAGGAGTTCGTCACGCTGCTGGGGCCGTCGGGTTGTGGCAAAACCACCACCCTGCGGGTCATCGGGGGTTTCCTTTCGCCAAAGTCCGGCAGTGTTTTTTTTAACGGCGAAAACATCACGGCCCTGCCGCCCTACAAGCGCAAGGTGAACACCGTGTTCCAGAAATACGCGTTGTTCCCGCATCTCAACGTGTTTGAGAATGTGGCCTTTGGCCTGCGCCTGAAAAAACTGGACGAAAAGGAAATTCGCGCCCGTGTGCTGGAGATGCTGGAACTGGTGGGCCTGCGCGGCTTTGAGCGGCGCGGCACCGAGCAGCTTTCCGGCGGGCAGCAGCAGCGGGTGGCCATTGCGCGGGCGCTGGTGAACCGCCCCGAGGTGCTGTTGCTGGACGAGCCTTTGGGCGCGCTGGATTTGAAGCTGCGCAAGGAGATGCAAAGCGAGCTCAAGCGCATCCAGCGCAGCCTCGACATCACCTTCGTCTATGTGACGCACGACCAGGAGGAAGCCCTCACCATGAGCGACACCGTGGTGGTGATGAACAAGGGCGTCATCCAGCAGATAGGCAGCCCGGAAGACATCTACAACGAGCCGAAAAATGCCTTCGTGGCCGATTTCATCGGCGAGAGCAATATTGTGGACGGCCACATGCCAAGGGACTACGCCGTGGAATTTGCCGGGCACAGCTTTGCCTGCGTGGACGCCGGCTTTGCCGAAAACGAACGCGTGCAGGTGGTGGTGCGCCCCGAGGACATCCAGGTGGTGCCTCCGCAGGAGGGCATGCTCAGCGGTGTGGTCACCTCCACGGTGTTCAAGGGCGTACACTTCGAGATGACGGTGGAGCAGGGCGGCGTTGAGTGGATTATCCAGAGCACGCAGTCCAGCCAGCCGGGCGAGGTGGTGGGTATGAACATCGCCCCGGACATGATTCACATCATGCACCGCAGCGCCGACGAGGACGCCCAGCTTTGGCGCGAAGCCGGAGAGGAGGCCGCCGATGGCAGCGAAGCGTAAGGGCGTGGCCGCGCCTTACCTCGTATGGATGCTGGTGTTCACGGTGCTGCCGCTGCTGCTGGTGGTGTACTTCGCTTTCACCGACAAAAGCGGCCGCCCCACGCTGGCGAACCTGACGGGCCTTGGCAACTACGCCTCGGTGTTTTTCCTCTCGTTGCTGCTGGCCTTCGCCGCCACGGCCATTTGCCTGGTGGTGGCCTACCCGGTCAGCTTCATGCTCAGCCGCCTGCGCAGCGGCCGCCAGGGTATTATGCTGATGCTGGTGATGCTGCCCATGTGGATGAACTTCCTTTTGCGCACTTACGCCTGGATGAGCCTGCTTGAGCGCAACGGCCTCATCAACCGCGCGCTCGGCCTCATCGGCATCGGCCCCTTCGAAATGATAAACACCTCGGGCGCGGTGGTGCTGGGTATGGTGTACAACTACCTGCCCTACATGATATTGCCGCTGTACACCGCCATGGTGAAGATAGACAGCTCCATCATCGAGGCCGCCGAGGATTTGGGCGCGGGTTTCTGGAACAAGCTGACGCGCATCCTGCTGCCCCTATCAAAGCCCGGCATCCAAACGGGCGTCACCATGGTGTTTGTGCCCTCCATCTCCACCTTCATCATTTCCAAAATGCTGGGCGGCGGCAATTTCTGGCTGATAGGCGACCTCATCGAGAGCCAGTTTCTCGGCAACAGCTACAACTACAACCTCGGCAGCGCCATGAGCCTGGTGCTGATGGTGGTGGTGCTGCTCATCATGAGCCTCACCGGCGGCTTCGACCAGGACGAGCTTGAGGGGGTGATATAGCGTGGCGGGCAAGATACTCAAGCGCGTTTACCTCGTGGTGCTCTTCTCCTTCCTTTATGTGCCCATCGCCGTGATGATAGCCTTTTCCTTTAACGAGTCCAAAAGCCGCACGGTGTTCACGGCCTTCACGACGGATTGGTATCGAGAACTTTTCCGCAACGAGGCCGTATTGGGCGCTTTGGCCCTCAGCGTGGCACTGGCCGCCGTATCGGCCGTGGTGGCCACGGCTCTTGGCACCCTGGCCGCCGTTGGCATCAACCGCATGCGCCGCGGCGCCCGCAGCGCCGTGATGAACCTCAGCTACATCCCGGTCATCAACCCGGAAATCATCACGGGCGTGTCCATGATGCTGTTGTTCGTGGTGATGAAAAACGCGCTGGCCGGGCTGCCCTTCCTCTCGGGTAATCTCATCGGCTTGCCCAGCCTCTTCATCGCCCATGTCACCTTCTGCCTGCCCTATGTCTTGTTCAACGTATCGCCCAAGCTGCGCCAGATGGACAAAAACCTCTACGACGCGGCGCTGGACCTTGGCTGCAACGAGCGGCAGGCCTTCTTCAAGGTGGTATTGCCCGAAATTATGCCGGCCGTTTTCTCGGCCTTCCTGATATGCCTCACCTATTCCATCGACGATTTCACCATCAGCTATTTCACCGCCGGCAACCAGCAGACCCTGCCCATTGCCATTTACGCCATGACGCGCAGAAAAGTGAGCCCCGAAATCAACGCCCTCAGCGCCATCATGTTTGTGGCGATTCTGGCCATTATTCTGCTGGCGAACTACAGGGAGAGCCGCGCGGAGAAAAAGGCGCGCCGCGCCATGGCGGCGGCGAGACTTTAATTAAGGAGACAACGAAGCATGAAAAAAGTGTTGGCGGGCTTTGCGGCCCTTTGTTTGGCGGCGGGGCTGGGCCTTGCCCTGTGCGGCGCGGCGCTGCCGGGTGCGGCGAGGGCGCCGGAAGACGCGAGTGTTTCGGTGAGCGCGGATTACGACTGGACGCGCTTTGCCGGCGAGAACCTGACCCTGAACGTGTACAACTGGGGCGAATACATTTCCGAGGGCGACGACGGCTTCATCGACGTGAACGCCGAGTTTGAGGCCCTGACGGGCATCAACGTGAACTACACCCTCTACGACACCAACGAGGCCCTCTATTCAAAGCTGAAATCCGGCGGCGCGGATTACGACATCATCGTGCCCTCCGACTATATGATAGGCCGGATGATTAACGAGGGTATGCTGGCCCCGCTGGATTTTGCCAACATCCCGAACTTCGCGAACATCGGCGAGGCCTACAAGGGCCTTGACTTCGACGCCGCCAACGCCTACAGCGTACCTTACACCTGGGGCTATGTGGGCATTGTGTACAACACCACCATGGTGCAGGGTGTGCCCGATAGCTGGGAATACCTGTGGGACGAAGCCTACAGCGGCAACATTTTAATGTTCGATAACAGCCGCGACGCCTTTGCCATTGCGCTGAAAAAGCTGGGGCTTTCGCTGAACCCGAGCAGCACCGATGACATTGACCGGGCGGCGGCGGAGCTGCTGAAGCAGAAGGCCGTGGTACAAGGCTATGTGATGGACCAAATCTACGACAAAATGGGCGGCGGTGAGGCCGCCCTGGCCCCCTACTACGCCGGCGACGCCGTGCAGATGATGCAGGATAACCCAAGCCTCGCCTTCGCCGTGCCGAAAGAAGGCACGAACTACTTCGTGGATTCCCTGTGTGTGCCGGCCGGCTCCCGCAATAAAGAAGCCGCCGAAATGTACATCAACTTTTTGTGCGAGCCGGCGGTGGCGGCGGACAACGCCATGGTTATCGGCTACTCCACGCCTGTGCTGCCGGCCCAGGATTTGCTGCCGGACGAGATAAAGAACGACCCCATCCGCTACCCTTCGGCCGAGATACTGGCCAACACCGAGGCCTTTAACGTGCTGCCCGACGAGCTGAACACCGCCATGGACAAGGCCTGGAGCGACATGCGCGGCGGCAGCGAGAACGGCGCGGGCTGGGTGATACCCGTGGCGCTGGCCCTGGCGGTGGTACTGATGGTGGTGGTGCTGCTGCGCCGCAGGGCGAAGCAGCGCAGGAATGATTATTAGCCGACGAAGACAAAGCCGCCGGGAAGCGATTAGAAATCGCTTCCCGGCGGCTTTGTCTTTGCGTTTCACAGCTTCGCCAAATCGTCGCAGAGGGCCTTCACGCTTTCGGGGCGAGTGGCCCAGGAAGTGACGAAGCGGATGGCGGTGTGCGCCTCGCCCGCGGCTTCCCAAACTTCAAAGCCGTACTTTTCCCTCAGGCGGGGCAGCGCGCCGTTTGGCAATATCGGGAAAATTTGGTTCGTGGCCGGGGGCATTAACAGGGGAATGCCCAGCGCCTGAATGCCGCGAGTTAGCACTCCGGCCATGGCGATGGCGTGGCGGGCGCCGGTGAAGTAGAGTTCGTCCTCGCCGAACAGAGCCTTGTATTGCAGGCCCAAAAGCCAGCCCTTGGCCAGCATGGCGCCCCGCTGCTTCATAATACAGCGAAAGTCCCGCGCGAGGTCGGGATTGGTGAACACCACGGCCTCGCCAAACAGTGCCCCCAGCTTGGTGCCGCCGATTGTGAAGGCGTCGCACAGGCGGGCGATGGCGGGCAGGTCGAGGTCGTTTGTTTCGGCGCACAGGCCGTAGCCAAGGCGCGCGCCGTCCATATAAAGGTAAAGGCCCAGCTCCCGGCAGGTGGCGCTCAGGGCCTCAAGCTGCGCGCGGCTGTACAGCGTGCCGTACTCGGTGGGGAAAGAGATGTAGCACAGCCTCGGCTGCACGGTGTGCACATAGTCCTGTTCGCTGCGGTTGTATTCCACAATGGCGCGCACTTCCTCGGGCAGCAGGCGGCCCTCTTTGCCCGGCAGTTCCACCACCTTGTGGCCGGTGGCCTCAATGGCGCCGGTTTCGTGGGTGCTCACATGGCCGCTTGCCGGCGCGATGCCCGCCTGATGGGGCCGCAGGGCGGCGGTGTGCACCAAAAGATTGGCCTGGGTGCCTCCCACCACAAAATGCACCTCGGCCTGCGGCGCGCCGCAGGCCTTTTTCAGCAGGGCGGCGGCCTCGGCGCACACCTCGTCGGCGCCGTAGCCGGGCTGCTGGCACAGGTTGGTTTCTGCCAAGATTTCAAGGATGCGGGGATGGGCGCCTTCGCAGTAATCGTTGGTGAAAAGGGTCATTGCGGATTCCTCCAGAAATAATATTTGGGTAATAATTGCTGAAAACCGGTTGATTCCGGCCAAACCTTCAGGTAGAATAGAGGTATTGTTACACGCGTTTTCATCGCGCGAAAGCCACTATAACGGCCAGGCCAAACGCTCAAGCAAAAACACCCGGGGAGGGTTCTCATGACCAAGGCCGACCACGCCGAACTGCTGAAACAAATACCCACGGTGCGCTTTTCCAGCCGAATTGGGCCGGACGGCACGGTGCTGATGAATGTGCAGGAGCACAGCGAGTGCTTCGTGCGCTTTTTAATGCTGCCCGACGACGCCGACATCATGGGTGAAACCGCGCGGGAACTGTTCTTCAAGGACAGCCTGCTGGTGGACGACTGGAAGATGTTTATCCTGCGCATGACCGCCGAACCCAAGGCCCGCCTGTACGACGCGCGGGACGGCGACGTGGTGAGCCGCCGCAGCCTGCAGTATCTGCAATGCTATAAGGGCTGGGCCGGGGTGGAGCTTTGCTACAACATGGCCAGCGGCGACGTGCAGGTGGCCTTTTCGCCCCCGCGAGACGCCGTTACCAAAATAGGCGTGCAGCACCTGATGCGCCTGAAGGAAAGGGAATGGCTTGCCAGCTTTGCGGACAGCAGCTGCATTTGGGAAGCAGACTTGCTTGCCCAGACGATTTACCTTTCGCGCGAGATGGCCCACACCCTGCACCTGGCGCAGGACAGTACCATCGTGCCCCTTTCACGCTTTTTGGCCCTGGTGCACCCGGAAGACCTGGCCCTTGTGAAAAAGACCATGGAGAACGCCAACTACACCCAAGCCACCATGTACAGCCGTGCCATTCTGGAGGATGGCAGCCTGCTGCACTTCCACACCTTCGGCATTCCCGGCTACAACCGCGAGGGCGTGATGACGCGCGTTGTGGGGCGCACGCGCAATATCACCGCCGCTCAGCAGGCGGCGGAGCGCCTGTCCATGAGCGAACAGCGGTTCCGCGGCATTGTGGAAAATTCACGGGATTTGTTTGTGGTGCTAAGCCCAAGCGGCGTCATTCTCTATGTGTCACCCGCCATTGCCGCCATTGCCGGCTTCCAGCCGGAGGAGGTGGAAGGCCAGCGGTTCTTCCGTTATCTTGCCGATGCGGACGGCGCGGCGCAGCTTGAGGCCCAGTTCGACGAAGTGCTGCACCACCGGGCGCAAACCCACGGAGAATACCTCCTCAAGCACGCCGACGGGCGCGTTTTATGGTTCCACATCAGCCTGTCCTGCATTGTGGACGCCTCGGGCCAAGTGGCCGAGCTGGCGGCGCTGTGCCACGACATCACCGAGGAGAAGCGGCAGGAGGAGCACCTGCGCTACCTCAGCCAGCACGACCCCTTAACCAGCGTGTACAACCGCTATTTCTTCGAGAGTGAGATGGAGCGCGTGGACGTTGAGGGCGTGCAGGAAGTGGGCATGGTGCTGGTGGACTTGAACGGCCTGAGGATGGTGAACGACGCCTTTGGCTACCGCCGGGGAGACGAGTTGCTGAAGGAGGCGGCCGCCCTGATGGAAAGGGTGTGCGGCGCGCGCTATCCGCTGTTCCGCGTGGGGGGAGACGAGTTCGCCGTTTTGGCCGAAAACGGCAGCCCCGAGGAAGTGGACGCTATTTGCGATGAGATAGACAAGGCCTGCAAAAGCACCCAAACCCGCGCCATCCCGGTGAACCTTTCCTGGGGCAGGGCCTTCCGCAGCCGGGCCAACCTGGATATGCAGCAACTGTATAACAGGGCCGAAAACAATATGCACTCGAACAAGATGCTGGTGTCTTCCAGCATACGCAGCCACGTGCTGCAATCTTTGAAAGAAACCCTGCGCGCCCGCAACCTGGAAACCGCCGACCACACCCGCCGCATGGAAAGCATGGTGACGGCCGTGGGCAAAAAGCTGGGCCTGTCGCCCGCGGAGTTCTACCAGTTGTCCCTTTTGGCCTCGATGCACGACATTGGCAAGGTGGCCATACCGGATCATGTTATCAGCAAACCCGGCAGCCTGGACAACAGCGAGTGGGAAGTGATGCGCACCCACAGCGAAATAGGCGCCCGCATCGCCTCCGCCGCCGAGGAACTGTCCATCGTGGCCGAAGAGATTGCCTGCCACCACGAACGCTGGGACGGCACCGGCTATCCCTTCGGAAAAAGGGGAAAGGAAATTCCGCTATTGTCCCGCATCATCAGCGTGGTGGATTGCTACGACGTGATGACCCACAAGCGGGTGTATAAAGAGGCCCGGCCCCACGAGGAGGCCATCGCCGAACTGAAACGTTGCGCCGGCACCCAGTTCGACCCCGGCATTGTGGAGCTGTTTGTGGAGATGTTCGGGAATTTGAGCCACGGCGACATGGAGTGCCTGCTGGGCGTGCCGTTTGGAGAAAAGTAGCGCAGCCGTCCTATTCGGCGTCCAGCTCGGCCAGCATGGCGGCCGTGCGGGAGGCGCCAAGGCGGTCGGCCCCGGCGTTAAGCATCGCCTGGGCGCTTGCAAGGCTGCCGATGCCCCCGGCGGCCTTGATTTTTACCCCGGCGGGGGAGGCGGCGCGCATGAGGCGCACGGCCTCTACCGTGGCGCCCGAGGGCCCGAAGCCCGTGGAGGTCTTCACATAGGCCGCTTTGGCCTCGGCGCACAGCTTGCAGGCCAGCTCAATTTGCTCGTCCGTCAGGTAGCACACCTCCAAAATCACCTTCACAAGGCCGGGCGTGGCCTCCACCACGGCGCGGATGTCCCGCGCCACAAGCTCCGTCAGGCCGCTTTTCAGTGCGCCGATGTTCAGCACCATGTCCAGCTCGGTGGCGCCGGCGGCATAGGCCTCTTTGGCCTCGGCCACCTTGGCGGCGGTGGTGGTGGCCCCCAGAGGGAAGCCGATAACCGTGCACACCGCCACCCCGCTGCCGGCCAAAAGCTCGGCCGCCAGGGGCACCCAGCAGGGGTTCAGGCACACCGAGGCGGTGTGCTCTTTTTTTGCGTAGAGAATAACCTCGCGCACCTGTTCCTCGGTGGCTTCGGCTTTCAAGATGGTGTGGTCTATTTTGGCGGCAAGTTCCGCGTGCGTCATGCTAACCCTCCATTGTTCCGGCGGCTGCGCGCCGATGATAGGTGAAATAGTTTCCTATTTTATGATAGCCCCATGGTGTGCCAAAGTCAACGCACGCAGAGTAAAGTGTTGCATCGGGGGATATTTGTTGTTACAATTAGATGCATTGTGAATACAGGTTTTAAATGTGATACGGAAAGGTGGCTGGATGAGGGCTAAGCTGCGGGAAAAATTGAGGGAATCACTGCAGGCGGTGCTGCCCATAGGGGGCATTGTGCTGCTGCTGCAGCTGGCGCTGCGATTGGCGCCCGGTGCAAGCCCCATGCCCGGCGGAACCCTTGCTCTGATGCTGGTGGGCATGGTGATGCTCATCGTCGGGCTGATGCTGTTTTCCATGGGCACCGATATGGCCATGATGCCCATGGGCGAGCACGTGGGTTCGGCGCTTCTGTCCTCCCGCAAGCTTTCGCTGTTGATGGTTGTGCTGCTGGTGTTCGGCTTCATCGTCACCGCGGCCGAGCCGGATTTGGCCGTTTTGGCCGTGCAGGTACCCTCCATCAGTTCCTTCGAGCTTATCGCCGGCATCAGCGCGGGAGTGGGGATTTTTCTGGTGCTGGCGGCGCTGCGGGTGCTGTTCCGCTGGAAGCTGGCCCATCTGCTGATGATACTCTACCCGCTCACCTTCATTCTGGGCATTTTTTCCAGCGACTATCTGGCCGTGGCCTTCGACGGCTCGGCCGTTACCACCGGGCCCATCACGGTGCCCTTCCTCTTGGCCATCGGCTCGGGTTTCGCGGCCATCTCCTCCTCCAAGGACGCCGACGAGGATAACTTCGGCATCTGCGCCGTTTGCTCCATCGGGCCCATTCTGGCGGTGCTGATATTGGGCATGTTCCACGACGCCGGCTCCACCGCCTACGAGGCCGAGGCCGCCGCCGGCGTTAGCAGCGCCGGGCAGCTCTTGGCTGTTTTCGGCAGCGGCCTGTGGCACAGGCTCGTCGAGGTGTCCTTTGTGGTGTTTCCCATCCTGGGCATCTTCCTCATTTTTCAGGTGCTGCGCCTGCGCCTCTCCCGCACCGAGCTTACGCGCATCTTCGTGGGCCTTGGCTACCTGCTGGTGGGACTCACGGTTTTCCTGGCCGGGGTGAACAGCGGCTTTATGCCCGCGGCAAGCTACCTTGGGCGGGCCATGGGCGCGCTGCCCTTCAATTGGGTGCTTGTGCCCATCTGCCTTGCCATCGGCGCCGCCGTGGTGGTGGCCGAGCCGGCCGTGCACGTGCTGACCAAGCAGGTGGAGGAGGTCACCTCGGGGGCCATCAGCCGCAGGATGATGCTTTTCGGCATGGCGCTGGGCGTGGGGCTGGCCATGAGCCTGGCCATGCTGCGCATGCTGCTGGGCTTTGCCGTGTGGTGGGTGCTGCTGCCGGGCTACGCCGTGGCCCTGGCGCTCACCTTCTTCGTGCCCAAGATATTCGTGGGCATCGGCTTCGATTCCGGCGGCGTGGCCGCCGGAGCCATGAGTGCGGCCTTTGTGCTGCCCTTCACCATCGGGGCCTGCGGGGCGCTGGGGGGCAACCCCGTCACCGACGCCTTCGGCGTGGTGGGCATGATTTCCATGATGCCGCCCATCACCGTGCAGGTGATGGGCGTGGTGTACAAGCGCAAGCTGAAAAAGGCCGAAAGGCTGGAAGCCGAGGCCGCCGCGCTGGACGCCGAAGAGGCCGAGAGCGAGATAGAGATGCTTCTGCGGCGCTGACGACGTTTTATGAAACCGCCGTGATGCAAGGTTATGATGCGACTACGACAGAAACAGGGAGACGGGACGCCATGCCCAACGAAAAACACAGTCCTATTTCGCTTAGCCTGCTGTGCACCGTGGTAAGCCGGGATAGGGAGGACACCCTCTTGGCCTGCACGGCGGACCGCCGGGCCTTCTTCCACCTGATGCTGCTGGGGGAAGGCACGGCCAACTCTCGCATACTGAACTACCTGGGCCTTGGAAACACCGAGAAAGCCGTGCTGCTTTCCATTGTGCCCAGCCACATAGCCGGGGATGAACTGGCCTGCCTTGACGCAGAGCTGGAACTGGCGAAGCCGGGGCACGGGATATGCTTCTCCACCCCAATACACGAAGGATGCTACCACCTGCCGGTGGAGTTCGCCGGTTTTGAAGAAACAAGCGGAGGGAACAAGGTGCAAATTAATGTGAGCCATGAGCTGATTGTTGTGGTGATGAATCGCGGATACAGCGAGGAAGTGATGGACCTGGCCCGCGCCGCCGGGGCCACGGGCGGCACGGTGCTGCACGCCCGGGGCTGCGGCCTGCAAGGGGCCGAGAAATTTTTCGGCGTCACCATTCAGCATGAAAAAGAACTGCTGTGGATTTTGGCCGACGCGGAGCACGCCTGCGGCATCATGGCCGCCATAGGCGAAAAGGCCGGCCCCGGCACCGACGCCGACGCCGTGAGTTTTTCCATGCCGGCAGACAATGTGATGGGCCTGCGCGCCGCCGGCGCGCCCGGCGCAGACGGGAGAGAAGCATGACACTCGATAAAATCTATCACGCGGCTTATACGCTGAAGGACGTCGCCCGGAAAACCGACCTGATTGCCGCGCCGGATTTGTGCCCCGGCACGCGGCTTTGGCTGAAAACCGAAAACCTGCAGGTGACCGGTTCCTTCAAGCTGCGCGGGGCCTACTATAAAATCAGCCAGCTTACCGAGGAGGAAAAGGGCAAGGGCGTTATCGCCTGCAGCGCCGGAAACCACGCCCAGGGCGTGGCGCTGGCAGCCGCAAAAAACGGCATCCCCTCGCTTATTTGCATTCCGGACGTGGCGCCAATTAGCAAAATAGAGGCCACCCGCGCACTGGGGGCCGAAGTGGAACTGGTGAAGGGCAACTACGACGACGCCTACGCCCGCGCCGTGGAGCTGGTGAAGGAACAGGGCCGCACTTTCATCCACCCCTTCGACGATGAGAACGTCATCGCCGGGCAGGGCACCATCGGCCTTGAGATACTCGACCAAATGCCCGAGGTGGAGGCCGTCATCGTGCCCATCGGCGGCGGCGGGCTGATTGCCGGGCTGGCCTTTGCAATTAAAAGCCTGAGGCCGGAGTGCAAGGTGTACGGCGTGCAGGCGGCCGGCGCGCCCTCCATGCTGCGCAGCATCCAGAAGGGCAAAATAACGCGGCTGCCGGCGGTGTCCACCTTTGCCGACGGCATTGCCGTGCGCCAGCCGGGAGAGCTCACCTTCGAGCTGGTGCGCCGCTATGTGGACGGCATTGTGGACGTTTCGGAGGACGAGGTGGCCAGCGCCATCCTGGCCCTCATCGAGCGCCAGAAGATGATTGCCGAGGGCGCGGGCGCGGTGGCCGTGGCCGCCGCCATGCACGGCAAAATAGACCTCGGCGGCCGCAAAACCGTGTGCCTGCTCTCCGGCGGCAACATCGACGTGAACATCCTCTCGCGCGTTATCACGCGCGGGCTGGTGAACAGCGGGCGCAACGCCAGCCTCACCATCGCCCTCATCGACAAGCCCGGCCAGCTTGAGGGCGTGTCGCGCATCATCAGCGAGCGCGGCGGCAACGTGGTGAGCGTGCAGTACGGCCAGTCCGACCCGAACATGGCCATCAACAGTTGCTACCTCACGCTGGGGCTGGAAACCAAGAACCACGAGCAATTGCAGGAGATAAAAGAGGCGCTGGCCGCCGCGGGCTTTGAAATAGTGAGTATGCCCACGGCCAACGGCGCGGGCAGCCGCTGAGCGGCCCGGGATATCTATAAGTTAACCTGTCATTTAGTTGAGGAGGCGGGCCATGAGCCGCGATGTGAACCGTGATGCCGGGCTGAAGGATTTATGCGGGGGCCTGCTTCGGCTGGCGCTGTTCCGCTGTGTTCTGGACGACGCGGTGTTCGCCAAATTGCTTGCCGTGCTGATGGCGCTGGACAATCAGGGCGGGGCCGGCGGCTTTGACGCGGACGCCCTGGCCGCCTGCTACAGCACCTTTGTGGCCGAGCTGTACGCCGCCGGGGGAGACCTTGGCGAACATCTTTTGCGCCTGGTGCGGGGCAGCGAGAACCCGGTGGTGCGCGCCCGCGCGCGCGGCGAGCGGGAAAACCCCGAAATGACGGCCTGTATGCAGCGGGAGCTTGAACTGTTCAGCCGCCTTTCGGCCGCGTCTCCGGCTGCCTTGGCGCAGGCCGTGGGCGGGCAGGGCCTGCCCGCCTACGCCAGCACGCCCTATAATTTTTCGGCGCTGTACACCGGGCTTTTGGCCGAAGCGCCCTCCCGCGGCTACGGCATCTTTGCCGCCGGGCATATGTTCACGCTGGGGGAGGGCGGCGCCCTTTTGCCCGTGAAGCACCCCGACCCCCAGCGTCTGGCGCAGCTTACCGGCTACGAGGCCGAGCGCGAACAGGTGCTGCTGAACACGCGGGCGCTGCTTCGCGGCTTGCCGGCCAACAACATTTTGCTGTACGGCGATGCCGGCACCGGAAAAAGCAGCACCGTAAAGGCCATTGCGAACGAGTACGCGCCCGAGGGCCTGCGGCTGGTGGAGCTGCGCAAGAACCAACTGTATCAAATCCCGGCCCTCATGGGCGCGCTGGCCGAAAATCCGCTCAAATTCATTCTGTTCATCGATGATTTGTCCTTCCCCGCCGACGACGGGGATTTCACGGCCCTCAAGGCCATCCTCGAGGGGAACATCTCGGCCCGGCCGGGCAACATAGTGGTGTACGCCACCAGCAACCGCCGCCACATGGTGGCCGAACGCTTTGCCGACCGCCAAAGCGCCGAGGAAGTGCACGCCGGTGAAGCACTGGAGGAAGTGTCCAGCCTCGCGGCGCGCTTTGGGCTGACCATTACTTTTTTGAAGCCGGACAGGGAACTGTACACCGGCATTGTGAAGGCGCTGGCGGCGGAGCTGGGGCTTGCGATGCCCGAGGAAAGGTTGGCCGCCCGCGCCGAGGCCCACGCCATCCGCCACGGGGGCCGCAGCCCCCGCACCGCCCGCCAGTTTGTGGAGCTGGTGAAGGCGGAGGAGGAACTCAATACCAATATGAACTAAATTATGCCATGTCATTGCGGGCTTGGCCCGCAATCTCCGGGACAGTCACCGAAACACACCGAAAAACAACCTGCAAAAAATGTTGACACGGCAGATGCTTTTCGCTATAATAAACTGTAATTTCATCATTTGGGAAATGCGACGATGGGAACAAGTAACCTGCGCAATGCGCTAAAGAGAGCTGCCGGCCGGTGCGAGGCAGCGCGCAAACGCAGTGTGAAGTCTCTGCCCGGAGCATCCGCCTGAAGGCTTTGTGCCTGTTTTGCAAAGCTGCGTAGGCGCGGACGGCCCAGCGCCCCGTTACGGCGCGCGGCAGCCCCGCACGGCTTTGCGGCCGGGGCGCCGGCAGAGTGGCCCCGCCAGGCGGGGCAAAAAGAGTGGTACCGCAGAGTTTGCCTCTGTCTCTTTCGGGAGACGGAGGTTTTTCTATTATATCACACGGCCCGCAGGACGCGGGGGAGGAATGAGGCTTATGAGACTGAAAGGAGCAGAGGTGATGCTTCGCGTGCTGCGCGAGCAAGGGGTGGACACGGTGTTCGGCTACCCCGGCGGCGCGGTGCTGGAAATATACGACGCGCTGTATCAGCATCGCCACGAGGTGACGCACTATATTACCGCCCACGAGCAAGGCGCGGCCCACGCCGCCGACGGCTATGCCCGCGCTACCGGCAAAACCGGCGTGGTTATCGCCACCTCCGGCCCCGGCGCTACGAACCTTGTCACCGGAATCGCCACCGCCTATATGGACAGCGTGCCCATGGTGGCCATCACCGGCAACGTTTCCAGCGGCCTTCTGGGAAAGGACAGCTTTCAGGAGGTGTACACCATGGGCATTACCATGCCCATTACGAAGCACAACTACACCGTGCAGCGCGCCGAGGACATTGCCGGGGTGCTGCGCGAGGCCTTCGCCATTGCGGGCAGCGGACGCAAGGGGCCCGTGCTGGTAGACATTACCAAGGACGCCACCATAAACGAGTGCGAGTACAGCCCCGCGCCGGCCTTTGTGGAGGACAAGCCCCCCTTCACCGACGATGAGGAAATCTGGGAAATCCTGCGCTACCTCGGGCGCAGCACCCGGCCCCTCATTTGCTTCGGCGGCGGGGTACAAGCCAGCGGCGCCGGGCCGGAACTGTACGAAATGGCGCACAAGATGGAGATACCGGCGGTGCACACGCTGATGGCCTCGGGCGTGTTGAGCTGGGACGACCCGCTGAACCTGGGCATGGTGGGCATGCACGGCTTCACCAGCGGCAACCGGGCCATCTCCCAGGCCGACCTCATTCTGGCCGTGGGCTTCCGATTTTCCGACCGCGTGGCCCTCAACACCGCGCGCTGGGGCAAGGACGCCAAAATCGTCCAGGTGGACATCGACCCCAGCGAGGTGGACAAGAACGTGCGGGTGAACCACGCTGTCATTGGCGACATTGCCCAGATACTGCGGCGGCTGCTGCCCATGCTGGAGGAGACAAAGCATACGGCCTGGCTGGAGCAGATAGCCGCCTGGCGCCGGGAGGACTGGCGCCCCACCGAAAGCCCCACTCGCCTGAAGGCCCCCTTCGTGATACAAAAGCTGGCCGAGATGGCGGGGGAGGACGCCGTGCTGGTGACGGACGTGGGCCAGCATCAGATGTGGGCGGCCCAGTATTGCCGCCGGGTGAAGCCCCGCAGCTTTCTCACCAGCGGGGGCCTCGGCACCATGGGCTTTGGTTACGGCGCGGCCATCGGCGCGCAGATAGGCGTGGGCGCGCGCCGCGTGATACACATCACGGGCGACGGCTCCTTCCACATGAACCTCAACGAGTGCTGCACCGCCGTCAGCTACGGGCTGCCGGTCATCACCGTCATTCTGAACAACGGCGTTTTGGGCATGGTGCGCCAGTGGCAGCATTCGTTCTACGAAGACCGCTATTCCCAAACCACGCTGAACCGCAAAACCGACTATGTGAAGCTGGCCGAGGGCTTTGGGGCCAGGGGCTACCGCGCCACCACGCCCATGGAGTTTGCCGACGCCATGGAAAAGGCCCTGCTTAGTGACGGCCCGGTATGGGTGGAGTGCGTGACCGACCCCGACGAGATGGTGAGTCCGATGATTCCCTCGGGCGGCACGGTGGACGACGCGATACTGTACGACTGAATGTGATATAAATGCGACATGCCGGGGCGCCCCGGCGGGAGGAGGATGCCGCGATGGCAGCCGAGGAGAAAAAGCAAGTGGTGTCCATGCTGGTGCAGAACAACGCCGGCGTGCTGGCGCGGGTGGCCAGCCTGTTCGCCCGCAAAGGCTTCAACATCGATTCACTCACGGTGAGCGCCACCGACGACGAGCGTTTGTCCCGCATCACCATCACCACCAGCGGCGACGAAGCGGTGCTGGCGCAGATACTAAGCCAAACCGGCAAGCTGCACGAGGTGCGCCTGGTGGTGGCCCTTGAGCCGGACACCAGCATCCAGCGCGAGCTGCTGCTGGTGAAGATAAAGGCCGACGACGCCCAGCGCGGCGTGGTGCGCGAGGTGGCCGAGATATACAAGGCCAGCGTGGTGGATTTGAGCGTGGACAGCATGGTGGTGGAACTGACCGGCAAGCCCGGCAAGATAGACGGGTTTTTAGCGGTGATAGAAAAATACGAGATTATGGAGATGTGCCGCACAGGCGTTACCGCCATGGAGCGCGGCGGCGCCGTGCTGGGCGGCGAGGCGGAAGAGGAAAGCTAATCAACAGAATAAGCAAAAGAGAAGGAGCGGAAATCATGATTAAGAAATACTACGACAAAGACTGCAACCTCGGTATGCTGGACAACAAAACCGTGGCCGTTATCGGCTATGGCAGCCAGGGCCACGCCCACGCGCTGAACCTGCACGAGAGCGGCGTGAAAGTGGTGGTGGGCCTGCGGCGCGACAGCGCGCGCTGGGCCGAGGCCGAGGCCGCGGGCCTGAAGGTGCTGGAACCTGCGGACGCCGCGGCGGCCGGCGACCTTGTGATGATGCTGGTGCCGGACGAACTGGCCCCGGCCATCTACAAGGCCGACATCGCCCCCCAGATGAAGGAGGGCAAGGTGCTGATGTTCGCCCACGGCTTCAACATCCACTTCCAGCAAATAGCCCCGCCCGCCGAGGTGGACGTTATCATGGTGGCGCCCAAGGGCCCGGGCCACACCGTGCGCAGCCAGTACGCCGCCGGCGCGGGCGTGCCCAGCCTCATCGCCATCGCGCAGGACTATAGCGGCAAAGCGCGCGAGTTCGCCCTGGCCTACGCCACGGGCATCGGCGCCGGGCGGGCCGGCATTTTGGAAACCACCTTCAAGGAAGAGACCGAGACCGACCTCTTCGGCGAGCAGGCCGTTTTGTGCGGCGGCGTTTCCGAACTGATGAAGGCGGGCTTCGAGACGCTGGTGGAGGCCGGTTACGAGCCCGAGATGGCCTACTTCGAGTGCGTGCACGAGATGAAGCTGATTGTGGATTTGGTGAACCAGGGCGGGCTGGACTATATGCGCTACTCCGTCTCCAACACCGCCGAGTACGGCGACTACCGCACCGGCAAGCGCATCATCACCGCCGACACCCGCCGCGAAATGAAGAAGGTGCTGGACGAAATTCAGGATGGCACCTTTGCCTCGGAGTTTGTGCAGGAGATGGGCGCCGGCGGCCGCGCGCGCTTCCTCGCCTCGCGCAAGCGCGAGAGCGAAAATCTGCTGGCCAAAGTGGGCAAAGAACTGCGCAGCATGATGAGCTGGCTGAAACGATGAAGCTCTGTAGCAAAAACGTGACCGAGGGGGTGGAGCGCACCCCGAACCGTAGCCTGTTCTATGCCATGGGCTACACCGCCGAGGACTTGGCCCGCCCGCTGGTGGGCATCGTTTCGGCTCACAGCGAGATAGTGCCCGGCCACTTCCATCTGGATAAGCTGGCCGAGGCGGCCCGTGCCGGGGTGCTCTCGGCGGGCGGCACGCCCATTTTGGTGCCGGCCATCGGCGTGTGCGACGGCATTGCCATGGGCCATGTGGGCATGAAATATTCCCTGCCCAGCCGGGAGCTTGTGGCCGACAGTGTGGAAACCATGGCCCGCGCCCACGGCTTCGACGCGCTGGTGCTGGTGCCCAACTGCGACAAAATTGTGCCCGGCATGGTGATGGCCGCGGCCCGGCTGGACATTCCGGCCGTGGTGGTGAGCGGCGGGCCCATGCTGGCCGGCCTTGTGGGCGGCGAGGAAGTGAGCCTGAGCAAGACCTTTGAGGCTGTGGGCGCCTACAAAGCGGGGCTTATCGGCGAAGAAGAACTGCGCGCCGTGGAGGAAAACAGCTGCCCCGGCTGCGGCAGCTGCGCCGGCATGTACACCGCCAACAGCATGAACTGCCTGTGCGAGGCCATTGGCATTGCCCCGCCGGGCAACGGCACCGTACCCGCCGTGAGCGGGCGGCGCATGGCCTTGGCCAGGCGCGCCGGGGCCATGGTGATGGGCCTGCTGGAAAAGGGAGTCAGCGCGCGTAAAATCATCACCCCTGCCAGCGTGAAAAACGCCATGGCCTGCGACATGGCCCTGGGATGCAGCAGCAACAGCGTTTTGCACCTTTTGGCCATCGCGCGGGAGGCGGGCGTACCCCTCACGCTGGCGGACATCAACGCCCTGAACGCAGAGATACCGAACCTGTGCCACTTGGCCCCCGCCGGCCCGGCCCACGTGCAAGACCTCGACGCCGCCGGAGGCGTGCCCGCCGTGCTGGCCGAACTGGCCAAGGCGGGCAAGCTGGATTTGGCCGCGCCCACCTGCACGGGCCGAAGCCTTGGGGAGAACATCGCCGGGGCGAAAAACCTGAACCCCGAGGTTGTCCGGCCCATCGAAAGGCCCTACTCCGAAACCGGCGGCATTGCCGTTTTGTGGGGCAACATTGCCGAAAACGGCGCGGTGGTGAAGCGCAGCGCCGTGGCCCCCGAGATGCTGTGCCACGAGGGCCCTGCCCGCGTATTCAACGGCGAGGACGCCGCCATTGCCGCCATTTACGCCGGGGCCATCAAGCCCGGCGACGTGGTGGTGATTCGCTACGAAGGGCCGCGGGGCGGCCCCGGCATGCGGGAGATGCTGAACCCCACCAGCGCCCTGGCCGGCATGAAGCTGGACAAAAGCGTGGCCCTCATCACCGACGGGCGCTTTTCTGGCGCGTCGCGCGGGGCCTCCATCGGGCACGTTGCCCCCGAGGCCGCCGCGGGCGGGGCCATCGCCCTTATTGAAGAAGGCGACGCCATTGCCGTCGACATCCCCGCCGGCAGCCTGAATGTGAAGCTGGACGCCGCCGAGCTTGAGCGCCGCCGCGCGGCCTACGCGCCGCCGCCCCAGCCCCCTCTTGGCGGCTGGCTGGCCCGCTATGCCCGCCTGGTGGCCGGGGCCGAGAAGGGCGCGGTTCTGGAATGAATGACGCAGGGGCCGCCGCCTTCGGCGGCCCGTCCCATGGTTATCGCGCAGGGGCAGCGAAAAAGTATAGGAGTGGCCTGCCCTCATGCCACAACAAAGCCCGTTCGCCAATGGTTCGGCGAACGGGCTTTGCGCATATTGTATTCTGTGGGGATATCGGTCAATCTGCCGGAAGCAGCGTAAGGCCGTCTTCGTTCGACACGATAAATCGCCTGCGAATATCGTCAAAATCGTAAAGGTCATGTGAATTCCACACAGTTTCACCATCGGCGTACTGTATCACCACGCTAAAATCGTCCGCTCCCGGCCAGTAATTCAATTGGGTATGGCTGCCCTTATCGTTAAAGGGGTTGCGCAGCACCGCGCGCGGCCTTAAATATACGCGCGTAGGCCGGGGGCTTTCGCTTTCTTCGTTCATCGTGCGCTCTTCGCGCAAAATAATATCCCGGCTGCCTTTATGCTGAAGCGAAAACGTCCAAACTCCCTTCTCTTTATAAGCAAAAACATCCAGATCATGCTTTTGCACATCCCAGCCCAGCACAAAAAGCTTCAGGCACACCCCGGCGGCTACCACCAGCGTGGCCAGCGCCGCGCAGGCCGCGAGAATGATATTCTTGCGGCGGCGCAGCTTGCGCAGGTAGTTTATTTCCTTCGGCGGGGGCGGCTCGGCTTCCTCGGCCTCGGCGGGGCGCTTCATCTCCTCGCAGGCGGCGGCGCATTCGGCGCAGCCCTCAAGGTGTTCCTCCACGTCCTTCCGGCTTTCCTCGTCCAGCACGTCATCAATATAGCTGGGCAGCAGGCTGCGCGCAATGTGGCATTTCAGCATCTCATTCATCCTCCCTCGGCATGGTTTCGGCCAGTTTTTGCCTGGCCCGGTAAAAGGTGACCCGCGCCCAGTTTTCGCTTTTGCCCAGAACCTGGCCAATCTCGGCAAAGCTGAGCGCGCCCGACAGGCGCATGTGCACCACCTCCTGCATGGCGGCGGGCAAGCAGCGGATGGCGCGGTACAAAGCCAGCTTGTCGTCCTGCTGCAGCACCGCAGCCTCGGTGTTTGGCGCGTTGTCGGGCAGGTTTTCGTCCAGCGGCTCGGCGCGGCGGCGGCGCCGGCGATCCAGTTCCTGATACCACAGATGCTTGGCTATCTGGCACAGCCACACCGACACCTTGCACCCGCCGTTGTAGCGGTGAGACGAGCACACGGCCCGGTAAAAGGTCTCCTGCGTAAGCTCCTCGGCCAAGTGGGGGCTGTGGCACAGGCCCAGCAGGTAGCGGTACACCGTTTGGGCATGCAGGCGGTACACGGCGTCCATGTTATCCACCTCCTCCATCCCGTCACCCCCTCACCCCATATATCCGCTGCGATGTGCTTTCGTTACAAGTATATCAGAATTGCGGTTTCACTTAAATTATGGTAAATTATATCTATATGCAATTCACTCACCACACGCACAAGGAGGCTAGCCGATATGGATCCAAAAGAGCGCAGGGCTGTGCCGCCGGGCATTGGCCCAAGGCTGCCCGAGCCTGAACCCCCGGCCCCTAAGTTCCGCATCGCCGGCAGGGAGAACCTCATCATCGGGGCGGCGGGGCTGCTGCTGGTGGCCTTGGCCGTCTGGTTCATCGCATTCGCGATAGGCGCGGGCAGAACGCCCGCCCAGGCTGTGGCAAGGGTGCTGGAAGAAGGCTTCACCGTGCAGGAGGAGCTGGTGCAGGTTAGCCTGCCGGGCGAAGGGGAGCGCAGCGTCTACTTTTTTATTTCCAGCGACCAATTGGCCTGCGCCGTTTTGCAGCGCAAGGCTTCGGGCTATAAGGTGCTGAACGTCTCGGGCCACCTGCCCCTGGCCGGGGGAGACAAGCCCGGCATTTGGATGGCTCCCAGCCTTGGCGGCAATGAGGAGTTCTTCGTTTACGGCTTGCTTTACAATGCAAGCGCGGTGGATGTGAACGGCAACCCCGCCGTGGTGGTGAACGCCGGCCCCTACCGCTGCTGGTACTATCTCGGCGAAGGCCCCCTCACCATCAATTCGGAATCGGTGGTCTATCGCTGACCCAGATGGCTTTAAAGCGTCATTATTATCGGGTGCGGCCGGGCCGCCCCAAAAAACAGGAGGCAAGATGTACAAAATACTCAAGAAGGAAGCTTTGAACCCCACGGTGTGCCGCATGGTCGTTGATGCGCCGCTGATTGCCAAAAAGGCCCAGCCGGGGCAGTTCATCATTGTGCGCGCGAAGGAAAACTCCGAGCGCATCCCCCTCACCATCTCCGATTATGACCGCGAGGCGGGAACCGTCACCATCATTTTCCAGATAGTGGGCGGCGGCACCATGCAGTTGGACAGCCTGGCCGAAGGCGAAAGCCTGCAAGATTTCGTGGGCCCGCTGGGCCGCCCCAGCCATCTGGACGGCCTTAAAAAGGTGGCCGTGGTGGGCGGCGGCGTGGGCTGCGCCATCGCCTACCCCGTGGCCAAGCGCCTGCACGAAATGGGCGCAGAGGTGCACAGCGTGGTGGGCTTCCGAGAAAAAGATTTGGTGATTTTGGAAGAGCAGTTCAAAGCCGTAAGCGACACCTTCGTGATGATGACCGACGACGGCAGCTACGGCGAAAGGGGTCTTGTTACCGACGCGCTGAAAAAGCTTATCGAGGCGGGCAACCGCTACGACGAGGTGGTGGCCATTGGCCCGCTGGTGATGATGAAATTTGTGGTGGCCCTCACCAAGCAGTACGACATTCCCACCACAGTATCCATGAACCCGGTGATGATAGACGGCACCGGCATGTGCGGCGGCTGCCGCCTCACGGTGGGCGGCGAGGTGAAGTTCGCCTGCGTGGACGGGCCGGATTTCGACGGCTTCAAGGTAGACTTCGACGAGGCCATCAAGCGCGGCGGCATTTACCGGGACTTCGAGCAGCATGTGCGCGAGGAAGGCTGCAAACTTTTTAAATAGAAATAGAAACCGAAAGAGGAATACAGCATGCCGAACATGGACCCCAAAAAATGCCCCATGCCCGCGCAGGAGGCGGATGCCCGCAACAAGAATTTCAGCGAGGTGGCCCTGGGCTATACGGCCGAGATGGCGGTGGGCGAGGCGCAACGCTGCCTGCAATGCAAAACAAAGCCCTGCGTGGCCGGCTGCCCCGTAGGCATCGACATTCCGGGCTTTATCGCCAAAGTGGCCGCAGAAGATTTCGCGGGCGCTTTCGAGACCCTCAGCCTGCAAACCAGCCTGCCGGCGGTGTGCGGCCGCGTGTGCCCGCAGGAGACTCAGTGCGAGGAAAAATGCGTGCGCGGCATCAAGCACGAGAGCGTTGGCATTGGCCGGCTGGAACGCTTTGTGGCCGACTGGAACATGGGCCTTGGCGAAGCGAATGCCGAAAAGCAAAGCGCGGCGGCTCCGCCGCCCCAAAACGGCCGCCGCGTGGCGGTGGTGGGGGCCGGCCCGGCCGGCCTCACAGCGGCGGGGGAACTGGCCCGCAAGGGCTACGCCGTCACCATTTTTGAGGCGCTGCACAAGCCCGGCGGGGTGCTGGTGTACGGCATCCCGGAGTTCCGCCTGCCCAAGGCCATCGTCTACCGGGAAATTGATAACCTGAAGGCCCTGGGTGTGCAAGTGCGCACCAACATGGTCATCGGCAAGGTGCTCACCATCGACGAACTCTTCGAAGAGGGCTTTGAGGCCATCTTCGTGGGCAGCGGCGCGGGCCTGCCCAAGTTTATGAACATCCCCGGCGAAAGCCTGAACGGCGTGTTCTCCGCCAACGAGTTCCTCACGCGCATCAACCTGATGGGCGCCTGGCAGGAAGGCGCGCAAACGCCGGTGATGCGCGCGCGGCGCGTGGCCGTGGTGGGCGGCGGCAACGTGGCCATGGACGCGGCCCGCTGCGCCAAGCGCCTGGGGGCCGAGGAAGTGACCATCGTGTACCGCCGGGGCATGGCCGAACTGCCCGCCCGCGCCGAGGAAGTGGAGCACGCCGAGGAGGAGGGCATCCGCTTTGAGCTGCTGACCGCGCCCGTGGAGGTGCTGGGCGACGACAAGGGCAGCGTAGTGGGCATGAAATGCGTGCGCTTCGAGCTGGGAGAGCCCGACGAAAGCGGACGCCGCCGCCCGGTGCAGGTGCCGGGCAGCGAGTTCACCATGGACATCGACGCCATGATCATGTCCATCGGCACCTCGCCGAACCCCCTCATTCGCAGCACCACGCCGGGCCTTGAGGCCGAAAAGTGGGGCGGGCTTATTGTGAAAAACGAGGCGGGCGAAACCACCCGCAAGGGCGTGTGGGCCGGCGGAGACGCCGTAACCGGCGCCGCGACGGTAATTTTGGCCATGGGGGCCGGCAAGGAAGCCGCCGCGGCCATAGATGAGTATCTGCAAAAACAAAAATAGGATTCGCGCATGACCGAACTGCTGCTGCGCCTTTTTGTGAAGGACGCCCAAAACCTTGCCAGCCCAGTGGTGCGCGCGGCCTGCGGCCGCCTGGCCGGCTGGGTGGGCATTGTGTGCAACCTGCTGCTGGCCCTTGGCAAGCTGGCGGCGGGCTTCTTTTCGGGCAGCATTGCCGTCACCGCCGACGCCCTGAACAATTTCTCCGACGCTTCCAGCTCGGTTATCACGCTGCTGGGCTTCCGGCTGGCCCAAAAGCCCGCCGACGAGGAGCACCCCTTCGGCCACGCCCGCTTCGAGTACATCGCCGGGCTGGCAGTGGCCCTTTTCGTGATGCTTATCGGCATCGAGCTGGCGCAAAGCAGCGTGGGGAAAATCCTCTCTCCCCAGCCCGCGCACTTCGCCTGGCCCAGCTTTGCGGTGCTGGCGGCCTCCATTTTGATGAAGCTGTGGATGACCGCCTTCAACCGGGGCATGGCCCGCCGCATTGACTCCGCCACGCTGCGGGCCACCGCCGCCGACAGCCGCAACGATGTGATAGCCACCTCGGCGGTGTTGGCGGCGGCCCTCCTGGCCCGCAGCACCGGCATCGACCTCGACGGCTGGATGGGCGTGGGGGTGGCGCTGTTCATCCTCGCTTCCGGCATTGGGTTGGTGAAGGACACGCTCACCCCCTTGCTGGGCGCCGCGCCGGACGCCGCCTTTGTGCGGCGCGTGCGGAAAAAAATACAAAGCTACCCCGGCATATTGGGCACTCACGACCTCATTGTGCACGACTATGGCCCCGGCCGGCGCTTTGCCAGCGCCCACGTGGAGATGGACAGCGCCGAGGACGTGCTGAAAAGCCACGAGATCATCGATGCCATTGAGCGGGACTTTGCCGAAAACGAGCGCCTGCACCTCATTATCCACTACGACCCCATCGTGCCCGGCGGCGGGGTGCAGGGCCGGGTGGCCCGGCGCGTGGCAGCCATAGACCCGCGCCTGAGCATCCACGACTTCCGCGTGGAGAACGCGGAGGGCGGCCTTAGCTATATCTTCGATTTGGCGGCCCCGCGGGACTTTGCCATGACGGACGAGCAGCTGAAAGCGCGCATAGAAAAAAGCCTTGCCAAAGGCGACGATGCCCCGCGCGTGGTGATGACGGTGGATCGGGGCTATGCCTCCATCCCGGAAATCCCCGCCGGCGGCGAAGAAAAGCGATAAACTGGTATGCTCGGCATAGGCATGACGCATAGATGCGAAGCGCAAAAAGCCAAAAAGCAAAAAAGCATAAGTAAAGAGGGATAGATGAATATGCCATTCGATTACAGCGACAAAGTAAAAGCCATGCGCCCCTCCATCATCCGCGAGCTGCTCAAGCAGATGGCCGACCCTACGCTCATCAGCTTTGCCGGCGGCAACCCGGACCCCGACGCCTTCCCCGCGCAGGATATCCGCCGCATCTCGGACGAGCTATTGAGCGGCCCGCCCAGCGGCGCGCTGCAATACTCCATCACCGAGGGCTGGCCCGGCCTGCGCGCGCGGGGCGCGGCTTACCTCAATGCCCGCTGGGACGTGGTGAAGGACGGCGACGACACCATTGTGCTTTCGGGCAGCCAGCAGGCCATGGATTTGCTCTCGAAGCTGTTGTGCAACGACGGCGACGTGGTGGCCACCGAGGATCCGGCCTTCCTCGGGGCGCTGAACGCCTTTCGCTCGAACGGCGCGAAGCTGGTGGGCGTGGGCCTTGAGGCCGACGGCGTGGACTTGGCCGCCCTCGAGTCGATGCTCAGCGCCAGCCCAAAGCCGAAGTTCTATTACACCATCCCCAATTTCCAGAACCCCACGGGTTACACCACCAGCCTTGAAAAGCGCCGGGCGGTGTATGAACTGTGCAAAAAGCACCGCGTGCCCATCCTGGAGGACAACCCCTACGGCGAGCTGCGCTTCGCGGGGGAGGAACTGCCGCCCATCAAAAGCTTCGACGACGAGGGCCTGGTACTGTACGCGGCCTCGCTGTCCAAAATCATGGCGCCCGGCATGCGGGTGGCGCTGTGCACCGGCCCGAAAGAGCTGATGGCTAAAATGGTGGTGGCAAAGCAAGGCGTGGATGTGCATTCCAGCCTCTGGGCGCAGCGCGTGGTGGAACGCTTCTACGAAAGCTGCGACTTCGAGGCCCACATAGCCCGCCTGCGCGAGGTGTACGGCCGCAAGGCCCGGCTGATGATGGACTGCCTTGATAAAAAGCTTGCCGGCGGCCTTAGCTATGTGCCGGTGGAGGGGGGCATGTTCCTGTGGGCGCAGCTGCCCGAGGGCGTGGATATGCACACATACGTGAAAAAGTGCCTTGAGCACAAGCTGGCCCTGGTGCCGGGCAACGCCTTTTTTGTGGACGATGCCGCCCCCTGCCAAAGCATGCGGATGAACTTCTCCGCCCCTGCGGTGGAGCAGATAGAAACCGGAACGGACATTATGGCGCGGGTAATGGATGAAATGAAGCCGTAACCTCGAAAAACCGGCCCTCTAATGAAGGCCGGTTTTCCGTTCACACAGGATTGAAGCATGGGAGTTGAGTTTTGTTCTATATATAAACCGCCGGGCGGCCTTTTGTAAAGCGGCGCGCCGTGGGCGGGGGCTGGCTTTGTCTGCCGCGCCGGGCCGCACAGCGGCCGGGACGGCAGAATGGTATGGGATTTCTCCCTTGAGCTTTAACTTGCCGACATTATGCTTTTTTTAACTTACCACAATCCCTTCTTCCCGCAAAGCCTGCCGCGTGCTTCACTTGATGCCACCAGTATAGTCAGGCTTTGTGTTTGAATTTTGTTGGAACTATTAACCATTGCCTAAGGAACTGTGAAAGTGCTTTGAGCGGCTGTAATAAGGCCATAAAAAGTTCGAAGCTTTGAGCGCGAAAGGGTTTGCCATGGTGAATTACCAAAGGGAAATGCAGCGGGCGCTGGAAGAAATCACCCCCGGCGAGCCGCTGCTGCTGCACGCCTGCTGCGGGCCCTGCGCCTCGGCGGTGCTGGAGCGGCTGGGCCGTCACTTCACGGTGTGGGTGCACTACTGCAACCCGAACATCGACAGCGCCGGGGAGTACGCGCGGCGGCGCGAGGCCCTGGCCAAGCTGGTGGCAGAAATGCCCCTGCAATGGCCGGCCCGCTTGCTGGAGGATGTGTACGCGCCCGCCGGCTTTGCCGGGGCGGTGGCCGGGCTGGAGGAAGCCCCAGAGGGGGGCGCGCGCTGCCTGGCCTGCTTTGCCCTGCGGCTGGGGCAGGCCGCGCGCAGGGCCAAGGCCCTGGGCATCCGCCGCCTCGCCACCACCCTCACCGTCAGCCCGCACAAAAACGCCGGCCAGGTGAACCGGGCCGGCGAGGAGGCGGCGGGGGAGGCGGGCCTGTTGTGGCTGCCTGCAAACTTCAAAAAAGCCGACGGCTACCGGCGAAGCATTGAGCTTTCGAACCAGTACGGCCTCTACCGTCAGGACTATTGCGGCTGCGTATACAGCCAAAGGAACTGAACCGTCATTCTGAGGAGCGAAGCGACGAAGAATCTTTGGACAATCGTGCGTTCTATAGTTTATAGATTCTTCGCTGCGCTCAGAATGACAAGAGTGTTTTCGTGTGCCAGCATCTGGCAAAGCTGTGGTTACCTCAAATATTTCCCCGCCGGGCGCCAGGCGGCCAGCAGCTTTTCAAAGCTGAAGGCGGCGTTGGCCGGGCTGGTGCTGGGCAGGCGCAGCGCCTCGATGCCGGTGGCCGCCTGGTGAAAGCGCCGGTACAGGTTGTGGGCCGCCGCGCCGTTGCAGAAAACCACCTCGATGTCTCGCTGTTTTACAAGACCCGCCACGTCGTTTGGCACGGGGTGGCGGATGCTGGCGTCCTGCGCGCCGGTGATGGCGCAGCTTTCCAGCACGTCCCACAGCGCCAGCCGCCCGGCCAGTATCAGCGCGCGCTTCTCCGCCGTGCTACGCGGCGCGGGCTTACCGGCCAGCGCGGCCAGCAGCGGCCAAAAGCGGTTCTGCGGGTGGCCGTAGTAAAACTGCTGTTCAAAGCTTTTGGGCGAGGGGTAAGTGCCCAGCATAAGCGCCCGGCAGCCCTCTGGCGCCAGCGGGGCGAAGCCCTTCGCCGCGCCTCTGGTTTGCATCGTGTTCATTCCTTTATTATGCTACGAATCAGTGGGATGCGCAAGCACGGCGGCTATACGGCAAGCGGTGAAAATAGCACGTTTGTACTAAACAGATAATAGGATGAGTGCCCTAATCAACCATTTAGGACGATTGTCCTAGGATGCGGTCGCCTATGCCCTGTCATTCTGAGCGCAGCGAAGAATCTTTCTCTTTTGACTCCTGCAAAATTTGCAGCTAAAAGATTCTTTTCTGCGCTCAGAATGACGAGGATTTAGAGCCTGCCCGCCTCCGCACTTGCCCTGCCTGCCGCTTGATGGCATAATATATATAGTAGTGTAAGTGAGAGGGAGAACGCCTTGATATGGCGGGGGGGTGCATGCTTTGGAAATCAGGCTTGCAGCGCCGAATGATTTGACGCCCCTGTGCGGGCTTTATGAAGAATTTTATGCCTTCAACGCGGGCTTGCAGCCGCGATATTACAGGGCAGGGGAAGAGCGCGGAGCCTACCCGCAAAGTACGATTGAGAGTGAAACCGCTGACATTTTTATCGCCTGCGAAGACGGCAGGGTTTTGGGTTTCGTCCATGTGAGAGAGGCGCACACGCCGCCCTACGAAGCAATCAGGCCGCATCGCTATGCCGAAATCGTTGACCTCTTCACAAGTGTGGCGCACAGGAAAAGGGGAATCGCCTCGAAGCTGATGATAGCCGCGAAGCACTGGGCAAGGACGCGGACGCTCGATTATATCGAACTTCTTGTACTGCCCGACGCGCTAGGGGCGCTTTGCCTCTACAAGAGGGAAGGCTTCGACACGGTGTCCCACATACTGCGCTGTTTGCTGGACTGAGAGCAAAAGAAAACATACCGGGAGAAACGCATGAATGAATTTAAAATCCGCGCGGCCACAGAAGCGGACGTGCCGCTTATCCTCGGCTTCATACGCGAGCTGGCGGAGTATGAGAAGTTGCTGAGCGAGGTGGTGGCCACCGAGGAATTGCTGCGCGAGTGGCTATTTGAAAAGCAAAAGGCCGAGGTCATCATCGGGGAATTTGGCGGCGAGAGCGTGGCCTTCGCGCTGTTTTTCCACAACTTTTCCACCTTTCTGGGCCGGGCGGGCATTTACCTTGAAGACCTCTACGTGCGGCCCGCCGCGCGCGGCAAGGGCCTGGGCACGCAGATGATAAAATATCTGGCGCGCCTGACTTTGGAACGCGGCTGCGGGCGGCTGGACTGGGCCTGCCTCGACTGGAACGAAAACAGCATCGCATTCTATCTTTCGCTGGGGGCAAAGCCCCTGAGCGACTGGACGGTATACCGCGTGGCCGGAGACGCGCTGGCCGAGCTGGGCGGCTGAAAGCTCCGCGCACGGCGGGCTGATGCGGGTTGCGCATATGGCTGGTGAAGGTTTCGGTATGAAAAAAATCAACTCGACAGATACGGACACAAGGAGACAGCATGGTCATCACTAACGGTTTGGTTTTTGGCGAGGACTGCCTTTTTAAAATGGCGGATGTGGCCTACGAGGGGGACCGCATCACCCAAATAGCCCCGGCGGGCAGCCTGCCCGCAAAAGGCGCCGTAGACGCCGGCGGCGGCTATGTTCTGCCCGGCTTTGTGGACATCCACACCCATGGCTGCGTGGGCGGCGATTTTTGCGACGCCAGCGGCGAGGGGCTTGCCAAAATGCTGGGCTACTACGGCGCGCACGGCGTCACCAGCGTGGTGCCGGCCACCATGTCTTACCCACAGGCCATCCTCACCGGCGTAATCAAGGCGGCGCTGCCCTACTTCGGCAAAGCGGGCCACGGCGCGGTGCTGCGCGGGGTGAACCTCGAGGGCCCCTTCCTGAACGCGGCGAAGTGCGGCGCGCAAAACCCCGAGTACATCGTTACCCCCTCGATAGAGTTCTTCGACCGCCTGTGCGAGTTGGCCAAAGGCAAGGTTCGCATGGTAGACATAGCGCCGGAGCTGCCCGGCAGCCTCGAATTTATTCGCCACGCGGCCCGAAGCTGCACCGTGAGCCTGGCGCACACCGCCGCCGATTACGACACGGCTTCGGCTGCCTTCGACGCCGGGGCCTCCCATGTTACGCATCTGTTCAACGCCATGACGCCGTTTTCGCACAGGGAGCCGGGCGTGGTGGGCGCCGCCGCCGACAAGGCAGCCCATGTGGAAATCGTGTCCGACGGCATTCACCTGCACCCGGCGGTGGTACGCGCGGTATTCCGCTGGTTCGGGCCCGAGCGGGTGTGCCTGGTGAGCGACTCTATGCGCGGCGCCGGTATGCCGGACGGCGAGTACGACCTGGGCGGCCAGATGGTGAAGCTGGAAGGCGGGCGCGCCACGCTGGTGAAGGACGGCGCCATTGCCGGCAGCGCCGTCAATCTGGCCGAGTGCTGCCGCCGGGCGGTGCGCTTCGGCGTGCCGCTGGAAAGCGCCGTGCGCGCCGCCACGCTGAACCCCGCCCGCGCCGCCGGGCTGGAACGCGAGCTGGGCAGCCTCATGCCCGGCAAGCGCGCCGACATTCTGATACTGAACCGCGAGCTGCAGCCCGAAGAGGTCATCGTGGGAGGGGAGCGAATCCTGAATTAGATAAGCGATGATTTATTGTCATTCTGAACGAAGTGAAGAATCTTTGAGTTGGGGAATGTACGGTTATACGAAGGGATAGATCCTTCGCTACGCTCAGGATGACAAAAAAACAGGGTTATTCATCGTTTACCTAGAGGAGTCATTATGCCGCTTTGCTACGAAGACAGCTTTCGAGTCTACCAGTTCGAGTGCGACCCCTGGGATGCCATGACGCCCGGCGCGGTGCTGCGCCGGGTGCAGGAGATTGCCACCATGCAGTGCGAGAGCCTCGGTGTAAACGAGGCGCTTTACAAGCGCACGCATACGGTGTTTTTGCTTTCGCGCCTGTCGCTGGAATACTACAAAGCCCCGGCCATCGAGCAGCAGGTGCGCATTGAAACCCGTGCCTACGGCATGCACCGCGCGGCCTTCCACCGCGTCACCTCGCTGTACAGCGCCGCCGGCGGCGAAAAGCTGTGCGAGGCCGACACGCGCTGGGTGCTGGTGGATACCGCCGCCCGCCGCATTTTGAGAAGGCCGCCGGAGGAATTCGGCCATATTTTCAGGGACGAGGCCATTGCCGAAGCGCATGACCTGACCCTGCCCAAACCCGAAACGCCCCCGGCGGGCCTTGCGAAGCTGGAAGCCCGATATAGCCTGTGTGACCGCAACGGCCACGTAAACAACACCCGCTATGCCGACCTGATGTGCGACTACCTGCCGCCGGAGCGCCTGAAAGCCGGGCCGCCCCGGCACATGCTGCTGCACTACCACGCCGAGATACCGATGGGCGAAAGCTTCGAGCTTCTCGGCGCCCCGGTGGAGGAGAGGGGCTGGTATTTCCTGGCAAAACAGCCGGGAAGTAATAATTTTGAAGGATATGCGGAGTTTTTCGGCTGAAATCCCGCAAAAATCCTGTCAACCGTCGAAATGGTTACAATTTGCGAGGCGATGAAAAAGCGAAACCACGAAAAATATTGATTTCTACATAAATTTATTACAAAATATTACATTAGGCTATTGACTTATGGTATCAAAACAGTTACAATTTAGTTGCAGGAAGGTTACAGCCAGGACCCTCCGGCAGCAAGTGCAAGTGCAAGCTTTTTTCATGACGCGGCACCCCCTCCTCCGGCCACAGGCAGCTGTGGTTTATGGGGCCCGCAAACAAACTCCTTGTGACAAAAAGCCCCCGCCACTCCTGTGGGGGCTTTTTGTTTTGCCTTGCTTGTGGTAATATATTAATGATTACATTCATGCGAAGACGGAGGCGGACATGGCACATATTTATGAAGCGTCCCACACTTTTGGCGAGTATCTGTTGGTGCCGGGCTATTCCTCGGCCCGGTGCGTGCCCGAGGCGGTGAGCCTGCGCACCCCGGTGACGCGCTTTTGCAAAGGGGAGAAGCCGGCCGTGGTGATGAACATCCCCATGGTGAGCGCCATTATGCAGAGCGTATCGGGCGAGGCCATGGCCATCGCTTTGGCCAAGGAGGGCGGCATCGCCTTTATTTATTGCAGCCAGCCCCTGGAGGAACAGGCCGCCATGGTAGCCCGCGTGAAAAGCTATAAGAAGGGCTTTGTCACCTCCGATTCGAACATCCGGCCCGACGC
>QMCE01000137.1_pt1 | contig 31889 bp, 24 predicted proteins | sample 1821851 | NCBI WGS metagenome assembly QMCE01 (sample SAMN09453174, study PRJNA476694) | Termite gut metagenome, whole genome shotgun sequencing project. | isolation source: worker | host: Odontotermes sp. | place: South Africa:Pretoria | collected 2016-01-28 | reverse complement strand
CGGGGCAAATATAGTGTTTCGGGGAGGGGTTGTCAAGGTATATTTTTGGAATAAATTTTATTTTGTTGGTGGTCAGGGGGTTGGGAGGGGTGGATTTTTGGGGCGGGGGCAGGGTGGGAGGGCCGCTTTAGGACCAAAATCCCGCCCCCCCAAAAAAAAGAGAGAAAGAGAGGGGATGCTTTCGGTAACATATTGATTGTCAGGCTATCTTTCTTTTTTTCTCTTGCCTTTACGTTGATGCTGATACTCACGATTTTATACACATCCCGACAGCACTACAAACACGGCGTAAGCGATACGTCGTGCAATATTCGTAAGGTTTGTCATCGCTTTTCTATTTTAGCTAACGATTCAACGACTATACTTTTGTTTACTTGAATAGAAGACGCTCGATAATAGGCATTCGCAAAACCTCCTAAACTCTCATCTTCTGTGAGAGGCCGATGAGAGAGGATCTTCACAGGATACGAGTATCTACATTCTTTGGGAAATAAAACGAAGCCATGTACAGGGCCTTTATGAAACTCCGCCGGCAACTCATAGATGCCGTCAAACAATCTGCCTGGTTGCCCCTCTGTCGTGCGGTTGTGAACAGCGACAGTATCCAGCAAATTCTCTGAGATAAACAAATAGGCCGTACTTCTGAACGTGTCATTGTCATCAACAAATACCATGTTTGGACCCGCATTGTAACCGGCAACATAATAAACATCATCGGTCAATCGGGCCTGCTCGATTCGCAGGCGTTCCGCACGTTCCTGTTCGCTTAGCTCGTTGCAGGCGGCGAGACCCGTGCACAGAGTGATCATGAGTAGTCCGGCGGATAAGGTTTTCATAATCGGTTTCATTGTTAGTTGTTTAGGATTTCGTATTGGGTTATCACGTAGATCGGCAAGGCAGGCGGCGAATAAAGAGCTTGAACTATACCCGAACCTCGAACGAACAATACCCTATCTTTTTCTTCCCTGAATTCCCTAATAGACACACTTACTCTTTTCTCTTCGACCGGCAAATTACACTGCACCTGAATCAGATTATGATAGGTGCCGGTTTCAGGCAAGAATATTTGATTCGGAGTGCGATAAACAGCGCTGTCATATTCGAATGTCTGACCAATAGGGAACACTTCATCGACCTGTAAAATCAATGAACCGAAGCCTGTGTTGGAATAGCTTCCGATAAATGTACCGGTTACCTTTTGGGTTTCCACCCCAGGGATTTCTTCTCCCAATCCGGGTTGCCGGTCGGGATCTTTCGGTTCGTTGCAGGCGGCGAGGCCCGTGCACAGAGTGATCATTAGCACTCCGGCGGATAAAAATGTCATAATCTTTTTCATCAGGTTGGTGTATTAAGTGGTTTATTCTCTAATGTAAAACCGTGCTATCGAGAAATCTTGCATGGCTTTCATAACAATTTAGTATTTGGTCTTTACGGACCCGCGTTACCTGATCAAGAAATATCTTTCGATTCTCATACCCGAAATAGTAAAATACCTGCTCATCTGTATCCGTCAGTTGGGTCTGGGTAGCCTTATATTCGTTAAAATCGTTACTGTCAAAGGGTGAAAAATCGCTCACACAGCCCACCATCACAAAAGACAATAAGCATAGTATACAATATCTCATTTTCATAACAGCCTACGTTATAATTTCTAATTTATGACATTGATACCAATGGTCTCAGTATCTATTTTGGGATATATTCCCCAGAAGTAAATGGGAAGAGGATGGAAAACATCGAACCTTAAATCATCTTTGCTCATAATCAAATTCACCGTTGCTGTATCGTCTCTGACAATAAGTTTTGTTGACTCAAGATGACTAGCCCCATTACCCGATACCCATTGCCCAATAACGAGTGTGTAGGAATCAAAATTAATTGTCGGAAGCAGTGGAGTGGTTTGGCCGCGAAAATCGATTTGCATAAACTCCTCCTCGCTGTTTATCATCACGCAAGCCTCGACAAATTCATTATTTTCCCAATCGTTGCGGTCAAAAAAAATGGAACTGCCGATCAGGTTTACATTTTCATCGAAGAATGCCGCGATCTCGTCGCTCACTTCGACGAGTTGGATTTCGTTTTCGTTTGGTTCCTGTTCAGGGGCTTTCGGTTCGTTGCAGGCGGCGAGACCCGTGCACAGAGTGATCATGAGCAGTCCGGCGGATAAAAATGTCATAATCTTTTTCATCAGGTTGGTGTATTAAGTGGTTTATTCTCTAATATAAAATCGTGCTATCGAGAAATCTTGCATGGTTTTCATAACAATTTAGTATTTGGTCTTTACGGACCCGCGTTAATGCTGATATTCTATTTTTAAGGCTTAACCCCCAAAAACAAAAGAGGCCACTTTTCAGTAACCTCTTGATTTCCGGTCGTGCCATTTATCGGCCCCCCTCCTCCTACTCCCTCACCTGAGCTGTTTCCGGGACTTGAACCCGGGACCTCTTCCTTACCAAGGAAGTGCTCTACCGCTGAGCTAAAACAGCAAAATGTGCGTCTCTCTTTGGGCGAGAGAGTGCAAAAGTAGAAAAGAATTTTCATTCGAGCAATTATTTTTGTATTTTTCGAGTCTAAAACAGGGGGCGAAAATGAAAAAGATTCTCATTACCGGTGCGTTAGGGCAGATTGGCTCGGAACTTTCCACTGAATTCAGCCGACGATACGGTGCGGAAAACGTTATCACGAGCGACGTCAACAACGATGTGCACGGGGCGGTAACAGAAAATGTTTTCGAACGACTCGACGTGACCGACACCATCGCGCTGGAGAGGATCGTCAAGCGTCACGGAATCGACACGATAGTACACCTGGCGGCGATACTTTCGGCGCGCGGTGAACAAAATCCCGATCTGGCGTGGAAAATCAACATCGACGGACTGCTGAACGTAATACGCGTGGCGATGGCCCAACGGCTCGACAGGTTGATGGTGCCAAGCTCGATCGCCGTTTTCGGCCCCACGTCGGTGCTCTACGACGCGCCGCAGGAGACGATACTAAAGCCCAACACGATGTACGGCGTCACAAAAGTGATCGGCGAGTTGCTGGCAGACTATTATTACAAGAAATCGGGACTCGACATGCGCGGAATACGCTATCCGGGAATTATTTCGTATCGCACGATGCCCGGCGGCGGCACTACCGACTATGCGATCGAGATATTTTATGAGGCGCTAAAGAGCGGGTCGTACACCTGTTTTCTGGCGCCCGACGCCTGCCTGCCGATGATGTACATGCCCGACTGTGTGCGATCGACCGCCGAGTTGCTCGAAGCCGATGCCGCGCCGCTGAAGGTTCATGGCGGATACAATGTCGGGGCGATGAGTTTTACGCCCGAGATGCTGGCCGCCGAGATCCGAAAATACATTCCGGGTTTCACGATCGACTACAAACCCGATTTCCGACGCGAGATCGCACGATACTGGCCGGCCTCGGTGGACGACAGCGCCGCACGTGCACAATGGGGGTGGAGACCCGAGTGGAATCTGGAAACCATGACCCGCGATATGCTGGTGAACGTCGCCGCGAAACTCAACATAGACTTCAAAATATAAGGAAAAGATGACAATCAAAGAAAAAATACGAGATCGGAAATTTCTAAACAACCTCTGATATGGCAACTCTGAGAACAAAACATCTGGGCGGTCTGCGAACCGAGATCACACACCTGCAATCGGGAGGTACCGTCACAACCGACGCGCCAACCGACAACAACGGCAAAGGCGAGTTTATCTCTCCGACCGATATGGTGGCCGGAGCGTTGGGAAGCTGCATGCTCACGCTGATGGATATGGCTGCCCAACGCATGGGAATCGACATGACGGGCACAACGCTCGGCATAACCAAAATCATGGCCGCCGAACCGCGTCGCATAGGCGAAATACAAATCGAAGTGTACTTCCCGTTCACCGCCGACAAGAAAACACGTACCGTTCTTGAGCGTGCAGCCGAAACATGCCCCGTGGCAAAATCACTGCACCCCGACCTGCGGCGGACGGTGGTTTACCACTATCGGGAAGAGTAGCCGCAGAGATCGTCGGACACAGCGACGCGACGATACACACGGGGATGGCGACGCGACGGGGTGGGGCAGACGCGACGGGGGGGCGACGGGGGGGGCGAGGCGAATGGCGATGCGGAGGGCGAACGCGACCGATCAGGAACCCGGGGTGATGCTGTGGTGGATGTTTCTGCGGATACTGCCCGGGCTCTCTCCGAAGGTCTGCTTGCAGAACCGGAAAAAATTGGACGACAGCGGAAAATCGTACTTGATGGCGATCTCCTTCAAAGGCATGTCGCTGCGGCAGATGTCGAGATATATCTGACGAGCCTTCTCCTGCTGAGTCCACTTGTGGGGGGTCATGCCGAAGACCTTTTTGAAACGGTTCGAAAATGCCTGGGGAGTCATGCAAAGCGCTTCGGACAGATCGGCGATCGTACGGTATTTCATGTGGTTGATGCGCACGAACTCCGAAAAACGTATGTCGGGAGTGAGGATGCGCGAGAAAAACTTCACCCTCTCCTGCTCGGAATAGTAGGCGGTGATCAGATACAACAGCCGGTTGGCCTCGCCCTCCAGAAAGTGACGACACAGAAATCCGTCCTCCAACGAGACCAACAGATCCGAAATAAAACTGCGGATCCGGCGGTGGGACTTCAATACGTGGATCACTCTCGGGTCGCGGTGAATGGCCACGTTGCTCATGGTCTTGTTCATCGTGAAGACAGGACACTCCGGAAAACTGTCGGGAATGCGAACAACCAAAACAGCAGAGTCGCCGGCTATGTTGCAGGCAACACGCGACCCGGCGGGCAAAAAGACGAACTCACCCTTTTTCACTCTCCCTCCGGCGCCCAGACCCTCGAAAGAGATGTCGGCCGATCCACGGATCATGAAAAGTATCTCCTGACGAAAAATGTGGGCTACCCCGCTCTTTTCGTCCGGGAACTCCAGAAATTCTACGACGTCGCCCCCGCCGCTTTTGTTGCAATAGCAATTCTTGTAGTGCTCTAAATTGTGTACCATCTCTTTTATGTTCGCAAATGTGAGTGCTTTGCGTTCGGTGGGGGGGAGGGTGTTATCGCAACCAATGCGATCGTGCGAAATAATATATTTTACACTGTTTGTACAATACCGGATTTGAGGTATATTTGTGGTGTTAAAGTAACGGCTTCGGGGGAGATGCACTGTCGGTGGAATGGCTAACTTTGCAGAGATAAACTACTGCACGGATGAAAGACAAGTGGAAATACGAGTGTTCCGACGCCATGAGCGATGTGGTCGAAAGTGACTATCGGACACTTTTGGTGATGAGCCGCTTCGGCATGGGACTGGGTTTCGGCGACGCGACCGTGGATGAAGCATGCCGCGCAAACGGGGTCGATCCCGAAACATTTCTGGCCGTGGTGAGAACCACTTTCGAAGGAGAACACGGGGCCGCGTACGACATATCGAAAGTGTCGCCACAGGGACTGCTCGACTACCTGGTCAGCGCGCACGACTACTATCTGAGATATCGGTTCCCGGCGATACGAAGCGAAATCGTCGGCCTGTGGGAAGGACCCGAAAACGATCTGTTCAGAGTGATGATAAACTACTACGACGATATTGTGGCCGAGATCAGACGTCACGCCAAACGGGAAGAAAAAGAGTTTTTCCCGTACGTGCGCCTGCTGGCCGAGGGAAAACCGGCAGATATGCCGCGGATAGACCTCGTGCCAGGCAAACACCACCCCATAATTGAACGACTCGACGAATTGAAAAGAATACTTATAAAATATTACCCCGCACGAGACACAAACCGCATGAACAGCGTGCTGTTCGACCTGTGCAACTGCGAATACGACCTTATGTCGCACATCAGGGTGGAGGAAGAACTGCTTTTCCCGATTATCGCAAACCTCGAACGAAAGCAAGCCACACGGAGGTCATGACCAACGGACATATACATATCGTGATTGCCGAACCGTGCGATGTAGTGCGGCGGGGAATACGCTCCATCGTCGAGGAGTGGCAGGGCGGCAATCCCGTGACCATGACCGAGGCGGTCGACGCCGAAACCCTTCGATCCGCCATGACCGCCGCCCAGCCCGACATACTGATCGTGAACCCGGGAATCACATTTGTGTTGCCGCCAGACAGGCCCGACAGCAGAAGTGTGATGCTGCAATCGTCGCTGGCCGAGAGCGAACACACCTCACTGTACGACGAGGTGATCTCGATATACGACACGGCGCCGGTCATCAGGGAAAAACTTGCCAATCTGATCGCAGGAAGTCGTCCGGTACGCCGGCACGAACCACTCAGCAGCCGAGAAAAAGAGATCGTCGTATGTCTGGTCAAGGGAATGACTAACCGACGGATCGCCGAACATCTGCACCTGTCGCACCACACCGTGGGCACACACAGACGAAATATATCGGCCAAACTCGACATACACTCCACCTCGGGACTGACGGTCTACGCTATCAGCAATAAACTCGTCCGACTCGGCGAACTCGAAACCAGGAGATGACGCACACCCGCCCGAATAACCGCCTTTGCGCAACCAAAACTGCACGAGCATGAACAAACTGTCGGTGTTGTGTGCGGCGATGATGATTGTGGCGACGCTCTCCCGAGGGGCGGCCACGGCTGCGGTGTCGACGGAGATTTATGTCGCAGGGCAAACACCCGACCGGACGGAGTACAGACGAGCAAGAGCGCGCGAACTGAAGGTGAAGTTTCTCGATACGCTCGGACAGTCGCTACGGAATGTGGAGATGTTTGCCACGCTGGCCGGCGAGAAGAACAGGGCCTTCGCAAGGGAAGATCCACAGGGAAACCGCTACTTCAGGGTCAGAGACAATGACACGTTGCAGTTGTTCGTGTTCGGACATACGCTCGAAGTTCCGGTCGCAGGGATGGATTCGCTCGTTATAACACTGCCCGTGCGCAGGCTCGACTCGGTGAACTATATCGACCCCGTGACGGTCAGCGCACGACGCCCCGATATGGTCGACACGGGGATGGGGGTGATTGCCGCGGGAAGCTATGCCGGACCCGGGGGCGCGGTCGATATGAAATACGCCGGCCGATACACAAACCTGTTGACCTTTCTGAGGGGCAGGGTGGCGGGCCTGACCATAAACGCGGACGGTTCGGCGCTACTGCGCGGCCCGGGAACCATAAACGGCAGCTCGGAGCCACTCGTTATTCTCGACGGAACACACTTCCAGGGCACTCTGAGAGATGTGAGCGATATACTGTCCATGAGCGACATACAGTCCGTGTTCGTGATGAAGGACGGAGCGTGGTTCGGAATGAGAGGTGCCAACGGCGCGATCATCATCTCGACGAAAAAAGGGGGCGATTATTAGAAGCGAAAAAACGGGGAGGGGGTATTAAGAAGCGAAAAACGGGGGCGGTTAATTGGAAGCGAAAAACGGGGGCGGGTGTTGACGACGAAAAAAGGTAGCACAGGACCGTCGACCAAACCTGTACTACCCCTGTCCAACCAACCACTTATCTCATGGTGCCGACGGTTTTTTCTTGTCGGGAACAAAGATACTGTTTTAGATGTGAAAAAACAATACGCCGCGGGGAGACGGATAAACGTTCCGTGTGTCGGTCTGATAAAATCGGTGTGATCGGCGAAATCAAATTTACGGGAGGTTTTCGACATATTGATGAAGAAAATTGTTAAATTTGCATCTGCCCCAAAACAGGGGCGTAAACACCCGGATCTGTGAAACACTACATCCTGACGTACATAGCGATAATTTTAACACACACAAATAATGTATTTACTTGGATATGACATCGGCTCCTCATCGGTCAAGGCGTCGTTGGTGGAGGCTGACAGCGGCCGGATCGTGGCTTCGGATTTCTTTCCGAAACAGGAGATGAAGATAACTGCACTGCAAGCGGGATGGGCCGAACAGAACCCTGCCGACTGGTGGGAAAATTTGCGTCTGGCACACGCCTCGGTGATGGCAAAGGCGGGAGCGCGGGGAGACCAGATCGAAGCGATCGGCATCACGTGGCAGATGCACGGGTTGGTTTTGATCGACAAGGCGGGCGAAGTGCTGCGGCCCTCGATCATCTGGTGCGACAGCCGCGCGGTGCCATACGGCGAGGCGGCCTTCAAGGCGATCGGCCCCGAAAGGTGTCTGTCGCGGCTGTTGAACTCGCCAGGCAACTTCACCGCCTCGAAACTCGCGTGGGTCAGGGAGCACGAACCACACATCTACGAACGGATCGACAAACTGATGCTGCCAGGCGACTGGATCGGCCTCAAACTTACGGGCGAGGCGGGAGTGACGATCGAGGGGCTGAGCGAAGGCATATTCTGGGATTTCGCCTCGAACACACTTTCGGAGGATGTGCTGAGGTATTACGACATTCCGCGCAGCTTCTTCCCCGAGATCAAACCGATCTTCGGCGTGCAGGGGCGGGTGTCGGCGGCGGCGGCGCGCGAACTCGGACTGAAGGAGGGCACTCCGGTGTCGTACCGTGCGGGCGACCAACCAAACAATGCCCTGTCGCTGAATGTTTTCGAACCGGGCGAGATCGCATCCACGGCGGGCACTTCGGGTGTGGTCTACGGCGTGCTGGATAAATTGGGCTACGACCCCGCCTCGCGTGTCAATACCTTTGCGCACGTCAACTACACTCCCGAACTTACGCGTCTGGGCGTGTTGCTCTGCATCAACGGCACGGGTATTCTCAACTCGTGGCTGCGTCGCAATCTCGCTCTTGAGGGCCTTTCGTACGCGGACATGAACGAGCTGGCGGCCGCCTCGCCCATCGGATCGCGCGGAGTGACGGTGGTTCCGTTCGGCAACGGCGCCGAAAGGGTGTTGGAAAACCGTAATGCGGGATGCTCGCTTCACGGCATAAACTTCAATATCCACGACAAACGCGATGTGCTGCGCGCCGCCCAGGAGGGCATCGTCTTCTCATACGAATACGGCATGGAGATCATGCGCGCGATGGGTATGAACATCCACACGATCAAGGCGGGCAGGGCCAACATGTTCCTCAGCCCAATCTTCTCGCAGACGCTGGCCGGAGTGAGCGGCGCAACGATCGAACTGTACGACACCGACGGTGCCGCCGGAGCCGCAAAGGGAGCGGGCATAGGCATCGGTCGATACGCCTCGAACAGGGAAGCGTTCGCCTCGCTCGAAAAGCTGGCCGTCATAGAACCCGACCCCGCGCTGTCGGACCAATACCGCGAGGCTTACCTGCGCTGGAAAGAACTTATATATCATAATCAATAAACTCAAAACACACACAACTGAAAACTATGGAAATTTTGAAAGGAACAAAAGAATTCTTCCCCGGAATCGGCAAGATCGTCTTCGAGGGTGCTAAAAGCAAAAACCCGCTCGCCTACCGCTATTACGACGAAAACCGTGTGGTGATGGGCAAAACGATGAAGGAGTGGACCCGTTTCGCGATGGCCTATTGGCACACACTGTGCGCGGGCGGCAGCGACCCCTTCGGAGGAAACACCATCCACCAGCCGTGGAATACCATCGAGGGCGACGCCGTCAGCCGTGCGAAGTACAAGATGGACGCGGCGTTCGAATTCATGACCAAGATGGGCATAGGCCTGTGGTGTTTCCACGACGTGGACATGGTCGATTTCGGCGCGAACTGGACGGAGTATGAAAAGAACCTCGCCGCGATGGTCGACTACGCGAAACAGAAACAGGCTGCCTCGGGTGTGAAACTTCTCTGGGGCACGGCCAACGTCTTCTCGCACGAGCGCTACATGAACGGGGCGGCGACAAACCCCGATTTCGAAGCGGTGGCATGCGCAGGTGCGCAGATCAAAAACGCCATAGACGCCACGATCGCCCTGGGGGGAACAAACTACGTATTCTGGGGTGGACGCGAGGGTTACATGAGTCTGCTCAACACCGATATGAAACGCGAAAAGGAACACTTGGGACGCATGCTCACCATGGCCCGCGACTATGCGCGCAAGCAGGGGTTCAAAGGTACGTTCCTGATCGAACCCAAACCGATGGAGCCGACGAAACATCAATACGACTTCGACACCGAAACCGTGATCGGTTTCCTGAAGGCGCACGGTCTGGAAAAAGACTTCAAGGTGAACATCGAGGTGAACCACGCAACTCTCGCCGGTCACACTTTCGAGCACGAATTGCAAACTGCCGCCGACGCCGGAATGCTCGGCTCGATCGACGCCAATCGCGGCGACTACCAGAACGGTTGGGATACCGACCAGTTCCCGCTCGACCTGTATGACATCGCCAACGCATGGATGGTGTTGCTGCCATACGGCGGACTGGGCAACGGAGGGGTGAACTTCGATGCCAAAATCAGACGCAACTCCACCGACCGCGAAGATCTGTTCATCGCCCACATCAGCGGGATGGATGTCTTCGCACGAGGCCTGCTGATCGCCGCCGATATCCTCGAAAACTCGCCACTGGCCAAGATGAAGGCGGCGCGATACTCGTCGTTCGACAGCGGCAAAGGCAAGGAGTTCGAAGAGGGCAAGCTGACGCTCGAATGTCTGCGCGAGATAGCCCACAAGGTCGGCGAACCGAAAGTGCTGAGCGGAAAACAGGAGATGCTCGAAGCGATGATCAATATGTATATCTGATCCTGCGCGTAACACATCAAACAAAGACGCACTCCCCCTGGGGGAGTGCGTCTTTGTTATTGAAGACTCGTGGTCGCCCGTCTATTTTTTCAGGGAGACCGTTTTGCGGAGTATCCGCTCGTCGTCGGGACAGGGAGAGACGCCGCCCGCCCACACAGTCAGACGGCCCGGACGCACGATGCTTTCTCCCACGGCATCGACCACCGAAAGCTCCTCCTCGCCCAACTCGAAATCGACCGTGCGGCTCTCGCCCGGGGCGAGATGGATCCTTTGGAATCCCCGGAGCGAGTAGCGAGGTACCGGTACACCGGCCGGAGCCTGATGCGACAGATACAGTTGAACAACCTCGTCGCCCGCTCTGTCGCCCGTGTTGGTCACCGTTACCGAGACCCGGGCTCCGCGCCGCGCCGACAGGGTGGTCGGTACGTTGAGCGCGCTGTATTCGAAAGTGGTGTAGCTCAGTCCGTGTCCGAATCTCCACGCAGGCTTTCCGTCGAAATAGCGATATGTGCGTCCCGCGCCGGCAGCCGACATGCGGTAGTCCTCGAAGTCGCCGATCTGGTCGTCCGCGGCGTAGAAAGTCACCGGCAGGCGTCCCGAAGGATTGTAGTCGCCGAACAGCACATCGGCCAACGCCTCGCCGCCCGACTGTCCGCCGTACCATGCGTTGACGATGGCCGGAACTCCGGCGCTTTCCGGATCGAGCGCTATCGCCCCGCCGGTCATCATCACGAAGACCACCGGACGTCCCGTTGCCCGGAGTGCGCGCAGAGTGCGGCTCTGGATCTCGGGCAGAGCGATCGAAGTGCGGTCGCCGCCGCGGAATCCATCCAGATTCACAGGCATCTCCTCGCCCTCGATCTGAGGCGACAAACCTCCGACGTATACGATCGCGTCGGCGTCGGCGAGCGAGGCGGCCAGCGCTTCGATATCGCAGAACTGATCGTTGGTAACCCAATGCGAAATGCGGTAATGCACGACCTCGACATCGTGACCAACCTTGCGGCGTATGCCTTCCAGCGCGCCGGTCACTTTGCTCGGCGTGCCGTTGTAGTTGCCCAACAGGGTGGTGGTGTTGTCGGCATTGGGGCCAACCACGGCGATCTTCTTCACATCGCGCGACAGGGGCAGCACACCGCCCTCGTTTTTCAGAAGCACGATCGACTGGCGGGCCATTTCGAGTGCGTGTGCGGCGTGGGCCGGAGATTCCAGAACATCCGTGGTGATGTCGTCCCAGGGAGTGCTTCCGGCGGGGTCGAACATCCCGAGGCGGATGCGGATCTCGAAAAGTTTTTCTATTGCGCGGTCGACCGACGCCTCGTCTATCAATCCGTTGCGAACGGCATCCACCAGAGCAAAATATGTGTCGTCGCCGCAGTCGGTGTGAGTGCCGTGCGCCACGGCCAGAGCGGCGGCGTGCGCCTTGTCGGGCGAGGTGCGGTGGTTCATCCACATGTCGTTGATGGCGCCGCAGTCGCTGGTCACATATCCGTCGAAGCCCCACTTGCCGTAGAGAACATCGGTGAGCAGAATGTCGCTCGCGCTGGCCGGCTGGCCGGCGTAACGGTTGTATGCCGTCATAACCCCCGACACCTTCGAATCTACCACAAGCGTGCGGAAAGCGGGCAGATAGGTATCCCACATGTCGTAGTCGCTCACCGTCACGTCGAACGTGTGGCGGTTCCACTCGGGGCCGCTGTGCACGGCGTAATGTTTTGCCAGAGCGGAGGCTTTCAGATATCGGGGATCGTCGCCCTGCAAACCCGCCACGAACGCGCCTCCGAGACGGGCGGTCAACCACGGGTCTTCGCCGTAGGTCTCCTGTCCGCGGCCCCAGCGAGGATCACGGAAGATGTTGATGTTGGGCGTCCAATAGGTGAGGCCGTGGTATCTGGGGACGGCGCCGTCGTTCTTTCTCGCGGTGTCGTTGAATATGGCCCTCCCCTCGGTCGAGGTCTGGTCGGCCATCGTGCGCAGAGCCTCGGGGTTCCACGTTGCGGCCATCGCTATGGCCTGCGGATAGGAGGTCACCCGATAGGGGGTTCGTGCGATGCCGTGAAGACACTCGTTCCACCAGTTGTAGGCGGGAATTCCGAGCCGCTCGATCGCCGGCGCGTTGTCCATCATCTGCGCGGCCTTCTCTTCGAGAGAGAGCATTCGCACGATCTCGGCGGCACGCTCGGCGGGCGGCAACGAGGGGTTGAGGAATCTGTGGTTTTGTCCGGCGGCGGGTATGGCGCACAACACGGCTAAGGTAAACAGCAATTCTTTCATACGGTTGTAAGGTTATGTCGCACCAAAATTAACCATTTTTTTTGACACACCGCCCGTTATTTCGTATCTTTGCGTCAATTCGCCTCTCAGATGACCTCTAACCCGCAACTCGAACTGGCCCATGAGTACCTTGCCTCCACGGGTGAGAACATCTTTCTGACAGGTCGTGCGGGCACGGGCAAGACCACTTTTTTGCGCTCCCTGCGCGAGAGCTCGCCCAAGCGGATGATCGTGGTGGCGCCGACGGGAGTGGCGGCTATCAACGCGGGCGGGGTGACGATCCACTCGTTTTTCCAACTTCCGTTCGGCATTTTCGTTCCAGGCACTACGAGATCGGGCGACGAGCCGCGCCGTTTCTCCAAGGTCAAGATCGCCATAATCCGGAGTCTCGACCTTTTGGTGATCGACGAGATCAGCATGGTTCGTGCCGATACCCTGGACAGCGTAGACGAGGTGTTGCGAAGGTTCAGAGACCGGACGAAACCTTTCGGCGGAGTGCAGTTGTTGATGATCGGCGACATGGGGCAGTTGGCGCCGGTGGTTCGCGACGACGAGTGGGAGATACTGCGCGCGCACTATCCGTCGCCATATTTTTTCGACAGCCGCGCGCTCGGACGAACGACCTACACCAGCATCGAGTTGCAGAAGATCTACCGCCAGAGCGATGCGCGGTTCATCGACCTGCTCGCCCGTGTGAGGGACAACACAGTCGACGCCGACGTGTTGCGGGCGCTCAACGAACGTCACCGCGCGGGTTTCGACCCCTCTCCCGACGAGGGCTACATCACTCTCACCTCGCACAACCATACCGCCCGTGCCATCAACGAGGGGAAACTTGCCGCGATACCCGAGCCGGAATACTCATACGAGGCCGATGTGGAGGGCGACTTTCCGGAATACATGTACCCGACCGAGGCGAGTCTGCGTCTGAAGCAGGGCGCCCAGGTGATGTTCACCAAGAACGACCCTTCGCCCGAGAAGCGTTTCGTGAACGGTACGATCGGCCGCGTGGTGAGCCTGTCGAATGACGGCATGGATGTTCTGCCCTCGGCGGGCGGAGATCCGATCGCAGTCGAGCGGGCCGAGTGGACGAACACAAAATACTCGATAGACTCCTCCACCAACCGCATAGTCGAGCAGGTGGATGGCCTTTTCCGACAATATCCCCTGAAAACGGCGTGGGCCATAACGATCCACAAAAGCCAGGGTCTGACCTTCGACCGGGCGATCATCGAGGCGGCAGATTCGTTCTCCCACGGACAGGTATACGTCGCGCTCAGCCGTTGCCGAACTCTGGAGGGGATGGTGTTGCGCACGCCGCTGGGGCGCGCGGCGATCATATCCGACGGAACGGTCGACGGTTTTTCGCGCCACGTTGAGCAAAGCCAACCCGACGACCGGACACTCGAAGGGCATCGCAGGGAGTATTACGCGGCACTGCTGGCCGAGATGTTCGATTTCAGAACTTTGACGGACGCGTGGCGGTCGGCGGGAGGTTTCATGGAGGAGACCCTGGGCACTCTTTATCCGGCGTTGGTCGAGCGTTGGGCCGTGGCGGGCCGTTCGATTAAGGGCGACGTTGCCGATGTGGGAACACGGTTTCGCGCTCAGATCGCCGGCCTGATGAGCCGCTGCGGAGAAGATTACACCGCCGACCCCGTGCTGGCCGAGAGGGTTCGCCGCGGGGCGGACTATTTTCTCGAACATTGCGGATCGCTCTCTTCGTTGCTGACCGAGGCTGCGGCTATGGCTGCGACGGTCGACAATAAAGAGGTCAAAAAACGGCTGACACTTCTGCTGGAGTCGGTGGGCAGGGAGTTGCGAGTCAAACTGTCGACACTTTCGACCGTCTCGTCGTCTGCCGGAGTCTCTTTCACTCCTCACGCCTATCTGGAGGCCAGAGGAGCCGCCATTGCTGCCGCCGGCTCGGGCGCCAAGGCGGCGAAGGTTCCGAAAACACCGAAAACCTCCAAGTCAGCGGGCTCCACGTCAACAGGCTCCCAGTCCGAGGCGACCGTCGATACACCGGAGGATATTCTCAACCCCGAACTGTTCGAACGCCTGCGCCGTTGGCGTTACGAACTGTCGACGGCACAGAGGGTTCCGGCATACGTGGTGGCGACGCAGCGGGTATTGATCTCCATTTCGAATCTTCTTCCCTCGACCCCCGCGCAGATGCTGGCCATCAAGGGTGTCGGCCGCGCCTTCATCGAAAAGTACTCCGCCGAGGTGCTCCGTATAATCGAAGAGTATCGCTAACGGTTTTTTAAAAAACGCTTACGTGGTTTCATGTCGTTCGGTTGTCTTTACTGTAAAGCACACCGAATTTTATGAACGATCAGCTACTGATACGATTTATTACCCACCGATGTTCCGCAGAAGAGGTCGAACAGATTGACCGGTGGATTGCACAGGATAAGGCAAATGCCGACAGACTGTTCGAAACGGAGCAACTGTGGAGTCTGAAAGATGAGTCGAAATTCTCGGAAAATCGGGAAATAAACCGCGCATACGAAAGATTCCTTGCACGACAAAGGACAAATTCAACCCATCGTCGTACGACACCCCGAATCTTTAATTGGATCAAGTACAGTGCAGCAGCAGCAGTCATCGGGTTGTTGTCGCTCAATCTCTATCAAATGCAGCAGGAAAAGGGCTCACCGAGCATGAATACGGTGGAGGTCGCGAAAGGAGAAAAAGCATCTGTTACGCTGAGTGACGGTACGATAGTGTGGCTGAATGCGGAAACGAAAATAACTTATCCGTCGCAATTTGCCACAAAAACACGCGAAGTAAGTATCGAAGGCGAAGCCTATTTCAACGTGGCCAAAGACGAAAAAAAACCATTTATCGTGAGCGGAAATGGCTTTAATATCAATGTTTTAGGCACACAGTTCAATGTGAGCGCCCATTCGGGTGAGGATGTCATTATCGCCCTCAAAGAGGGGAAAATCAGTGTCAATACGGCAGACAGCGAGAATAATGTGGTACAGAAACCGGGTGATCAGCTTCAATTCACGACGGACGGAAGAACCATTCTGCAAAAGACCGATATTACAACCATCGACAGTTGGACAAAGGGCGAATTTGTTTTTTCGGCCCAGCCATTGGCTACCATCGTAAAATCACTGGAGCGCACATTCAATGTACCGATTGTTTTGTCGAATGAAAATATTGCCCAGGAGTTGTTTAACTGCCGGGCAAAGGCCGGTACCAGCCTGTTGGATATTATGGAGCTCCTGTCGGGGACTAAAAGAATAAGTTACAGATTTGATAAGGACAAAGTAGTAATAATAAAAAACCAATGCCGATGAAACAGACCTACGGTAAATTAGAAGCTCTCTAAAACTTTAAATCAGTACTAACCTATTAATTATGAAAGAGTATGAATTTTTATTTGGGAAAGGGGCTTTTCCATCGTGAGAAGCATCCGGCACTATGCAAATTGTTGTTTGTTGCGAAATGTATCCTGATGTTCACACTTTCAGGCACATTGCAGTCTCATGCCGCAGTCGGCTATTCTCACTCTGCGTTGCTCACCTTGGAGAAAAAGAATGCCACGATTCAGGAGATTCTCTCCGACATTGAGAAAGGGAGCGAGTTCTATTTCACGTATAATCTGGCTCATATCAATGTGAATAAGAGAATCTCCGTGGATGTAAAAGACAAGGAGATAGCCGAAATATTGGACATCTTGTTTCCGGAGGGGGATGTGAAATATACCATAAACGACCGCCATGTGGTGTTGTACAAGGAGACCGCACCCCTGCCGGCCCCGGCAGCTCAAACTGCACCAAATGCCCAACAGCAGACCAGAACGATCTCGGGAACGGTGACAAACGATTCGGGAGAACCTTTGGTCGGCGGAATCATCCTCATTAAAGGTACGTCGACAGGCTCGATTACCGATGGAACAGGCAAGTTTACCCTGCCGCAGGTTCCACGGCATGCTACCTTGGTGATCAGCTATTTCGGTTACGTTACGCAGGAGATACCCCTCGGCACCCAAGAGGTTTACGATATCGTTTTGGAGGCCGATATGCAAAGTCTGGAAGAGGTGGTGGTCGTGGGTTACGGTGTGCAGAGGAAACAGACGCTTTCCGGTTCGGTCGCCTCGATCGGGTCCAAAGATATCGCATCTACCAAAACAGAGAACGTGATCAGCAATATCCAGGGGAAAATGCCGGGATTGATGATTCGTCAGCGTACCGGAGAACCAGGGGTGTTCGACAATTTGATCAGTATCCGTGGATATGGCAATCCGTTGATCGTAATAGACGGGGTTACCCGGCCGATTGACACCGGCGTTTCAGAATTGGCTCAGTTGAATTCCGACGATATTGAAAACATGTCGATCCTGAAAGATGCTTCCGCCGCGATATTTGGAATGAACGCGGCCAACGGTGTAATTATCGTAACCACAAAGAAAGGACAGGATGGAAGGGCGCGGGTGTCTTACTCCAATCTGTTCGGTATGAAGGGAGCCACGGGTATCGAACAGACGGTGGATGCTTACACATACCGCGTGATGGCGAACGAAATGCAGCGCAATATCGGGGCGAACCCTACCTACTCCGACGAAATCCTGGACAAGTACAGAAATAACGAGCCGGGATACACCGACCATAACTGGTTGAAAATGTTTCTGCACGACTTCGCTTTCCAACAGCAACACAATCTTTCGGTGAGCGGGGGAACGGACAAGGTGAAATATTTTAACAGTTTTGCCTACACCGAGGACAACGGGCTTCTGAAAGGCGGGCATCAAAAGTACAATCGCTTTAATTTACGTTCCAATACGTCGGCCGAGATCACAAAAAATTTGAAGTTGAACGTGAATGTTTCGGGACGCCTGGATAACAGCGAAGCCCCCCGCGATGAATTCCAATGGATATATAAGATCTTAATGATCAACGACCGTGGTAAGGATTGGCATACGATCGCCAATGAGAACCACCTGACATCCATAGAGCCGGAGAGAAAAAATGTCTATGCGTTGGCGGATCCGGATATCGACGGTTATCGCCGCTTTAAGAATTTCAACTATTCGGCCAACGTCGAGTTGACCTATACGGTCCCTTTTGTCGAAGGGTTGACACTTTCGGCGATGGGGGCATTCGACGGATATTCGAACAACGAGTCGAAATTGCATAAAACCTATAAACTTTATGATTATTACACAGACGCATATGTGGTAACCAACGGGGCAGGGACATACAGCAACACGATCAGATTGTATCAAAAAGCCCACGCACGCGGACAGATCAATTACGTGCGCTCATTGGGCAAACATAACATCAGTGCAATAGGAGTTGCCGAATTGACCTCCGTGCGCCGTGACGAACTGATGGGGATGAGGCGTTATGCCGAATTTTTCACCCATGACATCATTGATCAGGGAACGGCCTCCACGGCATCCAACTCCGGTTTCCGCAGATTCGAACGTCTTGCGGCCTATCTGGGACGACTCAATTATAATTATGCCAATAAGTATTTGGTCGAGGTCGTTGCACGTTACGATGGCTCTTACCGCTACGCTCCGGCCAAACGGTGGGCGTTTTTCCCCTCTGTCAGTGCGGGATGGCGCGTATCCGAAGAGGCTTTTATAAGGGATAATCTGCCATTCATCAGCGAATTGAAAATAAGGGGCTCGTACGGTAAAAGCGGATACGACGCGGGAAACGCGTTTGAATACATCGCCGGCTATACCGCTCAATCCAACAGCAGTTCGATGACCGACCGAAGTTATGTGTTCGAGGACGGACAGGCCACCACCGGTATGGTGCCTCCCGGAGTCGTGAACGACAATTTGAGCTGGGTTACCTCGACAACATCCAACATCGGGATAGATTTGAGCCTGTGGGACGGCAAACTTGGCATAGTGGTGGACCTGTTCCAACGGGAAAACACGGGGCTGCTCGCAACGCGCATCCAATCGGTTCCCAATACGTTCGGAGCCACATTCTCGCAGGAAAATATCAATTCGACGATGAACAGGGGGATTGAAATAGCCCTGAGTCACCGAGGGCAGATAGGAAGCGATTTCAAATATTCCGTTAACGGCAACTTCACGTATGCCCGCATGAAAGAGTTGCATTTCGAGCGCGCCCCTTTCACAAGCTCCTGGGATCGCTGGCAGAACGGACGCGAAGATCGTTATACCGGAAGGATGTGGCTCTATGAATGGGAAGGTCAATATGCCTCTCTGGAGGAGTATGAAACGGCTCCGCTGTTGGGGGGCACCCAGGGTAACTCCAAAATGCTTCCGGGAAGCTACAAGATAAAAGACCTGAATGGCGACGGAGTGATCAATGCAAGCGACCGTATGCCGAATAATTGGGCGCAGGGAAACCTGAATCCTCCTTTCCAGTACGGTTTGACACTTACGGCGTCTTATAAATCGTTCGACCTGAGTGCACTTTTCCAGGGCGCCGCAGGCTACTCCATCAACTATGGCAACGGTGACATCTGGGGATATGGACGCTATCCCGCCCTGCATGAAAAATTCCTCGATCGCTGGCATACGACCGACCCTGCGAAAGACCCGTACGATCCCGCCACGCAATGGGTTTCGGGATTTTATCCGGCGTTGCGCAGTAATTTCGCCAATACCACCGATCAGTTCTCTATCAATATTTGGGTTCCCAACGCCGCCTACTTGCGCCTGAAGAGTCTGGAGATAGGTTATACGCTTCCCGACAACTTCGTTAAGAAAATGGGTATTGCGAATGCAAGGCTGTATGTGAATGGATTCAACCTGTTGACTTTCTGCCGGAAAGTGTTGAAACAGGCCGACCCGGAGCGAGAAGAACGCAGCTGGAATGCAAATGCCGCTTATCCACTGATGAAGACGTATAACATCGGAGTTAATATTAATTTTTAAGGAGATAAGGATATGAAGAAGTATATGTATATCATATTGACTTGTTGCCTGCTTGTTTCTCTTTCCGGCTGTAATAAGTTTCTGGAATTGAAGACGCTTGAAAAAGTGGACGGCAATCAATTGTTGGGTAGCGAAGGCGGATTGAACACGCTGCTGGCAAGTATGTACAATGCCATGCCTGTCGAGGATTTTGTCTACCGCCCGAACCAGGGCTTTAACATGCACTCTTCCATGGGGGTCGACCGCATGATCATGACCTCTTTCTACACGGACGAAAGCAGCCGCAGCGATGGCGGCCAGGGGATAGGCCCCTGGGACTTCGATTATTGGCCGTATGATCATATTCGCGAAGTCAATAAGTTTTTTGAAAACATCGAATCGGCAAAAACGGCCGGAACGATTAACGAAGCTGAATACAATCATCTGAAAAGCGAGGCCCATTTCGTACGTGCCTATATCTATTACGGATTGGTGAAACGTTTCGGCGGAGTTCCCCTGATTGACAAGGTGCTGGATGGCGAATATCAACCCGGAACCGCCAACGAGGCGCTGTATGTTCCACGCAGCACGGAGAAACAGGCTTGGGAATTTGTACTCAGGGAGTGCGATCTGGCAATCGAATACCTGCCGGAGAAGCCCTCCGGCTACCGTGCATCCAAATGGGCGGCTTACGGGCTCAAATCGAGGGTGGCCCTGCACGCGGCTTCCATAGCGAAATATTGGAACCGCGCGCCGCTCGCAGGGGAGGCGGTCTCCCAGAAACTTGTGGGCATGGAGCCGGCGGATGCAGCATTCTTCTACAAGGAATGTTTGAGCGCCTCGGAGGCGATCATCGACAATTCGGGCAAATCGCTCTACATGCCCGATCCGGCGACTCCCGAGGAGGCGGTTAAGAATTTCCAGGATCTGTTCCTTACCAAGCACGACGAGATCATCTTCAGTAAAGCCTATCTGGACGGTATGGTGACGGCGTATCAGGGGCACAGCTATGATGTCTATTACAGTCCGTCGCAGGGTAATCCCGGGTTCAATAAATTCGGGCGCTTCAATCCGACGCTCGATATCGTAGACCTTTTCGAAGACTACACGGACGACGGCAAGGGCAAAAGTGCCAGGATCGTTACACGTACGGACGGGAATGAAGAGGTCTCCCTTGCCGATCCACGCAGCGAGGCCCTCTCGATCCCGTTCAAAAAGTATGACAATCCCTATGAACCGTTCAAGGGAAAGGACGCCCGCCTGTTGGCGAGTATTATCGTCCCCGGATCGCAGTTCAAAAACAACACCATCGTCATACAGGGCGGGATGATCAAAACCGACGGCACGCTTCTGGTTTATGCCGAGGGCAGTGATACAGGGAAAGACGGGAATGATTATTATACATTCGGAGCTGAAAGTTCATCGGGCTTCTCCGGTTTCTTCGGAATGGGCCGCAGCGACGACGCAAACTACACATCCACCGGTTTCAGCGTCAGGAAATACCTGGCGGAGAGCAAAACATTGGTGGGGCGTGAAAACTCTTCGACCACCTCCTGGATCGACATGCGCCTGGCGGAAATTTACCTTAATTATGCGGAAGCCGCCGTCGAGAGCGGGAGTGGTGACTTGACTTTGGCCGCCACACTGATCAACGACCTGCGTCGCAGAGCCGGACATACGGATAAGATTCCCGCCACGTTGGAGAACATCCTGAAAGAACGGCAGGTCGAGTTGGCGTTCGAGGGCTTCCGTTATTGGGATTTGGTACGCCGCCGCGAATACCACACAGTATTCAACAGCGGTCGCCGCAAAGCGCTGGTCCCTCTTATCGACCTGCGCGAAGATCAGCCCAAATACGTTTTCGTCAGGGCCAATTTCTATTACGACGAATATGCCGGCGGACTGACATTCCAACCTTTCCGCTACTACAAGTCGATCCCGGGCAGAAATACGAATAACTTAGTGCAGAACCCGCAATATTAATGCTTAAAAAATCGAAGATATGAAAAGAATAATCAATATATGCCGGTTGATACCCTGTTTGCTGATTCTTGCTCTCGTGTCTTGTGAAATAGATAATTACGATGGCCCTAACGCCTCGTTCTCGGGGAGTATCAAGGATGCCGTGACGGGTGAGCTCGTTGGAACGGACATTCAGAACGGATCGGCTATTCGGGCAATCGAATTGGGTTGGGAAACTCCGACCGCTCAAACATGGGTGATCAAGCAGAACGGAGAGTTCCGAAACGACATGGTCTTTGCCGCCCGATACAATTTCGAATTTATCAATGGCAACTTCTATCCCTTCAAAATAGAGAATCATGAGATCAGGAAAGGGGGAAACACCCACGATTTCGAGGTGACTCCTTATTTGAGGGTGAAAAATCCGAGCATCACGCACGATGCCGCCGGCAAACGTATCGTCGCAACATTTTCACTTGAAGGTGGCAAACCGGAGGTGAAAGTCAGCGCCGTCCGTTTGTACGCATTCAGTGATTCGTATGTTGGCGAACAGGTGAAATTCAGCACCGTCGGCGGTGGCTTCAGCCAAAGTTTCAGCCCGGCCAAAGAGGTCGATGGGACTACCTATACGCTGACGATCGACCTCGATGCCAATGCCGGAGTAATAAAATATAATAAGAATTACTATTTCCGTATCGGCGCGTTGGCAAGTGTTTCCGGTGTGGGAACCGTGCGGCACAACTATTCACCTACGGTGGTAATAAAATTGTAACGCATCACTGATCTGTGTTCTCCCGACCCGGGATTGTAATGGAATAGTGTTATCTCATTACATCCCGGGGGTGGGAGAAAGAATCGTCAATCAAATCCCGAGACATTATGAAAAGACTCTTATTTACATTGATGGGCTGCCTTTGGGCCATGCAGGCCGGAGCCGTTAACCCGGCGTCGATCTATACGCAACGTCCCGACGATCCCGAAGCTTTCTATTTTACACCGGAGAATTATAACATAAAAGCCGACGGGAGGACCGACGTCTCCGAAGCTTTGCAGGCCGCGATCAATCAGGTCAAGCGTGAACGGAATTTCGGCATTCTCTATATTCCCGAAGGTAAATACCTGATCAGCCGGACGATCTATATACCGGGCGCCATTCGTTTGATCGGCTATGGAAAGAACCGGCCCGAATTCATTCTGGCAAAAAACTCCCCGGGTTATCAACAGGAGGTGGCCGACGACAAGGGGAAAGCCAATTATATGTTCTGGTTTACCGGCGGGATAGCCGAGCCCGGGCAACCGATCCGCGATGCGAATGCCGGAACATTCTACAGTGCCATGTCGAACATCAATCTTCGCATAGAAGATGGCAATCCGTATGCGGTGGCGCTTCGCACCCATTTTGCACAACACAGTTTTGTGAACCACATAGTGGTGAACATCGGTAAAGGCAAGGCTGGTCTTTTCGATGTGGGGAATGAGTTGGAGAACATTGCTTTCTATGGAGGAGAATATGGCATCTACACCACGAAATCTTCTCCCGGATGGCCGGTAATGATGGTCGACTCCTACTTCGAAGGGCAGCGTGTGGCCGCCATCAAAGCGCAGGAGCCGGGACTTGCCATTGTCAATATGCAGGTAAAGAGGGTGCCGGCAGTGTTTGAGATCGACCCCGAGCACGCCGAGCGGCTATACATCGAGAACAGCCGTTTCGAGGATGTGAGCGGCCCCGCGATTCTGGTGAGCAATCACGACAACAGCAACAACCAGATCACCCTGCGGAATGTGGACTGTCGGAATGTGCCGATACTGATGAAATACCGGCGGACGGGAGAGGTGTATACCGTCTCTCATAAAATGTATCACATCACCGATTTTGCACACGGTCTCCAATTGGATGCGCTCGATGCAAAGCCCGTGTACCGCACCGTCGGAGATATCGCTCCCATTCAAAAAATGCCGGATGTGCTTGCAAGGGATGTTCCCGAACTTCCGGGAATGGAAACATGGGTGAATATCCGCGATCTCGGCGCGAAGGGTGACGACGTGTCGGACGATACCAAAATATTCCAGGATGCGATCGACCGCTACGAGGTCATCTACGTTCCACAGGGATGGTATCGTTTTACCGAGACGTTGAAAATGAAGCCCGGAACGAAACTGATCGGTTTGCATCCGTTCGGCACACAGTTTCGTTTGGCCGAGAGTACGCCTGCGTTCAGCGGCTTCGGTACCCCTAAACCCTTACTTGAGTCTTCCGAGGGGGGGGCGAACGTGCTCAACGGGATCGGGATCAATACCGGAGGTTACAACTATCGTGCGGTAGGGGTAAAATGGATGGCCGGTGAGCACTCCTATCTGAACGACGTCAAATTTGTCGGCGGGCACGGAGGAATGTCCAAGCCCAAAGCTTCGGCTTCTCCGCCCAATCGTCCGGGCTCTTCGGGTATCAGTTCCCCGACGAATCCGGTTGCAGCGACGGGAATGGATCTGGCCTGGGATAATCAATATTGGAGTTTCTGGATCACCAATGACGGAGGCGGTACGATTAAAGATGTTTGGACGGCGTCGACTTACGCGACAAATGGATTGTACATCAACAATACAAGCACTCCGGGACGAATATACGCCATGTCCCTGGAGCACCATGTCCGCAACGAGGCGAGATTGAAAAATGTTTCGAACTGGAAGATTTATGCGTTCCAGTTTGAGGAGGAGAGTCGCGAAAGCCAATACTGTCAGCCACTGGAGCTTGAAAACTGTTCCAACCTGATGATCGCCAATCTCTATATGTTCCAGGTTATTCGGGTGAGCACTCCTTATCCGCAGTCTATCCGAACATGGAACTGCCGAGATGTAGAGATCATTAATTCCCATAACTACGCCCAGACAAAATACACGACCGTCAATCCCTTGTATGATATAAACAGAGGAATAGACGTGCGTCCCTGGGATTTCCAGCGCCTCTACATCAGGGGGGACGAAGAGCGCGCAACCCCGTTGACAAACGCCCTCGGGCAGGTGGAGCAGTTGGCCAGAGAGTTTGAATATGCAGAAGGTATCGCAAGCGACAGCAAGGGGAACATCTACTTCAGCGAGCATCGTCTGCGCCGTATCTATAAATGGTCGGTCGAGACCAACAGCCTCTCGATGGTCGCCGACTTCCCGTGGAAACCGTACAATCTGGCGGTCGACTCGGAAGACAATCTGCTGGTCTGTTTCCGCTACGAGCCCCAGCCCGGATATACGGTAAATGGCCGTCAGGAAGCGTTCGAACCGTTGCCCGATGGAAGCGGGACATCATTTTTCGGATACGGAAATTCGACATCTCCGACCATGTTCTATTCCATTGATCCGGATAATCCCGAAGAGACGATGAGACCTTTGGCCCTGGTGCCGATGGGACAGGTGAAAAATGTACACAAAGCCCTCTACCCGTCCAACCGCCGACGCGACCGTCACGATTTCGATCAGGTCTCCGTTTACACGCCCGAGATGTGCTTTGTGGCTCCCGACGGCAAGACGATCATTCCGCAATATTTCGATCTCGCCCGCTGTGCGGCTCTGCACGAGGCTTATCCGGGTCAGCCGGTTTACGGGCACGACGAATACAGGAAAAGGACCGTCCGTTTGGATGTGGCCCGAGACGGTTCGGTTTCCAATCTGAGCTATTTCGCCGAATGGGGAGAGTACGCCTCGACCGTGGATAAGGAGGGTAACGTCTATATCGCCGACGGACAGATCCACATCTTCGATAAAGACGGAAAGGAAAAGGGAATGATCGAGGTTCCCGAACGCCCGACCGCCATCAGGTTCGGAGGCAAGGACGGAAACACATTGTTCATGACCGGACGCAGAGCCCTTTATAGCGTGCGCGTAAAATGAGAGTGTAATTTTGTTGAGTGTAAACGAGCCCGTCTCATCGTTTTGAGACGGGCTCGTTTTCTCAAGTCAATATATCTCTCAATTCTTTCCGCAAGAACAGAGTAGCCCGACGAATATGAGTCTCGACGGTACGAAGCGATATTCCCATCTCTTCGGCAATTTCCTTATGCGACATATCACGGTAGTAACACAGGCGAAAAGCCTCTGCACATTTCGGAGGAAGTCTGCTGACGGATTTTTCAACACATTCGCGTATATTGCGATTTTCGGCCTGTTTATACACATCGCTGGCATCGCTCGTTTGATTCATGAAAACTATTCGGGCTTCGGCAATACGGACGCGTGCCTGATGGTTCTCAACCACCGTTTGATGTTTCAGATGATTCAGGCAGCTGTTTTGTGTCCATTTAAATAGAAAAGAATGGATGTTTTTTGCCTCGATTTTTTTCTTTTTCTCCCAATAGGAGGCAAACACATCCTGTACTATATCCTCGGCAGTCTGCTCGTCGACAAATCTCGTGGCAAAAGCCTTCAGCCTGGGATAAAAACAGGTAAAGAATTGCCGAAAAGCTTCCGGTTCATCCGCTCGCAGCCCGTCCGTATGTACCCCCAATGGCAGACGCATACCCCCGACGAATAATTGTCACACAACATTCAAGGGGGGAGGGATGCTTGAAAACTTTTTTAATTATTTTTGATTGATCATAGGTGGATTGTCGAATGCTTTTGTATCTTTATCGCTTCAGGCACATGAAGAATAAAAAAGTAGTATTCGAGCAATCTTGACCATATACCAATACATGGCAATGATACGAATAATAAGCGACAAATGCAAACAAAAATGTTCAAAAAATATATTTTTGTGCTGTATTATTTTGTGTGTCAGGGTACGTGGTTCCTTACCGTCCGATTGTCTTAATGGTAGAACAAAATGCAGAAGTTAACCATGAACATCAAAAAAGATACCAGATGGGCTCTCGTCGTGCCCACGAGCATGGGAATCCGTCTCAATTCGGCACAGGCGGGCCAACCCGTGCAGTCGGGTACGGGCCTGGTGATGCAGGCCACCAGCGCCGAGAGCAATGTCGCCACTGTTTCGGCCTCTCTGGGGTTGCCTGTCAAGGCGCTCACCGCATTTGTGAAAGGCAGCCCGATCGCCGCATTCATCAAGGGTGAATTGCGCTCCCGAGGCATAGATTTCGAGGGGCCGGAAGTGGAGCAGGGAGGACCGTGGGGATATCGCCACCAGATCAACATAGCCGACAGCGGCTTCGGTGCGCGCGGCCCGCGGGTGTGGAACGATCGCGCCGGAGAGATAGGCCGCACGCTGGACGTGAAAGATTTTGACCTCGACAGGCTGTTCGTGCGCGAAGGTGCCGGTATTCTGCACCTTTCGGGGCTCATTGCCGCGCTGTCGCCGGCCTCGGGTTTATTCTGTCTGGAATTGGCCCGGGCAGCGCATAAGAACGGCACGGCGGTATCGTTCGACCTCAATTACCGCGCCTCATTTTGGGAGGGACGCCAGGCCGAGTTGACACAGATTTTCGACGGTATAGCCTCCGAAGCAGATATCCTTATCGGCAACGAAGAAGATTTCCAGCTCGCACTCGGCATCGAAGGGCCTGCGGCGGGTGGCAAAGATCTCGGTGCAAAGATGGAGGGTTTTCGTGGTATGATCGAAGCCGCCCGCAAGCGCTATCCGCAGGCGAAGGTATTTGCAACGACTTTGCGGGAGGTGGTCTCAGCCGGTAGTCACCTGTGGGGGGCGTTACTGTGGAGTGATGGCGGTTGGCACACCGTGGAACCGCGTGAAATCAGCGTTTTGGATCGCATAGGCGGCGGTGATGGTTTCGTGGGGGGGATGCTGTACGCGATCCTGCGTGGCTGGGAACCCGAAAAGTGGCTCCAGTTCGGTTGGGCAACAGGCGCTATGGCCACCACCTTTTATACCGACTACGCCCAGCCTGCCGATGAAGCGCAGGTGTGGAGCATTTGGAGAGGCAACGCGCGGGTATTGCGATAAAACAAAAACCAGGATATGAAGAAAAAAGCGGACATAGGCCTTATCGGCCTTGCAGTGATGGGGGAGAACCTCGTACTGAATATGGAAAGCAAGGGATTCACCGTTGCCGTGTTCAATCGTACCGTCTCCAAGGTCGACGATTTTGTCGGCGGTCGTGGCAAGAGCAAAAATTTCATTCCGGCGCACTCGCTGGCTGAACTCGTCGCCTCTTTGGAGCGGCCGCGCAAAGTGATGATGCTCGTGAAGGCCGGAAGCGCAGTCGACGACCTCATCGAACAGTTAATTCCTCTTCTGGAGCCTGGCGACGTGATAATCGACGGCGGAAATACCTATTTCCCCGACACCGTGCGCCGCACCGAATATGTCGAAAGCAAGGGGCTGCTCTATATCGGTACCGGTGTTTCGGGCGGCGAAGAGGGAGCGCTCCTCGGCCCGTCGATGATGCCCGGAGGTTCACCTGCCGCATGGCCTGTGGTGAAACCCATCTTCCAGAGTATATGTGCCAAAGCCGACGGAGAACCGTGCTGCGAGTGGGTGGGCTCGAACGGCGCGGGACACTTCGTCAAGATGGTGCACAACGGAATCGAATATGGCGACATGCAACTCATCTGTGAGGTTTATCAGATCATGCGCGACCTGCTTGGAATGTCGGCACCGGAAATGTCGGAGGTTTTCGCCGAGTGGAATCGCGGGGAGCTCGACAGCTATCTGATCGAAATCACGCGCGACATACTTGCATACCGTGACGATAGGGGCGAATATGTCGTCGATCATATTTTGGATGCCGCCGGACAGAAAGGGACCGGCAAGTGGACAGGCATTTCGGCGCTGGAACTTGGTGTGCCACTGACACTTATTGCCGAAAGTGTATTCGCACGCTGCCTGTCGTCGCAAAAGGAAGAGAGGGTGGTGGCTTCGGGACGTTTCCAGGAGCCGAAAGCGGCGTTCGAAGGAGACAGGATGGCATTCCTCGATGACATCAGACAGGCGCTATATGCCTCTAAGATCGTCTCTTACGCTCAAGGCTACCTGCTGATGCGCGAAGCGGCGAAAGAGTACGGATGGGCACTCGATTACGGAAGCATCGCGCTTATGTGGCGGGGTGGCTGCATCATCCGCTCGGTATTTCTCGGTAAGATCAAAGAGGCGTTCACCGCGCAGCCCGATCTTAAAAACCTGCTGTTGGATAATTTCTTCGCCGAAAAAGTACAGACCTCACAGGGAGCATGGCGCAGGATCGTTACGGCAGCTCTCGCAAATGGCATTCCGGTGCCGTCGATGGCTGCGGCTCTCACATACTTCGACGGTTATCGCACTGCGAATTTGCCAGCCAATCTGCTTCAGGCCCAAAGAGACTACTTCGGTGCCCACACCTATGAGCGCACGGACCGTCCACGTGGCGAATTTTTCCACACCAACTGGACCGGCCGCGGCGGCGACACCGCTTCCTCCGCATATAATGTCTGATAATACTCTTTGCCGTCATGTCGATTGCCGTTATTGTTTTTTGCCTGGTACTTCTGATAGTTCTTGTCTCCGTCTTTAAGATCGATGCGTTTTTGTCGTTCATCGTTATCTCGATAGTTGCCGGCATCGGTCTGGGCATCCCGCTCGACCATCTGCCCGCAATCGTTAACAAGGGTCTGGGCAACATCATGGGAAACCTCACGGTGGTCATCGTGCTGGGAGCGATGCTCGGCAAACTTGTGGCCGAAAGTGGGGCCGCCCGCCGGATCGCCGACGTGATGGTGTCGGCCTTCGGTGTGAACCGTATCCAGTGGGGATTGATGGTCACGGGCTTCATAGTGGGTATCCCTCTCTTTTTCGACATAGGGTTCGTACTGCTCGTTCCGCTTCTCTTTTCGGTGGTGAACCAGTATAAGTTGCCCGTGCTTTATATGGGCATGTCGATATTTGCGGCATTGTCGGTCACTCACGGTTTCCTGCCGCCCCATCCTTCACCGGCGGCTTTGGTTACCATGTTCGACGCAAATATGGGAATGACACTGATATACGGTATGGCGATCGCCATACCGACGGTCATCGTCGCCGGCCCGCTGTTCGGACGGACACTGCGGGGTGTGACAACCGGGCCTTTGAAACTGTTCGAGAAAAAACAGATCGACGAGAGCTTCGGCCGGCCGGGCATCCTGAACAGCTTTGCGAGTGCCACCCTTCCCGTGTTCCTGTTGATCGTCGCAACGGCCATTCCCTTTGTTTTCACCTCGATGAGCGAGAGCGCCGCCAAGGTGATATCGTTCGCCGGAGCTCCCTCCATAGTGATGCTCGTCTCCCTGGGTGTGGCGACCTGGACGTTGGGTGTAAAGCAGGGGCGGTCGGTGGGGCAGGTGATGGCCATATTCGTGGAGGCGATGAGGGATATCGCACCGATCCTTCTGATCACATCCGCTTCGGGCATACTGAAACAGGTGATGGAGGATGGCGGGGTGAGCGGCGACCTTGCAGTCATGCTCGGTGGATTGCCGGTGCATCCCCTGGTACTTGGATGGCTGATGGCAGCTGTGATCCGCGTGTGCATCGGCTCGGCCACTGTGGCGGGACTTACGGCCGCCGGGGTATTGATGCCTCTGATTGTGAACTCCGGCGTGAACCCCAACCTGATGGTGCTTTCGATCGGTGCGGGGAGTCTTATGTTCTCCCATGTTAACGATTCGGGTTTTTGGATGTTCAAAGAGTATTTCGGCCTTACCATAGGGCAGACCATCCGTTCGTGGTCGCTGATGGAAACGATAGTTTCGTTAGCCGGCCTGGCCGGAGTAATGTTGTTCAGTCTCGTGGCTTAGTCCGGCCACAGTAGTAAACTAATTCAGTAACGACTCTCCTGTAAATGGTTTCTAAGAATAAACTGAATATCGGAATAATCGGTTTCGGGTACATGGGACAGAAGTATTGCCGGGAACTTCTGAAGAGTCCTCTTTGGAATATTGCATACATCTGCGATCTGAGCGCAGAGGCGCGGCGTATCGCATCCGAAATGGTACCGACAGTGCGTGTGATATCCGACGAAAGGGAGATTTTCGATGATCCGTCGGTAGATGTCTGTGGGCTTTTCGCATTTGCCGATTCCCGTTTCGAGCTTATCCGCAAAGGACTTGCGGCCAATAAACATTTATTGCTCGAAAAACCCGTGGCCGAGACCATACAAGCCGAATGGAAGGCGGTGCGTATGATAGAAGCTTCCGGCAACATGGTGGCTGTCAATATGTTCAACCGCTGCGCCTGGTACCACAAGACCATCATGGATTTTATCAGTGACGGGGAGATAGGTGATCTTGCCATCATCAGAATCTGCCACATGACCCCCGGCCATATGCCGCAGGAGGGTCATGGCCCCGAAGGCCCGGCATTCCACGATTGCGGAATGCACTATGTCGACGCGGCGAGAATGTACTCGGGCAGCGAATATAAAACTTTCCACGCTCTGGGCATCCGTATGTGGAGTCACACTGACCCGTGGTGGGTACAGGTTCACGGAACTTTCGAGAACGGAGTGGCGTTCGACATAACCCAGGGGTTTGTATATGGCCACATGGCCGAGAAGCAGACCCACAACTGTTATGTGGATATCATAGGCACGAAGGGTATCGCGCGCATGACCCACGACTTCAAAAATGCGACGGTAGAGTTACACGGGGTAACGCGCACTGAAAAGATAGTAAAGAATTTCGGCGACAAGAAACTCGATGTGTTGGTCGATGTTTTAGCCCGTTCCATCCATGCCGGACGGAACCTCGGTTTTCCCGAAGTCAGGGACAGTGTAATTGCCTCGGAAATGTCGTGGAAGATGTTGGAAGATGCCGTCCGGAACGGTGCCCCATGTATAGGCAGCCCAAAGGAAATGGACGAGATAATGGCACGCCGCCGTACAATGACAAACGGATATGGTCTTCCGGTCTGGAAGATCCTCGACGAGAAACAACCTCTTAAAACAACCTGAGTTCGGGGATAATCGCAGCTTATTTCGAACCCGGAGTCGTTTTTTTCGGGTTGTGGGGTGTTGCAGGTTCGGGTTCAGGTTCAGGGACGGTTCGGGCGAGGTTGCGGGGTGTCAGTCGGCGGGTATGATTGCTTCGGAGACGAGGCGGGTGGCGTCGTCGAGGATGGAGCGTTCCAGGGAGGCGAGGTAGATCTCGGTCGTGCGTTGGTTTGTGTGGCCCAGACCCTCGGAGATCACCGCCAGAGGCAGGCCCGCGCCTTTGGCGACCGTGGCCCAGGAGTGACGGGCGCTGTGGGATGAGAAACGCTT
>QMCE01000136.1_pt1 | contig 31941 bp, 30 predicted proteins | sample 1821851 | NCBI WGS metagenome assembly QMCE01 (sample SAMN09453174, study PRJNA476694) | Termite gut metagenome, whole genome shotgun sequencing project. | isolation source: worker | host: Odontotermes sp. | place: South Africa:Pretoria | collected 2016-01-28 | reverse complement strand
AGTGAAAAATGAAAGGGGGTTTATAGTGGATTTTATGCGACCAATTGTCCGGCAAAGTAAGAAAGATTTATACTATGTTTGTCCGGAATTTATATCTTGTAAATCTAAAGATTTAATGGTTCGTGGTGGAGACTTTTATGCCGTGTGGGATGATGCAAATAATATATGGTCAACAGATGCTTTTCGTCTTTACGAGATGATAGACTCGGAGCTGTGGGCATATAGAGATAGAATCAAGGAAAAGTACGACGATCATGGATGGACTATTAATGTTAAGACTATATCTGAATTCTCAACAAATGTACTTTCGTCTTTTATAAGATATTTGAAAGCTACTCCTAATAATTTCAAACAGCTAGATTCCACTATAACTTTTACTAATACAGAAATAGGGAGGAAGGATTATGTTTCGAGAAGGTTACCCTACTCAATCACAGATCGAGGAGATGAATCGAATTTCGAAAGAAGGAGCATTGGGCGAGTCTATTCCTCCGAGTGGAGAAATAAACACATCCAAGCCTATGACGAGCTTATGTCCACGTTGTATGATGAGGATGAGCGAAGAAAGCTCGAGTGGGCTATCGGAAGTATTATTGCTGGAGATTCTAAACGAATACAAAAGTTTATCGTCTTATACGGCCTCCCTGGTTCAGGAAAGTCTACAGTGCTTGAGATCATTCAACGATTGCTTGAAGGATATTACACAGCTTTTGAAGCAAAAATTCTAGGACAGAGGACTAATGCTTTTGCGATAGAGTCTTTTCGTGATAATCCTTTAGTTGCAATACAACACGAAGGAGATCTTAGTCGAATTGAAGATAACACAACACTTAACAGCGTTATATCTCATGAAGAGATGGTAATGAACGTTAAGAATAAGAGTACTTACACTATGAAACTCATTGCTTTTTTATTTATGGCCACAAATCGTCCGGTCAAGATTACAGACTCTAAGTCTGGCATTATCAGAAGACTTATAGATGTTTCGCCTTCTGGAAGATTAGTGCCAGTTAAGAAGTATCACAAATTAATTGAACAGATTGGATTCGAGCTTGGTAGTATTGCAAGGTATTGTCTTGAGTTATATTCTGAAATGGGAGCAAATTACTACTCAAATTACAAAGCTTTTGATATGATTCTTAAAACAGATATATTCTTTAATTTTATGGAAGCTAATTTTGAATTTTTCAAGGAAACAGATGAAATAGGAGTAAGTCAAGTATTTGAGATGTATAAACAGTATTGTGATGTTGGTCTCATTGAGTATAAGCTTCCTCTTTACAAATTCAGAGAAGAGCTTAAAGATTATTTTTCTGAGTTTGCTGATATGAAGAGAATTGATGGTCGTCAAGTTAGAGCGGTTTACAGCGGTTTTTTAGCGTCTAAGTTTGATAGGGAAGCTAATACTCGACCAATATCTCAGACAGGTCTTAAAATCGATTCTACGGCCTCTGAGAGGCATTCTGAAGGGGGTAATTTGGAGAAAGGAGAAGTTGCAGGTAATGTTTCGTCAAATAGTGCTGAAAGTTGGTTACGGTTATCTAAAAAGAAATCTCTTCTTGATGATGTTTGCATGGATTGTATTGCTCAGTATAGCACTCTTGATGGAAGACCTACATTTAAGTGGGACAACGTCAGAACCGTTTTATCAGATATTGATAGTCATAATCTTCATTATGTTCGCTTACCTCCTAATCATATTGTTATTGATTTCGACCTTAAAGATGATACTGGTTCTAAGTCAAAAGTTAGGAATTTGGAAGCCGCAAGTAAATGGCCTGCTACGTATGCTGAATTAAGTAAATCAGAAGAAGGAATCCACCTTCATTACTATTATGAAGGAGACGTAACTAAACTTGCAGCTTTATATTCTGATGGAATAGAAGTAAAGATTTTTACAGGGCATAGTTCTTTAAGAAGAAAGTTAACGGAATGTAATGATATTCCTATTACTACAATTTCAGGAGGATTACCTATAAAGGAGAAGAGGATGATAAGTTTCAGTGCTGTTAAAGATGAGAAGCATTTAAGAAGCTTAATTCTTAAGAATCTACGAAAGGAAATTCATCCTAATACAAGGCCGAGTATTGACTTTATATTTAGAATACTCGAAGAAGCATATTACAATGGACTTAAGTATGATATTACAGACCTAAGACCTTCAATTACAGCTTTTGCTGTAAATAGCTCGAACCAATCGGAATATTGTATTGATAAGGTAGGAGATATGAAGTTTAGATCTGACGAGCCAAGTATTGATATTTCATTTCCAGAAGGAAAGATAGTGTTTTACGATGTCGAGGTATTCCCAAATTTGTTTGTTGTTGTGCTTAAACCTGAGGAAGGAGCGCCCATACAACTAATTAATCCCACCCCAAGACAAATAGAACCCCTTTTGTCAATGAAACTTGTAGGATTTAATTGTAGAAGGTATGATAATCATATTCTTTATGCTAGATATATTGGATATGATAATTATGCACTTTATAAATTAAGTCAAAGAATAATTGATGGTAGTCCTAATGCTATGTTTGGCGAAGCCTATAACATCTCATATACTGATATTTTAGATTTTAGTTCTAAGAAACAAAGTCTAAAGAAGTTTGAGATAGAATTAGGTATTCATCATAAAGAATTAGGTTTCAAATGGGACGAGGAGGTTCCAGAAGAGAAATGGAAGGAAGTTGCTGACTATTGTATTAATGATGTTGTAGCAACCGAAGCTACGTTTAATGCTAGAAAGGCGGATTTCACTGCTAGATTGATATTGTCTGAACTTAGTGGACTTAGTCCTAATCATACAACACAACAACATACTGCTAAAATTATATTTGGAGATGATAAGAAGCCACAGTCAAAATTTAACTATCTAGACTTAAGCGAGATGTTTCCAGGATATAAGTATTCGTTTGGTAAAAGTGAATATAGAGGAGAAGATCCTAAAGAAGGTGGCTATGTATACGCTGAACCAGGTATGTATAACAACGTGGCTCTTCTTGATGTAGCTTCTATGCATCCAACTAGCGCTATTTGTATGGATATTTTTGGACCATATACTAAGAATTATGAAGCTCTGTTGAAGGCTAGGCTAGCTATTAAGAAAAGGGATTTTAAGTTAGCAGGAGATATGCTTGATGGAAGACTTAAGCCTTATTTAAAATCTCAAGATCAAGCTGAAGATCTTTCCTATGCACTAAAGATTGTAATCAATATAGTTTATGGTCTTACTTCTGCTTCATTTGAGAATCCTTTCCGTGATCCAAGGAATAAGGATAATATAGTTGCAAAACGTGGAGCGTTGTTTATGATTGATCTTAAACATGCTGTTCAGGAAATGGGGTATACGGTTGCTCATATTAAGACAGATTCCATAAAGATTCCAAATGCCACGCAAGAAATAATAGATTTTGTATTTAAATTTGGTGATAGTTATGGATATACGTTTGAACATGAGGCCACATATGAAAAGTTATGTCTTGTAAATGACTCCACATATGTTTGTGTGGAAGAAGGAGATAAGTCACCAAAGTTCGATAAAGATGGCTTATATAAAGGCCCATGGCATGCAACTGGAACTCAATTTATTCATCCATACACGTTTAAAACTTTATTCAGCGGAGAACCATTGATATTTGATGATTTTTGTGAGACTAAGTCTGTTACGACTGCTTTATATTTGGATATGAACGAAGGAAACGAAGATAACCATAATTATCAATTTATTGGACGAGTTGGCTCGTTCTGTCCTATTAAACCTGGATTCGGTGGTGGTGTTCTTTTACGCGAAAAAGATGGAAAATATAATGCGGCTACTGGTTCAAAAGGTTATAGGTGGCTAGAAGCTGAAACTGTAAAGGCGCTTGGAAAAGAAGATCAGATCGACCATTTATATTTTAGTAAATTGGTTGATGACGCTATTAAGACAATAGGTAAGTTTGGAGATGTCGAACAGTTTAGGTCTTAGTAATTATATTTGAAAGGGGAAAACATAATGCCTTATTATGAAAATCTGGTAATCAATAACGCTCAACTACTTAGGGGAGGATTTAAGAATTTTTCTGGTACTGCAAGACCTCCATATACTCCAGCAGGAAAAAGGAGCTTTCACGTTGTTCTTTCACCCTCTGTGGCTGAAAAATTGAAAAATGATGGATGGAATGTAAAAGTTCTTTCAGCAAGGGATGATGAGGATGACGATTTATTTTATATTAAGGTCTCTGTTGGTTTTTCTGCAGGATCTGAACCTCCATTTGTTGTTATGAAAACTGATAAGAAGACTGTTAAACTTAATGAGAAGACAATAGGCCAACTTGATTCTGCTGAGATAAAGCAGGCAAATCTTGTAATTAGACCTTATGATCTTAGTAAATATAGTTTATCTGGTCCTACAAGAGTTACTGGTTATTTGAAATCTATGGAAGTAACTATTGAAGAGGACGATATTCAGAGTCGATATGGTGATTTGGAGGATGACTTCCCTTTTGATGAGGAGTAGAGGATATGGGAGTTACTTTATATTCTTATCAGAAAGAGGCTATAAAGAAATTAGTTAATGGTAATATACTTTGCGGAGGGGTCGGTTCTGGCAAGTCTAGGACCGCCCTCGCTTACTACCATGAAGTTGTATGTAAAGGTGAGCTTGATCCGTTTGTTCCAATGAAACAAGCAAAAGATCTTTATATTATCACTACGGCAAGAAAGAGAGATACATTGGAGTGGGACAAAGAGCTAATCCCATTTATGTTAAAGAAAGGTAATTGGGATGAGAGCGTATTAAATATGATTGAGGTAGTAATTGATTCTTGGAATAATATAGCAAAGTATAAAAGTATACAAGATGCGTTTTTTATATTTGATGAGCAGAGGGTTGTTGGATCTGGCTCATGGGTAAAGTCTTTTTTAACTATTACAAAGAATAATGAGTGGCTTCTTTTAACAGCAACGCCTGGAGATACTTGGCTTGATTATCTTCCAGTTTTTATTGCTAATGGCTTCTATAAGAATCGAACCTCTTTCTTAAGAAGACACGCTGTATTTAGCCCATTTACTAAATTTCCAAAGATTGAGAAGTTCATTGATATTTCAACCCTTGAACAATGCAGATCTTCCGTTTTAGTACAAATGGATTACAGCACCAAAAACCAGCATGTTAGAAAACTTATTAGATTATCTTATAAGGAATCGATTTACAATGATATTTTAAAGAAGAGGTGGAGTTTAAGAGAGGATTCTCCAATTCAAGAAATCTCGGCTTTGGTACAAGAGCTTAGATATGTTGTAAATTCTGATGAATCTCGTATGGCAAAGGTTTATGATTTGCTAACTAAGCACGATAAGATTATTATATTTTATAATTTCAATTATGAACTTGATCTTTTAAGAGGTCTGACTTTGAGCATAGAAACTGCCGAGTGGAATGGACAAAAACATGATCCAATCCCAACATCTAAAAAGTGGGTTTATTTTGTACAATATAATGCTGGAGCCGAAGGATGGAACTGTATAGAGACTGATACAATGATATTCTATTCTCTTAATTATTCTTATAAAGCTATGACTCAAGCAGCAGGAAGAATTGATAGACTTACAACAAGATTTGATACTTTGTATTATTACTGGTTTACATCAGATGCACCGATTGATAAAGCTATTCTTTCTACAATTAAGAATAAGAAGACATTTAATGAGCGAGCATTCCTTAGTTCTATTTAGTTTTATATTTAGAAAAGAGATAAAAGTTTTTGTAGATCTCCGGAGGAAAAATTTGGAAAGGAATTTTTGAAAAAGGCCTCGCAAAAAAAACATAGGCTATAATAGAAGGAGAACGTAGAATACGACTCTTTTATATTTTTACTGGGAGGGATTGGCTTTGAAGGAAAGCGAGTTTCAGGCAAAGCTAGTCAAAGAAATAGAAGCCAGACTTCCAGGTTGTATCGTTTCAAAGAACGATCACATTCAAGGAATTCCGGATCTTATAATTTTACACGGAGATAAGTGGGCTTCGTTAGAATGCAAGAAAACAGCGAGTGCTTCACATCAGCCAAATCAAGATTATTATGTAGACAAGATGAATGAGATGTCATTTTCTCGTTTTATATTCCCAGAGAACAAAGAGGAGGTCCTGGATGAACTTCAACGAGCATTACAGACTCAAAGGAAAACACGCATTTCTAAGCGCAAGTAAATATCATTGGGTTAATTATGATAACGATAAGATTGGGTCAGCATATCTAAAACATCTAGCTACAGAGGAAGGCACAAAGAAACATGAACTTGCTAGAATGCTTATAGAGATGAATGAGCACCTTCCAAAATCAAAGAAGACTCTTTGTATGTTTGTTAATGATGCAATTGGTTTTAGAATGAAGCCAGAGCAAATTTTATATTACTCTGATAATGCTTTTGGAACAGCTGATGCTATTTCATTCCGTAAGAATCTTCTAAGAATTCATGATCTAAAAACAGGAGAGTCACCAACTAGTCATACACAATTATTGGTTTATGCTGCATATTTTTGTCTTGAGTATTCAGTTAAACCAGAAGATATAGAAATAGAATTGCGTATATATCAACATGACGCCATTGATATTCTTTGCCCAGAACCTAAACAAGTTAGAGATATCATGAATAAGACAATAGAAGCCGACAAGATCATCGAGAAAATTAAAGCCGAAGGGGATTGATATTTATGGCCGAGTACATAAAACACTACGGAACACCAAGGCATTCTGGAAGGTATCCTTGGGGTAGTGGTGGTAATCCTCAGCGTAGCAAATCTTTTAGAAGTTATGTTAAAGAGATGCGAGCTAAAGGTATGTCTGATACAGAAATTGCTAAAAGTATGGGAATGACTACGAGTCAATTTAGAGCTCGTAATTCTATAGACAAAGACGAACAGAAGAGAGAAGACGTTGCTAGAGCTTTGGAGCTAAAAGATAAAGGCTATTCAAACACAGCAATAGGTGCTGAAATGGGAATTAATGAATCTTCTGTTAGAAATTTATTAAAAGCCCCTCTTGATGGTAGAACAAATATTACTAGAGAAACTGCGGATATGCTTAAGCGTCAAGTTGATGAAAAGGGATTTATTGATATCGGTTTTGGAGTGGAACATCATATAGTAGCAGGAGAAGGTCGAGAGGCTCAGATCGGAATAAGTCGAGATAAACTTAAAACAGCAGTTGAATTACTTAGAGAAGAAGGATACGTTACTCAGCAAGTGCAGGTCGATCAGCTTGGTACTGGACAAAAGACATATGTTTTAACTTTATGTCCTCCTGGAACTACTTATGGCGATGTAGCTAAAAATTTAGGTTCTATAAAACTTATAAATGAGTACTCAGAAGATGGAGGAAGATCTTTTTTAGGACTTGAACCGATAACAAACGTTTCATCAAAGAGAATTGTTACTAGATATGCAGATGATGATATTAGTGGTTCTGATATGGATGGAGTCATTGAGCTTCGTAGAGGCGTTAATGATATTTCACTTGGCTCTGCCAATTACGCTCAGGTTCGAATTGGTGTTAATGGTACACACTACCTTAAGGGAATGGCTATGTACTCCGATGATCTTCCTGATGGTATTGATATTCGTTTTAATACTAATAAGAATAGGACAGGAGATCCATTAGCGGCTATGAAGCCTATTAAGGATGATCCAGATAACCCGTTTGGTGCAACGGTTAGACAAAAGCACTATATTGATGCTGATGGTAATAGTCAATTATCAGCTCTTAATATTGTTAATGAAGAAGGAGATTGGTCTAAATGGTCAAAATCTATATCTTCTCAGGTATTATCAAAGCAGCCCACTACTTTAGCTAAGAAACAGCTCGATTTAGATTATAAAGCTAAACTAGACGAATATGATGAGATTATGCGTCTAACTAATCCAGTAGTGAAAAAGCATATGCTTGAGCGATTTGCTGATGATTGTGATTCTTCTTTTGTTGAAATGAGAGGCGCGGCTCTTCCAAGACAGGCATCTCATGTAATTCTTCCTATACCATCTCTTAGAGACACAGAAATCTATGCGCCGAACTATAGAAATGGAGAGACTGTTGCTCTTATAAGATATCCTCATGGTGGACGATTTGAGATACCGGAGCTAACGGTAAACAATAAGAGTCGAGCTGCTAGAAATGTGATGGGAGACGCTCTTGATGCTGTTGGTATCAATCCTAAGGTTGCTGCAAGATTATCAGGCGCTGATTTTGATGGAGACACTGTATTAGTTATACCTAATAGTAGTGGAGCATTGAAGTCTAGCGCACCTCTAAAAGGGTTGTCAAACTTTGATCCTAGAGAGTCTTATACTTTACCTGCTAGTGCTCCAAAACTAAGTAATAGGTCTAAACAACGTTTAATGGGGGATGTCTCAAATCTTATTACAGATATGACTATTAAAGGAGCTAACTCTGATGAGATAGCTCGTGCTGTAAGACACTCTATGGTTGTAATAGATGCAGAAAAGCACCACTTAGATTACAAGCAGTCAGCTGTTGATAATGGAATAGCAGGACTTAAAACTAAATACCAGGGATCTGCTAGAGCCGGAGCATCGACCCTCATATCTCAAGCAAGTTCTCCAGCAAGAGTACCCCTATATAAGAATATTATTGACCCAGTTACTGGAGAAAAGGTTAGTGTTCCAGACACATACACTAATTCGAAAGGCAAGACTGTCCAAAGAACAACACCCCGTCCTAAATTAAGCACGGTAGAAGATGCGTTTGATCTTTCTTCTGGAACTCAGATAGAAACAGTATACGCTTCGCATTCAAATAACTTAAGGGCTCTAGGTAATCAAGCCCGTATATCAGCCGCAAACACAACACCAACACCATATAGCTCATCTGCAGCCAAGTCGTATTCAACAGAGGTAGCATCTCTTAAACGTAGCCTTACTGAAGCACAAAAGAATGCACCTCTTGAGCGTCAGGCACAGATTGTTGCTGGAACAATTGTAAAAGCAAAGAGAGATTCAAACCCTAATATGGATGCAGAAGATGTTAAGAAGATCAAAGGTCAAGCTTTGGCTGAAGCTAGAACAAGAGTTGGAGCAAAGAAACAAAAAGTTAATATATCCGAAAAAGAATGGGAAGCAATTCAAGCTGGTGCTGTAAGTACAAATACATTGACTGGGATACTCAATAATGCTGATTTATCTTGTATAAAACAATTGGCTACTCCTCGTTCTTCGAATAGTTTGTCTGCTTCAAGAGTTTCTAGAATTAGAGCAATGATTGATTCTGGCTATACAAGACAAGAAGTCGCTGATTCTCTAGGTATTTCAATGTCTTCTGTCACAAATGCTTTATCTCAATAATAGATTTTTAGAAAGGAGAGAATCCTTATGGCTTTTATGTTAACAACTAAAGACAATCCATTTAATCCTGAAACACAATTTGATGAATGGTTTGCTTTCGATACAGCAAAAGGTTATAATTCTTGTGGCCTGTTGGACAGATACGTTGTTACTTCTGACGAACTTTCAGAAGAACAACAAGAACAAGACATTGATTTTGCTATTGATCGAATTGTTTTGACTGATCCAACAGGATTATATAAGAAACACGCCATAGTGGGGGGTCAAAATTCTAGTATACCCCCCTCTTAAATCGATTGCCACTTTTGAAAAGCCCCGGAGGTTTCTTTTGCGTGATATTTTACTTTTTGAAAGAGGTATAAAAGTGAACGAAACTCTACGAATTATCGATGTAACTATGAACTATGAACAAGGAAACATTAGAACTTTACCTATAACTAGATTAATAATATGCGATCAATCATTTGATGAATCTAGCATTCATTTTGCTGTTAATGGCGATGGAACCATAGAGGAACGAATGGAAACAGATAGAATCTCAGCTTCATTCGATAACTTATCGGTTGTTATATGTATGCGTTCTCAAACATCAAGAGCTTGGTCGTCTCTTATAATTTTATGTAGACAATTAATTTATAAGTTTAATATTCCTGATTTAACATATGATGAATTATTTTTTGATGATTGGAAAACATGTGTTGTTTGCCCTTATTCAATAGATGAATTTCTTTCAATGATAAATCGTGGTAAAGAAAATTCTTCTAAAGAACCTACTGTTGATGAATTAGATTGGAAAACTAGAGCTCTTCTAGCTGAACAGAAACTAGCAAGCATTTTAGCTCTCTTAACTGCAATTTAGCTTCGCAAAAAAAACATAGGTTATAATAGAAGGGATAGAATACGACCGATTATTCTTCCCTTCTCCTTTTAATTTGCAGAGGTTGTTAAGAGTCGCTGACAATTTCGCCATGCTGGTTTCGCCCCTTTCAGGCACTAGGCAATTAGAAGTTGCCGGCGATTCTTTACAGCATCTGCATAACTAACAAGAAAGGAGAAGAAGCTTTGGCTAAACGTACTGTACCGAGACCTCTTAGATCAGAACGAGTAGGACCTGCTGCTTCAACTCCTGAAGGAAGAGAATCGGAACTAATCTCTCTTGCGCATGATTTAGCCGCCCAGCAGATGAGAGACGGCACTGCTTCCTCCCAAGTGATCGCACATTTTCTCAAACTTGGCGGAGCGAAAGAGAGACTTGAGAAAGAGCTTCTCGAACAGCAGGTTCAATTGAGCAAAGCAAAAACTGAGATGATTCAAGCATCTAAGAATGTTGCTGCTCTTTATGAGAATGCTCTTTCTGCTTTTGCCAAATATAATGGAGTTGATAGCGAGTGAAGACTTACAGTGAAATGATTAAACTTCAAACGTTTGAAGACCGCTTTTCATATCTTAAACTTTTATCAAAACCAGGTCAACAAACGTTCGGCCACGATCGCTGGGTGAATCAGCGCCTTTACACTTCTCCCAAGTGGAGGCGGACACGTAATCAAGTGATCGTTAGAGATGGCGCGTGTGATTTGGCCATCGGTGATAGAGAGATCTTTGATATGATTCTTATACATCATTTGAATCCACTGTCTTTAAAAGATCTTGAAACAGAATCTAAAAAGGTTTTTGATTTAGACAATTTGGTTTGTGTAACAAAGAGAACCCATAATGCGATTCATTTTGGAGATGAAACTTTGTTAATTTCAACTGAATTAGTCGAGAGAAAACCATTTGATACATCCCCTTGGAAACAATAATCAAAATGGAATTATTTGGAGGAAACATAAATGAATAAACATAGAGGAATAGATTATAATAATATTTCTAGAAAAGGTAGCATAATAACTCCTGGACCAATTAAGGATATAGATACGAATTCTAATTTGCCACCGGTTCCTAAGAGAGAGATATTTCCTAGGGAAGTAAAGGTTATTAATACTGAAAAGCTCAATGTCAGAAGTTCTCCTTCTATAACAAAGAATAATGTAGTTCGTATTCTTAATCATGGCGATGTGATCTCAATAAAGGATGAAAACGAAGAATGGGCATATATCATAGGACAGCATAAGCCTGTTCAAGAGTTTGTCATGAAGAAGTTTCTTAAGGAGGTTTAGTCGTGAAAGACAGCATCCTTGAAGATGCGAAAAAGATGCTTGGCATTGAAATGGATTATAAGGCTTTCGATGCTGAACTTCTTCTTCACATTAATTCTATCTTTGTTATCTTAAATCAATTAGGCATAGGACCACCTTCTGGATTTATTGTTGAAGATGAGGAGTCTAATTGGGTTGATTTTACAGGACCAACTAGAAAAGATCTTAATTTAATTAAATCTTATGTTTTTCTTAGATTGAGACTTATGTTTGATCCTCCTGCAAATTCGTTTCTTGTTAGCTCTATTACGGAACAAGTAAAAGAATTTGAATGGCGTCTTAATGTTCAAGTAGAAACACCAGAGTTTGGAGTTGATTATCGATGAATACTACTGTTGAAGATTTCCTTTCTCATTACGGAGTTAAAGGCATGAAGTGGGACGTACGTCGATATCAGTACAAGGATGGATCGTTGACTCCTGAGGGAAAGCGCCGTCTTGGTATCGGTGAAGATGGAAAAGTTGGAAGCGCTTGGAAAAAAGAATCCGCTTCTAATAAAAGTTCTACAAGCGGATCTTCTAAGTCGTCAGGAGGATCTTCTTCTACTGAAGCAGCTTCAAAAGGTAATAACACGTCATCCGGTTCAGCTAAGCCTAAATCATCATTATCTAAAGCTGAGGATGAAGTTTTTAAAAAACAGATGGTTGAAGCCAACAATCAGGCGGTAGCTGCAACTGGCAAAGTGTATGAGAAATGGGCAGATAAACTTCAAGGATATGGAGATATCAAGAAAAGCCCATACTTTGACGAATATATTAAAGAATATTCTGAAGTTCTTGAATCATCTATGAACGCACATGCTCGTGTCTCTGGTAATAAGAATATAGAAGTAGATGGTGACGTTTTTGAAATCACCTATAAGGTAAAAGATGGACTTGCAGAAGCAGTTCTTACTAAAGTTCCATATTCTGAAAATGACAATAAGAAAAAGTCTTCCATTCGTCAAATGAACGAAGAAGGAGAGTCTTTAACTCATCACGGAATTTTAGGAATGAAGTGGGGAATTCGTCGTTTTCAAAGAGAAGATGGATCCAGAACACCTGCTGGAAAGAGAAGAGAAAAGCAGAATCGAGCTAGTGAAGATTATGAAGAAGCGATGACTTTAAGGAGTCGCGGTTCTAAAAATCTTTCTACAAAAGAGCTTCAGACCCTCACTCAAAGGTTAAATCTTGAAAAACAATATAAAGAAATGAATCCAAGCGATTTTGATAAGGGTATGAATTTCATCAAAAAAGTTACTGCTGCTGGTACCACTGTTGCTGCTTTATATGGTCTTAGTAAAACGCCTCTTGGCCAAGATTTGATTAAACTTATTAAATCAAAGGCTAAATAGTGCCTTTATCTAATACGGCAACTCCATATTACTATGGCCGTTTTCGGGAACAGGTTCTAAGGGGCGAGATACCTGTATGCCGAGAAATTTCTATGGAGATGAATCGAATAGATAATCTCATAAAGAATCCAGGAGTATATTATGACGATCAAGCGGTTGAAGGTTTTATAGCTTTTTGTGAAAACGAGTTAACTTTAACTGATGGTTCTGAAGTAACATTATTGGATTCATTTAAGGTTTGGGCAGAACAAGTTTTTGGGTGGTATTATTATGCTGACAGAAGCGTATATGTTCCGAATAAACGAGGTCATGGTGGACATTATGTAACAAAAAGAGTAAAACGTCGTTTAATAAAGAAGCAATATTTAGTAGTTGCTAGAGGTGCTGCTAAGTCAATGTATGAGTCCTTTGTTCAAAATTACTTTTTGAATGTTAAGACTGATACTACTCATCAAGTTACAACAGCGCCAACTATGAAGCAAGCCGAAGAAGTGATGTCTCCAATAAGAACCTCAATTCTTAGAGCAAGAGGCCCTCTTATGCAATTCCTTACTGAAGGTTCTCTTCAGAACACAACAGGAAATAAAGCATTAAGGGCTAAGTTATGCTCTACAAAGAAAGGAATTGAGAACTTCTTAACTGGTTCTCTTCTTGAAATTCGTCCTATGTCCATAGATAAACTCCAAGGTCTTAGACCAAAAATTGCAACAATTGATGAATGGCTTTCAGGAGATGTCAGAGAAGATGTTATTGGAGCGTTAGAACAAGGTGCTTCTAAATTAGAGGATTACTTTATTCTTGCAACAAGCTCTGAAGGAACAATTCGTAATAATGTTGGTGATACAATCAAAATGGAACTTATGGACATACTAAAAGGTGAGTATAATAATCCACATGTTAGCATATGGTATTATAAGCTTGATGACATAACTGAAGTTAACAAACCTGAAATGTGGATTAAAGCAAATCCTAATATTGGTAAAACGGTTTCTTATGAAGCATACCAAGCTGATGTTGAAAGAGCTGAACATGCTCCTTCTGCGAGAAACGATATATTAGCTAAAAGATTTGGACTTCCAATGGAAGGTTACACGTATTTCTTTACTTATGAAGAAACGATTCCTCATCGAAAAAGGGCTTATTGGAATCTTCCTTGTTCGCTTGGAGTTGATCTTTCTCAAGGTGATGACTTCTGTGCTTTTACTTTTTTGTTTCCATTACCTCGTGCACAATATGGAGTTAAGACTCTTTGCTTTATAACAGAGCGTACACTTATGATGCTTCCGAGCGCTATGAGAATAAAGTATGAGCAGTTTCTTAAAGAGGGAAGCCTTATAGTTATGAAAGGATCTCTTTTAGAAATGAATGAGGTTTATGATCTTTTAGATCGTCACATTCAAGAGGAAGAACTAGATGTTCGTAGTCTTGGGTACGATCCATATAATTCTAAAGATTTTATAACTCGTTGGATTTCTGAAAATGGAGAATACGGTCTTGAAAAAGTTATTCAGGGAAGAAGAACTGAGTCCGTTCCATTAGGAGAACTTAAAATATTGGCTGCTGATCGTAAACTTATGTTTGATCAAGAGCTTATGGGTTTTTGCATGGGTAATTGTGTTGTTATGGAAGACGTAAACGGAAATCGGCTCCTTTATAAAGAGCGAGCTGATAGAAAGATAGATTCCGTGGCAGGTTTGATGGATGCTTGGATAGCTTTCAAGATTCATAAAGATCTGTTTGATTAAGGAGGGTTATATGAGCGAACCGACATTCTTTCAGAGACTGAGAGACGGTTTCAGTCATGGCTGGAATGCGTTTCGGAATAGAGATCCGACCGAAGACTTTGAAGTTGATCCTTATAGGTATCGTACAAGTTGGTTTGGAGGCGGTACGTCTTATCGACCAGATCGACAACGGATGCACCGAGGAAATGAGAGATCTATAATAGCGGCGCTTCTTAATCGAATTGCTCTTGACGTATCAGCAGTTAATTTTAGACACGTCAAAGTAGATGAGAATGGAAATTTCAAAGAGCAATTACAAAGCGATCTAGATTGGGTTCTTAGCTGGAATGCTAATAGTGATCAGACAGGAAGAGAACTTATTTTAGATTTAGTTTTATCAATGCTTGATGAAGGTTGTGTCGCTGTATTTCCTACAGACGCAACGGAGAATCCAAATACTTTTGGTAGTTATAATATAAAATCATTACGTACTGCAAAGATCCTTGATTGGTATCCTGATCGAGTTCGTTTACGGTACTATAGCGAAGTTACAGGAAAGCTTGAAGAGCGATGGATGCTTAAAAAGGCTGTCGCTATAATTGAGAATCCTCTTTATAGTATAATAAACGAGGAGTGTTCAGTTCTTCGAAGGCTTATTCATAAGCTTAATCAAATGGATGTTGTGGATGATAAAATTGCTAGTGGGAAATTAGATATGATAATACAGTTTCCTCATGTAATTAAAACATCTCAACGAGCTGAGCAAGCAGAAATTAGAAGAAAGTCTTTAGAAGATCAACTTAATGGATCACAACTTGGCGTTGGGTATATTGATGGAACAGAACGTGTGATTCAGCTAAATAGGCCTGTTGAAAATCATTTCATGTCTCAAGTTGAGTATTGGATGGAATTGTTGTACGATCAATTAGGTATGAATAAATCTATAATTGATGGTACAGCAGACGAACAGACAATGCTCAATTACTATGCTAGAACTAGGGATCCAATTCTTCGAGCTATACGAGAGAATTTTGAAAAGAAATTCTTGACTAAAACGGCAATAACTCAAGGACAACGTATAATGTATTTTGATGAGCCGTTTAAACTTATTACAGCTAATAATTTGGCCAATCTTGCGGATAAGTTTACAAGGAATGAAATTCTAACATCTAATGAAGTTAGAGGTCTTATAGGTTTCAAACCTGTAAACAGTGAGAGAGCTAATGAATTAGTTAACAAGAATATCGCCATGAGGAATGAAGTTTCTTCTAAATCTAGCACTATAGAAATTTCTAATACCACGGAAGGAGAGACTCAAAATGGAAGTGAAAGCGTTTGACTTCGGAGGCTACGCTACTAAATATGGCGTAAAATGCTCTGATGGTCGAACTATTGAAAAAGACGCTTTCAAGCATATGGATGGGATTACTGTACCGCTTGTGTATCAGCATCTTCATACAGATGTAAAAAGTGTTCTTGGTCATGCTAAACTGGAAGCCAGGGATGATGGTATTTATTCTTACGGCTTCTTTAATTCCTCAGATGAGGCGTCCCATGCTAAAGAAATGGTTAAGCATGGAGATGTAGTTTCTTTATCAATTTATGCTAATGGTTTGGTTCAGAAAGCAAAGAATGTAGTTCATGGTATGATACGTGAACTTAGTTTGGTTCTAGCTGGAGCTAATCCTGAAGCAGTAATCGATAATATAGCAATAGCCCATTCAGATGATGGAACGGTTATCTTCGATGAGGAAGAAGCAGTCATCAAGATGAATGAACCTATTGATGTGTTAGAGCATGCTGAAGAAGTTGGAGGTTCGGACACTCAGGTAATGCCTCAACTTACTGAGGATTCCACGGTTGAAGAAGTTATTGCTAGTATGAGCGAAATTCAACAGAACGTTACTGCCGCGTTGATTACCCAAGCATTGGCAGAGCAAACTATAGAACAATCTGATATTGGAGGAGACGAAATGAAAACCAATCTTTTCTCTGCTGTAGAAGCTCCTAACACAATTAATGGTAGGAGCGAATTTGCCTTGGCTCATTCGGATTTTGTTGGCGTTTTTGAGGAAGCAAAGCGTAAGAATTCGTTGCGTGATACTCTTAGAAGTCTAATTGCAAGCGACGAATCAAAGGACATGTTGGCTCATGCTGACACGTATGGTCTGGATCCGATTGAGGTTCTTTTCCCCGACGCCAAACTTGTTAATAATACTCCGGAATTCCTTGCTCGTCGTATGGAGTGGGTTTCTACCGTACTAAATGGTGTTCGTCATTCTCCGTTTACGCGCATTAAGATGGTCATTGCTGACATTACGGCGGATGAAGCTCGCGCAAAGGGCTACGTTAAGGCCACTATGAAGAAGGAAGAGATCATCAAGCTTATTCAGCGGTCTATTGCGCCTAAGACCATCTATAAGAAGCAGAAGTTGGATAGAGATGATGTTCTTGATATCACTGGCTTTGATGTAGTTGCTTGGCTTAGATCCGAAATGCGACTTATGCTCGATGAAGAAATTGCTCGTGCGATTCTTATTGGTGATGGTCGCGAAGCGGATGATCCTGATAAGATCTCTGAGGAGAATATTATTCCGATCTTTAAGGATGCTGATCTGTATGCGCATCACGTTGTGATTCCTACAGACATGACTATTATTGATCAGATAGATGCGGTTCTTGGTGCTATGGCTGAATATCGTGGTTCTGGCGCTCCTACGATGTTCGTTGCTCCTAGTACTCTTACTAGGTATCTTACGGTTCGCGATACGCTTCAGCATCGTTTGTATCCGACAGTTGCAGAACTTACTGCAGCAATGACTGTTGGCGGTCTTGTAACTGTTCCTCTTATGGAGGGAGCCACTAGAGTTGGAACTGATGGTAAGACTTATGGTGTGACTGCTATTGTTGTGAATCTGCGTGATTATACCGTTGGTACAGATCGTGGAGGTCAGATAACAACGTTCGACGATTTCGACATTGATTTCAATCAGCAGAAGTATCTTATGGAGACTCGTATGTCTGGTGCTTTGGTTCGTCCGAAGTCTGCTTTGGTATTTGAGTCTGAAGTTACTACTCCTGCTGGTTAACTAATTCAAAATGGAAGTGATTTGATATGGCGAAGTATCATGGAGAAATAGGCTACTCTATTCAAAAAGAGTTACGCCCTGGTTATTGGGATGATGTTATTATTGAAAGAACTTATAGTGGAGATGTAATACGTGACTCTAGACGATACAGCTCTACTGATCAGGTTACTGATGATCTTAATGTCAACAACTCTATTAGTATTCTTGCTGATCCTTTTGCATATCAAAACTTCCATAAGATTAAGTACATTAAGTGGATGGGTGTCTATTGGAAAATTTCTTATATAGAAGTTCAAAGACCCCGTCTTATTTTGACTATAGGAGGCGAGTATAATGGACCGAAGAAAGATGATCGATAGAAGAATCGAGCTTCAAAAGTTGTTAGAACGCCTCCTACAGTCAGAAAATGTGTATTTTCAAAGGCCTCAAAATACGAAAATGCAGTATCCTTGCATAATGTTTGAACGATCTACTGGAGAAACGGCTTTTGCTGATAATGATCCATATCGTTTTAATGAGCGATATAGAGTTACAGTTATTGATCGGGATCCTGATAATCCGGTTATAGAGAAGATAGCTAGATTAAGAACTGCAATTTATGATCGTCATTTTAATGCGGATGGATTAAATCATGACGTATTCAATCTATATGTTTTGTAAAGGAGAAAGATAAAATGCCTAGACTTATTTGGGATGCCGTTGGCGAGAAGATTTATGAAACTGGTGTAGACCATGGTGTTTTGTATCTTCAAGGAAATACCGGCGTTTATGACATAGGTGTTGCTTGGAATGGTTTGACTGGTGTGACAGAATCTCCGAGCGGTGCTGAACCTACTACAAATTATGCTGATAATATTCCGTATTTGGTAATCCTTTCTGCAGAAGAATTTGGCGGAACAATTGAAGCATATACTTATCCTGATGAATTTAATGTTTGTAATGGCAATTTGCAACCGACTCCTGGGGTTATTCTTGGTCAGCAAGCTCGACAAAATTTTGGTATGAGTTATAGAACTCTTATCGGAAATGATGTCATGGGTCAGAATTTCGGTTATAAGATTCATTTGGTCTATGGCGCTTTGGTTTCTCCTTCGGAGCGAGCATATACTACAATTAATGAATCTCCTGAAGCTATTACGTTCAGCTGGGAGTTTACAACTACGCCTGTTCCTTCTTCTATTGCTAATGCTCGGCCCACGGCCATTATGACTATCGATTCGACCTTAGTTGATCCTGCATTGTTGACTGCGTTTGAAAACATAATTTATGGCAATGCAGACACTAATGCTCGTCTTCCCCTCCCTGATGAGGTAGTTACTCTTCTTACTCCTACTCCGTAATTAAGATAATTGAAAGGGGCTTCTTAATGCTTAGAAAAGAAATTAAGTTTACAGATTACAACGGTGATGAGCAGTCTCAAGTTTGCTATTTTGGTTTCAATAAGCGTGAACTTATTGAAATGAATTTTTCTTTGTCTGGTGGGCTACAGAATCATATGCAAAAGCTCGCAGAAGAGAAAGATGTTAGAAAGATTCTTGATTTTATCAAGAATTTTATACTCGACTCCTATGGCGAAAAGCCTGCTGATGGAAAGGGATTCCGGAAATCTCAGGAACTTAGAAATGAGTTTGAATCTTCTCTTGCTTTTGACGAACTCTATATGAGTTTTGCTGTTGCAGATGCTGATATAAAGTTTGTTGAGTTTATACAAGGGGTTATACCAGCTGATCTTCGTGGTCGACTTGACGAGTTACCAGCATCAAACACTTCCCCTGTTGGCCTCGTAAAGTAGATCTATAGATAAAGGAGAAATAAGGGATGCTTACGATTCATGTTCCGGCGGGTGAATTATATGATGACGCTACTGAAACATTTAGCGAAACTAAGCCGTGCGAGTTGGTTCTTGAGCATTCCTTAATCTCTTTGTCAAAATGGGAGAAATTTTACAAAAAACCATTTCTTAAAGAAGGAAATAAAACGTCTGAAGAGCAGTTACAATACATAAAATTTATGACGATAACTAAAAATGTTAGCGATTTAGTCTATTTTTCTTTGTCTAAAGAAAATATGGATTTAATTTCTAATTATATAGATGATCCAATGACAGCCACAACATTTCATGAGTATAATAGACCAGGTATGAAAGCAAAAAAGAGAGACGTTTTAACTGCTGAAATTATTTATTGGCAGATGATAGCGCTTGGAATACCATGGGAATGTCAGAAGTGGCATTTAAATAGTTTATTAGCTCTTATAAGAGTTTGTAATATTAAGAATAATCCAAAAGCTGGAAAAATGAATCAAGTAGATCTTGCAAAACAGATGTCTGAGATAAATGAGGCCAGAAAAGCGCAGTTGAAAACAAAGGGGTAGAAGTTTATGATCAAGATTAAATCTTCTGGCTCGTTTAAAAATAGTTATAGTTTTTTGAGTAGAATTTTAAAACGGCAAACTATTGAAGATGTTTTAAATCGATATGGACGTATGGGCGTTGATGCTTTATCGTCTGTTACTCCAACTGATAGTGGATTAACTGCCCAAAGTTGGAGATATGAATTACATTATTCTAAAGGAAAACGGATTCTTTGGTTTACAAATGACAATATAGTTGATGGTATACCAGTTGCTATACTTATACAGTATGGGCATGGTACAAAAAACGGTGGTTATGTTCAAGGATATGATTATATTAATCCTGTCATTAGGCCATTATTTGATAAAATAGCAAACGATGCCTGGAAGGAAGTGACTGCCTAATGGCAAGCGTTGACAATCGTGTTGTTCAAATGACATTTGACAATGCTAGATTTGAGCAGAATGCTAAGACAACTCAGGAAACTCTTAAGAGACTTGATGAGAGTTTGGCTTTTAAAAATGGTGCTCGAGGCTTAACAGATCTTGAAGTTGCTGGTAGAAATTTTACTATGGGTGGAATGGGTTCTATTGTTGATGGTATAAGCGGAAAGTTTAATGCTATGGGGATAGCGGCAACAACTGCACTGATGAACATTACTAATAGAGCTATTGATGCTGGAATTTCTTTAGTTAAATCTTTAACTATAGATCCAATATCGACAGGTCTTAATGAATATGAAACAAAGATTAATGCTATTCAAACTATTTTAACAAATACAGCAAGTAAGGGAACAACGCTTGAAGATGTTAATTTTGCATTAGCTGAACTGAATGAATATGCAGATAAAACCATATATAATTTTGCTGAAATGGCAAGAAACATAGGAACTTTTACCGCGGCTGGTGTCGAGTTAGAACCGGCGACTAATGCTATAAAAGGTATAGCTAATCTAGCAGCAGGATCTGGTTCTACAGCTCAACAAGCTTCTACAGCTATGTATCAGCTTTCTCAGGCATTGGCTGAAGGTCGAGTTTCTCTTCAAACATGGAATTCCGTTGTTAATGCAGGCATGGGAGGAGAATTATTCCAAAGAGCATTGGTTGAAGAAGCTGTTGTACTTGGGGATTTAACACAGCAAGCAGCAGATAGTATTTTAAGTGGTGAGCTTTCTTTTAGACAAGCTATAATGTCTGTTGCCGGAAAAGGACCAATGCTAGATATTTCTACCCAGAATTTAATTAATGTATTTAACAAGTTTGCAGAAGATCCAGCTCTTGTAAAGGCTGCTACGCGTGTACGAACTTTTACTATGCTTCTTGATACTATGCAAGAATCTGTACAGTCTGGTTGGGCTCAGAGTTGGGAACTTATAATAGGAGACATGGAAGAGTCTGCAACGCTTCTTACTGAAATAAATGATGCTTTTGGAGAAATTGTAGGAAAGCAAGTAGAAGCTAGAAATGAGCTACTTAAGGGATGGAAAATTCTTGGAGGAAGAGACGATTTAATTCAAGCCTTTAGAAATATTGGATCGGCTATAATGTCAATAGTTGAACCTATTTCGGAAGCTTTTAGTTCGATTTTCGCTCCTATGATCGCTTTTGATCTTGCGAATATTACCGATCAATTTAAACGTTTTACAGAAGGTTTAATACTTTCTGAAGAAACCATGAATAATCTTAAACGCACTTTTCAAGGCGTTTTTGCAATATTTGATATTATTGGAAAAGCTGTTGGTTTTGTTATAGATGTATTTAGTGTTCTTATAGGAGCAATATTTCCTTCTTTAGGCGACGGTTTTCTTGGTATAACAGCAAATATAGGAGATTTCTTTACTGGTTTAAATGAAGCAATAGAATCTTCTGAGTTTTTTCAAAAGGCTTTAGAAAAAATACAATCATTTATTCAAGATGCTTCTACTAATATTCCAGAATTTTTTAAAAGTACTGTTTCGGCCATTGAGGGTTTTACTGGAATTTCATTTCAAGAGATTAACGATAAACTATACGCGATAAGAATGGAGATTCAAGAGGGAATAATCTCTGGTGAATTGCTTAGCTCTGGTTGGGAAAATGTGTCATCGACTTTTACAAAAGTTGGTGAAGGAATTAAAAAAACTTGGGAAGTTATGAAAAATATATTTAATCAAGTTAAAGAGTTCTTGGCTCCTTTTATTACTCCTATGGTGGATTTTATTAAAGGCGCTGCTAATTCTATAAAAGAAGCATTTCATACTATGATTGACACCGGAGATTGGACTCCTTTATTTTCAGCAATAGAAACTGGTTTCTTTGGGGCATTAGTTCTTGGAATAAGAAAATTTCTTAAATCTATAACAGGCGTTGTCGATGAAGCTTCGGGTTTTGCTGAAGGACTAGGAAAGGTTTTAGGCGGCGTAACTAATGTTTTGAATAATTTTTCGGCTTCTGTACAAGCCGATGCATTAAAGAAAGTAGCAACAGCAATAGCCATTTTGACTGTTTCTTTATTAGTATTATCTTTTATTGATTCAGAAAAACTTGCTGGTGCTTTAACGGCGATTACTGCTCTATTCTTAGAGTTAGTAGGAACATTCGCTAGTTTACAAAAAACTGGTATCTTAGCTTCTGCTGGTGGAATGAGTCTAGCAGGATCTATGATTGGTTTTTCTATAGCTATAGGAATTTTAGCTGGAGCTTTAGCCAAAATTTCTGATAGCGATCCAGATAGAATGTTGTCAAGCGTTATAATACTTGGGTTAATTATGGGCGAGCTTTCTTTAGTAGCTAAATCATTAACTCGCGTAAGTGGAATGTTTGGAATGGGGCAATTAATTTTAATTTCTGCTTCTGTTTATATTCTTGCTGATGTAGTTGAGAAATTGGCCTTATTAGATGTAGACAAAGCGCTGCAAGGAGTTATTGGTGTTGGTGCTTTGCTCGGAGAACTAGCGTTGTTTACAAATTTTTCAAAAAAAATGAATCCGCTTGAAGGATTTGGTTTTATAGGATTAGCTGTGGGAATAACTATCTTAACTGGTGTTATTACTAAACTTGCAGCTTTAGATTTAGAAACTTTGGCTATAGGTACAGGAGCAATTGCGATTTTACTTGCAGTTCTTGGGGGTTTTAGCAGATTATCATCTAGCAAGACTGATATGATTAATGTTGGAGTTGGCATTAGTTTAATTGCTATATCTATGAATATTTTAACTAAAGCCATACGAGATATCGGCGAGATACCACTTGAGCAAGTTGCTATAGGTTTAGGTTCAATTGTTGTATCATTAGCTGCTTTTGTAGGCGCTAGTAGACTTATGCCAAAGGATGGCATAGGAGCCCTTGCAAACTCAGGAGCTATTGCTATAATGGCAAGTAGTATGATTGCTTTGGGTTTAGCTTTGAAAATAATGTCAACAATTCCTTTAGCTGGTATGGGAATAGCATTAGGTGGTTTAGCTGTTTCTCTTGGTATAATGGTCGGAGCTGCTAAACTTCTTGGTCCAGCAGCACCAACTTTATTAAATCTAGCTGGAGCAGTTGCATTATTAGGGTTGGGTTTAGGACTGACTGGAGCTGGAATTCTTGCTTTTTCAGCTGGTGTTGGAGCTTTGGCTGTAGTAGGAGCTGGCGGTTTAGCTGCGTTCTCTTTAGCTATAAGAACATTTCTTGATACAATTCCTTACGCTATGCAAAAAATTGGAGAGGGTTTAGCTGCTTTTGCACAAGTTGTAATCGATAATGCTCCTTTGTTTGCGGAAGCTTTCATAGTTTTAATAAGGGAAGGGCTTAGGTCGCTTCATGCTATCATTCCTGATTTAGTACAAACATTATTCGAAATTCTTAATGAAGTGTTGGATACCCTTATTGAACAAGCTCTTCCGCTTGCAGATAAACTATTTGATTTGGTTATAATGCTTCTAGGCGTTTTAACTGAGAGAGTTCCTGAACTTGTTCAAGTCGTGCTAAATTTATTTAGTTCTATATTTAATGAAGTTGGAAATAAGCTTGCCGAATTCGGAATTAATAATTTGTCTGGAATTTTATCAGCAATGGAACAGTTGGGACTTGTTTTTGTAGCTTTTGTTGGTGCTGGCTTTTTAGCTAAAAAAGCTACACAAGGTGCTATAGCTGTTGGTATTACATTAGGATCTATTGTTGGTGCTTTATTCTTATTAAATATGCTTCCAGCAGATAAAACAATTGCTATGATTGACAGCTTAACTTTAATTATTGTTGGTCTTAGTGTGACTTTGTCTCTTCTTGGTAATCTTAATCCTTCTGCTGGAGTTTCCGCTGCTTTAGCTATAGGCTCTTTTATAGGAGTTTTTACTGGTATTTTAGCTACATTAGGTGGAATTAAACAGATTCCAGGAATTGATTGGATTATAGAAGAGGGTGCAGAGTTTCTAGAAGCTATAGGGAACGCGTTAGGGAGAATGATAGGCGCAATAGGTGGAGGAATCGCTGAAGGATTCACTAATTCATTACCAAAAGTAGCTGATAATATGAGTACTTTTGCGTCTAATCTGGAACCATTTATTGAAAGTATTGGTAAGATTAAAAAACATCATATAGATTCTGCAATATCTCTTGCTGGTCTTATAGTTGCGTTTGCTGCTGCTGAAGTTCTTGATGCTATTTCTGGTTGGATTGCCGGCGATTCATCTATCGTAAAATTTGGAGAGGAGCTTGAAGCTCTTGCTCCTCATTTAGTTAAATTCGCAGAAGCAGTTGCTCCAATTGGAGACAGTAAAGTATCAGCGGCCGTAAATGCGGCAAAGCAAATAATGGAAATGGCTTCTATGGTTCCTAATTCTGGTGGGGTAGCAGGTTGGTGGTTTGGAGAGAATAGTCTTACTGCATTTGGAGAGGAACTTTCAGAGTTTGCACCATCATTAAAGAAATTTGCTAATGACACAAAAGGTATAAATAAATCTACGGTTAACGGCCCTGTAGCCGCTGCCAAAGCTATAATGGAAATGGCATCTTTTGTTCCAAATTCAGGAGGTGTTACAGGTTGGTGGTTTGGGGAGAATAATTTGTCTTCTTTCGCTATTGAACTTGAGGGTTTTGGAAGTTCTATTGCGAATTTTGCTTCTGAGACAAAAGGTGTAACTCTTGGTTCTGTTTCTGGTCCTGTAGCCGCTGCCAAAGCTATAATGGAAATGGCAACATTGGCTCCAAATCAGGGTGGTGTTACAGGTTGGTGGTTTGGGGAAAATAGTCTTTCTGTTTTTGCCACGAATTTAATACCTTTTGGAGAAGCTATGAGTTCGTTTTCTGCTATTGGTGGAACAATTAATCCAGAAAATATAGGAAAAGCTACAGCAGGAGCTAAAAAGTTAGTGGATCTTGCAAATTTAATTCCTAATCAAGGCGGGGTAGCAGGTTGGTGGTTTGGAGATAATACATTAGCAGATCTTGGAAGTGATTTATCTACTCTTGCGGAAGCATTAGTTACTTTTAGTAAAGCAGCTAAAGACATAGATGGTCCTTCTATTCAATCTGCAATTGATCAAATTACCCAAGTTATTGATATGGCAATTCGTCTTAAAGAAATGGAAGGTATAGATTCAAATGCTTTTAAAGATTTGTTATCTAGTTTAGCTGCTTCTGGAATTTCTGGATTTACTCAAACTTTTTCTAATTCGAAAGAAGAAGTTCGAACTTCTATATTAATAATGCTTGATGCTGCTAAGTTGGCCATAGAAGAAAAGATTATGGAGTTTGGAGCAGCGGGAATGAGACTTATAAACTTAGGGTTTAAAGCTGGTGTAGATCAAGCTGTTCCAGCAGCAAAAGAATCTGTTACATTATTATTCGAATCAATAATAGAGACTCCAACACAAGCTGCTCCTTTGCTTAAGCAAGCCACTAATATTCTCATCAATAATTCTATTGTTGCGGTGTTTAAAGAAAGATCAAAAGAGATTATTGACACGTTTGCTAAAATAATTAGTGACATGGAGACAATAATAAAGAACTCTTATTCGAGATTTAGACAAGCAGGAAATCAGATAGCTCTAGGATTAAAGAATGGTATACTTGACAAAGCTCGTGAAATAGCACAAGCAGCTGCTCAAGTTGTTCGGGATGCTCTTAATGCTGTTAATGATGCTGCAGATGTTCGTTCTCCTTCAAGAGAAACGTATTGGTCTGGTCAGATGATCGCTCAAGGCTTGCTTGATGGAATAACTGATAGTTCTAATCGAGTTCGGTCTACTGCTAGAGATTTTGCTTCTTATACTATTAACGCTATAAATGAGTCTCTATCTGATACCCCTCAATTAACAATTACTCCAGTTCTTGATATGTCTGAGTTCAATATTCAAAAAGACATTCTAAAGAATGACATAATTAGCACAGATAATACTTCCTTAATCGCAGCTAAAGCTATGTCTGTTCCTTCTTCTGTGGTTTCAGCCACAAATCAAAATGGAAGTGGATTATTCTCTGGAATAACATTCCAACAGAATAATTACTCGCCTAGAGCGCTTACAAGAGCTGAAATTTATAGACAAACTAGTAATTTACTTGCAACAGCGAAAGGAGCAGTGACTATCCAATGATACATTCGTTTAGAATCACAAACTATCTAGGCGAGTCTCTGCTCATGGAGTTAAGGAGGCCTGAAACGTCTGGCTTGATAGTCAGTGCTGTGGATGGCCTCGGCCCTCCTAAAGCAACAATTAATACAACAGAAATTGCAACTTATGACGGTTCCTTTTTCAACTCTGCTAGAGCGCAGGAACGAAATATTGTTTTCCATCTTAAGTATATGTGGCATACAATTATTGAGGACGCAAGACACAATACTTATAAATTCTTTCCTTTAAAAAGCCGAGTTGAAATCGAGGTAATAACCGATAGACGACATGTTAAAACTTTTGGTTACGTTGAATCAAACGAGCCAGATATTTTTAGTAAAGATTCAGGGTGTTCGATTTCTGTAATTTGTCCAAATTCTTATTGGTCTGAGTTAATGTATGACACAACAGTTTTCTCTAGCATTGATGCTATGTTTGAATTTCCATTTTCTAATGAGAGTCTAACCGAATCTCTTTTAATTATGGGAGAAATTGTATTTGCACAAGAAGAAATCATAACATATGACGGTGAAGTAGAAACCGGAATTATGATAGACATTATTGCAGGAGGAGAAACCGATCAAATAAACATTATAAACGTTAAGACTAGAGAAACAATGCATATAGATACTGACGTAATCGGACAAATAACAGGTTTATTAAGTCCTAGTGGATACGGAATTTTAACTGGTGATGTGATCCATATAAACACTAATAAAGGTGAGAAATCTGCTACGTTGACACGAGGAGGAATAGTATACAATATTAGAAACGCTCTTGGAGTGTTTCCTCCTTGGTTCGTATTAACTAGAGGAGACAATATTTACGCATTTACAACTGAGACAGATCTTCCAACTTTGATGTTTAGTCTAAGTGCCTATAATTTATATGAGGGGGTCTAGAAGTGGACATTGCTATTCTAGATCCAGAATTTAACGTGATAGACGAAATAGATGGATATACTTCTTTAATTTGGACAGATCGGTATGATGCTGCTGGCGATTTTGAAATTTATACTAGAGCTTCCCTAGACGTTCTTCAACTTTGTCAAGCCGGTAGATATGCTAAAATTCCAACCGCAGAAACGGTGATGCTTATTGAAGAAGTTAATCTTGAAACTGATGTAGAAAACGGGGATCATGTTATCATTAAGGGTCGATCATTAGAAGCTATGCTTAATAACTCCGTTATATTTATAAAAACTTCTGTTAAAGACTTTAATCTACAAGATCTTATACAACGTATTTTAAATGAGAACATAATATCCCCTACAGATCCTAATCGAGAAATTTCAAATTTTATGTTTGAAGCTTCATTAAACCCATTAGTAACATCACCAATAATAACCATTCAGCTACATCTTGAAACAATTTATGAGACAGTTCAAACGTTATGCGCGAACGAGAGTATAGGTTTTAGACTACGTTTATCTTCGACAAATCAGTTTGTATTCTCTCTTTATGCTGGAGAAGATCGTTCTGGTAGACAAACAACAAATCCATATGTTATATTTGCTCCGTCATTTGAAAACATTTCTTCTAGCAGATACTTTGAATCTACAGAAGCATTCAAAAATGTAGCTGTTATTCTTGGTACATTTACTCCTACAAATTCAAGTGGAGATACAGGCACTCCAAGAGAACTTGTTGAAGTTATTGGAGAAGGAATAGGTATAAATAGAAGAGAGCTATACGTTGATGCAAGGGATCTATCGTCTCAGGATGAAGATTCGGAAAGATATTACACAGAAACACAAATGCGAGAGTTTATGCGCGAGCGTGGAAGAGAAGCTTTGAAAGAAGCCTCAGTAACAAAAACTTTTGATGGAGAAATAGATACAAGTAGACTTTTCACGTACGGTAGAGACTTCTTTTTAGGCGATATTGTTGAAATAGCAAACGCATACGGACTTTCATCAAGGGCTCGAGTTGTGGAACTAGTGCGAACTGATGACGCAAGTGGTTATAAAGAAGTTCCATCATTCATAATGCTAAATGATGAGGAGGGATAATATTGGCTGTAACAAGCGGGTTTTATAATTCGCTTAATGGTGATCGAAAATACGATGCTATCCAAATGTCTAGCATATTTGATGGAATCATAAAAGATGGAATCTTTATGAATTATTTAGATCGATTTATCGTTAAGCAAAACGATCCTGAAAATTTTCAAGTGCTCGTTAGTACAGGGCGAGGTTGGTTTGACCATAGTTGGATACTTAATGATGCAATTTTACCTATTCGTTTAGATCAACCAGAAGTCCTTCAAGATCGTATTGATGCAATATTTATAGATGTAAATGGTGAACTTGGCGTTAGAGCTTCAACTATCATTTTAGTTAAAGGAACTCCTGCTATAAATCCGGTTCCTCCGGAACCAATTAAAACAAGTGCTCATAATCAATATCCATTGGCATATATTCGAGTTAGAGTCGGCTCTCAAGGCATAAGAGCAGCAGATATCGAAATAAAAGTTGGTTCTGGAGATACTCCTTATGTTACGGGGCCTCTTAAGACCATAAACGCAGAAGATATGCTTAGACAGTGGGAAGATGAATGGCATTTGTTCTATGAGGAACAAACACAAGACATGTCTACAACTGCTTCTAATTGGCGTAGACAATGGGATACGTGGTACACTGAGACTACTACTGATGCGTTGAACGATCAGGATCAGTGGCAGAATGATAGGCAGAATAAGTTTGATACTTGGTTCGCATCGTTGCAAGATGAACTTGAACCAGATGTCGCGGCCACATTAGCTGCTAGCATTGTTGAACTTAGAGAACGAGTTGGTATATTAGAAGATGATATGGGTCTTCTTAGAACTGGGGGTCGTATAAGATCTAATATGCTTGATAATAATCAGCAATCTATAATGGACAATTTTGGGAATGTTATTTATGGTATTGCTAAGTTTGTAGTGGAGGAGATTGTATGAAAATATCGGAATATCCACAAGTTGCTACTTATCAACAAAATGATGTAGTAGTAATAAGTGGTGTAGCTGGAGATCGTCAAATTGGTATAAACACGTTAGCTTCTCGATATCCTAGAGTAACTCCTCCTTCTACAACTATAACACTTACAGCTGCAGGTTGGGATTCAAATAATACACAAACAATTAATCTTCCTTCCTCGTTTCGAATGACCATTGACACAATATTTATGTGGGATTTATCGTTTGGAGCCACGACAGACCAATATCAAAGATTTACAATTGCTGGAATTCGAGATATTGGACAAGGTTTAAATTCTGTTCGATTTAAAGCATACTTTTTTAAACCGGATGTTCCAATAAATCTCGTTCTTTGGAATCTAAGTTAAAAAGGAGAGTGATATTTAATGCGAATTCCAGAGTATCCAGTAGCAACCGCTCCTGATACAACAGATATGCTGCTAATAGATGGAACAGCAGGAACAAGAATAATATCTGTTAGTAATTTCTTTGCTAATAAACCAGGCACAGGAGCTTTGCTATATCATGGAACTGCTGACGTTGGAAATTGGTCTTCTGATGGTACAGGATATGTATGTTGGATTAATTGTCCTAATATTGGTCTTGTGTCTAGTTCTATAATTCAATGGGATATAGCACAAACAGCAAGCGATCAACAAGCTGCTCAATTTCTAGAATCTGGAATAAGGTTAGTATCTATTGAAGCAAATCGAATTCGAGTTAAAGCAGAGAATTTTAGGCCGTCTATAAATCTACCTATTGATATAGTAAATCTGTTTCCGTAAGGAGGTATATAATGCCTGGATTTTTTAGGGGGGCAAGGCTTAGCGGATCTGCTGTAGCTCCAAAGCCCACATATACTGGAAATTTTTCTTTTTATAGTCATGGCATATATGATTGTATGAAGTTGTTGACAAGTGGAATTCTTACTCTTGATCGTATAGGGCCTTATGACGTATTTGTTGTTGGTGGAGGAGGTGGAAGTGGTCCACGAAATTCAACTGGAGCCTCCGGTGGTGGAGGAGGTTATACAAATAGTTTATTTGATTATGTGTTTTCAAACGCTCGTGAACAAATCACAGTTACCATTGGAGATGGAGGCATAGCCTCTAATAGCTCTGATGGTATAGCAAATTCTGGAAAAGCAACTTCTTTTGGCTCTTATATTGTTGCTGATGGAGGGCAGGGTACTCAGTATTTAAGTACTAATTCTATTCGTGCAGGAAGTGGAGGATCCGGTGGAGGTGGCGGTTTTTCAGGTCCTGAAGGTGTTGCAAATGGAGGCTCAGATGGAGCTGATGGTTTGGGACAAGATTTAGGTAACGCATGGAGTAAAGGGATAGGTCAGCATACTACGACTAGGGCTTTTGCAGATCCTACGGAAGAATTATATTCTGGTGGTGGAAGCGGCGCTAGAAATGGTGCTATTAATAATCGACCTGGAACACCTGGTGGAGGAGGCGCTGGTTTTGGACAGTATCCCACCGACGATATAAATGGTAAGCCTAATACAGGAGGTGGAGGCGGTGGTAGCGCTATTTCCTCAGGACGAGCTGGAGGCGACGGTGGTTCCGGTATTGCTATCATTCGTTGGCGTGCTCGTTAATATTTATAATTTTCATTTAAAATAAAACCCACAAAACGGAAGGAGCATCCTCTCATGACAGTTCCGGAAAACTGGCTGTCATTGCTCGTTGCTGTTTTGGTTTCGTTTGCCGCATCCTCAGGAGCATGGGCTCTTATCATGCACTTCGTAACCAAAAGGGAAGCGAATAATGATCTTCTAATGGGTATCGCTTATGATAGAATTATACATCTAGGACGTAAGGCAATTGACGACGGATTTATTTCAAAAGATGATTACGAGCATCTAATAGTGCATCTATATAAAGCTTATAAAAAACGTGGTGGTAACGGTCTTGCAGAAAAGATTGTAATGGAAGTTCAAAAACTTCCGATAAAATGAAAGGGGTATTTAATTATGAAACTTACACAAGAATGGCTGCTCGCAGCACTGGTACGGGCATTACGAACGTTTGCTCAAACGTTTTTAGGTTTCCTCGCAGTAGGAGCTGCAATGTCCGATGTCGACTGGATGCGAGCGGCTTCTGTCTCAGGAGTTGCAGCAATTATCTGCATTGTAACGTCTGTCGCTACCGGTCTTCCAGAGGCTGAGATTGACGGTACTATTACGAATGAAGGAGAGCCTACTACAGCTACTGCCACACTTCCTAATAAAGTTCAATCTTTATCTAAGAAGGCTGTTAGACTTAAAGTTGAGTAATTATTCGCAAACATTACACACCTTATAATGAAACTAAATTGAAAGGGGAAGGTTGTAATGTTAGGATTACCTAAGAAGACGAACCCTGCTAAAGAAGAGG
>QMCE01000147.1_pt1 | contig 31972 bp, 16 predicted proteins | sample 1821851 | NCBI WGS metagenome assembly QMCE01 (sample SAMN09453174, study PRJNA476694) | Termite gut metagenome, whole genome shotgun sequencing project. | isolation source: worker | host: Odontotermes sp. | place: South Africa:Pretoria | collected 2016-01-28 | reverse complement strand
CAGGTATATTGTTGAATTTAACTTCACCTGATTTTCTGACTTTTTTAGGGTCAATAAATGCTGTTTTCGGCATATCTTTGTTTTTTAATTGTTGATTTGTATTGCGTATCAGAAAGCGAAAATCGTTTCTTTGAATATTTCGGAAACGGTCGGGTGGGGGAATACCACTTCTTCCATCTCCTTCAGCGTCATTTCCTGCTCGATTGCCATGCATGCGCCATAGATTATTTCGCTACAGGGATTGCCCAACATGTGTACGCCGAGCACTTCTCCGTATTTTTCTCCGATCAGCACTTTGCAGATTCCGCTTCCTCCTTCGTTTTCCGCAACGAAACGTCCCGCATAGGCCATCGGCAGTTTGGCTATTTTGTAGGCGATGCCTTCTTTTTTTGCCTGTTCTTCCGTGAGGCCTGTTCCCGCCACTTCCGGGTTGGTATAGACAACGCCGGGAATGGCATTGTAACGCATACTATCGGGGCGGCCGGTGAGGTTGTTGACGACTACTTCACCTTCGCGGCTTGCCGTATGGGCAAGCATGGAGAATCCCGTTACATCTCCTGCGGCAAAAACGTTCGGAATGTTTGTCCTCATTTTGTCGTCGACTTTGATTGCATTTCGATCTGTTTCCACGCCAAGGTTTTCCAGTCCGAAACCTTGCGTCACGGCGCGACGTCCGACGCTCATCAGTATTTTTTCGCCTTTGGCAGATGCCTGCACGCCTTCCGGATTTACATAGATAACTTCGTTTCCTTTTATTTCGGTTACTTTGCAGGACAGGTTGAATCGGATGCCCTTTTTGGTATACATCTCCCGAAGCATTTTGCTGATTTCACCGTCAAGTCCGCCCAGTATTTCAGGCAACATTTCCACGACCGTCACTTCGGTTCCGAGGCTGTTGTAAAAGCTGGCAAATTCCATTCCGATGACTCCGCCCCCTATGATGACAAGTGATTTGGGTTGTTCTTTCAGGGATAGTATTTCCCGGTTCGTAACAATTATATCTCCGGCTTCGCGTACTCCCGGAATCGGCGGAATAAAAGCCTCCGAGCCGGTGCAAAGCAACAGGTTTTTCGCATGGTAGTTTTCTCCGTTGCAGGAGATCTCAATCCCTTCGGACGAACGTCCTTTTATCATGGCTTCTCCTTTAACGACTGTTACTTTGTGGGCTTTCATTTTGGATCCTACGCCTGCGACTAATTTTTTTACGACTTTGTCTTTGCGCGCCATTATTTTTCCGAAATCGAATGTGGCATCTGTTACATGGATTCCGTATTTATCGCCGTGTTTTGCGTAATCAAAAATTTTGGCGCTGTATAGCAGTGTTTTGGTAGGGATACAACCTTCGTTCAGGCATACGCCTCCAAGTTCTCTTTTTTCAAAAAGGATCACACTTAGTCCTTTGGCTCCTGCGCGTTCCGCAGCTACATATCCTCCCGGCCCGCCGCCGATAATTGCTAAATCTATCATAATTTGATTGTTTTATAAGCTGAATTCAAGATTTTCTATTTCAATTGCAACCTGTTTTACAAAACGGGTCGCTTCGCCTCCGTCGAGTGCACGATGGTCATACGTGAGGCTTAACCCCATGTAGGGGACAAATCCGTATACGCCGCCTCCCAGGTCTTTCGGGCGTGGCACAATGGTGTTAACTCCCAAAATAGCCGCCTGCGGCAGGTTGATCACGGGTGTGAATATTTCAACTCCGTAGTTTCCAAGGTTTGAAACCGTAAATGACGCCGCTTCCGGTGAAAGGAGATCCGGCGCGATACCTCCTTTTTTACATGCGTTGGCAACTTCTTTCAGTTGATTGGATAGTCCCTGTATGGACAGGTCGTCTGCATTTCTTACGACAGGCACCATTAATCCGCGTTCCGTATCTACGGCCAGTCCGAGGTGTACTTTTGAGAACAGGCGTACGCTGTCTCCGAGAAAATGCGCGTTTACCTGCGGGAATTTTTTCAGCGCTTTGATTACGGCGAAGCAAACGAAATCATTGAGCGTGATATCGGTCGGATAGCCATCCAACATGGCTTTTTTAACCGTTTTACGCAGCGCCATGATGTTCCGCGCATCTGCACCCAGGTGATGGGTTAGCTGTGCGGAATTCTGAAGGGATGCATGCATGGATCTGGCAATGATCTTCCGCATATTGGTCAATGGTTTTATTTCACTGTCGGATGCATAAACCGGGTTTTTCGCTCCGATATCCGAGCCTTTTGCCGCTCCGGCCAGTCCGCTTCCGGATGCCGGAACGGAAGCGCCCGTATCTTTGATTACGGCTTTTGCCAGAGGGGTTGTTTTCGGTGTAGCATCAATTGCCGCCCGTACGTCGCGTTCGATAACGCGTCCGTGAGGGCCTGTGCCGGCAAGGGTCTCCGCTTGTATCGCATTTTTTCCGGCCAGTGTTTTGGCGCGCGGCGATACCGGAGATGTTACGGCCGGACCGGCTGTGGCAGTCTTTTGGGTGTCACTGTTTATTGTCTGAGGCGTAGCTGTTTTTTCAACAGGGGATGTTTCGGCAGACGGTTGCGGCGCGGTTGCAGGTGTTACTGTTTCTGCCGGAGCGCTCCCTGCACCTTCGGGGTGGAATTCATTTGTTGATTCTCCCGGATTGCCTATTACCATCACGTTCGTAAGTACCGGAATCTCATCTCCGTCCGAAAAAAACACTTCGAGTACGGTTCCCGCCGTCTGCGCTTCTTCTTCAAATGATGCTTTGTCCGTTTCGTAAGAAAATAAAATGTCGCCTATTGCGACTGTGTCGCCTTTTTTCTTTTTCATTTCCGTCAGGATACAGCTTTCGACCGACTGTCCCTGTTTGGGCATAATTACAACTGTTGCCATATTTCCTATATATTATTAATGTATCAGTATTCGCTGAAATAATTTAATCCGCGGCAAAATTACAGTAAAAAATATATGTATACAAGTTATTTGTGGTGTTTTTTGAAATTGTTGAAGATTAACGCGTTAAATTGTGTTGTTGTATATACAAGTTGTATACTTGTATAGGTGTGTTTCAGAAGCTCCCAATCAGTCCGTAGCGTTGTGTCACACAAAATACCTGGCTGTAAATATGGAATCCGGGGCGATTCGTGTCAATCTTCCTGTTGAGTTGCAGTACCGGATGTCCGGAGCGGATATGAAAAGATTGCTGGAGGCGCTTATCGGCGCGTATGGCGAAAAGTTGCTGAACGCCTCCGGTTACAACAATCTGATACCGGGTGCGCAATGTATCGAATAGTGATTTATTTTCCATGTCAACGTTCAGAAAGCGCGGCAGGTTTATATTCGGAAGCATTGTAATGTCATAAAAAACAGGTTCTCCGTCGAGTAATCGCAATCGTTCGAAATAGATGCATCCGGCCGCTTCTTCCTGTGGTTCGATCGGAAATGTAAAGGCTTCATGCCATTCGCGCAATTCCGGTTTCAATGTGATATGGGTGGTAAGATTTGTACTGTCGAGCGCAGAAGTTGTACTCATCAAAGATAAAATACCGACTCCTTTCGGGGTGCCTTTCACGATACTGCCTTTTCCCTGATGGCGAATGATGAAATCGTCTGCGACCAATTGCTCCAATGCTTTTCGTACGGTGAGACGCGCCACGTTATATTCCATACATAACTCATGTTCGGAAGGGAGCAAGTCTCCGGGAACGTATTCTCCTGCAGCTATCTGAGCTCTTAATTTTTCATATATCTGCTTGTATTGCGGTAGTTCACTCATAGTTGATTCTATTTTGTAAGTGTGTTGTATACTTTTTGATTGGTGTGACGGTCATTTTTTATCTTCCCGGCTTTTCTTGTAATTCCTGGGGGAAACGTCAAAGTGCTTTTTGAATAAAACGGAAAAATGAGCATAGTTCGTAAATCCTGTTTTGTCGGCAATTTCCGACAGGTTCCAGGAGCCATCCAGGATCATTTCCGCTGCGCGTTTCAGGCGGTAGTTCCGGATAAAGTCTGCGGGCGCCACGTTCGTCAGGCCTTTTAGTTTCCGGTAAAAACTGGTCCGGCTGAAAGTCATTTCACGGGCTAATTCGTCAATATTCAGTTCCGAATCGTACAGTTTGTTTTCTAACATTTTCATCAGCTTTTCCATAAACTGATGATCAAGCGTATTCATCTTAACGGGAATTTCGTCTCTGTAGTCCGGCAGTTGGGGTGTGGAATAAAATATACGTAGTTTTTCGCGGTTGTTGAGGCGGTTTTCGATTGTCAGTAAGAGGTAGTCTACATTGAAAGGCTTACAGATATAAGCGTCCGCGCCGTGCGAGAGTCCTTCTATCTGTTCGGCCATCGACGTTTTAGCCGTCAGCAGAATCACCGGAATATGACATGATGCCGGATCTTGTTTAATCCGGGCACACAATTCATAACCGGATAATTTAGGCATGATCACATCGGAGAGTACCAGATCGGGATATTGTTTCTGCATGAGTTCCCATGCCTGGATTCCGTCCAAAGCCTCGATGATATTGTATTTGTCACCCAACATTTGTCTGAAGTATACCATCAGTTCTATATTGTCTTCCGCAATTAGTACCGTATGTTCATGCAAGCCGGTATTGTCTCTGCGGATCAGCTCAAGGTCTCCTGTTTCCGAAGTATCTTCCGGATCTGCAAAATCTTCCGTATCCTCTTCATATAGATCTTTTTCGGTTGAAGAGTAAACATCGCCCAACGGGAGTATAAAAGAAAATATCATTCCGCTTTCTGTGCGTAATTCGGCCGTGATGCTGCTATGATGTACTTCCGCTAACTTTTTGGCGTAATGTAATCCGATACCCGTACCTGCATAGTCCGGCCTCCGGCCTGTCGGTGATTCGATTTGCCGGTAACGTTCGAATATTTCGCCCAGTTTGTGGGGAGGAACTCCTTCTCCGTTGTTGGCAACGGAGATTTCTATGTATTTTTCTTCCGGCACCGTTATCTTATCATATCGCTGTTGGATCCGGGAATGCGAAACGATTTGCGTCGTGATATTTATTTTGCCGTCCGGAGGCGTATGTTTTAATGCGTTTGACAACAGGTTATGCATAATTTTTTCGATTTTATCCGAATCATACCATATTTCCGGAGGTGATTCGCAGAAGGTGTATTCGAGGCTAATGCCTTTTTCGGATGCGGAAGAAATATAATCGTTCAGGATAGCGGATAGTTCATTGATGATATCGTTTTGCCGGACTTTAAGGGCCAGTATTCCGTCTTCGATTTTTCTGAAGTCAAGCAGTTGATCAATTAATCGGTGCAATCTGTTTCTATTCCGGGAGATCGTTTGGAGTAGTTTCCCTTCTTTGCTTTCGGGATCCGTATTTGCCAGTAATTGCTGAACAGGAGCGGAAATTAACGTCAGAGGCGTACGTAGTTCATGGGAAATATTTGTATAGAAGGTCATTTTCATTTCCGTGACTTCACGTTCTCTTTCGTGTTCGTAATGATCCAGTTCAAGGCGTTGTTTTTGCAGTTTTACTTTTATCCGCAAATACATGAAGGCGTAAATGGCAGTACAGAATACGATAAAATAACATACAAAAGCCCACCAGGTGAGCCATGGGGCAGCTTTTACCTCGATTTCAAGCGTAGCCGGATGGAGACTTTCCAGTCCGTCACGATTATGAGCCGTTACGGTAAACGTATACATACCGGGCTTTAGGTTCGAATAAGTGGCCCTCCGGAAATCACCTACCTGATTCCATTCCTGATCAAATCCTTTCAGTTTATATGCGTATGTGAGTCTTCGGGGATTCGGAAAATCAATACCCGAATAGTCTATTGAGAATAAAGTATGTGTGTGGTCCAGTACAATTTTTCCGGCATACGAGATGTTGCAATCCAGTATATTTCCGTTTTCTCCCGGACTGACGCTTTCATTTTTGATTTTCAGGTCTTCTATTACGATGAGGGGCGGCGTACTGTTGGGGGTGATCAGGCACGGATCGAAAAAAGTAAGTCCGTGGTTGCCTGTGAAAAATAATAATCCGTCCGAATTAAGCAGGGAGGCTTTTTCGTGATATTGGTCTCCCCGGGTTCCGTCGTATTCAAAATAATTCGTGATCACGTAGTCCGGATTCATACAGGAGAGTCCGTAAGTCGTGCTCATCCAGATGTTTCCGTCATTATCTCCCCGGATGGCTATGATGTCATTGGAGGGCAAGCCGTCCGTCATGCCGAACATCCGGTATTCATCTCCTTTGATGTACATGGTGCCTTCATTATAGCTGCCGAGCCAGAGTCTGTTCCGGTTATCTTCGAATATATCAACACAGTGTTGTGACAACAGTGTCGCTTCAGGTGCCGGCATTTCTAACTGTGTAAGGGAAAAGTTCTCGTTCAGCCGGTATATGCCTTCGCCGTAAACCGAAACGAAAAGCTCGCTTCCGGATGAGGGATAGACTTTCGTGAAGTTTCCGAGGTGAATATTTTCAAACTGACCGTATATGTCTCCCTTTCGTATGACAAATAGTCCGTAGGCCAGGCCGAACCAAAGGTTTCCCTGATGATCTTCCGCTATGGAAGCCGAGCCCGAATGGCTGATAAGCGGGATTTGGCGTAGTAAAGAATAGTTTCCGGTTTCGTCGAATGAACCGGCCAGGATACGGTTCTCGCAGACAATCCATAAATATCCCTGTGTGTCGATAAATAGTTCTTCTACAAGGTTATTTTTTTCTTTGAATGCGGAAAAGTTTGTATGGTCGTAAGTCCGGACCTGATTGGTTCGGATATTGTAATGGTAGAGTCCCTGATACCGGGTTCCGACCCAGAGGTTTTTATACCGGTCTTCTGTGACCCGCGTCGTAAAGATGTTTTCGAACGTGTTATTCAGACCGGGGTTTCTGTTGAAAACAGGTTGTTTATTGCTGTAGACGGCAAATCCCTTATCGAATGATCCTATCCACACATTACCCTGATTGTCTACTTCGCAACATACCGGTTGCTGCGAATTCAACTTTTCGGTGTATTCAATGGGATTTTGTTCGAGTGTATGCCGCAGGGCGTCGTACAGGTACAAGCCTTCCGATGAGGTGCCTATCAGGTATCTGAGAGGTGTGATTTCTTTGATGAAATGGATGTAGGCCTGGTTTAGAGAAGGGTTTGATGACAGGGATGCCGGGATGTCGAGAAAGTTCTGGGTAACAGGGTCAAAAAAAGCAAGTCCGACGTTTGTGCCTATCATAAAGATCCCCTGGGGATCAGGGCAAATACAATTGATCTTCCTGTTATCCGGTAGCGGGATTAAAGTCCATTGGTCGTGATTGATATTTACAAGTCCTTCGCCGGTTCCTGCCCAGCGTTTGCCACGGTTGTCTTCCAGCAGTACGCTCACGGCGTCAAGCTGGAATTGAGGGTCTGTATATAGTTCTACGGAAAAAGTTTGTTCATTGATTTTGCCGATGGAGGAATTGGTGGCAATCCAGATGTTTCCATCTTTATCTTCATGAAATGTAAGTACGGGTATATTCGGCATTTCATATCGGATGAACCGTTCGCTTTTGAAGTCATACCGATTAATTCCCGTGCCCGTACCGATCCACAGGCGGTGTCGTGAATCTATTAATAAAGAATAGATCATGTTGTTTTTCAGCGAATGTTCGTCTTCTTTGTTGTGGGAGAATTGTTTAAAATCATATCCGTTGTAACGGTTCAGCCCCCGCGTGGTTGCGATCCACATATAACCGAGACTGTCCTGACAAAAATCATAGATATGAAGGTGTGAGATCTTATCATAATTTACGGCGCAGTGCAAAGACGGTAAAAGTATTGAATTCAGAAATAAAAAAAACAGTATCCTTTGCATAAGTAAGCATGAAATTTCAGAACATGCAAATCTAAGCGTTTTTTGTATTATAGACAAAAGAATGAACGGAAATCAATACTATTTGAACAGGAGTCAAAAATACGGGACGGAATTTTGATGAAAGTCTTTTATCTGTTTATTCAAACATGTTATTTGAATAGATTTGAGAAAAAAACGAACAGTTTTTGAAAAACGTTTTATCATGATGAAAGTATCTTTGCAAGAGAGTTTTTTTGTTGAATCGGAAATAAAGTAACAATAGAATAAAAATATGAAACACACAATTAGCATTGCCTTGTTATTTTGCGTTTTGACAACGGAGGGTGCTTATGCCCAGGGATATCAGGAAAGGCACGCTTTGCCGGCGGTATGGGATGCGTCCGATATACAGAGAGTACAACCGGATTCCCGGGTCAGAACATACATCACTCCCGAACGTATTGTCTGGAAAAGTACGGATAATACAACTGTTATCCGCGATGCCGAAAATCTTTTAAGACCCGGAATCGGTCAGTCCATATTGGGTAGTGAGCATGTATGCCGCCTTATCAGTAATGACACGGACAGGCCGGCGATACTTCTTGATTTCGGAAAAGAATTGCAGGGCGGACTCCAGATTGTAACCGGTCAGGGGCCTACACAAACGCCGATTAATGTGCGGATCCGGTTTGGCGAGTCGGTCAGTGAAGCCATGTGTGATATTGATGGCGAAAACGGCGCGTCGAACGATCATGCGATGCGTGATTTCACGATCGCCCTTCCCTGGCTTGGCGTTACTGAAATCGGAAATTCCGGTTTCCGGTTTGTACGTATAGACCTGCTGGATGCCCATACGGAGTTGCAACTGAAAGAAGTACGCGCGATATTTGTACATAAGGATATTCCGTTTAAAGGCTCTTTCCGTTGCAATGACGAGCGTCTGAATGCAATATGGAATACGGGCGCTTATACGGTATACCTTAATATGCAGGAATATTTGTGGGATGGAATTAAGCGCGACCGTCTTGTTTGGTTGGGTGATATGCATCCCGAAGTGATGTCGGTCAATACGGTTTTCGGTTATGACGAGGTTGTACCCAAAAGTCTGGATCTGATACGTGATGCTACCCCTGTTCCGCAATGGATGAATGGAATCAGTTCTTATTCTTTGTGGTGGATTATTATACACCGCGATTGGTATTATTATCAGGGGAACAGGGCGTATTTGTCGGAACAGCGATTGTATCTGACGCAATTGGTGAATCACTTGTTGACGAAAATTGATAAAAAAGGCCGGGAGTTGCTTGACGGGAATCGTTTTCTGGATTGGCCTTCCAGTGAAAATCAGCAAGGTGTGAATGCGGGTTTGCAGGCATTGATGACGATGGCGATGGATTGCGGGGAGGAATTGTTTACAATCCTTGAGGATGCGGATATGGCGGCAAAATGTAAGGATGCGGCGAAACGTCTCCGGAATTATAAACCGGCGCACAATCATTCCAAGCAGGGCGCTTCTTTGATGGCGCTTGCCGGGCTGATGGATGCTCAAAAAGCGAATAAGGATGTCTTGTCCGTAGGCGGCTCCAAAAATTTTTCTACGTTTTATGGTTATTATATGTTGTGTGCAATGGCTAAAGCGGGTGATTATACAGGCGCTTTAGACCGGATCAGGGAATATTGGGGCGGCATGTTGGACCTTGGCGCTACTACTTTCTGGGAAGATTTTGATATTGAATGGATGCATAATGCTGCACGGATCGATGAACTCGTACCGAAGGGAAAAGTGGATGTGCATGGCAGTTACGGGAATTATTGTTATAAATATTTTCGTCACAGTCTGTGTCACGGCTGGGCGTCAGGTCCTACTGCCTGGCTGAGTGAGCACGTTTTAGGGATTCAGGTGGTTGAACCGGGTTGTAAGGTGATCCGGATCAATCCGAATCTGGGTGATTTGCAATGGGTGGAAGGGACATTCCCGACTCCGTATGGTATTATCACTGTTCGCCATGAGAAGCAATCGGACGGAAGTGTTAAAAGTACCGTAGACGCTCCGGATGAAATTAAATTATTAAGAAATTGAAATTGGCATATCTTACTATTATGTATTAAAAGTGATTGATGTGTCAGGTCAAGTCGTAACTTTTACAAAATGATCGCTTACAATAATTATAGACACTTAATTTATTAAAAAAATCAAAATCTGTATGAATAAACACGTAAAAAGTATGGGAAAATCCCGCTTTTCGGTATGGAGAGTGCTGGGTATGGCCTTTTTATTGTTGTTAAGTTTGGCAGGCCGGTATGCGGCGGCAGCATCACAGCAACAAAGAGGTATGACAATTACCGGTACGGTTGTTGATGAAATCAATGAACCGATACCTGGTACCAATGTTACCGTTAGAGGAACTACCAATGGTAATATTACCGATATGGATGGTAATTTTATCTTGAATGATGTAGCGGAAGGCGCTACATTGGTTATTTCGTATGTCGGTTACAGGAGTACTGAAGTGAAAGTGGAAGCAGGGAAGGCTAATTATCTGATCCAGTTACGGGAAGATACCCAGGATCTGGAAGAAGTCGTCGTAGTTGCGTATGGAACGCAGAAGAAGGTGTCTGTGACGGGAGCAGTGGCCTCCGTACAAACCAAAGAACTGAAGCAAAGCTCTTCGGCCAACCTGACAAATGCATTGTCCGGACGTCTTCCCGGTCTGACTACTATCCAGACATCCGGTCAACCCGGGTATGATAACGTACAATTGTTTTTGCGCGGTCAGGGAACGACTACCGACGCTTCTCCGTTGATCCTGATTGATGGGGTGCCGCGTGATAATATCAGTATGCTGGATCCGAACGAAATCGCTTCCGTGTCTATTTTGAAAGACGCTTCCGCTACGGCTGTGTTCGGTGTTCGCGGTGCAAATGGGGTAATCCTGATTACTACCCGTCGCGGTGAAGCCGGAAAAACGGAGTTGAGTATTTCCGCCAATTACAGTTTGCAGTCTTTTACTTCCCGTGCGGATCGCGTGCATTCCTGGGAGTTTGCCGAGTTACGTAATCGGGCGTCACTGAATGACGGAGGAAATCCCGACGCATTGCCGTACACGCAATATATGATTGACAAATATCGACAGGGTGGTGATCCTTTTTATCCGGATCGCGACGTGTTTCATGAAATATTCAAAGATTGGTCGCCTCAGACAAGGATCAATGCCAACCTGACCGGCGGATCCGATAAGATGCGTTACTTTGCGAATGTGGCCTATACCGGTCAGGGTGGTATGTTTAAAACAGAGCCGGAAAGTAAACTCGGATATGATCCCGGTTTTCATATGAACCGGTATAATTTCCGCGCGAATCTGGATTATGACATAACGAAAGGTTTAAAGATGTCTTTAAATATCGCCAGTTATCTGGAAAAGGTAAATATGCCGCAAACAGCCAGCCGTTTCAGTGATGATATGAATGCGCTCGTGAGTACCATTATGGCTTATTCATATTGGACTCCTCCTACGGATGTCGGTCCTGTTACGCTTGACGGATATGGTGTTACTCCGGATCAGGTAGTTAACCAGACGGGACAAGACTGGAGCGCCTGGGCTGCTATTAACCGTTACGGATACAGTCAGCGGACTAAGTCCAATCTGAATTCATCTTTAGCGCTTGACTGGGATCTCGGATTTATCACCAAAGGATTGAGTACGAAGTTTCAGATTGCTTATGATAATAATGCCAATTCTACCCTGGAGGGCTGGAATGCCGGATTTGACACGTACGGATTTTCCGTAGCCCGGGAAGAAGGTGGCGTAAACGAATACAATGCCGTGCGTGTGAACGAGGATAATACGATTTCATTGAAAAGAAATTCGGGTTCCGATTATTATATGAATCTTCAGTATTCTATTCATTATGCCCGCCAGTTCGGAAATCATAATTTAACCGGATTGGCTTTGGTGCAGCGGGATATACAGTCGAAAAACTATTCTTACGGGGATGCTTTCAAGCGTGAATTGCCCTTTAATTACCTGGGCCTTTCGTCCCGTATCACATACGATTATGATTCGCGCTATCTTGCCGAAGTGAATTTGGGATACAACGGATCCGAACAATTTGCAAAAGATAACCGTTTTGGATTTTTTCCTGCATTTTCGGCCGGCTGGGTGGCAAGCAATGAACGTTTTCTGAAAGATAACAGCGTTATTTCAAATTTGAAGATACGAGCTTCATACGGAGAAGTCGGTAGTGATAAATTAGGAGACGATCGTTTCTTGTATATCAGCGCTATCACAACAACCGGCACCGGTCCGGTTAGCTCACTCGGAAAAGGAAATGCCGTTACGCAAGGAAAGATGGGAAATGAAGGGCTGAGTTGGGAAATTGTAAAAAAACAAAACTATGGTATTGATATCCAGCTATTCAATCAGTTGTCGTTGACTGCCGATGTCTTTTTCGAACGTTGCGATAACCGTTTGATTTCCCGTAATTCGATTCCGACGATTTTAGGGGTATCTCCCGGTAATCTGCCGAAAGTGAATATGGGTGAAGTCGAAAATAAAGGGTATGAATTGGAATTAACGTGGAACAAACGCTTCGGCAGCGATTTGTTTTTTATGGTGAAAGGTAATTTTGCGTATGCAAAAAATACGCAGAACTATATGGACGAGGTTCGTTATGGCGAAGATTATGCTTACCGGTATCGTCAGACCGGATTCAGCAGGGATCAATGTTTCGGTTATCTGATTGATTACGGTAATGGTAACGGCTATATCAATACGCAGGAAGAAATGGATCATCTGCCGACGTATGAAATCGGAACTCCGCGTCTCGGAGATTTTGCATATGTTGATGTGAACGGAGATGGTCTGATCAATGTGAAAGACCAGGTGCCTGTCGGGTATAGTGAAGTGCCTCGTATTACATATGGTTTTTCCGCATCCGTAAACTGGAAAGATTTTGATTTCTCCGTATTGTTTTCGGGTATCGGTCAGAGTACCAAGCAGTATACGGGTTTGGGCGCAACCGAATTCGGGTTGGCCGGTTTTTACAGTGGTTATCACCGGAATGCATGGACACAGGAACGTTATGAAAATGGTTTGAAAGTTGAATATCCGGCATTGGGAACGATTGCAGGTACCAGTATTCAGGCAAATGAATTTTTTCTGATGAACCGTTCGTTTTTGCGGTTAAAAAATATCGAAATCGGATATACATTGCCTAAAAATACACTCAGAATGCTTGGTATCAATAGTGTACGGGTATTCCTGAATGGAAATAACTTACTTACATGGAAAAATTTAAAGTTTGACATGATTGATCCGGAACAGACATCATCCCAAAATTATCCGATTACGAAAATGATCAGTGGTGGTATAAATGTAACATTCTAAATTAAAAAGATTATGAAATTTAAAAATATAATATTGACAATATTCATTGGCCTGTGCGTTTCCTGTAGTGATGCGCTTGATGTAGCACCGGACGGTAATATGACAATGGAAGAAGTGTGGTCGGATGTAAATTATACGTCCGGGGCATTAAATGCGTGTTACAGACAGATTCCGATGAAAGGATATATGTATTTCTTTTTTGATCCGGGTGTAGTGGCTTGTACCGACGACGGTTGGTCTTCGGAAGACGGAGCCGGACAGCAGGTTGCCGTGTGTTATGCCGGAACGGCTTCGGCCAGCTATCATGCGATGTGTGATTTTAGCGATGGACACGAAGGGAATCTGTATGCTTACTGGACCCGCTATTGGGAGCAGATCCGTTTGTGTAACCAGTTTCTGGAAAATATACCGGAAGCAGCGGTAGGCAGCGAATCCGATCGTGTGCGTTATATTGCGGAAGCACGCGTGCTTCGCGCTTTCTTTTATACGGAATTAGTGAAATGGTTCGGTAAAGTGCCGATCGTGGATAAAACGATCTCAATGGCTGAAGATTTTTCGGAATACAGGCGGGCTTCTGTTTATGAGATTGCCAAGTTTATCGGCGCAGATTGTGATGCCGCTATTGCTGCTTCCGAATTGCCCTGGCGGATTACCGAATCTTCGGATGCTTTGCGTGTGACGAAAGCATTGGCGTATGCTTTGAAATCGCAGATAATGCTTTTTGCCGCCAGTCCGCTGCATAATGAAGGTAACAATTATTGGCAAGAGGCCTATCAATGGAATAAAGAGGCGGTTGATGCATTGAAACAAAACGGATATGAGTTGTTTACAACATGTACGGAGCCGAATTTGTTTGGAACCGGTCCGGAAGCGGCATTTCATCAGTTGGCTTGCCGGAATGCGGATTATTCCGCAAATCCGAGGGATAAGGAGACGATTTACCAACATAATGGAGGTGGTGTTTTTATCTGGCATATCGGCTATATCGGTAGCGGTATGGATGGCGCCTATAAGTGCGGTACCTGTCCGACACAGGAATTGGTTGATGCTTTTGAGACGAATGACGGCCAGCCGATTCTGAATCTTTCGAAACCGTATCTGGATGAGTTTCATTTACAACCGAATTATAATCAATCCAATACATTGTATAATTTAAATGATCCGTATAAAAACCGGGATCCGAGATTTTATGCGACGGTTTTATATCATGGTTCCGAACTGATCTGGAATAATGGTGAGAAAGTCGTCGTGGATGTTACGCCGGAAGGTAAAAACCGGTTGAGTCTGGATGCTTCCGATCGTAATAATACACGTACGGGCTATTATCATAAAAAGATGGTACCCCCTACCGCATCGAATACGAATCAAGCCAATGATTTAAAATGGAAGTTTTACCGGTTGGGAGAGATCATCCTGAACTATGCGGAAGCTGCTGCCGAAGCCGGTTATCCGGAGGAAGCCCGGGCAGCGGTGAACGAGGTACGCGCACGTGTACAAATGCCGGCTTTACCTGCCGGTTTGTCGCAGGATGAATTGATACTCCGCATACGCAATGAACGTCGCGTGGAACTTGCCTGGGAAGAAAACCGATATTATGATTTACGTCGCTGGCAGCAGCCTACCGGCGATCTGAGCGAAACCTGTAAGTATTTTACGGCTATGCAGATAACGAAAAATGCAGACGGTTCTTTGCATTACAATCGTGTGAATATCCGGAATAATCCCCGCGGAGGTTGGGAAACCAAAGACTTGTTGTTACCGTTGCCGTTGGCCGAAGCATCAAATATGGAGGCCATCACCGGCGAAAAATGGCAAAATCCCGGATGGTAGTCGTATAACTTGAAAAAAACTATAATATTATGAATAATATAAAGAAAAGAATGATCTTGCTTTTTGTTTGTATGACGCTGGGGTCTTTCGCCGCTGAACTTTTGGCGCAGGAATCCGGAGCTCTTCAACTGAAAGGAGTTGTAAAAGATAAGTATGGAGCGCCGTTATACGGAGCGCTGGTGAGTACGGAAAACGGAAATGATAAATATATAACGGATGTTGAAGGATTGTATAATATTGAAATTAAGGATGGCAGTCGTTTCCTTACGTTTTCGTATGTCGGATATAAGAATTTAAAAGTTTCTTTAGACGAAGTGTCCGGCGGAGAACTGGATGTGGAACTTTTATTTGATTCCCGGTATGAGGATGAGGTAATCCCTTTGGGCTATATCGATCAGAGACGAAACGCAATCGCAGGCGCTGTTTCGACTGTGTCGGGACAAAAATTAGCTAAATCGCCGGTTGCAAACCTTTCGCAAACATTGGCCGGAAATTTGCCCGGTCTGACTACGATTGAAACAAACTCCGAATTGTCCCGTTCCGGTGTGGAGAAATATATCCGGGGACGTGGAACGGAAAACGGAAATGATATGTTGGTGATTATCGACGGCGTTATTTGCCCGAATACGAATTACGAATACATCAGTCCGGAAGAGATTGAGTCCGTAGCTATCCTGAAAGATGCCGCTTCGACGGCAATGTATGGAATACTGGGCGGTAATGGTGTATTGGTCATTGAAACGAAACGCGGAAACATCGGAAAGCCCAGAGTGGGTGTTCGTTTTGACCAGTCTTTCCAGCAAATGACCCGGAGACCGGATATACAAAATTCCCGGGAATATGCCGAAATGAGGAATCAGGCCGGATATAACGATGGTCTGGGCGCTTATTCTCAATTTTCGGCAACGGCGATAGAAAAGTACCGCGCGCAGAATGATGTCTTGTATCCGAATAATAATTATTATGATATGTTCCTGAGGGATCTTGCTTTTATGCAACGGACCGGTATTGATGTTTCGGGCGGTTCCGAACGTGTTAAATATTATTCCAATGTAAATTATATGCATCAAAGCCTGCCGTTTAAGATTACAGACGAACCCGGTAGAAGTTATGATCCGACGCCCGGAAATCATTGGGTTAATTTCCGTTCGAACTTAGACATTAAAATCAATAATTACCTGGATGGCTTTTTGCGTCTGAACGGTAATGTGAAATCCGAAAAACGCGCGGGTAGTTCGAATGGAGGTCATGAAGGAATAACTAACGCAACGATATACACTAGTTTGTTTAATTTACCGCCGACCATGTATGGCCCGTTGACACCAACGGTAACGGATGAAAATGATCCGGGGTATTTGTATAGTAATCAGGTTATCACACATGATAACGAAGAGAATCCAACCTATGGAATCCTGAATCGTTCCGGTTATGGTATTGATATCGTGACTAATATTATGGCGCAGGCCGGACTGAATCTGAAAATGGATTTTCTGACGAAAGGATTGAGTATGAGTGGACTTTTTGCTTACCAGACAAATTCCGTGCATACAAGTAACACATCACAGGATTATTCGCTTTGGGTTCGTTCGGCAGATGAATCTTCCTTAACGTTTCAGAAGAAAGGGACATCCGAAAATACGGCGTTGGTTTATTACAAAACGAATTTATTTTATTATAATCTGAATGTATTCGGAAATATTAAATATCAGCGGATGTTTGGTGATCATAGCATTGACGCTATGGGATACGCGTTTTATCTGCAACAGGAGAGAGAAAATACCGGGGCCGGCAATAATGTATTGCCTTACAAGCGCATGCATTTCGGGGCGTCGGCTACCTACGGATATAAAGACCGTTATTTTCTGAAGGGAGATATTGGGTATTCCGGATCGGATGCCTTTCATAAAGATAACCGTTTTACCACTACGCCGGCCGTATCGGCTGCGTGGGTGGTATCGAAAGAGGATTTTCTGGCGGATGTAACGCCGTTAAGTTATTTGAAATTACGCGCTTCTTATGGTATCAGCGCAAATGATAATCTGGGGTCGACCCGTTTCTTGTACATGGATGATATTCGCACGGATAATAATTTTGAAGGTACGATCGGAAATCCGAAACTGGAAGCGGAAAAAATGAAAATGTGGAATTTCGGGCTTGATTTCGGTTTGTTTAACGCATTGAATGTTACATTTGATTATTTTGATCAGCAATGTGACAATATGTTGGTGAGCAGTTCCGGGTTGGTGCCAATTTATCAGGGAACGGCTTTGGATTATTATCCGAAAACAAATACGGGTAAAATGACAAATAAAGGATTTGAAGTCGGTGTCGATTATCGTCATAAAATTAATAAAGATTGGACGGCGTTACTGGGTTTTTCCTTTGCGCAGAACAAGAATAAAGTGATCAGTATAAATGAATCGCCTTATTCGGACGATTATGCATACCCATATCGATCGGAAGGTTTTGCATATGGTCAAAAATGGGGTTATCTGATTGATTATAGTAATGGTAGCGGATTATTTAATATGCAGTCGGAAATTGATAATTGCGGGTTAGACTATGCTTTTGGTACACCTCGTTTGGGTGACTTTATCTACAAGGATCTGAATGGAGACGGCATTATTGACGAACAGGATCAGGCGCCGATCGGATATAGTTCGATTCCGCAGCAGTACTATACGGTTACCGGCGGATTTAATTACCGGAATTTCGAATTTAGTTTTATGTTTCAGGGAACAGGGAAGGTTTCCGGTACGTTAAGCGGCATCGGAGCGTATGAATATGCATCACAGGGGTTCTTTACGGATATGCACAAGAATGCATGGACAGAAGAACGTTTTCTGAACGATCAGAAGATAGAAGGTCCGGCTTTGGCGTTGTCGCAGTCGACGAGCCACGTGGAAAATGATTATTATATTGTCGACGCTTCTTATTTGCGGTTGCGCAATCTGGAGATTGCATATACATTGCCGTTGAGATTATCCGGTAAAGTTTTTGCCGATAAAATCCGTTTTTCCCTGAACGCACAAAATCTGTTTACGATTGATCATATGCCGTCAAAATATATTGATCCCGAAACCGGTTCCATGTCGAAGTTTCAACCGTACAGAGTGTATAACGCAGGCGTAAGTCTTACTTTTTAACCGATTAAAAAACAATAAGTTATGAAAAGTATAAGTTTTTTATTATTGTTAGTCATGATGTGTTTTATCACCTATTCCTGCTCTTTAGACCCGGAGGATGACGGACGAATGGCGATAGAGGAAGTTTTTGACAAGTATAATTACACCCTAAATTATGTAGATATTTGTCGTAGTTATATACCTCAGCTCAGTTTTGACCGTAATGACGGAACGGCGTTGGCTTCATATTGTGATGAAGCGCAGGATTCGTATGATAACCAGAGTGACGCTGCTGTTTATAAATGGTATGATGATCAGGCTTCGGCTATTAATTATCCGTTGAATAAAACCTATAATTATTGGGATGAAATGTTTAAGGGAATCAAAAGGTGTAATATCTTTCTGGCCAATATAGATCATGTCACATTTGATATGAATGAAGTTGAAAGAACCGGATGGATTGCCGAAGTGCGGGTGATGCGCGCCTTTTATTATCTGCAACTGATCAAGCGGTTCGGCGGTGTGCCGATTATGAAGGATTCTTATGCCGTAGATCACGGTTATGGCAGTGATGTGCGTAATACGTTTGAGGAATGTGTGGATTTTATTCTTGAAGAATGTGATTGGGCATTGGCGGTACCGGAATCTTCGGATGCAAGTATCGGATTTCGCTGGAATGTGAGTGATGCGGAACGAGGCAAACTTACGCGTGGTTTTGCGTGGGCAGTCAAGTCGGAAGCCGTTCTTTACGCCGCCAGTCCGTTGTGGAGTAGCAACGGAACCGGTAAGTATACCTGGGCTAAAGCGACGGAAATTACGAAAGCCGCTCTTGATCAATTGTTGGCGCATGGGTATGAATTATACAATGCCGATGTGGATCCGACTGTTGCACAAAATGCTTATGCTTACTATTTTATTACGCAGTCTGATCCGAGCCGTTCCATTGATAAGGAAACGATCTATCAGTCACAGGAACGTCTGAAAATCTGGTCAAATGCCGGCGTACCTATTACAAGCAGTATGTCGAAAGCCGGTCCTTGTCCGACACAGGAATTGATAGACGCTTATGAAATGGCGGATGGTACGGCGCCTATTTTGGGGTATTCCGATGCGAATCATTTGCAACCGATTGTTAATACGGCTTCTTCATATGATCCGGATAATCCGTATGAAAACCGTGATCCCCGTTTCTATGCTTCGATTTATTATAACGGTGCGGTTCGCAATCTCAGAAGTCCTTCCGGCTTGAAAGTGATGACGTATGTAGGCGGAAATTGTGAAATATCAGACCGCGTGACCGATGTTCGGTATACGCGTACGGGTTATTATATGCGTAAGTTTAATAACAATACCTCCAGTTCGAATGCCAATAATGACGGGTATATGTCCACGTTCCGCCTGGCGGAGATGTATCTTAATTTTGCGGAAGCCGCCTATCAGGCAAATGGTCCGGAAGCGCAGGTGTCTTCTGCCGTAGGAGGTGTTTCGATGTCGGCGAAAGATGCCGTTGACGCTGTTCGTGCACGTGCAGGAATGCCTTCTTTACCGGCCGGTTTGTCGAAGGATGATTTTGAAAAACGGTACCGTAACGAAAGGCGTATTGAGCTCGCATTCGAAGAACATCGCTTTTTTGATGTGCGTCGCTGGAAAATACTGAACGAAACCGATAAAGCGGTTACCGGAATGCGGATTACGCAGCATGAAGACGGTTCGTATACGTACACGCGATTCAAATTTGATGACCGTAATACGAATACGGACAAATATCTGATGTATCCCGTCGACGAAACGGAAGCGTCTAAAATGGAAAGATTAACCGGCAACGATTGGCAAAATCCCGGTTGGTAAAAGTCTAATGATTAAATGATGTACATATGAAAAAATATATAGTGTTATTTGCATGTTTGTCGTTACTGATATTTTCCTGTGATGACGACAATGACAAAGGGTCGATCGGCCCGGTGAGTAATCCAAGTTCACAACCGTATATCGGAGGTGTTATTCTGACGTGGACCAATCCGGCGGAATCAGATTATTACTGTACGCTTGTTACTTATCAGAATGCGGCAGGTGAAACGGTAAAGAAAAAGATCAGTCATTACGAATCGAAAGACGGCGTTACGACGACGACGATTACCGGTTTTGAAGATACGGATACATATACTTTTACGTTGACGGCTTATAATGTCGATGGCGCCACATCTTCGCCGGTGACGGTTACCGGTACGCCGCAGGATGCGAGTATGGCTTATTATTATATTGTGAATACGGTGACTTCTACACCCGGTTTTCAGGGGGCTACTATTCATTGGGAGAATGAATATCTGGTTACCGCCTATATCAATATTTCTTATACGGACGCGGCGGGAACAAAGATATCCGATCAGTATGACGCCTCGAAAAGCGGTAGTGTTGCTTTAGGCGGTATTATGGCAGAAACGCCGGTAACCATAACGACAGAAAACAGAAGTGGGGATAAATCCGAAGAGAAAGTATACGTGGTATTGCCGGCTGAAATAAGAGGCGAACTGAGTCAGAGCCGGATGAGTATATACGATATTTCAACGGTTTGGCAAGCAGGGTATGAAGGAGAAAAAATGCTGGACGGTGACGTGAATACGTACTGGCATGCCAAAACGGATGCCGGTTTGTGGCCGCATTGGTTTATTGTGGATCTGGGTAGCAGCTACATGGTGGATTGGGTGGAACTGGTTCGTCGCCGGTATGAAGATGGGAATGGTTTGTATGCCCCTACTCAGATACAATTACAATATAGCCAGGATGGTGAAAACTTTACGGATCTCGGTACATATGATTTTGAAATTGACTATGTGTATGGTCATACGTTTAATTTTAAAGAAGTATATGCCCGCTATATCAAAGTGCTTTGTCTGTCGGGCAGTCAAGCCTGGACGCATATGGCTGAATTCCTGGCTTATTACGGCAGCGCGAATAAGTATACGGCCGAAGCGGCTACCGAACGTACGCCGGCGGAACCGGATCCTGATGATACGGATGAGATCTTTGAAGATGAGTATGAGTATTTTACATTTAACCAGGGAGCGATACAGCAGATAGAAATTACGCAAAGTGAAGAAAATAAATATGAATATTCACTTGTTACAACAGGTGGAGATGCATTTGCCGCGGTTAATGGGTTTGGGCGAAAAGTAGTGGGCCCGATGCTCGTATTCCGTTACAAGGCGTCAGCAGCTTTCGAAGGAAGGTTCTATTGGTGTGATGCCGGAGGAGGCGCTGCAGGCGGTCGTGAAACCGGATTTAATGTGCCGGAAAATAGCTCCGGCGAATGGAAAACGTTTAAGGTGAACCTGGCGGAAGCTATGGAAACTCATAACTGGGCCGGAAATGTTGGTGATTTTATGCGTTTTGATTTTGGTTTACGGTCCGATGTTGCCATTGAAATCAAAAATATTCATTTCCGTCCACTCCGTGAAAGTGAACAATGATATGTAAATAAATAGAATTGGTTCATTTTAATAGGTATTTTTAGAAGGGAGTGGATAGCTGTTCACTCCCTTTTTGCTTAAAAATTGCTGTTTTTATACTTTCACAGAAAAAAAATCGTAATATAAATAACACATGAAAAAAACATTTTTATTTCCTTTGTTTTGTCTGCTGGTAGCCTGTTTTTCAGATCCTTCGGCAATTCGTTCGGAGGTGATTATCCTGACCAGCGACCAACAGCTTTATGACCTGATGGATCCGGATAAGAAAATTGATATGTCATTGGGATATACCCCCACAATGCGCAGTTTGCGCGAAGTATGCGAAAATGGAAAGAAGCACGGACATAACGAACTGACTGTTGCTTTCGATGAGTTTTTCCGTCAGTATCGTCCCCAGGCAGGTACCGAACGGCGTCTCACGCCGGATATGGATGAATATGCAGGGATGATTAAGTTTATCAGTGATTTTGCCAAAAAATACGGAATGGGTATCTGTCTGAGTTTGCTGAGCCCGCTGGAACTGGGGCCGGCCTATAAAAACCGGACGGGAGAGAGCGGACGTTGGTTGGGCTATAAAGTGGGTGTGCGTAATCCGTCGGACGGAAAGTTCAGCCTTGCCATCTGGCAACAACTGTTCTGGACGAACAACAAGGGGAAATTCCGTATCAATTTGAAAGGAGTTAAAGCCTATGCATTTAAAGAAAAACCGTTGAAAAAGTCTCATTTAATCGCAGTTGATCCGGATGATATCATAGAAATAAAAGGGATTCAATACGAAGCCGGCGATACGGTTGATGTGTTTGGCGCTGTCAGTGGCGGCGGTATTCTCAATTCGCCGGAAGACATGATTTATCCCGTACGCAACCTGCGCGTCTACTACAACGGCGAAAAACAACTCGAAGGGTACGACCGTGTGATGGTGTTACTGGAATACGAAACGCCGGAAATGGATTATTTCAGCCCGCAGGCGCCGGGTTTCCTGAAAGAGCTGATGGACAAATATAAAAAGAACGGTGTCAACCTGACTTCATTTTATTCCGATGAGATGCATATACAGCAGGATTGGGCTTATTTTTCGCATCACGAAGGGGGGCAGTTCGTGACCCGTTACCTGAGTCCGGGTTTTTCCGATACCTATCAACAAAAATACGGACAGGCGCTGGATGATAAATACATGCTTTATTTTGTGTATGGCGCACCTTATTATCAGGCGACCGCCGAAGCCGTGCGGAATGTACAGTATGTTATGGGCGAGACGCCGGAAGAGATTCACCGCACGTATTTATTGCGTGACCGTTATTACAAAATGTTGAATCATGGGGTGGTAGACTTATTTAAAAACGCCAAAGATTATGCGGAGAGTATCTTTAAACGGGAGATGCGGACTAGCGCTCATTCATCATGGGCAGAAAGTCCGACCATTGATTTCTGGGATGTCGAAAAGTTGCATGAAAACGCATATAGATACGAATATACGTCTAATTTTGTATGGGGAAATACGGTTCATCAGGCCGCTTCCGCCTGTTACGATTATTTCAAATGGGGAGAATACCTGCAACCTACGGGGAATGATTTTGCCGAATGCGGTTGGGGGGATCGTGACTATTATGGAGCCGCTCTGGGCGCTTCTATCGGGGTTGTCAACAAATACCCGAATGCTTATGCGGCCGCCTGGGGTTTTCCCGGGGAGGCGCTGGCCTGGAAGAATACGCTTAACGAGGCATACGGCGCACAACCTTCGCATCCGATGCGTTTGATGACGGACTATGTGCACCGTGATATTGAAGTATTGGTGTTGTATCCGATGAACTTGGTGGCTGTGGAAGAGCGCTTCGGCAGTTGGATGACGCAATACGGTTATTCCAATTACCTGACGGCCGATAAATTGCTGGAAATGGGAGAGGTGTTGCCGGACGGACAGTTGAAGGTGGCGGAAAAGAAATACGGTACGATTGTGGCGATGTTTGAACCGTTGCCGGAAAAAGGATTGCTGGATATGCTGGCGCAGTTTGTGGAAAACGGAGGAAACGTGATCTGGTTTAGCGCGCCGCCCCTGATCGACAGCGAAGGTAAAAATTGTACCCAACAGTGGGAATCGCTTTTCGGTGTCCGTTATCCGTTCGATGAGTATATGGGCGAAATGGCGCCCGCAAAGAAAATTACCTTCAAAAATAGTTTTGCAGACATACCGGAACAGCTTATCCTGACGGACTTTTTAGTTGACCGGATTTATCCGGTGACTGCCGCCTCGTCTGTAGAAGTGGTTGCACAGGTCGAAGACCGGATTGTCGGGACTAAACGTAAAAAAGGGAAAGGGATAGCTTATTATTGCGGTTTCCGTCCGCGCGACGATCAGTCGGCCAGCCTGGGTTACGAAACGCGTACCTTGTTTGAAATCCTGCATACTGCAAATGCGTATCCTTCCACCGGTATATTTTCCGTAAATGACAATCCGGCGTATGTATCGCGTACGACCGACTTTTTGGCAACTAAGTTTCCGAACGGGACGACTGCCATCGTCAAGCATTACCGTACCCACCGTGAAAACTGGCAGGGCGGATTTTCACGTGATGAGGAAGCGGATGCTCAAGCATTGGCGGTAAATCCGATGCCTTCCGACCGGTTGGAGTTGCGGAATTTGAAGATAAACGGGCACGACGTAACCTATTCGGGGAAAATGAATATGGCTTTCCGGACGGATGACGGCGGAGCGCTGATCGCTTTTAACGGACGGGAATGCAGGGATGTTACGATTGACGGCCGGACGTACAAATTTTCGGACACGCCGGTTGATGTGACTTATGCTCCGGTAAACGACGATATGAAAAACTATCGGTTGCGGGTGGACGGTAACGGGCCTGTTTCATTGCCGGTTCCGGCATATACGAAGCGGGCTGTCGTGAAGAACGGGAAAAAATCCGTAGCGGCTTCCGTCTCGGAAGGAACTCTTTCTCTCGTTGTTGACCCTGAACTGTCGGGGAAATGGCTGGATATTACTTTTAAATAACATATAAAAATTGTATGCGTATGAGACTTTCTGTGTTTGCTTGCTGTTTTTATTGCATGGCATACATCGCATGTGCCGGATGTATTTCCGCCCAGGGAACAGATGTTCCGGAGCACATTGTATCCGGTGAACAGGCGGATTCCTATCTGAAAGCGGCGGCTCATGCGGTTTCTTTCTATACGGGAAAAATGGAACCCGGTTATACGATACGATTGCTGAACCATCCGTACCTTGATACGGATGATTACAGGACAGGCCTGCTGTCGTTCGAAGGTATTTTATATCCGGACGTCCCGATGCGCCTGAATCTGCATCAGGAGGAATTGATTGTGTTATCACCGGATAGACGTTTCTCCGTGGTTGTGCCGCGCGACAGACTTGATTATGCACAAATCGATTCTTTATTTATTGTCTATGGTAAGCCGGATATAAAGGGCGGTGATCGCTTGCCGGAAGGGTATTATGTCCGGATGCATCATCAAAAATATCAGGTATGGAAACATGAATTGAAGCTGTTAAATTCGGACGTGAAAGGTCTTTCCGTAGCCAATTCCTTTGAAAGGAGAGTACGCTATTATGTGTATAAGGATGAGGTGATTTATCCTGTGAATAGTGAAAAATCCCTGCTTGATTTGTTTTTATTAAAGAAGAAGGATTTGAAACGATTGATGAAACAACAAGGTTTGAATTTTAAGAAAAATCCGGATCGCGCTATTGTTTGTGTGACAGATTATTGTGAAACATTAGACCGTTGATTATCTTATTTGATTTTATATAAAGACTTGTCGTATGAAAAAGAAATGGCATTTGATACACTGTATGTTGTTTATGTCCGTTTTACTTGCGGCGCAGCAGCGTCAGACAGTAAGCGTGGATATGAAGCATCGTCCGGTTGAGGAGCTGTTTGAGGCGGTTGAACGGCAGGCCGGTTTGAAAATCTATTGCAAACCGGAGCATTCCGATTCGTTGTATGTTTCCATACAGGTAGCGGACGAAACGCCTTTGTCTGTTTTGCAGGAGGCGCTGAAAGAGACGACATTGAAAGTATCCCAATACAAAAATTCCATTTTTATTACGGATGGGTTTGCGATCAAAACGGGTATGCCGGGAGGGTATTTTTACGGCCGTAGCGGGCATACTCCGGACGATGATGCTGCCGGATTTTCGTTGTTCCGGGGCGAACGGCTCCAAAAGGCGACTTCGGAAAACAAAGTATATGAAATCGGGAATCGTACGGATGATATTACCGGGAAAAAGGTAACTTTAAGCGGTACGATTACGGATTTTAAAACCGGCGAACCGGTGGTTGGCGCAACGGTTGTTCCGGCCAGACAATCCACTGCCGGAACCATATCCGATGCGCATGGATATTATATCCTGGAATTACCGGCAGGACGCCATGATCTGCATATCGGAGGGGTAGGATTGAAGGAGGTTCACTTTCAGGTCATGGTGTATTCGGACGGACAGTTGGATATTGAAATGGTCGAAAAGGTGTATGCCCTGAATGAAGTGATAGTCTCGGCAGACCAGGTCAATCAGGTGAAAACGACTACTTTGGGAATGGAACGGTTGAAGTTGAAAGAAATAAGAAATATGCCGATGGTGTTTGGTGAAGTGGACGTCATCCGGGCTGTCCTGTCGTTGCCCGGGGTCAAATCGGCCGGCGAAATAGCAGGCGGTTTCAATGTGCGTGGCGGTTCCGCCGACCAAAATCTGATTCTGTTTAATGACGGAACGGTTTATAATCCGACGCACATGTTCGGTTTTTTCTCCGTCTTTAACCCGGATGTCGTCAGTAATATGGAACTTTACAAAAGCAGTATTCCGTCCCAATACGGAGGACGTATTTCTTCCGTATTGGATATCACCGGCCGGGAAGGCAATCGGAAAGAATTTGAAGGATCGGCCAGTCTTGGCCTGTTAACGAGCCATCTAAAGCTGGAAGGGCCTTTGTTCAGTGAAAAAACATCGTATGTGCTGGCCGGACGAACCACTTATTCCGATTGGATTTTAAGACAACTTCCGGAAAAAAGCGGTTATAAAGACGGAAATGCCGGATTTTATGACTTGAATGCTTCCTTGAATCATCGGTTCGATGAGCGTAATCAATTGCAGTTGAGCGGATATTTCAGTAAAGACCGGTTCCGGTTTGATGAATATGACCGCTATGCCTATCGCAATGCGAATGCATCCCTGAAATGGCGGCACCTCTTTTCACCCAAACTGATCGGTTCGTTCGTGTTCGGATATGATCATTATGACTATCAAACGGAACATGCGGAAAAGGCCATGAATGCTTACAATCTGTCATTCGGAATAGATCAGGGTTATGGAAAAGTTGATTTTAACTGGTATCCGGCAGATAAGCACACGGTTAATTGGGGGGTGAACGGAATCTATTACTACCTGAATCCGGGAGAATATTTGCCGCACGGCGATGAATCGCTTGTTATACCGGATCGCATGCAGAAAGAAAAAGCGCTGGAGGCGGCAATCTATATCGGCGACGATTGGAAAATCACGGATGACTTGTCCGTAAATCTCGGTGTGCGGTATTCGATGTTTAGTGCATTAGGCCCCCGAACGTACTACGAATATAATAACGCTTTCCTGCCGTCGCCGGAAAGTCTGACGGATTCCGTCTCTGCCGGTGGCGGAGCCTTTAAAACTTACCACGGGCCGGAGTACAGGTTCTCTGTCCGTTATACGTTTTCCGACGATTTTTCAATCAAGGCCGGTTATAATACGATGCGGCAGTATATCCATAAAATATCCAACACGACGATTATGTCGCCGACCGATACCTGGAAACTGAGCGATTACAATATTGCGCCGCAGACCGGTTCGCAGATCGCATTCGGATTATATAAAGATTTTACCGGTAAAATGATTGAGGCGTCCGTCGAGTGTTATTATAAGACGATGGATGATTATTTAGATTATCGAAACGGTGCGGAGATTGTGATGAATCATCACCTTGAAACGGATATCTTACATACGGAAGGACGCGCTTACGGAGTGGAACTGATGTTGAAAAAGACGCAGGGAAAATTGAATGGTTGGGTGAGCTATACCTATTCCCGAACGCAATTGCGGCAACATGATGACCGTATCGCGAATCCGGTAAACGGAGGAAATTGGTATCCGGCCGATTACGACAAACCGCACGAAGTGAAATTTGTCGGTAATTACAAGTTTACACATCGTTATAGCTTTTCCCTTAACTGTGATTATAGTACCGGACGACCGGTTACCCTGCCGGTCACAAAATATAAATACGCCGGCAACGAGTATGTTTATTATTCGGATCGGAACCAATTCAGGATTCCCGATTTTTTCCGGACGGATGTGTCATTCAATATAGAACCGAGCCATCGGCTAACTTTGCTGACACATAGTATGATTTCGTTCGGCATTTATAATCTGACGGGACGCCGCAACGCCTATTCCGTGTATTATGCATCGGATAACGGTAAACTGAAAGGATACAGATTAGCTATATTTGGGATGCCCATTCCTTATTTTTCATATAGTATAAAATTTTGAATTGATATGAGAACGTTACCCTACCTGTTTTTAGCTTTGTTTCTGTACGGCTGTATCGACGCATATACGCCCAAGGGCGTAGAGTCATTGAGCCGGTTGCTGGTGGTGGAAGGCAATATTACAGACGGCGAATCGGTTTTCCGTTTAAGCAGGAGTATTGCTCTGGATGCTTTCTTTGTTCAGGAAGAAACAACGGTCGATCATGCTTCCCTATATGTAGAGCAGGATAATGGCGAACGATTGGAAGGTGTTTTCCGGGAGAAAGGGACATATATAGTTTCTACCGGAAGTTTGGAAGCCAACCGGAAATACAGGTTACATATAGCGGTTGACGGCGAAGTCTATTGTTCCGAATACTTATCTCCGATCTTTACCGCCGGAATTGATAGCATCACTTCTGTGAAAGAAAGAATCGGAGAGCCGGTTCAGATTCGTCTTTATACGCATGATCCGGAAGATCGCTCGAAATATTATATGTGGAACTATAAAGAATTTTGGGAGGTGAAAGCGGAATTATATGCCACCTATGGCCCATGGGAAGGCGAGTTTATTGACTTTAGCCGCTATTCGAAATACAATACGTATTATTGTTGGGCCAGAGACAGTTCGCAAGGTCTGATTATGGCGTCTTCCGAAAGACAGTCGGAGAATGTGATTGATCATAAGATAACGGAAATATATAGCGGAGACCGGCGATTGTCGGAATATTATTGCATTGAGGTAAACCAGCATCAGGTGCGGCAAGAGACGTATGATTATTATGCCAATGTACAGAAAAATGTTGAGCAGACAGGTGATCTTTTTTCGTCTATCCCTTCCGAATTGAAGGGAAATATCAGTTGTATATCCGATCCGGACCTGCCTGTCATCGGGTTTTGTGATGTTACAACGACTGTCCGGGAGAGATTTTACATTATCGACCTGTATGATGGTTATTACGAACCTCCTATGCAATTTTGTCATGATTCTATTACAGAAAGTCAAAATTTCATCTATCCTGTTTACGGTTTGTATGCTTATTATATAAATATAACTGGTGATACGATATGGCAATATGCTCCTCATAGATGTGTGGATTGTCGTTTGACGCCGGGCGCCACGAAAGAAAACAGGCCGGATTTTTGGCCGAGCGGACACTATTAAATTGAAGTAATGATGAAGATATATTATAGTATTCTGTTTATTTTGTCTTTCATTCACTCCGCCAATGCCGGTAATGAACTGCGTGAACGTATCTATGTTCATACGGATAAAAATTTCTATTTATCGGGCGAATTGCTGTGGATGAAATTGTATCTTACGGACGAAACGGGCAAACCTTCTTCTTTCAGTAAAATCGGTTATGTAGAACTGCTCAACGATTCGGTTCCGGAAGTACAGGTTAAACTGGAACTTGTCAATGGAGTGGGAGAAGGCCGGATGGTATTGCCTTCCACTTTATCCACCGGAAATTACCGGTTGGTGGCTTATACCCGTACGATGCAAAATGAAGGTGAAACTGTTTTTTTTAAGAAAACGATCGGAATTGTCAATATGTCCGTACCGGATATGCCGGCAGAAACGGATACGTCGTTTCGGATCGTATATAAAACCGCACCGGAAAGCAATTTATCGGTTTCGACGAGCGAAAAAACGTATAAGCCGTTGGCAAATGGTGAAATAAAGATAGAAGGCTTGCCGGATCATGTTCATTCGCTGAGTCTGTCGGTGGCGGGCATAGATTTTCTTCCGGACAATCATACCATCGGATCTTGGCATAAAGAGTTGCCGACTTATCCTAAGGTGCCCTTACAGACGGATTTTCTTCCGGAATATGAAGGGCATATCATCCGGGGAAACATCATAGACGCACAGACGAATGAGCCTTCTGCCGAAGCCGGCCTTTTTCCGGTGGTGAGCTTTGTCGATGATCAGATACGTTTGTTTGGCGGTATGGTGAAGGGTACGGATGTGTATTTTTTTACCAGACATGTCCGGGGTATGCGTGAATTGGCCGCTACCGTTTATACAACATCGGGACATCCGTATAAGGTAAACATTCAGTCGCCGTTTGCATCCCACGAAAAAGAAACGCTGCCGCCGCTAAAACCGAACTCCGCCTGGGAAGCGCCGTTGATTCAGCGAAGTGTGGGATTACAGGTGTTGTACGCATACACGTCCGATTCTTTAAACAAAACGGATACAACGTACGCCCATTTGCGGTGGCGGCCGGATCGTTCATATAAATTAGATGAATATACCCGTTTTCCCACGATGGACGAAGTGGTTACGGAATGTATACCTCTATTGCGATTCCGTCGGATTGATGATAAACGTTATGTATCGGTTCTTGATGAGAAAAATACGTTCTCTTCGGGCAATAGTCTTGTTTTGGTAGACGGAGTGCCGGTAGTTGATCATGAGATTGTTTTCCGGTACGATCCGCTGTCGGTTCGTCAGATAGACGTGTACAGGGATAAGTTCGTTTTCGGAAATAAATATTTTGACGGTATGGTGTTTTTTTCAACCTATACGAAGGATTATGCGGGTTTGAAACCGGATGCATTTACGTTGTTTTATGATTATGAAGGTACATTACCGCATTGTCATTTTTATGCGCCGTCTCGCACCGGAAAAAGTAAACCGGATAGCCGGATCCCGGATTACAGGCATACTTTGTTGTGGATTCCGGAACTGAATGCACAAGGGCAAACCCGTATATCGGTACCGTTCGACACCTCTGAAATAACCGGCGAATTTCAGGTGAAAGTCGAGGGGTTGACAAAAGATGGGAAAGCCATTTGTGGAGTGGTTTATTTTACTGTCGGCGAATGATTTTTCCGTATGAGAATTGTTAATTTTAATTATATATACAATGAGAAGCGTTTATTTTATTTTTTCGTTATTGTGGGGGTTGGCTTGTGTCGTGTCGGCGCAGGAAGTGAACAGTGATCACTGGGCGGCGACGGATGCGCTCGGCCGTAAAGTGCGTGAATACAAGGACACGGGCGATAAGCGTAAGGATAAGTATGTAGCTATGTTCTACTGGACATGGCATCAGGGAAATGATGATACGACTTACCAGAACAAGAACATTACGGAAATCGTCCGTAAATATCCGGAGGCGATGAAAGATTATAATCATCCGGCGTGGGGAGATAAGAAACCGGGATTTTTTTTCTGGGAGGAACCGTTGTTCGGATATTATAAAACGACGGATAAGTGGGTATTGCGTAAACATGCGGAGATGTTGGCCGATGCGGGTGTGGATGCTGTCTTTTTTGATTGTACGAATGGCAGCCTGACCTGGCAGGAATCGTACGAAGCGCTGATCTGATGGAGACATGGGATCAGGCGCAGAAAGACGGAGTAAATGTGCCGAAAATAGCCTTTATGCTTCCTTTCGGACCGGTTCCCCATTCGCTGGTGTCGTTGCGACAGCTCTATAATGATGTCTATAAGTTGAAACGTTACGAAAATCTTTGGTTCGTATGGAAGGGGAAGCCTTGTATTATGGCTTATCCGGATAATTTGACGGATTCGGAAACGGATAAAGAAATAGCGAAATTTTTTACGTTCCGTCCCGGGCAGCCGGATTATGTGAATGGCCCGAATCCGAATTATACCAATCAGTGGAGTTGGTTGGAAGTTTATCCGCAACACGGATATATCAGGAATGCAAACGGCGGATATGAACAAGTATCTGTTGGGATTGCCCAGAATGCGAATCCTGTAAGCAAAGGCCATTGTAGCGCATTCAACCTGAAAGATGCATACGGACGCAGTTTCACGGTTCGTAACGGTTTTGACCCTCGCGTGGACAGTTACCTGTACGGGTGGAATTTTCTGGAACA
>QMCE01000347.1_pt1 | contig 32033 bp, 34 predicted proteins | sample 1821851 | NCBI WGS metagenome assembly QMCE01 (sample SAMN09453174, study PRJNA476694) | Termite gut metagenome, whole genome shotgun sequencing project. | isolation source: worker | host: Odontotermes sp. | place: South Africa:Pretoria | collected 2016-01-28 | reverse complement strand
CGGTTACTATTTTTTCACCGAGTTTAACAGTTTTGAATGGAATTCACATTGGTATGGATGTTAATGAAGTAGAGAGAATATTGGGAGAACCTACAGATCGTAACGATACAGTTATATCTTCTATATTTTATGATGGTAATACCCATTATATTACTTTTTATATAGGCGGATTTAACCAAATAACATCAATTAATTGGACATATTATGCTTGGTAAAGCGAAGTGTCAAAAAATTAAACAACAGGAAAGGATAACAGGAGAAAGGATATGAAAGTGAAATTGTATGTAGTAATATTTTTTTTATTTCTTACAGCAATGTTGTATTCCGAAGAAGAAATACAATATGAAATTGTTAATACCTCACCGTATTATAGTCGCGCAGCTGGAGGAGCGTATTATAACCAAAAGCATGAAGGATACCTAAATTCAGGAGAATACATTTCAGGACTAAACAGGATGTATAATGCTGAGATGGTATCATCAGAGAATATTACATTAAATATATGGTTCAGTAAAGATAATGTTGAATATGTTACACTTGCAGAAAATCTGATACCAGCACAGAGTGAATCATTATTCCCTGCATACATCTTGACAGATTTCACAAATAATCGTGTGTCGGATGGCTATAAGCTAAAAGAGAATGAAGCTTTTATAAATAATGGACCGTTCAAATCTGTGGTATCTGAATTATGGGTACCAGAATATTATGGAGAAATACTTAAAAGTAAAAATAGAGATACATGGGATGATCCGCGTCTACAATCTTTCTACGATGACCACGAACAAATATTCTATAATTGGTATGACATATATTCAATTATGTCTGGAAGATATATATTTACGAATGCTGGAATAGGCGCTGGAGGAGGAATAAATTTTGTGATAAAGAATATAAAAAAAACAGATTATGGATACGAAGTAACATGTATACAGTCAACTACAAATCTTAGTGTAAATAGAGAACATCGTTTTCATTGGGAATATATTCCCGAAGACGAGTTTATGAAACTGTTGTTGTATATTGAAGGTGATTATATTGATATGTATATAAACGACCAAACACAGCATTTTGGAACAATAATGAAAGTGAAATCTGAATTTATTCGACAGTTTGAAAATCTAATAAAGACAAATGACTGTGATCTTTCAAAAGTACTATGGCCTAATCGTGCAGCAGTATTAGAAGACGCCATAGCTTATCCTCCTCCTGTAGATATGACCAACTATAAAACCACCCACATCACAATAGATAACCTCCGACTGCGTGAAACCCCAAATACATCATCGTTAATGGTAACAACATTAAACAGCGACTCAGCAGTACAAGTTCTTGAAACAGGCGAAATGCAAACTATAGACGGCATAACCGCGCCGTGGGTAAAAGTATTAAGCGAATCAGGATATACGGGCTGGTGCTTTTCCGGCTACTTGGAAGAAATACCACAAAACGAGTCTGTAATAATTCCGGTAAGTACAGCAATAGAATCAAACGAAAATACAGAAAATGCAGAAAACACTGAACAAGAAACAATTGTAGTTCTTAAGAATGATGTTTCAACGCCAATCATTCCGTTCGCTGTTGGGGGAGGAATTGTAGTTATTGGACTGGGAATAGTTTTCTTGGTGAAAAGGAAAAAGAAAATCCCGTGACCGCATACTTTTGATTTACAATATCATTTACATAGGAGGCTTTAAAAATGACAACGGTGATTTCGTTAGGAGGGTCTATTGTCGCGCCGGATACGGTGGATGTCGGATTTTTGCGGGATTTTGCGGCTTTGATACAAGAATTGCTTGAGTCGGATGAGACGCGGCGGTTTATTTTGGTAACTGGCGGCGGCAGTCCAGCGCGTATATGGCAGAACGCTTACCGCGAGGTACGGGCGGCGTTGGGTGAAGCCGCCGACAATGAGGAAGCGGACTGGATTGGGGTGATGGCGACGCGGCTTAACGCTCGGCTTGTCAAGGCGGTGCTGGGGGATTTGTGCACTGACGAGGTGGTAACGAACCCTTCGGACGAACATGTTCGCTTTACCGGACGGGTTCTGCTCGCCGCAGGCTGGAAGCCTGGCTTTTCTTCAGATTACGACGCGGTTCTACTCGCCGAGCGTTTCAAGGCGGACGCGGTTATAAACCTTTCCAATATAGAACGGGTATATACGGACGATCCCAAGAAGAATCCCGCTGCCCGTCCCATAGATCGTATTTCGTGGGAGGATTTTCGCGCTATGGTGGGCGATGAATGGACGCCGGGCAAGAATACACCCTTTGATCCGATTGCGAGCCGCCATGCGCACAATATCAGTCTTCCGGTCATCTGCGCGGACGGGCGAAACCTTCCTAATTTGAAGAAGCTCCTGAACGGCGAGCCTTTTTTAGGCACCCGTATAGGATAATACAAAAAAAGGCGGATATGTCATCCGCCTTTTTTTATTCGCAGTGGTGGGGTTTACTACCCACAGGTACTAATTTCCTTACAGAACGAACCTCATTCCCCGACACTTGCGGCGGAGAGGTTCATCGCCGATTCCTACTACTCTATGTCAGGATCGCTCCCGCTCTACTCATTATCCGCCGAGAAATCGCCTTCTTCCGACTCTGGTACCAGAATAGCGAGAAGTTCCACGTCAAAGATCAAGGTGGAATACGGGGGGATAACCTCACCCGCACCACTTTCCCCATAGGCGAGATCGGATGGGACGAAAAGTCGGTACTCGCCACCCACGTTCATAAGCTGCAAGCCTTCCGCCCAGCCGTCTATGACTTCGTTCAACGCGAATTCAATAGGTTCGTCCCGTTCAAACGTATTGTCAAACATCGTACCGTCAGTCAGACTACCCGTGTAATGCACCTGCACCGAATCGTTTATCGTGGGCTTGGGACCGGTTCCTGCCTTCAACACCTTGTATTGGAGCCCGCTCGCGGTGGTAATGACACCTTCTTGTTGGGTGTTTTCAGCGAGAAACGCGATTTCGGCGGCTTGGTTTTCCGAGGATTTTTCTGCCAAAGCCGCCTGAAAGGCCGCATTAACCAGCTCGGCGGCATCATCCACCGACATATTCCCTGTTCCTTCAACACCATCCTGAAAACCTTTCGCAAGATCGGCGTAATTGAAAGACAGACCGCTTTCCACTTCCGCGAATTGTTCGCCGAGCAGGATGCCAAACGCATAGCTCAGGTCGTCCCGATTCAGACTTGTGCTGCTTGGGGACGGCAGTCGCGTATTCACATCCGCCACCGGCTCCGCAAACACCGCGGCGGACAACACTGTCAAAACTGCGTACAGTACCAGAAATTTCTTGACCATTTATATTCCTCCTTATAGAATATCAAGCAATTCTACCTTAAAAATCAACGTAGAATACGGCGGGATTATACTGCTCGACCCGTTTTCGCCATAAGCAAGAGCCGATGGAATATAGAACCAATACTCGCTTCCGACATTCATAAGCTGTATACCTTCGGTCCAGCCCGGAATCACTTGACTCAGGGAGAATTCCGCTGGCGCGTTCCGTTCATACGAGCTGTCAAACACCGTACCGTCTATAAGCGTGCCTTCGTATTTGACGCGCACCTTATTGGCGGCGGTCGGTTTCGCGCCGTTTCCCTGTCTGACAATCTCGTATTGCAGTCCGCTTGGAGTAGTGATAACCCCTTCTTTTTTCGCGTTAGCCGCGAGAAATTCGTTTTCCCTCACGCGGAGACTCTCAACCTTGTTATTCAGAAAAGTGGTGTACACCATCTGCACCTTGAAAGCCGCCTCGTCCTCGCTGAAGCGCGTCTGCCTGCCTTCAAGTGAATCCGCGAAACCGGTCACAAGCTCATCGTAGTCAAAAGACAAACCAGTGTCCTTGAAGCCAGTAGCGAGCGCCATGCCAAAGGCGTAACTCGCATCTTTATCCAATGTTTCCGCGCCGCCCGCATTCGCCGGGGCTTCCGCACTACCGCTTACCGCCGCGGCTGATTCGACGGTGTTGTTAGTCTGCGCGGCTTGTTCGTTCTGTTTACAGGACGCGAAAAGCACCAAAACGGAAAATGCTGCGGCAAGACACACGTTATAAAATCTCTGCATATCTGCTCCTATTGTGTATTTCATGGTACACCTTTGGATTATATCCCTTCTTACTCGCTTTGAACAGGGGGAAGGGTGATCAACACCGTGTCTATGCGATTGGCGTCCATGTTTACCACGCGGAATTCGACGTTTTTGTACATGAAGGATGCGCCCGTGCGGGGAATTTCACCGGAAAGACTCAATATGAAACCTGCAAGCGTATGATAATCCTGATGCTCATCAACAAGGCTGGGCAGTGAAAGCAGTTCGGCGATTTCGTCTATATTGCTGCCGCCGTCCGCGAGGAACGTGCCGTCGTTCTGCCGCACCACCGCTTCGGTTTTTGCCTTTTTCGCCGAAAGCTCGCCCACAATTTCCTCTACCAAATCCCGCATCAACAGAATTCCGGTAAAGCCGCCGTATTCATCCATGACAAACAGAATATCTGTCTCTTGCTGCTTAAAAACATCTATGGCTTTGAGCGCCCCCATGGTTTCCGGCACAAAACACGGCGATCTCATTATCTTTTTTAAATTCTTAAAGTTTTTAGAAGCAAACTTTGTTTTGGAAACAAGAGCGTCTTTACCGGATGTTTCTTGAAAAAAAGAAAAAAGGATATCCTCTACAGAAACCGCGCCTATAACCTCGTCCAATGTGTTTTCAGCCACCGGAAAATAACGCTGGGCGCGGAATTCCGTAACGGTTTTCAGAATTTCGGCGCAGTCTGCACTTGCGTTAAGCCAAGCTATATCCGAGCGGTGGGTCATAAACGTTCCGGCAGGGCGGTCGCCTAGATAGAAGACCCCTTCCACCATGGTCCTTTCCGCACTTTCCACCGCACCGGATTTCTCCCCTTCCCGCCATATACACTTCCGCCTCGGTTATGCCCTCAGTTGGCTCATCGCCGTCCGCCTTCTTAAAAAGCGCGGCGCATCGGATCGCCACTGCGTACAGAGGGCGGTACAAAATACCTGCGAAACGTATATAGGGGAGGAAGCGTACAAGTATCTTCTCCGGCGCGTCAGCCGCAATCCGATTAAAGACGCCCCCGATGAAAAAACTGACAATAGTGGTAAGAATGATGGACAGGATAATAAAGGCGAGAAGCGTTACCATTGTAGATGGTAACGACAAAAACGCTGTGGGCACAGCAAAGAACAACCGGCGCGCGAGCAGTATACCCGCGCCACCGCCCAGCGCTGTTATGAACATAACGCACATACGCAACGCTGGGACAAAAAGTTCTGGCTTTTCAGCGGTTTCCAGTGCTTTCCGCCGCTGTTTGCCGCCGTCTTCGGCTTCCATTTTGAGGCGGGTCTTACGCGCCGAAACCAGCGCCATTTCCAGCATAGTGGTAAAACAGATAGCAAGACAGACAAACAACAAAAACAAAACGAAAAAAAGAGGCGAAAGCGCAGACAATTATAGTTCGTCCTTCCTCAAGGGGCGAATAATATACACGCCGTCCTTGGAGGTTTTCATCTTCACTATGCCGCCTTCCGGCGTGAATATACCAAATACCTGTACTATAGGGAAGAAAGGATTTGCTGGGTCTATGTCAACCACCTGCCCTCTCTTTCCGTTTGACAGCAATATATACAATCCCACCGGATACATGGAGAGGGAGTACAGCAACGCCTTCACAATGGCGGGATCGTACTGCTTTCCTTCGTTTTTGAGCAGCTCTACCATGCCAGCGTAGGCGTTTTTCGCGTCGCGGTGCGGTCTGTTCGCGGTGAGCGCCTCATACGAACAGGCGATGGCGATGATTTTTGCGTATAAGCTTATACGGTCGCCGGTGAGTTTCTGCGGATAACCCGAGCCGTTTTCCCGTTCGTGGTGTTCAAGTCCCGCAAGGCACACGACGAGCGGCGCGTTAAAGGACTTCAACACGTTATAACTGTACACCGGATGGGCGAAAATGGCTTTTTTTTCGTCATTCGTAAGCTGCCGTTTGGTGTAATAGCCCCGCGTCGCAACGGGCAGCTTGGTCATCCCGATCTCGTGGAGTAACGCCGCCACCCCCAGCTCCGTTAACCGTTCTTCCGAGAACTTCAAATAGTTGCCTATGATGATCGATATGATCATACTCCGCACCCCGTGGGACGTGAGATACTCATCCGAGCCTTCCAGCGGCGGGGTTCTTTGGCTTCTCATGAGGTACTGCTTGTCCTCTCTGATGATTGGCACAGCGCGCGCAACATACTGCGTAAGCCCTTCGTAATCAAGCTCTTCTTTCTGCATTGCGTTGGTAAACACAAACTGCATGTGCTTCTTGAATATATCGAAGAGTTTTGCCGCCCGGTCGATCCGCTCGCTCTCGCTGTTTGCGGACATAGCAAGTACCGATTCCAGCTCCTCGTTTTTCTGTTCCTGAACAGTCGCTTTTTCAATAAGCTTCCCGTCGCTCAAAACGCCCGTAAAATCCCATTGGCTGAGAGAATTCAACAATGACCGTGAAATTGGGCGTTCTGGCGCAGCTAGAATGAACTGCTCGTCCAAATATACGGCGTCCGAAAAGGATACGCCCTCATGTAATGTTTTAAGATCGAATTTTTCCATATCTACCCTTTGACAATATATTATGATACATTATACTAGTAAAAACAAGAGGAAAGTGAAAAAACTTTTAATTAAACTTGTGGATCATAGCGTAAGAGCGTTATGTACTATTATTAGGAACGTATCTTGAAAATAAAGACGATTTTCATACTATTTAATGGCATTGTACTGCTGTTTCTCATGACTATTGTGTTTGCTTTTGGTACAGGGGATGGGGTGAGGCTGCTTGACTGGCGGCTGTGGGCTCTCGCGGCGCTCTGTCTATTGGTGCTTATCTGCCTTGACGTCTATTATTTCCTCAACATGCGGGTGTTGTCATTGCTGGAAAAGAAGAACTGGTCAGGTCTTGCCCAATACCTTGAGGTGAAAGTGCTGGGAAAAGGACATTTTTCCTCTCGTTCTGTGGGGCTGTTAGCCCAAGCCTATCTTGTCTTATCCGACACGACCGCTGTTGTGAATCTGGAAAACAAGACCGCGCTCGCAAAACCGCGCCTTATTGAGGAACACGCTCTTCTTTTCGGCATGGCGCGCCTTCTTGAAAAAAATATGGCTAACGCAGCGCATTTTTTTGCCGCCCGTATCCGCGCACCCAAACCGAACAAGAAGGATATGTGCTGGCTGCGTTTTTATTATGGTTTCACCATGCTGCTCGACTGGCATTTCCCCGAAGCCTGCGACGAATTTATCCTACAGGCGAAAATTTCCGACACTCCACTGGTTACCGGATTAGCCGCGTGGTTTCTTGACGACTACCTCGCGCCTGCTTTGCCCGACCGCCGCGACGAGATAGAAGCCGCCGTGGAAATCGCGGATAAACGGGTACATGAGGTGGTGTATGACCTGAAACAGTGGCAGAGCAAGACCGCGAAAATACTGACTCAGCCGCATGCGGCGGTCATTGCCCAGTATGTGAAAAAAGCGGGAAACCGGCTCTTTCCGCGAGGAGCGGCGCAATGAGGCAGGGTATTTACGACGCGCTCAACGCGGGATTTACAGCGCCGGTGCGGGATTCTCTCTGGGGTCATGTGTATCTGCCGCCTGAACTTGAGGCAGTAACAAATTCCGCGCCCTTTATGCGGCTTTGCCGTATATTCCAGCTCGGTCCCGTGTACTGCGTGTATCCGGGCGCGACCCACACCCGCGCCGCTCATTCAATCGGCGTGTTTTACTTGGGGCGTCGGCTTTTGACCGCGCTTGCCGAGCGGGGCGCGGATATTTGGCTTACGCGGGAAGGTGTTCGTTCCTTCCTGTCCGCCTGCCTTCTGCACGATTTGGGACATTTCCCCTATACCCATTCGCTCAAGGAACTGCCGCTGCTGGATCACGAGGCGCTTACCGGCAGGATAATTCTGTCGCCGCCCATAAAGGAACTTATTGGGGCGGCGGACGCTGATCCCTCGTTCACGGCGGCAATAGTGGATATGTCCGGCGATACCGGCGGTGCGGCGAGTGCCTGCGGCGCAACTGCCGTCGATGATGAGATCCGATTCTACCGCCGCCTGCTTTCCGGTGCGCTTGATCCCGATAAGCTCGACTATCTGAACCGCGACGCGCGGTACGCGGGCGTCCCGTACGGGGCGCAGGATGTGGATTTCATCATTTCCCGTCTCCATCCTCACAAAGAACGAGGCGTGGACATAGACTCGCGCGGCATCCCCAGCGTGGAATCCGTGCTTTTCTCGAAATACCTTATGTACAAAGCCGTGTACTGGCACCGTTCCGTGCGCGCCGCCACCGCTATGATAAAAAAGGCGCTCATCGCGGCGCTTGAAACGCGCGTAATAGCCGATGAGGAACTCTACGACCTTGACGATCAAGGCTTGTTCGCTCTTATGCAGAGCCGTTCCGCCTCATTACCCGTTCTTTCTTTGGGGGAAAAGGTGAAAAACGGCTTTTTATATGAGACGGCGGCGGAATTTCCTTTTAAAGATGGCGAATCGGCGGATATAGCTGCAAGATCGGCGCTTGAGGCGGCGCTCGCTGAAGATCTGGGGCGCGTATGTGGGGCGTCCGTGTCCCCAGACGAGATCATCATAGATGTGCCTGAACCGGTTTCGTTTGAGACAGGACTGTACGTTACGGACGAAAAACGCCCGTTTTCGAAAAGCTCCAGTCTTTTTAATGATGAAACGATCACTTCTTTTAAAAAAAAGTTGCGTGTAGCCCGAATATTTATTGACCAAAACTGTTTAAAAGGTATAATATATAAAACCGGGCGTGCGCCAGATTTGATGATGTACGCCCAGTCCATTTTAAAGACGTTGTTCTGAATGGACAGAACGCGGAGAAAGCGTTTCTGCTTTGAACAAGGGGGATGTATGGAGCTTCATAACACTAATGAAGATATTGTTATCAGTCAGATAACTGATATTTTTAACGCTCTAGAACGCGGCGCGAATCCGAATGGTATTTGTACCTGCGATCAGTGCCGTATGGATACGGCGTGCTATGTGCTGAACCGTATAGAACCGCGTTACATCGTTTCCAACCGCGGCGCGGTCAGGGTCGAGGGGGAGTCCATAGCGAACAAGCAGAAAGAAGTGGACATTGTGGCGATGATCCATGAGGGTATGGAGCAGATAAACCGCAATAAGCGGCTATCGTCCAGTCATTTAGTACGGACCTCAGCCTCTGCTGTGGCGAGCAAGCCCGTGTTCAATATTCCTACTATCATAGGCAGAGTGTTTAACGGCACAAATTTCGCGCCTATGGAGGACATCAACATAGACCTGCTGCGCAACGGCGACATGGTTTCGATGATAGACAACAACTGGCAGAACCCGTTTCACCTTGTCCGGTACAGCGAAGGCACGTTCACCTTTTGGCCTGCGCCCATACTCGCCGAGGAAGAAAAACTGCACAGATTTTTTGAATTTTCCGTACGTATCAAAGCCGAAGGTTTTGAAGAGCTGCGGCATTTCTTCAAAATCCCCGTTAGGAGCGAATTGAAAAACATCACCGCCTTTTCGCGGGATAGAACCTTCAAACTGCCCGATTTATACTTGTTTCAGCCGGGCGAAGAAACCTTTTAACACACGAGGCGGGAAATCTCCCGCCTTACGGGGCGTAGCCTAGCGGCTAAGGCGCTTGCTTTGGGAGCAAGAGATCGGCGGTTCGATCCCGCCCGCCCCGAAATTTTATTGATTGTAATATAGAAAGTTATATCCTTGATATTGATTCCAAAAATTCTGAAAGGTCAAGTCGAGGTCAAGTACTGTTGAAAAAGCAATTTGTGTATCGTGTTTTTAAGAAGCATTTTGAGCTTTGGGTAGTATACTTTTTATGATTTCAGAGAGAAATTTGCCGTTTTGGTTGGTTACTAAGCTACCCATGAAGGGAGTATCTTATTTGTTATAAATCTGCATAATTGAATCTTCGTGGTGTTTGAGAAAGTATGATAAAAATGAATGAGCAAAAATGCGGCTGGTAAAACTCATTATAAATATAACATTGATACATTTCGCCTGATACCCTTTGAAGAAAAGCCTTGAGATTGATTTACAAGTTCGGGTAAGCTATTCAGTTTGATAATTCTTTCATAACTGTAATAATGTAAAAAATGAAATTCCATCAAATAGGATAATTCCGCCGTCTTCATCGGAACCATAGCGTAATCTATAATTACATCCAGGAAGTATATGGGTAAACTTCATGATAATACGTTTATCACCAGGAATACCATCATCTTGTACTGTTTCTATTTGCTTATATGAACCGTTTGTACTTTCAAGTATGTATGTTCCTTTCAATCCATTAGCTCCATCAGGAGCTGAAATTGAAAACATAAAAGAAAAAACTGCATGTATCTCAATCTCTGTTCGGTTTTTTTCTGTTCCCAGTTCTGCCGCGCACACAAAAGTCAATTCATCCTGTTCACCTAATTCCTGCAGCCGTCTATCACTAATTTTTACAGTCCATCGTGTCCTTGCCTCTCCATTTTCTACTTTGACCGATTGTTCCATCAGCAAATCATCTTCATGACTGTATCCTTGTTCATACACAATTATATTGATGTACTCTCCGTCATCTATACCTTGTACCTTGGCCGTTATCAGGACTGTTGTATCATATTCTATTTCTGCTGCCAATTCTACACAGGTTTCATTTCCTTGTTCATCATACTTAATAGATTCAACTCTTATGTCCGGCTGAATCTGAACTGTACTCAGGTTTTTTACAGTGGTGCATGAGGCAAATAAAAACAGTGAACCAAACAGGACTACATATTTCATACATTTCTCCGTTCAACTAATTTCAATTATATCAAAAAAATGAACCTCCCCGCCGCAAGCGGCGGGGTATCATGTACATGTTACAGAATTGACGAAGTTCGTTCTGTAAGGAAATTAGTATCTGTGGGGTTTACTACCATAGAATGGTAAGTAGTACAAACAGCAACCGCCACACAGCGGCGGGGTAGTAAACCCCACTGCGAATAAAAGGGCTTCCTCCGCCTTATTTCTCCGGTTCATGTGTTTTCCCTTTCAATATAGTATCGGATAGTGTTTCAAAAAGTATGAAGAAAAGATAAGGGATATCAAGCAAGATGAATCAATGTTATGTAATACTAGACTGACTGCTGGGGAATCGCCTGCGAAACAGGGTAAAGGGCGCTTTGTCGCATTTTGTTCGTCTCAAGTGTTGACTTAACTGTTGACACTAAGAAGAACTCATGCCAAAAGTATGATATAGTTGACGGAAAAAGTAGTTGCAAAGATAATCATAACTCATTATAATAGAATAAGTTATTATCAACTATATCCTACTCTTTCTTCATCGGGCAACCCGGATTTGAACCGGGGACCCCAAGTAGAGCATTTTTGACCTATCTAAAAATATTATAGCATATTGAAACAGAAATTGCAACAATAGACATGTGAAACCCAATTTTTAACCATATTGAAGGGTATCGGAATGTATCGAAACGTAGAAACTATGTGCCATTTTATGTGCCAAATTTGTCTTTTCTGAAACTGATGACGAATCGTCGCTCAGTGATTTCCTTACTATTTCGTCCATCTTTATATATTTGTAATTTCAATTGACAATATGTAACAATAATGGTATGCTTGATATATGATACCACGGACAGCAACGGAAACACTGATCAGATACTCTAAAGGATTTCCCGTTATCTGCGTCACTGGACCGCGCCAGTCGGGAAAAACCACCATAGCCAGAGAGACCTTCCCTGACAAGCCATACCTTTCCCTTGAAGACCCTGATATAGCCATGCTCGCCAGAACCGATCCCAGAGGACTCCTTGAAAGCTATCCCAACGGTCTCGTCCTTGACGAAGCCCAGTATGTGAGCGAGATTTTTGTCTATCTCAAAACCGTGGTGGATAAAAATCCAACCCCAGGAACGTTCATCATCACTGGCTCCCAGCAATTTAATCTTCTTGAAAAAGTTACTGAATCTCTCGCTGGAAGGGTAGCCTTCCTGACATTGCTCCCTTTTACTATTGAAGAACTCTCTAATGCAAAGCAGAACCTCTCAGACCCTTTTGAAGTGATGATAAAAGGACTATATCCCCCGGTCTATGACCGTGACGTCACTCCCTACGACTGGTACACCAACTATATCGCTTCCTATATTGAACGAGACGTCCGAAGTATCGTCAATGTAAAAGATATAGGACAGTTCCAAGTCTTTGTGAAGATGTGCGCCTCTCGTGTCGGACAGCTCCTTAACCTAAGCGCTCTCGCCCTTGACTGCGGGATAACCCATAATACAGCAAAGTCGTGGGTATCGGTACTTGAAACCAGCGGCATCGTATACCTCTTGCGTCCTTATTACCGGAATTATGGGAAACGGCTGGTAAAAACGCCGAAGCTCTATTTCACCGATCCCGGACTTGCATGCAGACTCCTCGGTATACGGGATCAGGAACAGCTTTTCCTCCACCCTAACAGGGGAAACCTCTTTGAGTCTTTCATCATTGCGGAACTTTTGAAACAGCGACTGAACAGAGGACTTACCCCCGACCTCTATTTCTGGCGGGATAACATGGGAATTGAGATAGATGTAGTGAGGAAGGAGGGAAACACGCTGACGGCGATAGAGATAAAGTCTGGGAAGACCTTCACCCCTGGATTCCTTGAAGGATTGACAAGCTGGCTCAAGTTTTCAGGGGAGAAGCCTGAACACTGCATGGTGATTTATGCGGGAGAACTGCGGCTGACCCATCAGGGAATCATGATTATCGGATGGAACAAGATTGAGTAATCCTTGTTTTCTTGGAATGATGCAAGGGATGTTTGGCATTTTACTTTTCAAAGCTTCAGGAGCAAATCAATCGGGCTGATAGCGGAAACGTTTAAGTCGGCGCTGCTTAAAAAGCCTTTGTCGTTAGTAACGATATATGTCAAACCCGCTTTCTCGGCGCATACCACAACTAAAGCGTCTTCAAAGTCATCCATCGGGAAGTCAAGTGCTTGTTTGCAATCTTCGCCGGTCACGCTCACAACCCCAAAAGACAACAGTAAATTTCTAATAACTTTTCTGGCTGTGGTCTCGTTCCGGCTTTTGGAAACAATATAGAAGATGTCCGTTACGCAGTTGGCTGTGATATAACCGTTCACTATCTCGTCTGTTACTAACTGGCTAATGTTGCGCGCTACCTCAGCGTTGGGCGCTCGGTCAAGAATATCGTCAAGAATGACGTTAGTATCAATCAGCACGTTCAAATCTCGCCGCCCTCCTCTCTGCTTTCATTCGGTCTACATCAACAGTGTTACTGTCTACATCCGCCAGTAAATCCCTGATTTCCTGCATAGCCGCGCGCCGCTGTTCAATGTTCGTTGACGCTCCCGCATTTTCATTAGCGCTGCGATAAATCTTGAATGGTATCGCCTGTTCTAAAACTGCCTGTCTGACAAAAACATTAACCGCCGTGGTGAGGTTCATACCCATCTCATGAAACAACCTATCAGCCTTGACCTTGAGGTCACGATCAATCTTAATATTCAAATTAGTAACTTCCGCCATTGTACATACCTACTTACATTCAGATAATTGTATTATATCATATATTAGTCTGATGTCAATATGATAGACGAAAATAAGCATAGAAATCTCTATCGCTTGTTTGGGGTCGGGAAACGATAGACGCTCGTAATCACTCATCGGTGAAGTCGCCTTACCCTTACCGATGATGACCTTCACGAACTTGACTTAGTTTATGAAGACGAATTAGTAGAGACGGCTGACCTACTACCTTTTGGGGCAGAATTTTTTTTTGAAAAAATTATAAGCCCCACTTGACAAAATTTGAAAAAACTTGTTTACTATAATAACATCACCAAGGGAGTATGGTTTTGACCATGTTTCATTACTGAAATGCCCACTGGTTTACAGAATAACCAGTCCTGAAATCTGAATTCAGGAGAAAATGGTATGAAATACCAAGATTTAAGGATAAGTTCGCATTGTAGAAGCCATGAAGGAAAACCAAAAAGGGTTTATTCTTCTGAGCAAGAGGCATGGGATAGCGCAGATTATCACAAACATAAATGCGGGATTGAGTTGCATCCCTATCATTGCGACCGATGCGGAGGCTGGCATCTCACTAAAAACCATGTAGAAATGGTAACCAGTGGGGAGAACTGGAGTTTAGTGTAAGCATTAAGTGCTGAACTAAACTTTGGCAGTCCTGTCTTTTTCAATGGGACTGCCAATTATACTATATTTGGGAGATACTCATTATGAACTTTATTAATACAGGAAATCTGTCTATAGAATTATCTTTATCCTACATTCGCGATAAAGAAAAATTGGATTATATTCGTTCACTGTTAAAAGACAAGTATATCATCAATAATGAAACAATCACAGAAAGAGAGAATGATAAACTTCTGGGTTTTACGTCATTCATAAATAATCTTGGTTTTTCATATAAACAGAAAATCTTGTTTTATAAGAACTTAAAAGATTTAAAGAAATATTTTGATCAATCAAAGTTGCATGATGAACGATTTGCCCTTATTCCCGATATTTGTCGCTTAACAAAGGAAATAGCAGAGTATGCAGAAGAAGATACCGAGTTCAAAGAAGCGCTCAATCAACGTTTCTTTGATATTAACGCCAATAAATTGATAGATAAATGGAAATTGTATGGCATAGAGATTACCAAAGATGATTATCTCGCACTCTACGCTATGACTGGATGGTTTTCAAACTCAGAGAATAGAGATATTTTATCCTCTATCCCTTCAATGGGTAAAAAGAAAAAGGAAGATAGAAACAATAGTCTATACGCATTGTATCTTTGTACTGCCATAAAATATCATAGATTTGATGTTTTTGATAAATTATTCGAGGGTTGGACATTGTTAGATAAATTGGATTATTTTGGTAATTGTGAATTCCTTGATCACATACAGCCAACAGACGATAAAGAGATTGCCGCTTTACTTCCTTCAAGAGAGGGAATCAAGAACTTTTTTTCCGATTGGATTAGGAATCTACTGAGTGGTAAACCAACGATTGATACTGTTCGAGCATTTTTCCCTATGCTTTATGAAGCTCCACATTATAAAGCATCCAATTTTATCTATACTATTTGTCAACATTCAGCTTCCACACAAGATTTAATTCATTTTATTGCACAACAAGCAGTTTCTTTTTCACCTTCTGATTTTTTTCAACGTGATACATATAATAATTGTGGGACAATGCCGGAAATAGAACTTGCTATTTTTAGCTGTTACTGTAAACTCATAACACCTAAAACACACGATGATATTATCGCAATAGCACGATATTGGTATAAACTCATCGAATACGAACAAACTTCATTCTATCATGATAATTCCAATTTTTGGAGCCTAATGGATACTTTGATTGGTACTTTTCTTGATGATACTTTATTGACTGCTCTTTTACAAATTCCTGAGAAGTTGTTATTACAGGATGACAAAACACCATGTTTCTATATCTATGATTTTGACTGGTTTGCACATTTTATCGCACTTTACTTGCTGTCAAAAAAGAATCAATTACCAAAGAAAAATATCATTTCACGAGCAATTAACAAAGTAATTGAGGGTAAGTACCGAGAATTACCAGAAACCGTGTTAAAAATGTTGTCTGAATTAATCACAACGGAAGAAGACCGCTTGTTTGATTCTTCTGAAAGTGGTACTACATATCTTATCTACTTGCTTTATATTGATAACATTCCACCGAGTGAATCCCTTACTTTTGCACAAAAGGCTAATAAAGAATTATGGGATAAGGAAATCTGTTATTGGTTGTATTATATCGCCCTCGAAAAAAATCATGGTACGATCACAGACGATATTTTGTTGCAAGAATTGCCTTTTGAATTGCTTAAATATCGAATTAAAGATAATCCATCATTGTTCCTCAAAGAATCTTTAGTCTTGTTAAATAAAGCGGGACAAAATTTTGAAGAAATAAGAAAAGCAGTATGGAAAATTAAAGAATTGGCAAAGACAATTAGCGGTTTGCCTCTTTTTTCAGTTACACAAAAAAGAGAGATACTGTTATCTTTCTTAATTGAAGAACAACGCGATCAATTATTCAAGCCCTTTTTTGATGCTGCCATTAATGAATCTGAGTCTGATTATATTGCCCTATATACGTTACTTGAATTACATGTATCATTGCCACAAGATTTTGAACAATATTTCAGAACATTTCAAAACCATAAAACATTATTAACCAGTTGCTGTTCAAAATTGTTGAATTCGATTAGCAAGAAACAGCCTTCTGAATGGATCAGTATATTTGACTGTGTTATCCAAGCTTCATGGTATTTGGTAAATAGTAAAAAATCACTTTGGAGTGGTTTGCACCCATTACTGACAGCATTTAGAAATTCAAAAGAAGTGTTAGTCAATCTAGACTTATCACCTGAACATAAACTTGCAAGCAGTATAACTCGTTTTTTCCGATATTCTGAACCGAAAGACTTGAAAGCTCTTCGACAAGATATGGCAAACGAATTTTGCAAGTATTTATCTCCAAAAACTGATAATTTACGAAGTGCAGAAAAGTATACAAATGCCGACAAAGCAGAATCTGACTACTTTAGACTTGATTTTACCGAACCTAGTCCATACTGGCGCTATGCTTATGCCAGATCACTTGAAGACATTGAAGCAACTACAGACGGAAAAGGACATTTTTTCCATGAAAGATTAAAAAAAGCAGCAGAAAATGAACCTTGCCCGGAAGTCAAAGTTAGAATTGAGAAAACAATAAGCAAACTAGAGAGAATACGAAAATCTGTTTCTCATGGGAATCATCATACACGCCGTTTATATGAGGCATTTTGGTGGCTTCGGGAAGCGCACAGGCGGTCTCTTGGACTACCAATAGATACAGAAGCTAGCAAGCTACTGCGTATAAAAGAATGGAGGGATGAAAGGGAGTAGACTATCGATATATCAGTCTATATTGATCTGCAATCCTTTGGGGGTAGCAGGTCTTTTTTTGATATGCCATTATAACTTACACGATTTTCAGAAGAGGCTTGGATTCTCTTTATTCACAATTCCTCTCAATAACTCAATTCGTTTTCTTAACGCTTCACACAGTTTGTTTCCGCGTGCTTCAAAGTTCACAGGATCGTAAACGGTGGCGTTGATTATTTCGGCGTACTCGTGTTCGATGCCGTCGAGGGCGTCAAGGTTTAGCCACGAAAAATCTTTGACAAGCCTTATCTGCTTTATGTGCTTAGAACGGAACGGCTTACTGGGAATATATACTGCCTCAGGATGTATATCCTCAGATATTTCTTTGCACCACATGGAAGTTCCACTGTCGTATATCGGCGCAACTGACAGCCATTCAAGTGTGTTCGGGTCTCTAATAAGCCCGAAGTTGTGGTAATGACGATCAGTATTCACGATGATAAAATCAAGCGTTAGCATCATATCTATCCGCCGCCGTGCGTCCTGTATACCGAGCGATTCAACCTTAGCAACAAAGCTGTCATAGTCGGAAGTGTGATTGTCTTTCTGTATAAGGTTTTTGATGTGCCATGCTGTTACCAGTTCTGTATCGCCGGTTATAAAGTCTTCGCAAACGCTGTATTTCTCGCCGTCAATTTCGATGATTTCGTAGTTGACAAAAGGTATACCAAGCCGCTTACAAATGCGGGACGTCAAAACTTCGTTGGCTACTTCTTGCCTTGATGCTCCACTCCCGCCTTTTATCAAGCATCGCTTACCGCCGATAATTTTCCACTTCTTTTTAAGGATGCCGTCTGATGTGTTGTCAGGCGACAATAAGCTTATAGTATCTCGTTCATTGACTTCCATGTTGGCAAACAATAGATTGCCGACATCCTCAGAAAAACTATTATGGAAGAAGTTTATCTCCGCCCACTTCAAGTCCTCGTTTTTCGGACAAATCCAGTAGTGGTCGGATAAACTTAACCCAAATCCCTTATCTAACAATTCCTGTGAAGAATACATTCCCAAGCCATCAAGCATTTCCTTTAATCCCTCACGGCTTGCAGGTATCGAACGACCGCTCCACCACTCCTTTATAGCAGCAAAGTCTATGCTGTTTCCGTCAATCGTGCCAACAGGCGCATGCGCCTCATTCAGTATGTTCCCAAACGCGGAAATCGCGCCGCTTGCGTCAAGCTCTACCTCTACAACGTTTATGTCCTTGTGCATTAAGGTGAATCTTCTACCTGTTTCATAAAATTCTGTACTTATTGATTTTCCGTTGAATATATATTTAGATTTCTCCATGGACGCTTGCCTCCTTAATATCAAGTACTACTATGAGTAACGCGATTCACCATAGATATATACTGCCTCTGTTTTCAAGGAACAATATAGTGCGAAATAGGGAAAAACGCAATGGGAAGTTTGCCGAAAAGATAGGGTTAAAATTTTCGGCAATATCTATGATCGAGCTAGGGAAAGCGCCACTCACCGAGGCAAACATTCGCCTTATTTGCCATGGATTCAAAAACATCCTCAGCCCAATGAAAAATAGACTTACCTGTTTTGAGTAAACCGGTTTCCTTTGTCCAGCTTCCGCTATATTAGTGAAATACTCGACCATTTTCATAAATTCATCATTCTGCATCCTTCCGCCGCGTCTCCACGGCAAAGTCCGTCCAAAGAAAGAATCCCTAAACAGCTCTTGACAAAATGGGTGTTATAGTTCACATTTTGAACATGAAGGAAATACGCAATTCGAGCGAGTTCGATAGATGGTTTGTAAAATTGCGGGATGATCGTGCTATTGATCGTCTTGCGAATGGGTAATACCGGCACTAACCGTTTTCTTGGCGATATTTCTGAATTGAAAATTGATTATGGTCCCGGTTACCGGGTTTACTACAAAGATACCAGTAAGGAAATCATTATTCTGCTTTGCGGCGGGGACAAACGATCCCAGCAAGCGGATATTGCCAAGGCGAGGGAAATCGCCAAGACTTATGATGAAGAAAAGGAGCAGTGATATGGAAACTGAGACACAAGAGAAAGTTACCTTTGAAAAGTGGGATCCTGCAAAATACATTAACACCAAAGAAAGAGTGATAGTCTTTCTTGAGGAAGCTTTAGCGGAAAACGATCCAGATTTTCTTCTGCGAATCATCGGTGATATTGCTCGTTCTGAAGGTATGTCCCAAATAGCAAAAGAACTAGGAGTAAGCCGCAAAGGCTTATACAAATCTCTTGCCCCAGACGGAAACCCTTCTTTCAAGACTGTATTTAAACTGCTTAATCTTTTGGGACTTCGTATCAAGATAGAAAGGCAAGAAACCCCTTGCGTTGGACATACTCCCTCGGCAGTAGATAAAAAGCTAAGCTGGACATGACCATACAGTTTAGGACTGATAATGAGGTCAAGAAACAGGCTGGCGCAGTTTTCAGAGGGTTTGGTATAAGTATGTCCGAAGAGTGATGTGAAGGAGAATCAAGAATATGGTAAGGCTTAAAGTCAAATATTTTGGTCCGGTTAAAGTCGGGTTTAATCAAGCAGATGGCTTTTTCGATATACCCAAACTGACTATCTTTATTGGTAATCAGGGAAGCGGAAAAAGTACCGTTGCCAAACTTCTCTCTACCTTCATGTGGATAGAAAAGGCTCTTGTCCGGGGAGACTATACTGCCAAATGGTTTATGGATAATGGCAATTTCAGGGACACCTACCTTGCTTATCACAGGATTGAAAACTACCTCAAAAAAGACAGTGAGCTATGCTATCAAGGAGAAGCGTATACCATCAAGTATGTGAATGAGAAGCTAATAATAGAAGAAATTAGTAAAGGCGGCTACGAACTGCCTCAAATAATGTATGTCCCTGCTGAGCGTAATCTCATTGCCACTATTGAAAACGCAGTCAAGCTTAAAATCATCTCTGGCGCATTGATAGAATTTTTGGGCGAATACACGAATGCGCTTAATGCTTTGACCACGCCGCTTACTCTTCCTATCAATGAAGCTCGTATCGAATATGATACATCGACTAAGACAGTTTATGTAGGCGGTAATGATTACCGGGTATCTCTTGAAGAATCAGCAAGCGGGTTTCAATCCATAGTGCCGCTTTTTTTAGTATCCCAGTATCTGAGAAACTCTGTAAAGGAACGAACAGTCGCGGAATCCATGAGCAGTGAAGAAAAGGCTCGTTTTGGGAAGATGACAGCTGAAATCATGACTGATAAGAACATGACTGATGAACAAAAACGGCTTGCAATTTCTGAAATCGGGAAGAAATTTAACAAGACGACTTTTATCAACATCATAGAAGAACCGGAACTAAACCTTTTTCCTGCAGCGCAAGAACAGATTTTATGGCAACTGTTGAAAATAAACAATGAGATTGAAGCGAACAATCTTATAATAACTACCCGTAGCCCGTACTTCATAAATTATCTTACTTTGGCAGTGGAAGCCTATAATCTCAAGACGCATCCTGTTACTATGGATTCTGGCAAGACGAAGAAAATTCTTGACGAATTACACTCTATAGTCCCTCTTGAAGCTGCTCTTCCCGCAACTGATATAGCCCTTTACCAACTGGATAATGGTAGTATTCAAAAACTGGAACCATGTGAAGGCTTGCCCTCTGACCAGAATGTTCTCAATCAATCACTCGGAAGCGCCAATGATTCCTTTTCTCATATTATGGAACTGGAGCAGTGCCTGTGCATGTAATGTTCTTTAATGATGCTTTCAAGACAGTAACAGAAAAATCTCTTTTTGGTCTATGCGATGATGAGATTCAAAAGTCCTCATACATTGATGAGACAAATCCGTTAAAATGGATAGCCATTGTCAAAAATGATACTCAAAAATCAGTTTCATTCTATCCGTTAGATAAACGTCTTACTCTTATTCGTCAAGATGGAAAACCTGATAAAATATGTGATTGTTTTAAGAAAGCCTATATCGCAAACAGTCGCCGTCCTAACTTCAATAGTGATGATATACCGCGTATTAAACGTTTCAGTAATGAAACAGGCTATATCTTACATATCGTACGGACAATAGACATTCTATAAAGAAAGGTATATATCAGGCACAAAAAAGATGAATGAATGTGATAAGACGTATGTAGAGCCTCATAATCAGAATTTTTCATAGTATATTGTCGTCAAGCCTCCATTTTCTGGAGGCTTGACGACATAAACAAAAGTAATATGATGAATTTGTGATCATTTGCCCTATGAATTGTGAAGTGTCTTGAAATAGGCAACTTTGAACGGCTTCAGAAAAGCGCTGCGTCATTTTAAGGCGTCAATCATTTGCGCGAAAGTAAATAATTGTACTCCCTTCTGCTCGTGTTCCATGCAGAGCAGCTTATTGCTGAATCCCTTTTTTGAAAAGATATAAAGATGCTTTTTTTGATAGCTGAACATCTCACTTTTCCTTTTTAACTCGTGGAAGACGTCGATGTCAATGTCAGCGTTCTTCCATTTACATTCAGCAAACAAAGCGTCATCCTTGCGGGACGCCATTATGTCTATTTCTTCTTGTGTATGCGTTGCAGAATTTGTTCCCCACCAGCGTCCGAGATTGCCCGCAAAAAAGGGAAGAGCGTTTCTCTTCGTCATTTCAAACAGCCATTGCTTGCATATCTCTTCAAATATGAAACCCATGTACGCATTAAGCTGTTCAGCTACCTCATTGTTATAAAGGGCGTCTCCGAGTCCCGCGGTTATGGCACTCATGTTCGGGAAAACAAACCGATACCAAAACCTGAACATGAAATCCTCAAGTTTGTAAATGCTTCTTTTGCTCGTCAGTTCTCCAAATGGATATTCCCTGCTAATCAACCCAAGGGAGATTAACGCCAGAAGATATTTCGCGCATTTATTGCTCTCCTGTCCGCACTTGGTGGAAATCTCATTGAGCCGGGAAGCGCCGCTCGCAATCGCCTCAATGATAACATTATAGGTGGATGGCTCACGCAGTTCTTGCTTGATTAAGTTTGCAGGCTCTTCAAAAAAATGTCCTGACGGCGTAAGAAACAAATCAACAATATGTTCCCTTATACTTTTCCGAGGATTGATTTTGCAGAGGTATTCGGGAATACCGCCAGTAATACCATATAGCATCGCTTTATCAATGACGTCAAAATCTGTAAAAAAAGGAAGCGACTCAAAAAAAGTAAAGGGCAGCACCTTAAATTGCGCGGTTCTTCGTCCATAGAGCGGACTTTTATACCCCAATACCTGATTTTCCATGAAACTCATGCTCGAACCACAGAGGATGAGCATCATTTTTGACGTGTCTCTATTATGGTCGATCATGATCTGCAAAAGCGATGAGACGCCGCGATAAGCGCCTGCGAGGTATGGGTATTCATCAATAACAAAAATGAGCCGTTCATTGTTGGACTGTTCAAAAAGGGCGGTGAACGCGCTTTCATAGTCAGTAAATACAGGAGCTGTGTTTTTTCCGGCGATACATCTGCTGAGCGAAAGAAGGTTGTCCTGAGCTGTGCTTTCACTGGCGGCGTAAAAGATGACCTTTTTGTCCTTGACAAACTCACGAATCAGGGTGGTTTTTCCAACCCGCCGCCTGCCGTAGATAACCGCAAACTCAAAGCGACCGCTGTCATACATTTCATGCAGTTTCTCAAGTTCCGCTTGACGCCCGCAAAACATCAAAGTTACCTCCATAATACTACTCTTGAGTTTGATACTCTTGAGTAGTATTATATCCAGCCGAAAAAGAAAGGTCAATATCCAATGGAGAACGCCTTATGTATCAACATGTTAATGAATTGACAGAAGATATTCCTTCTTGTAAAAAAGCGGATATATCAAAAGGTGATATATCCGCTTGAGCAAAATCCGTTACCCGCAAATGCAAGTGTTTCTACCAGTGTGGAAGAGTATCAGGTTTGACATCATGGCTTCCGCAGTGTGGGCATGTTATGAGAAATGATATAATCGAGCGTATACGCATAAACCTATGCCCGCATTTCTTGCATACGTGCATTATGGGTTCGCCTTTCTTTGGCGGTATCAATGAGTGTGTCATGTATCTTCCTTGGTCAGAATATCGGTTAAGTCCTTTTTCATAGTTGTATTGACTTTTGCCATTCGTTCCCTCGCTATTGACTTGACTTTGAAAACGCAGCTCCCCGGTAGAACTACCGGGGAGCTGCGCGATACCTACGTGAATATCACGTTCATAAGACGTTCATAGTTCCTATTGTTCAGGTGGTTCTCGTCAATCTGTGTTACAAACTTGGTTCCGTCTTTGCGCGTGATTGTCAATGTAATCAGGAACGCCAGTCTGATGCAAATGACAAGTACCAGAATACACAGAATTACCCCTACCACAATACCGCCGAAGATGACAATAGGGATGAGACCAAGGCAGATAGCGGCTCCAACTCCTCTAAGGAAAACTTTGAAACTGAACCCTCGTCCTTTCTTCACCGTTCCAAGCGCCGATTTCAGAATGGTTACCGGACTTCCCAATGATGACTGAATCTTTGTCCTTTCCTCAATCTTCTGCTTGTTAATGACGATGCTGTCGGCATTCATCGTAATAGTGGTGTGAATATCGTCAAACACAAAGTCAAACACATTGTTGTCTTGGATATGTTCCGTTGGTGCCGGTTCGATATATTCGGTGCCGGTGGTACTTGTAAGGGTTTTGAAAAGGGTTTCCAGTTCCTTAGCCATTGAGTCGTCAAACTGGATATTGTCTTCCATAAGTGCAAATCTGAAAATCATTGATTTGTTTGACGCTTTATTGTACAACAGAAACTCCACATCGAACCGTGGCAGTATGTTCTTCTTAACCGTTACATCATGCAGGATGAATCGCTCAAAAGGAAATACGCCCTTAGTTTTTGGGATTTTCCCTGTTGTGCCGGTTAAGAGAATAAAGGTGATTTCATGTTCGGTAATTGCCAACCCGTCGAGTCCGATAAGGGAGTCTTCGGCAATAAAGGCTTGCACAGTTCCGCTTGTCCGCAATTTGCCAATGACTTTTTGTACTTTGGCGTCGTTCAACCTCTCGCCAGTATACACAAAGGGAAACCTTGATGTTTTGGCGAGTTCCATAAACTTGCTAATATCCATATATTCTCCTCCTACTATTGTTCTGTCTTACCTGCACTTAAAAGAGCGAGTACTCGTTGTATATCTGGTTCAGCATGATCTCAAGTATCTTCTCATTGGTCGCTATGTAGTCATCCAGCATGAATCTGACATTGGTATAGTCCGTGTTCGGAATGGAGAAATCCAAAATATCCGCCATCTCGCTCAACTGGAAGCTTTCCTCTATCGCGTCGATCAGGAAGTAAATCGTAATGACGCAGTTGTTGATTCTTACAATGTCTTCAGGCGTGTTACCGCTTACTGTTTCCGACGCGGTGTTCAACATAAGCTCGCGGCGTTCGTCAATGATGTCACATATCTCGTACAGTTCATCTTCAGATACATTGCTGAGTCGCGAGACAGTATCATTGCCAAGAACCGACGAGAAGGTCTTTTCCAGAGATACTATATTACGGATATAATTGCTGATTTTGGTGGCTATTGTGATCCGTGGGTTATCGGAGATACCAGCGAGTAAGGCGGAACAGACATCTCTGTCAAGCGTTTTGATATACATGACATACTGTCTTCCCTCGATTTCTTCTTATTTCCATGTACCGCCTGAAAGATACTTGTTGTTGGCAAGTGCGTTGCCAATGGTTATGCTGGTATCGTATTGGAGGACGCCGTTTTTAACCATGTTAATTGCTCCGCCGCCGCAAGACGCGAACATCACAGACACTGCTAACACAGTGATTCCAAAGACGCATCCGTTTTTCTTTTTCATACTTTACTCCTCTTGTTAGTTTCGTTACATTACCTACCACAGTCGTGTAACTGCGGAGGTAAATCCGTCAATGACGTTGCATACACCGTCAGCAACGCCTTGAATGACATCAACAACGCCGTCGCCTACCTTGTCGAGAACGCTTTCTGCTTCGTAATCACCATTATCGCTTTTATCAGCGGTGATGGTGGCTTCACCCCAAAGGACATACACTGCTGCCAGCGTTTCTGCTTTCCGGGCATCCAGTGCGGCAAGTTCGGTGCATACTTCACGGTAGGGCTTATCGCTTGCCGTGAGGGTTTCACGCTCTTGTTCAATGGCGCTCATGGTTTTCGCGCTGTCTTCAAGAGTTTTCAGCGTTTCCGCTTCTATGCCCCATTTCCGGGCAAGATGCCTCAAAAGGCGTTTCTTGTTGCCGCTGTAGTCAGCGTCATCAATGACAAACTTGACCAGAATCCACAGCGATTCGATTTCAGCACAATTCTCTTCGGCAACAATCATGTCGATTTCTTCCATGATGATGTCATACTGTTCCGAATCGTCTGTGATACTGAAAAGGAACGTGTCGCATTGACTGATTACTTCATCTTTCTTTTCCCTCCGTTTTTTAACTATTTCCTCATCACAGTCCTTGAGCGCTTCCGGTGAAAGCCCGAAAAGGTCGTCAAGACGCGCCTTCCTGCTCGAGTCCGCCGGTTTTTCAAGAGACATGAGCAGATAGCCAATACCAGCCATCCCTCTGGTTCCCATAGTCGAGAATCTCCTGATTCCCACGTCTGCAAAGCCAAAACTCATACGATCCTCCAAAGATAGAGTGTATTCAGGGTTCAAGGCATCAACCTCTTAACCTGTCTTTACCAAAATTATAAGCATAGCGCGCCGACCTATAGTGTCGCTGTGATGAAGATTCGTCTTTTTTTTCAAAAAACTGAAGGCGGCGAGCGTCTTCCTGCTTATACCGCCTTCTACGTACGACGTTTTCGCAAAATGCGTAAAGCAAGGTCTAACGCTTCAGTCAGTTCCCTGGCGTCAAGACTATCGTCCTCCCTCGTAGGTTCTTCGTTCTGATGAAGAGCAGTTTCCCTGGTCTTTGACAGAGCGCCAAAGCCGAGAACCGTTCCGGCTCCTATAGTGGCTCCTATGGTGCAGGCTTCAGCGGCTGTCAGAACGTGCGCCGCTCCCAGCGCGATCCCTAAAATTGGTACCATCATTCTTCCTCCGGTATCTTGACGTCCTCTTGCAGAGTGATGTTCCTTTGACCATTGGTGTCGGTTTCTACCTTCGCCCGAATGACTATCAGGTCTTCTCTTACAAAAGGACCGGTCAGTATCACAAAGGGGAGTTTGTACACGGTTTTGGATTGCTCATGTTCGGTCTTTTCGATTCGGGTAGCGTTGAACAACCAGAGCAGGTTCTCAATCCGCTTATCCAGTGTTACTCCCAGTGATTTCAGGTACTCATTTGGAGTAAGGCTTTTGAGTAACGCCTCATCCACGACGACAGGCTCTGCTATCCCCGCCTGTTCTGCTTTCTCGTCAATCATGTCTCTTGACTGATTCATGTTCTGTGTCTCCTTATGTAGGTAGTATAGGGTAGTCATACCGTCCCACAGTGTCGCGTTGAGAAATAATGTGCGCAAAGCATGGAATGGCGTATCCCTTACGATGCTATTTCAGGTAAAGTTACAGCGCGTACTTCTCGTCTTCCGCCTCCACTGGTTCGTGTTCGCCATCCTGTTGTTCATACATGGGGGATTCCGCCGGTGTGGTCATGGAGCGAAACTCCACATGCTCGGCAACGATACACACAATGGAGTGGGCTTTGCCGTCGGCGTCGATCCAGCGAGTCTGCTTCAGCCGTCCTACCACACGAACGCCTCCGCCTTTCGTTCCGTGCTCTTTGCAAGATTGAGCAAGCTTTGCCGCTGTTTCAATGTCGAAAAACGACACGTCTTGTTCGGTGCCGCTGTCCGTTTTGTAGTAACGAGTTGACGCAATGGTGAAACCGCACCACGCCGTTCCCTGTGGCGTTACTGTGAACAGCGGGTCGCGTACGAGATTCCCTTCAATGAGAATCGAGTTGAGATGGTTCATAGTTCCTCCAAAATAGAATGAGCCGTCACTAATGAGGCGGTGTTGAGCTTAGGCTGCCCGAGCCTTACAAACGGAATCCACATGGTCAGGGGAGAGAGGCATTATCACGGCGAAGACCGCTTTCTCGGCTCCGCGCTGGCGAAGCATGATCGGTTTACCTCTCGTGTTCTGTGTGTGGATTTCCCATGTTTTCTTGGGCAGGTCTTCAAGGTAGCGAAGGTTGATGGTTTCGCCGGTCTGTTTGGTCAGAGCATTGAAGGCGATAGCAAGGTTTTCTGTCAGTTTCTCGTCTCTGCCAAAGCCGGTACGTTCAAGGTCGATGACGCCTTTCATGGTGGTATTAGTGGGAACGATACGCTGCCAGTTGGGAAACTGCACAGCATAGTCAAGCGGCGCAAGACCAATCGTGTCCTTGGTCATAACAGGCTTGTAATCACCAGAAGGAATCATCTGCGTAATCTCGGCGGAGTGAAGCCGCTTACCGTCAGTTCCGACAAGGCGGCATCCAGTCTTTGCCGATTCGATGTGAACAACCTGAAGGTACGGGCGGGTGTTGTCTTTGGACGTTGCTCTGATGACAAAAGCTATGCGGTCAAAGTCTGATGGGTTGTCCTTACAGGTAAAGACGAGCGGCGTGTTTCCCATAGGTTTGACGCCAGCGGCTTTTTTCTTGTCCTGTTTCGCTTGCTTGGCGGCAGTCTTGGTTTCAACAACCACGCCATTGAATGACGTTGATTCCGCTCGCTTGGTACTCGCTTTGGATTCAATAGCCTCTGTGGACTTAGCTTCAGCGGCCGAAGACGGTTTGCTGTTCGGCTGTTCCTTGGGAAACCTGTCCCGCCATGTGGCGACAAGAGTCGGGTTAGAGTAGTTCATTCTGTTAAGGACAGAATGAGTGATAGTCGTTTCGCGTTTCATAACGCCTCCTATACCTGATTATTGGGGAAGAAACCGATGTTCTCGGTCTGTGAGAATAGATTGATATTATGCGGATTGTTTCATCTGTGGCGTTTGAGCGCCGCCGGGGAAGCCGCGCTCGGTCAAGATGGTTGAGAGTAAGGCTTTGAAGTCGCGCAATTCGCGGACTCCCTGCGCGTCAGTGATCACCGTGCTGATTAACTGCCGGGCTTCCGCTTTCTCCGCTTCGCTGAAATACGGCTGTCCGTCTTGGGCGGTCGCGGTAATCACTGCGGCGATTTCTTTGATGACCGCTTCGCCTTCCGCTTTGCTCTTTCCTGTGCGAGCGTTTGATGTGTTTTGTGCAGAAGGAAGGTGTGCAGGCGCTGTGTGGCTGCCGTTTGACAGCCAGTTGTAAAGGTCAATCCCAAACTGCTCTCCGGGCTTGTCGATCACGTCGTCCTGAAACTTGCCGGTGCGGTCTTTGGTTACCATCCCCTGATGCTGCTGGTTGAGTTCCACCAAAAGGTCAAACTCATACTCAATGCCTTTCCCCTGTTCAGGCGACAGCCCCAGCTTTTCAGGCACGTTCTTGCCCTGCGGGTTCTGTCCCATCACCCATTCCGTCTTGCTTCGCATGGTCGTAATGAGATGTCCGGGGAAGTTCAGAATCGCTTCCACCAGCCGTTTCTGTTTCGGACTCACTTTCCCCCAGGCGGTAAACGAGTTCCTGTTCGCGCTACTCTGGGTGATGCGGTCAACCTCATCGGTCAACTCACGCCACGCATGAGACAGGCTGTCAATCACCAGCACCTTGTACCCGGCGTCGGAGGCTTCACGCATAGCCGCAATGTAGCCGTCAATGGTCTTGTTGGACAGATTGTCAACCACAAAGCGATACCTGTCCGCATACTTCGACGCCGACCGCGCTTCCGTGTCGATGACCGCATACCGACAGGTCATCTGCTCAGAAATGCCTTTTGCCATCCTCAACGCCGTCATGGTCTTGCCCGAACCGGACGGACCGAACAACGCACACCTCAGGAAGAGTTGTGAGCGTTCCGCTTCAATAAATGCCATAGTCTTGTCTCCTTTTAACGTGTTATGGTTGTTGAGTTACGCCGCCGCTCTTCCGTCCTCTCGCGCCGTTACCGTCGGGAAGGCTCTCGCTATATGCTGCGTTCGTTCCTGACAGAAGTCGCAGTACGCGGCGCAGAGGCAGTAATGCTCGCACTTCGTTGAGCTCCCCGCGCGATGCTCGACAAAATGACCGGCTCCCAGTTCCGCGGCTCTCTCGTCTGCTTCCGCTTTGGTGTCAAACACGCGCACCGCTCGTTCACGACCTTCTTTCTTCACGGCGAACCGTGAGGGCTTTTCCCAGCGCTCATGGGGCAGACACGGCGGGATCGCGTTGTCGTCTACCAAGAGATAGCGTTCGTAGTCGCTCGCCTTGCTTCTGATGAACGCGCCAATCGTAAAGAGTTCCGCGTGTGTTACGGGAAACTCATAGACGAACACCGGATTCTGCGGATACTGTCTGTCCCGTGCGGCTTCTGTCTTGCTGTGGTCTTTGAGCAGAGCGATGAAACGGCAACGGCTCACCGGAAACTTGTTGTGGGACAGAAGCCATGCGTAGACCATACCCTGTGTGTGCCAATCTGAGAAATCGGCGAACCGGACTTTGTTCACCGATGCGGTCTTGTAATCGCAGATGGTACCGGTCTTCATGTTGTAGTTGTCAATCCTGCCGGTGATAGTGACAGTACCGACGGTGTGTTGCATGTCCTGTTCGGTAAAGTCATCTTCGCCTTCATGCTGCAAAAGGGAATGAACCGCGGTGCCCCAGAGAGCCCAGATACGGTCGGCGACATCATCGACAAGGGCGTCCCAATGCCGCTCGGTCAAGATGATTTGCTTGACGCCCTGAAGGAGGGTAGTCGCGCTCAGACACCGAGGCGCGTTGTGCTTTTCCGTGCTGACGGCTTTGATGATCCCGGCGGGCAGGTTAAGAGCGTTGGTGATTCGCATTGAAACCTCCGAGTAAAGTTGAGTTCATGTAATACCTCTCTGAATGAATGTGTTTGTAGTCATACAGATATATAATATTTAAGCGAGAGGTGTGTTTGTTACGGTTGTCTTTTGTATTTTTTACTTGATAGTATACAAATATGTCTCTATAATTATGTAAATACAGTGCGAATATAATATGTACACATGAGATGAAAAGAGAAATGCAGAAAACAAGAAAAAATATGGATTGTATTTGTCTGAGGCGATAGAAGCATTAAAAGACCCTATCTTCTACTAAATATATCTGCCTATCCATTTGACGAAGGTACTAGAGCCTGTCATAAAAATTGTGTAAATACTCAAAAAGAGGTAGAGTATGAGCATGGCACGAAGAAGAGAGAAAAAAGAAAAGGACATCATCGATCAGTTATTAGACACGATCGATTTCCGAGGACTAACGCAAGACGAGGTAGTGGGACAAGAGGGACTCATCAAGCAAGTTAAGCGGAAGGATTCTGCAACGGGCGCTTGAAGCGGAGATGTCCGGTCATCTTGGTTACGAGAAAAACTCAAACGCCGGAGACAACTCGGGAAACAGCCGGAACGGGTATACGGAAAAAACAGTGTTACTCGAAAACCAAAGCGCCACGATTGATATTCCGCGCGACAGGAACGGGACGTTTGAACCGATCATCGTACCGAAGCACGAGAAGCGGATACCGTTATTTAACGATCAAATAATATCGATGTACTCATTTGGGATGAGTGACCGGGATATAAAAAAGCATTTGGAAAAGATTTACACTATTGAAGTCTCGCCGGATTTGATCAGCCGGGTAACCAACGCGGTAATTGATGAAGTGAGAGAATGGCAGAATCGGCCGTTAGAAAAATCATACGCCATTGTGTATTTGGACGCTTTGCGAGTAAAAGCAAAAGAAGACGGAAAAAGCTGTATGAAGAGCGTATTCACGGCATTAGGCGTGAATTTTGAGGGGAAAAAGGAGGTATTAGGGCTGTGGATTGCCGAAAATGAAGGTGCGAAGTTTTGGATGAGTGTATTAACCGAAATCAAAAACCGAGGTGTTCAAGATATACTCATCGCCTGCATGGACGGACTCTCAGGCTTCCCTGATGCATTACGTGCACTATATCCTGATACTCGCGTTCAGCTCTGTATTGTTCACATGATTCGGAATTCCACTAAGTTTGTTTCATACAAAGACCTGAAAAAAGTCTGCGCTGATTTGAAGACGATTTATTCTGCTCCCACAGAAACTGCCGCACGGGAAGCTCTTGAAGATTTCGGCAAAAAATGGGACAAGCACTATCCGTTGATTTATCAATCGTGGGATCGGCACTGGGAAAACCTCTGTGAGTTTTTCAAATATCCTTCTGAAATCAGAAAAGCAATTTACACAACGAATGCCATTGAATCACTGAATTACCAACTGCGAAAAGTTACCAAGAACCGCTTGCTGTTTCCGACTGATGACGCTATATTCAAGATATTGTATTTGGCTATTCGCAATGCGAGTGAGAAATGGACGATGCCGATTCGGAATTGGGGACAGGCTTTACACCAGTTTGCCATTGAGTTCGGTAATGAACGGATTCCGTTCTAATATATTTTCATTTACACAAATTATCGGACAGGCTCAGGTACTATGTTCAAATCTACAATAGATGATGTACTATATTAGCAAAATAGACTTTAAAAGGTGCTAAAACAGCATTTAATGACCTTTCGTCCATTTGTTAGTCACATCAAGTTATTTCTACCTTAGTCAACTGGATAGGCAGATAAATATAATATCTCCCTTGCGTGAGTAATTGAATTTACAATGCAAAGTGCAAGGCTTTTGTTGGGCAAATAGAAATGCAAAAACTGCATGATTCACACTGTTTGTAATTGATTTCTATCTGCTGATTTGAATTCAATGTAATTGCTGAACAAAATCCCTGTCTATAACATTTTCCGCAATGTTCACATCTTTCGCTTTCATAAACAACTCGTTTGTTGCTATAACGTTTTTGATCAGATAATTTAATTGCAGAACCTTGGAAGTCATCTAATTGTAAGTAACCCCGTTCTAGCATATATTCTTCTATTGCGGATTGATAA
>QMCE01000311.1_pt1 | contig 32037 bp, 35 predicted proteins | sample 1821851 | NCBI WGS metagenome assembly QMCE01 (sample SAMN09453174, study PRJNA476694) | Termite gut metagenome, whole genome shotgun sequencing project. | isolation source: worker | host: Odontotermes sp. | place: South Africa:Pretoria | collected 2016-01-28 | reverse complement strand
GCCGGAGGGCCTGTGTGCGAACCAAAATTTATAAATGAACTTTAAGGAGGAAGTGATTTTATGTCCAGCTCAAGCTTAAACAGTATCTACGGCCTGAATCGGCTCCGTATTACGGGCATGAATTCGGGATTGGATACGGACTCGATCATCAGCTCGCTGATGAGTATCGAGCAGATGAAGGTTGACAAGCAATTCAAGACGATGACCCAGAAGGAGTACAAACGCGACGACATCAGATCCGTGCGGACCGAGCTCCAGAATTTTCGACTCGAGTTCATGAGCAGCTCGAACGCGCTAAAGAACATGCTCTCCGCGAACAACTTCAAGGCGTACAAGGTCGATAGCAGCGATACCCTGGGCCGCGCGACGGCGACGGCTTCATCCAGCGCGGCGTCCGGAACGCATTCGCTCGACGCCGTGGTAAAGCTCGCTCAGGCCGCGTCGGTTACGGGCAGCAAGGTTACAGGAGATAACGGCAAGACCATAGACTCGACGGACAAGAAGCTCGGAGAGCTGGTCGCGGAGGGCTTTATCTCCGGCATCAACTCTACCGCCGTCACCACCGAGATAGATGGAGAGGTACAACCCGTCCTCGACAGCAGCGGCAGGCAGTATTACGAAGGCGAGGGCACGCTTAAATTCGGCGACGTTGAGGTTAAGTACAACGCGAACGATACGCTTCAGACCGTCATGAACAAGGTTAACTCGTCCGGCGCGGGCGTGACGATGGGCTTCAGCCAGCTCTCCGGCAAATTCACCCTGACCAGCAAAACGGTAGGCGCGGATTCGGAGATTTCCGCCAGCGACTCGAACGGGCTGCTCGAATCGATGGGCTTCGAACAAACCGGCGACTCCAACGGCTTTATGCTCTACTCCAAGGAGGGCGCTCAGGACGCAGAAGCCGTAATTGACGGCTACCGGGTTACGAGTTCGAAGAACAGCTTTACGTACGACGGCGTTACCTACAATGTCAAGAAAACCTTCAATGAAGGCATAACGGTTGACGGCGATGGCAAAGTCACCGGAGGCCAAGACGAAGATGCCATCACATTCGAGGTCAAGCAGGATGTCGATAAGGCTGTCAACGCCATCAAGGGCTTCGTAGAGGGCTACAACAAGCTCGTAGCTTCCCTGACGGCGAAGATTCAGGAAAAGCCGGATTCGAACTATCTGCCGCTGACGGACGACGAGCGCGACCAGCTTTCAGAATCGCAGCTTACAAAATGGGAGACGGAATCCAAGAAGGGGATGCTCTACAAGGATTCCGCGATCAGCCAGCTTCTAAGCGATATGCGCAGCGCTTTCTTCTCCGAGGTCGAGGGCGTAGGGCTTTCGCTGGCGGCAATCGGCGTTGCGCCCGCCTCCTCGGTAATCGAGGACAAATACGTCGGCACGCAGCAGGATATCCAGATCGACGAGGATAAGCTGCGCGCGGCGCTCGAGCGGAATCCAGAACAGGTCGCGCAGATGTTCATGGCCGGCGACGGCTTGCCCAAGTCCGAAATGAAGAATCAGGGCCTCGCCAACAAGTTCGTCAAGCTGTTCAACAATTACCGCAACAATACGTCCGACATACAGATCGCCTCGCTCGACTACGAGATCGACAAGTACGACGACAAGCTCGAGAGCATGAAGGACCGCATGACCCGGCAGGAGGAGCTCCTCTACCAGAAGTACGCGGCGATGGAGACCGCGCTGTCCAAGATGCAGTCCCAGACCAGCTCGCTGCTGTCCCAGCTGGGCGGCTAATGCCCCAGGCGGAACCCCGGCGCGCGCCGGGGTTCCGTTAACATATTTCCGGCGACCCTAAAGCCTGAAAGGAGATCGCGCACGAATGGCGACCAACCCATACGCGCAATACAAACAACAAGGCGTGTTAACGGCGAGTCCGACGGAACTCGTCGTGATGCTTTACGAAGGATGTATCAAGCAGCTCAAGCTCGCGAAGATCCATATCGGGGAAAAGAATATCGAAAGCGCGAACAACTCGTTCCAGCGCGCGCAGGATATCATCACGGAACTCGTTATGGGCCTCGACTTCAACTACGAAATCGCGCGTGAGCTGCTGAACCTCTACGAATTTATCCAGCGCGCCATCATCGATATGAATATCTCCAAGGACGTCGAGCAGGTCGATCCAATAATCGAAATCCTCGACGATTTGCGTACGGCATGGGTGGAGGTCGTCAAACAAACCAGAGCCGCGAATTTTGGAATGAGCGATGAATAAGACGATCACACATCCCCAGCAGGAGCTGGTCGAGATATTGGAGGAGAAGCTCGTCTGGGCGAAGATGATACTCGCGCTGACGGAGGAACAGGAAGCGGCGCTGAATAAGGACGAGATAGGGCCGTTCCAGTACAATCTGGATGAGCGCCAGGGAGCGCTGGACCATATAGACAAGCTGGACGCGAGGGCCGCGGCAATAGCCGCCGAGCTGAAGCCCGAGCTGCCAAAGCCCGAAACCGCCGATAAGAGCACGCTGCGCAACGTCGAGCGCGTGGGCGAGGTAAACGGCGAAATACAGGGCGTATTCCGCGAAATCGTCGCCATCGACAAGCAGAACGCCGGCATAGCCGAGAAAAAGCTCGCGGCCATCCGCAACGATCTGCGCGCCGCGCGGCAAAGTATCCGCAACGAAAACGCCTATCACCCCGCGCCCGCCCTCGGCGACGGGATCTATTTCGATAAAAAGAAATAAACCTAACCCCATATTGTAGGGGCGGGTTCAAAACCCGCCTGTGACCCAAAAATCGCCCCTACAGCAGATAAATTTAAACACCATCCGGGTTTTGAGCAGGGAGGCCAAACCGCTTAAAACCCTATTTTTTTGTCAAAGGAGACAATCATCTATGAAAGTCCGCGATGTTAACGCCCTTATGCCCGAGCTGCGCGGCGCGCCGAATGCGGAGGATAAGCGCCAGGCGCAGGACGCCTCGCGCGTGTTTCAGCGCGCGCTGACCGACCTTAACCAATCCGCGCACACAGAGAAAATCCAAAGGATGTGCGAGGCGATCTTCAAGCAGGGCGAGGTCGTCGCGAAAAAGGCCGACGTAACCGAGCTGCAGCGCTACCGGGGCATGATACAGGAATTGATGAACGAGACGGTGTCCAACGGCTTCGAGTTCACGAAGGCGGGCAGCTTTGACGCGCGCGGCCGCCACCGCGTATTCGCCACGATTAACAAGGTCAACACCAAGCTCGACGAGCTGACGAGCGAGCTTTTAAAGGAGCAGAAGGACGAAATCGAGGTGCTGAACAAGGTTGACGATATACGCGGGCTGCTTGTAGACCTTTTCTTATAGATTATTTATTTGATACTTTACCATTGGCGTGTTATGATAACCAATAGGGGAATTATTTGACATTATACGCCGAGGTGAAGTATGCAGATTACCGATGCCGACTATCAGAGACTTAAGAGCTTCATGCTCAAGAACTACGGGATCAATCTTGAGGGAAAGATTTCCCTGGTTGAGGGGCGTCTGCACGCGATCTTAACGAAGCGCGGCTTCCAAAGCTTCGAGGAGTTTACCGATTACGTCGAGCAGGATAAAACCGGCGAGGCCATTACGCTCCTCGTTTCGAGGCTTACGACGAACTACACCTACTTCATGCGCGAGGATAAGCACTATAAGTTTATGACCGAAACGGCCTTGCCGCAGCTGCTGCCGGCGATTCGGGATAACGACCTGCGCATCTGGAGCGCGGGGTGTTCCTCCGGCGAAGAGCCGTATACGACGGCGATGGTGCTTTCCGAGTATTTCGGCATCAAGAAAAACGAATGGGATCTTACTGTCTTAGCGACGGATATCTCCCAGAAGGTGCTCGCGGAGGCGAAGCGGGCGGTCTATCCCGCCGACAAGCTTAATAACCTCTCCTCAGAGCTGAAGCTGAAATACTTCAAGAAGCTTTCCAGCGAGGAATATCAGGTTAAGCCCGAGCTCGCCAAGAGCGTGCAATTCGGCGTGTTCAACCTCATGGAGCCGTTTCCGTTTAAAAAGAAATTTCACATTATCTTCTGCCGCAACGTCATGATCTACTTTAACGCACAGACGCGCGCGAACCTCGCCGAGCGCTACTATGACGCTCTGGCCCCGGGCGGATATCTGTTCATCGGGCTGTCCGAGACGCTCGCGAACCAGAAGACCCGCTTCGAATATGTGAAGCCCGCCATCTACCGAAAGGGGATAAAGTAAATGGTCCGGGTCATTTTAGCGGACGACGATCCCCAATTTATCAAGGACGTCACGGGCGCGCTAAAGGGCGGCGAGATCGAAGTTTCCGCGTCTACAGCCAGCCTTTCCGACGTGTATTCGCGCGTGAAGGTGCTCCCGCTCGACGCTGCGGTGCTCGGCTTTACGAAGATGCCCGTCCAGTATGTTCTGGATGCGGTGCGGTTTCTTTCGCAAAGGATGCCGGTCATCGCTGTGGCCGCCGACCCTACGCGAGTACGCGATTTGCGGAGCTACGGAGCCGCCGAAGCCGTCCTGCGCCCGCGCGCGGGCGAATCGGCGTTGCGCGTTTTCATCAATGAGCTCACCGGCAAGCTGCGCACGTGTGCGCCGGCGAAGGCGCACGCCGCTATACCGGCAAAGCCGCTTTGGATACCCGGCAGGCCGTTTTCCACCCGGTTTCCCGGCATTATCGCGCTGGGCGCGTCCGTCGGCGGAACGGAGGCGACGGCAAACGTATTGACGCAATTGCCCGCGAACATACCGCCGATGATCGTCACGCAGCACATACCGCCGATGTTTTCGCGCATATACGCCGAGCGGCTGGACAATTCCTGCGCGATGCGCGTCGTCGAGGCGCAAAACGAGCAGCCCGTCATGCCGGGGACGGTGTATATCGCCCCGGGCGATCAGCACATGAAGCTCATCAAAAAAAACGGGCGCTATCATGTCACCTGCTTCAGCGGGCCGAAGGTTTCGGGGCACTGCCCGTCGGTGGACGTGATGTTCGATTCGGTGGCGGCCTGCGCGGGCAAGGACGCCGTAGGCATCATATTAACGGGCATGGGGCGCGACGGCGCGGCGGGTTTGCTGAAGATTCGCAGGAACGGTTGCTTTACGATCGGACAGGACGAAGCGACGTGCGTGGTGTACGGTATGCCGAAGGAGGCCTATATGCTCGGCGCTGTCGCGCATCAGGACCGCCTGGAGAATATTCCGGGCGTATTGCTCTCGTATTTATCGAAAATATAAAAAATTTAGCATATAAACGTATTTTACAAACATTTTACCGGGTTTGTGCTATAATGGTAAAACAATTATCCGATATCTTTGTGGAGGAATGGCTTTGATCGACGTACAGAGCTTGTATGAATCCAAGCTGTCTATGGCGCGAAGCCTGCTGGAATCCAAGCGGGCTCAGGCGTTTTCCTCCGCGCGCGGCTTTTCAACGGTATACGCGAGCGCCGTCAAGACGGGGACGCCCGAATTCATCCGCTACCGCGCGCCCGAGCCGGAGGAAGTCCAACAGGAAGAACCAGCGACAGCCGCAAGCGATATAAACGCCGCGCGCGCTTACGCGCCCACAATAGGCGGCTCGTCCGAGTACGACGGCTTGATCCAGTCGATGTCCGCGAAATACGGAGTAGACTCAAACCTGATCAAGAGCGTCATGAAGTCCGAATCGAATTTCCGGCCGAACGCCGTGTCCAGCGCCGGCGCGATGGGCCTGATGCAGCTTATGCCGGGTACGGCGGGCGATATGGGCGTTACCGACCCGTATGACCCCGTTCAAAACATTGAGGGCGGCGTGAAGTACCTCGGCATGATGCTCAAGCGCTTCGACGGCGACGTGGCGCTCGCGCTCGCGGCGTACAATTGCGGGCCGCGCAAGGTGGAAAACCTCGGCGTCCAAAGCTCCGCCAATACGGAGCAGTTTTCGCGCCTGGCGGGCAACGTCCAGCGCTACGCCACGCGCGTCATGGAGCGCGCGGGGTATACGCTCGGAGAAAAAATATCTATATAACGCATGTGTGAATGCCTCTTAGAGGCATTCACACATGCATAAAAACTTTTTGCACGGACGTACAAAAACGCAGGGCATGATGCCGTTGGGAGGTGTTGTGTTTGTTCAACAAGATTTTCCGATCAACAGCGTACCTGGAGAGGGGCTTGGACGCCGCGTGGACGCGGCATCAGGTCATCGCGAACAACGTCGCGAACGTAAATACGCCGGACTTCAAGGCGAGCCACGTCGAATTCGAGGATCACTTTAAGGCCGCGCTCGAAGACGAGGCGCTGGGGATCAAGAACAAGAAGACGAGAGCCAAGCATATCGATTTCAGCGAGGACATCGATACGCTCCGCGTGCGCGTGATTCAGGATACCACCACGACCGAGCGCATGGACGGCAACAACGTCGATATCGACTACGAGATGGCGGAGCTGGCCAAGAACTCGCTCTACTACAACACGCTGGCGACGAAGGCGACGCAGGACCTTTCGAGGCTGCGCGTCGCTATAACGGAAGGGAGGTAACCGATGAGCTTTTTCCGTTCGATGGACATAAGCGCCTCGGCGCTCACGGCGAACCGCTTCCGCATGGACACCATCGCCCAGAACATCGCGAACGCGTCCACGACGCGCACGACGGAGGGCACAGGGCCCGACGCCGTGCCCTACCGCCGCCGGGTAACCGTCATGCAGGAGCGTAAGGAAGCGATACCGTTTTCGAGCTATTTCGACGACGCGCTGTCCTACGCCGAGGGCAACGGCGTGCGCGTTTCCTCCGTATACGAGGACCCGAGCGAGTTCAAGCTCGACTACAACCCGAACCATCCCGACGCCGACGAGGAAGGCTATGTCCACCTGCCGAACGTCGATACCGCCCGCGAAATGATCGACATGATGGACGCGACGCGCTCCTACGAGGCGAACGTGACGGTGCTCAACGCCATCAAGGCGATGGGAACCCGCGCGCTGGAAATCGGGCGGCGGTAATTCGGGCGATTCGTGAATCGCCCCTACAAATGAATGTCGAGCTGTAGAATCAAAGGAGATAAAAAATGGCCTCAATTTCAGATATCAACAGCCTATCAAGCCTGAACGCGCTTAATAGCCTGATTTCGCCGCTCTCCACGCCCGATCCGGGTACCGGCGAATTCGGCCAGTTCCTCGCCGACGCCATGAGCGGCGTACAGCAGACCGACACGGCGGATAAGGCCGCGAATCTGCAGGTGCTCTCCGGCGAGGTTGAAGACCTGCACACGGCCGTGCTCGCGGGCGAAAAGGCCGAGCTGACCCTGCGCCTGACGACGCAGATGCGCAACAAGGTCGTGGACGCGTACAACGAGCTTATGAGGATGCAGGTTTAATCCTAGCGTATAACCGGGAGGTATGCCTTTGGCGGAATCGCCCGACGTCTCCGAACTGATCGGAGAGGGAACTACCAGCGTAGGAGCGGGCAATATCATCTGGATGCTGCTCGTACTGGTCGCGATTATCTTCGCGGCCTATTACGTCACCCGCCTGATATCGGGCAGGGCCATTCGGATGATGCGCTCCCAGAAGATGCACATCGTCGATCGCATTGCCCTTGCGCACGACAAGCAGATTATGATATTGCAGGTAGGCGATGAGGCGCATCTGATCGGCGTTTCCAACGCCGGTATAAACGAGCTGGCGCTCCTGCCGCCCGAAATTCTTGAGGAGCCTCAGCGGGACGCTAACGCCCCGGCGGGCGATACCTTCTTCAGCCGCTTCAAGAGCGCCATGAAGGAGAATATGGCCGAGCGAACCTCGAAATACCGCCGCCCGCGCAGCGCCTACGAGCGCGCGAAGTCGGAGTACGAGCGCAGCCTTCAGGAGCAGGGCGAAGCGCCTCCGGCGGCAAAGCGCAAGGCCGACAATATCGACGATATCTCCGAAAGGGCGCGCCAGCGCAACGACCGCTACGGAAGGCCCGGTGACGGCGAATGAAGCCGTCCTTCTCCTGCGCGACGCCGCTTTTGCCCTATGAGCCGCCGAAGAAAAAGGGCGCGGCTCTGAAGCGAAAGCGATTCCTGAAGTGCGCGCTCCTGCTGGCGCTGATACTGCTTTTGGCGGGGTGCGCGCCCATGACGGGCGTAACCGACCCCGAAGCGCCGTTTAACGGCATCTTCGGATCATGCTCACGAGCTTTACGCGCATCGTGATCGTGCTCTCGTTCGTGAAGCAGGCCATCGGCACGGCGCAGATGCCGCCGACGCAGGTCATCATCGGGCTGGCCCTGTTTCTGACGTTCTTCATCATGCGGCCTGTTATCGAAGAGATACGGGTCAGCGCGTATGAGCCTTATATTGCCGAGGAAATAACCATCGAAGAGGCCGCAGACCGCGCGGCGGTGCCGCTGCGCGGCTGGATGTACCGGCAGATCTTCCCGGAGGACCTGAACGTATTCATATCGCTCTCGGAGGCCGAAACGCCGCAGTCAGTCGATGAAATCGGCATGGAGGTAATCATCCCCGCGTTTTTGACGAGCGAGATAAAGCGCGCGTTCGGCATCGGCTTCCTGCTGTATATACCGTTCATCGTGATCGATATGGTGGTAGCCTCCGTGCTCATGGCGATGGGCATGATGATGCTGCCGCCGGTCGTCATATCGATGCCGTTCAAGATATTGATATTCGTGGTCGTGGACGGCTGGCTGATGATCGTGGAGTCGCTGATTGTGAGTTTCCGATGACATGTAGGGGCGGCCTTTGGCCGTCCGCAGAAGAATAACAGCGGCGAGTGTCACGGACGGCCAAAGACCGCCCCTACATCGATAGAACGGAGGTGAGGCGAAATGTTCACCCAGGGAGAGATAATCCAAGTTATACAGGACGGGGTCTACACGATCCTCATCGTCTCCGCGCCGATGCTCGTAATCGGCCTCGTGGTCGGCCTAATCATCTCGATTATGCAGGCCACGACGCAGATCCACGAGCAGACGCTCGCGTTTGTGCCGAAGATCGTGGCGATTTTCGTGGCGCTGATCGTCTTCGGCGGCTTCATGCTTACGTCCCTGACGGAGTTTACGGGGCGGATCTTTACGTACGTCAACGCGCTTGGGGGATGATGAGGGCGAGGAAAACTAAGTTAACGCGACATGCAATAGTATTGCGGTGCGGCATGGAAGCCGCACCCTACATGGTTGCATTGGATGTAGGGGCGGGTTTCCATGCCCGCCCGAGGTTCCAAATATGATGGTCGTTAACTTGATGAGATGGGCGCAAGGGAATGGCGATGGCTGAGCTGATAAACGCCGTCAACTTGAATTCGGACTTTTTCTTCCTCGCGTTTTTGCGGGTTTCGGGGCTTTTGTTCACCTCGATCTTCGGCAGGCGGAATATCCCCAACATGGCTAAGATCATGTTCTGCCTGATGCTGACCATAATGCTGTTTCCGCAGTATCCGAAGATCGGGCCGCTCGCGTATTCGAGCGTTTGGGGATATCTCGGCCTGTGCGTGCCGGAATTGCTGTTCGGGATGGTCTTGGGCTACGTGCTCAACGCCTTCCTGATGCTGGTTTTTACCTCCGGCACGCTGATAGATATGCAGATGGGCTTCGGCATGGTGAACGTATTCGACGTACAGTCGAACCTGTCCGTGCCGATCATGGGCAATTTGCTCAATCTGGTTCTGCTGATGGTGTTCATGTCCGTTAACGGACACTTGAAGCTAATCGAGATTCTGCACATGACGTTCTTTCGCGCGCCGATAGGGCATGTTCTCATCAGCGCGAATATAGCCGAGGTCGCGCTCAACGTCTTCGCCCGCTCGTTCGTGCTGGCGGTGATGATCGCGATGCCGGTCGTCGGCTCCGGGCTGGTGCTCGAGGTCGCGCTGGGTATCATCGTGCGCACGGTGCCGCAGATGAACGTGTTCGTGGTGGGGTTCCCGATCAAGATCATGGTCGGCTTCATCGTCATGATGGTGTGTATCCCGGTCTTCACCGGGCTGACGGGCCCGATCTTCGAAGAGATGTTTGAAATGATAGACCGTATGTTTAGGGGGTTTGCAAGCGCCTAATGGCAAACAACGAGGGCGGCGAAAAGACAGAACCAGCAACCGCGAAACGGCGGCGGGAAGCGCGTCAGAACGGGCAGGTGCTGAAATCCCAGGAAGTGAACACCGCGGTGATCCTCCTGGTTATGTTCTTTGCGCTCCAAATGTTCGGCATGGATATGATCAGGGGCATGGCGGCGTTCGTCACGGCGTTCCTCGCGCCCGGCATGATGTCAAAGCCGCTTAGCGCCGTTGACGTCCCCCCGCTGTTTATGACGGTGCTCTACGAGTTCACAATGACGATTCTGCCGGTTTGCATGATCGCGCTCGGCATCGGCGTCATCATCAATATCCTCCAGGTCGGCTTCCTGTTTACGACGAAGCCGCTTAGGCCGAAGCTGTCTAAGCTCAATCCGCTCAACGGCTTCAAGAACATGTTCTCGATCAACGCGCTCGTCGAGCTCGCGAAGTCGATCTTAAAGGTCGCCATACTCGCCGTCATCATCTACGGCGAATATATTCGGAATATGCCGTTTTTTACGATGATGATGCAGGTCGATCTCATTTCGAGCGCGAAGAAGATATTCGAGATGATCTTCTCGCTCGCGTTCCAAACCGGCCTCGCCTTCGCGATACTCGCGGCGTTCGACTATCTCTATCAGCGCTGGAAGTTCGAGAAGGACCTGAAGATGTCTAAGCAGGAGGTTAAGGACGAATGGAAGCTCTCCGAGGGCAATCCTGAAATCAAGGGTAAGATCAAGCAAAAGCAGCGCGAGATGTCCATGATGCGCATGATACAGGAGGTTCCGCACGCCGACGTCGTCATCACGAACCCGACGGAATACGCCGTCGCGCTCGAATACGACGATACGAAGCCCAACGCGCCGAAGGTAATCGCCAAGGGCAAGGACTTCGTCGCCGCGAAGATAAAAGAAATCGCGCGCGAGTCGGGCGTCGAAATTGTCGAAAACAAGCCCGTCGCGCAGGCGCTCTACGTATACTGTGAAATAGGCGACGAAATACCCGCCGACATGTATCAGGCTATAGCGGAGATACTCGCGTACGTCTACCGCCTGAAAGAGGGTTCCGCCAGAAGGAGGGCATAGGTATGAACGCAACCGGCATGAAGGGCACGATGGTCAACGCGATCGTCGCCGGTTTTGTGCTGCTCGTCATCCTGTTGATCATCATCCCCCTCCCGACGGGGCTGATCGACGTGATGCTGATAGTGAACATCTCGCTGTCGGTGCTGATCCTCTTGACGACGATCTACGCCAGAGAGGCGCTGGACTTTTCTTCGTTCCCGACGGTGCTGCTGCTCTCTACGCTGTTGCGCATCGCGCTCAATATATCCACCACCCGCCAGATACTGGGCAATAACGGCGACGCCGGCGAGGTTATCCGCACGTTCGGCCAGTTCGTCATCGGCGGCAACTTCGTCGTCGGCATCATCATCTTCCTCATCATACTCGTCGTGCAGTTCATGGTCATCACGAAGGGCTCCGAGCGCGTTTCGGAGGTCGCCGCGAGGTTTACGCTGGACGCGATGCCCGGCAAGCAGATGGCCATAGACGCCGACTTGAATACCGGCCTTATCGACGAGCAGGAGGCCAAGCACCGCCGCTCCAACATCCAGCGCCAGGCCGACTTCTACGGCGCTATGGACGGCGCGTCCAAGTTCGTAAAGGGCGACGCGATAGCCGGCCTGATCATCACGATAATCAACGTCGTCGGCGGCATCATCATCGGCGCGGTTACGGGCGAAATGCCCATCGAAGAGGTTTTAGAGGTCTACATCCTCGCGACCGTGGGCGACGGGCTCTGCTCGCAGCTGCCGGCGCTGATGATCTCCACCGGCACGGGCATCATCGTCACTCGCGCGGCGAGCGAGGTCGGCATGGGGCAGGAGCTCTCAAAGCAGATGTTCAATACGCCGCCCGTCATGTTCGTTACGGCCACTATGCTGGGCGTAGTCTCGCTGATACCGGGTATGCCGGTTATGACGGTGCTGCTCATAGCGGCGGCGTTCGTCGCGATGGGCCTGGTGCTCCGGCGCGCAGAACAGAGGCTCGCGGCCGTCCCTGAAGAGGAGGACCACGCCGAGGTGGCGGCGGCCGAAAAGCGACGGCCCGAGAACGTCACGACGCTGCTCCAGGTCGATCCGATCGAGCTGGAGTTCGGCTACGGGATCATTCCGCTCGTAGACGTATCGCAGGGCGGCGATCTGCTGGACCGCGTCGTCATGATCCGCCGCCAGTGCGCGCTGGATATGGGCATAATCGTGCCCGTCATACGCCTGCGCGACAACATCCAGCTCAATACGAACGAATACGTCATCAAAATTAAAGGCGTAGAGGTCGCGCGCGGCGAAGTCATGGCGGATCATTTCCTCGCGCTCAATTCCGGCTCGGCGATGGGCAAGATTCAAGGCATCGAGACGGTCGAGCCGACGTTCGGCCTCCCCGCGCTGTGGATCACGGGTTCCGAGCGCGAGAAGGCGGAGCTGATGGGCTATACGACGATCGACCCGCCCAGCGTAATCGCCACGCACCTTACCGAGGTGGTTAAGCGGCACAGCTTCGAGCTGCTCGGCCGCCAGCAGGTGCAGACGCTTATCGACAACATCAAGAAGACGCAGCCCGCGCTCGTGGACGAAGTCCTGCCCAAGCTCTTTACGCTCGGCGAGCTGCAGCGCGTTTTGGCCAATCTTCTGCGCGAGGGCATCTCTATCCGCGATATGGTTACGATCCTCGAAACGCTGGGGGACTACGGCACGCTTACGCGCGATACCGACCTGCTTACCGAATACGTCCGCCAGAACCTGCGCCGCGCGATTACGCGCCGCTTCGTCCCCGACGGCAAGGCGCACGTCATCACGCTCGACCCGTCGCTCGAACAGGCCATCGCCGAGCGCGTCAAGCAGACCGAGCACGGCTCCTACGTCGCGATGGAGCCGGACCGCGCGCAGCGTATGCTGCTCTCCTTGAAGACCTCAATCGAGCGCATGACGGGGCTGGGTATAACGCCCGTCGTCCTGACGTCGCCGGGCATCCGCAAGCACTTTAAGCGGCTTACGGAGCAGCTCGTGCCGGATCTGACGGTGCTGTCATACAATGAGCTGGAGCAGAGCGTCGAGATTTATTCTGATGGGATTGTAAATCTATAGGCAATAACGGAATATTAGCGTATAGATTTATTTTGGATACTAAACATGAACGTTTGCTGGAATGCTGTAGCGCGCCGGGCGGCAGGACGCCGCCCCTACGACGGAGCCGCAAAGCGGCGGGCGAGCGCCCTGAGGAGAGGCGGTTCGCTCCTACGAGTTCCCAACAGCTGGAGGTATATTCCGAATGAACGTTAAGCGCTACTTCGCAAAGGACATGCCGGAGGCTATGGCGATGATCCGCAAGGAGCTTGGCCCCGACGCGGTCATCCTCAGCAGCAAGGCCATCCGCAAAAGCGGTATCGGCGGCTTATTCTCCAAGCCTATGATCGAGGTCATGGTCGCCTACGAGAATCAGAGCAAGACGAGCGCCGCAAAGCCGCCCAAGGAGTCCGCGCCTAAGGTCCCGCACACGCCCGCGCCCCAAAAGCCGGCGGCAGCGGACGCGCCTAAGGTTCAGCCCAACAGCGCGCATTCGGTCGCGAACCGCTATCTTACGCAGGACGGCGCAGTGCGCGCCGTCCCTAAAGCCGCTCCGGCGGCGAGCGCCCCCGCCGCGCAGAAGAGCGCCCCGATTACCGCGATAACCCCGGGTACGGCCAGCGCGGCCTACGCCCCGAATCCCGGCCCGGGCGCGGCGCACGCGTCCGCTATCGCGGCGGCTATGAAGAACATGCCCCAGCCGCCGGTCATACCGAAGGTTAAGGCCCAGCACGCCGCCTCCGGCGTGCCCGCGACGGCCGCGGCGCTCGACGAGGCTATCGAATCCTGGAGCGAAGCCGAGATGGAGGAGGAGCGGAGCTTCGCGCCGCTCAGCCAGCTTTCCAAGCCGCCCGCGCCGGCCAAACAGCCGCGTGAAAGCGGCGCGGCGCGCGAGATGAGCTTTTCCGCGCAGAAGGCGGAGCTGTTGATGCCCGCGATAAGCAAGACGCAGCCGGCAAACAAGGGCTTTGACCCCTCCGACCCCGCCTCGCTCAAATCGCTGGATACGCGTATCGTTGCGCTGGATTCGCTCATCAACGCGTTTTCGCGCCGTATGCAGCAGTTCGACAGGACTGCGCCGTCCTTCGACGACAGCGTGCAGGATCTGTTGGACCGTATGCTCCAGGGCGAGGTGGACCACAATCTCGCCGAAACGCTCGCCGCCGAGACGCACAAGATCGTGAAGAACCGGGGTGCGGGCAGCCGCGAGGTGCTCGAACAGCTCGTCAAGCATACGCTCGGCGAGCCGCAGCCGATCGTACCGCTGCGCTACGCGCGCACGGTCGTGCTGCTAATGGGGCCGACAGGCGTCGGCAAAACGACGACGCTCGTCAAGCTCGCGGCGCACTTCGCGCTGCACGAAAACCTGAACGTCGGCCTCATCAACGCCGACACGTACCGTATCACCGCGCAGGAACAGCTCAAAACCTACGCGGATATACTCGGGGTGCCGCTGGACGTGATCTACGCGCCCGACGAAATCGAAGCGGTGCTTGAAAAGCAGAGCGACCGGGATATAATCTTCATCGATACGCCCGGCAAGCGCCCCTCCGACGAAAAACACAAGGAAGAGATCGCGCGCATCATCGAGCTGACCCGCCCGACGGAGCTCCATCTGGTGCTGTCGGCATCGACGGGCTTCCGCTCCTGCGCCGAGATCATCCGAAACTACAGCTTCGTGCCGGACTACCGCGTCATTGTTACAAAGCTGGACGAAACGCCCTCGCGCGGGCTGCTGCTCAACGTCTGCCATTATTCCGGCAAGCGCCTGAGCTATCTCGCTACGGGGCAGAACGTTCCCGACGACATCGTTATTGCAAGTGCCGGTGAAATTACTACGAGCATCATCGGATAAAGGAAAGAAAAAATGTACGATCAAGCCCAAAACCTCCGCGAAATGGTTCAGCAGCGCAGAAATCCGGCGCCTGTGGCGAAGACGCGCGTCATCACGGTGACGAGCGGCAAAGGAGGCGTCGGCAAGTCGAGCTTTTCCGTCAATCTCGCGATCGCGCTCGCTGGGCTGGGCAAGCGCGTGTTGATCATCGACGCGGACTTCGGCCTGGCCAATGTTGACGTCATGCTCGGCGTTACGTCGCGCTATGATCTTTCAAACGTCATACGCGGCGAGATGCATATCCGCGACATCATACTGACGGGGCACGCAGGCGTGCAATTCATCTCGGGCGGCAGCGGCGTAATGGATCTCATCAACCTGAACGAGGTTCAGCTCCTGCATTTCGTCAATAGCCTCTTGCAACTCGAAGGTATCGCTGATATCATAATCTTTGATACCGGCGCGGGCGTTACGGACAACATCCTGAGCCTGATCCGCTCATCGACGGAGGCGATAATCGTAACGACGCCGGAACCAACGGCTATCATGGACGCGTACGCGCTGGTAAAGATCATGCGCCAGTCCGCGGAGCTGCCGTTTGTCCGGCTTCTGGTCAACAAAGCTTTTTCGCCGTCCGAAGGGCAGGATACGCTCAACAGCTTTTTACGCATCGCGAACAGATACATGCAGCTTGAAATCGATCCGCTCGGTTTCGTGCTGCAGGACAGCAGTATGTCGCGCGCCGTCCGGCTGCAAAGCCCGATTCTCGTCAGCTTTCCAAAGAGCGTGGCGGCGCAGAACATACAGGAGATCGCCGCGAAGCTATGTGACGTTCAATTCGAATACTCTCCCCGCGGAGGCATACGCAGCTTTCTCGAGCGTATGCTCCCAATGATCCGCAGACGGCAATAGGCGCGAGAGGCGAGGGGGGCGCCGCGCCCATATAATAAAGCAGGTGATAGAAATGGATCCGAGCAAGTTTTTGAACCTAGGCGAACGCGTCGATATAGAAATCGAAGGCAAGCAATATAAATCCGATGTGCAGGACATGGGGCCAAAGGATATCGTAAGCATTTCCCAGCCTATGCAGCGGCAGACGCCCGTATTTATCGCTCCGCGCGCGGAGATGACGGTCGTCTACTACAGGCCCGACGGCATGTACGAGTTTCCGGCGGTCGCCGTGGGTACGGCGGAGCATCTGTCCATACGCATGATTAAGCTCCAGATCCTCGCGGAGCCACAAAAATATCAGCGCCGGATGAGCTTCCGCGTACCGCTTACGATGTCCGTTAACGCCGTCGTCATGAGCGAGCTGACGCGTACGGCGCGTACGATTTATAGTTTTCAAACGCAATCTATCGATCTGTCCGAGAGCGGTATGGGTCTGCACGCGCCGCAAAGCTATCCTCTAGGCGCGCGCGTACGCGTGGAATTCTCCATCAGGCTCGAGGGGAACGAAGAACATTTGAGCCTGATGAGCGATGTCGCCCGCTGCACATGGCCTCAAAAGCTGGCCGATCAGTTCGTACTCGGCGTAAAATTTTCCGGCATCTCCGAGAAGACCCAGCGCCTCTTGAGCAAATATATCATTCAGGAGCAAATAAGGATGCGCAGGCGCGCCGTGCGCTAAGGCGCTTGACATGTTAATTAAAGAAATCGGCATGATGCGCCGAAATACAATACGTATGGACGGAGGCAACGATGGCGGAACCGGTGCGTGAGCTGTGGGACAGATATATGATCGACCGGTCGACGGAGCTCAAAAACGAGCTTTTGATGCTGTACGTCCCTCTGGTCAAAACGACTGTGCTGCGCATGATGCCCACCTACTACGCCCATAACGATTACGACGATTTAATCAGCTGCGGCGTCATCGGGCTGATGAGCGCGATAGACCGCTTCGACCCCCGCCGCGAGATCAAGTTCGAATCCTTTGCCGCAAAGCGGATACGCGGCTCGATTCTCGACCATATGCGCAAGCAGGATTGGGCGCCGAGCTCCTACCGCCGCAAGATCAACAGGGTGGGCGAGGCGTACCGCGAGCTGGAATCCTCGCTTTCCCGCTTCCCGACGGAGCAGGAGGTCGCCGACCATCTTTCCATCCCGCTGCACGAGCTGCAAAAGGTTCTCGAGACGACGCATACCTTCAACATAATGTACTTCGAGGACATCGTATCCGAAACGAGCTCCATCGACGAGCTGTCGCTCTCGGACGACGCTTCCCCCTCCGACCAGATCGAGCGGCAGGAGCTGATCTCGACGATCAGCAGGCTGATCGACGAGCTGACCGAAAAGGAGCGCACCGTCGTCTCCCTGTACTACTACGAAGAATTGACGCTAAAGGAGATAGCCGAGGTGCTCGGCGTTTCCGAATCCCGCGTTTCACAGATACACTCCAAGATATTGATTAAATTAAAGGCGAAGCTGCAAAAGGAATTCCCGGTATAGCTGCATTTGCAAGAGCGCGGGACTGCGCCCGCTATCATAAGCATAATGTTAGGTGATCGAATGCGCGATTCCGAACAACGCGAAAAGCCCGAAATGCTTCCCGCCGATCAGCAGAGCGGTTCCGAGACGCCGGAGGGGGCGCCTCTTCCAGAGGTACCCATAGACGACAGCGTCGAGGTAACGATTACGCCGGACGGCATGGAGGTGTACGTGCGCATCGTGCGCGGTACGCCCGATGGCCGGCGCGCCTCGTCGGACGATATCTCCAAGGCGCTTTCCGCCGCCGGGGCGACTTACGGCGCGAATATGCAGGCTATGCACGGCCTGCTCTTCGATACCGAACAAAAGGGCTGGGTGCGCGTGGCGACGGGCTCGCCGCCGAAAAACGGCGTAGACGCGTCCATCCAGCTCCACTTCCGCACGAGCGTTACCGGCGCGGCGCTCATAGACGAGCACGACAAGGTCAACTTCTGGGAGCTCGATCTCTTCGAAGCTTGTACGCAAGGGCAGCTGCTCGCGTCTAAGACGCCGCCGACGCAGGGCGAGCCGGGTATGGCCGTTACCGGCAAGACGGTCGCGCCTAAGCCCGGGCGCGACAGGCCGCTCCCGCGCGGGCGCGGCATCGCGCAGAGCGCGGACGGCTTGCAGCTGTTCTCGACGCTGGACGGGCACGTCACGCTTTCGGGCGATCAGATTATCGTTTCCGATACGCTCGTCATACCGCGCGACGTGGACATGTCTACCGGCAATATCACCTATGCCGGCAACGTCGTCGTGCGCGGAACGGTGTTCGCCAGCATGACGATCAAGGCCGGGAAGGATATCGAGATCTACGGCCTCGTTGAGGGCGCGATTTTGGAGGCGGGCGGCAACATCACGCTGCATTCGGGCGTCCAGGCCAGCGGCTCAGGGCGGCTCGTCGCCGCCGGGTTTGTAAAGGCCCGGTATATCGAGCGCGCGATCGTCATGGCCGACGGCATGGTTCAAGCCGACGCGATCATGCACTCCAGCATCGAGAGCGGCCAGTATATCGTCGTTACGGGCGTAAAGGGCGTAATCATGGGCGGAAAGTGTATCGCCCTGACGTCGATAAACGCCAAGAACGTCGGAGCGGTGTCCGGCGTACTTACAGAGCTCGAGCTCGGTATGCCGCCCAAGCGCCGCGCGCGCCATAAATTTTTGCAGGGCGAAATAGCGCGCGTACAGCTCGAGATCGAAAAGCTGAAGCATCTGCTGCGTCTTTTGGGCGGCGTAAATACGCCCGGCGAGCCCCAGCAGCGCACGGAAGCGCGCGAAAAGGCAATCATGAGCCTGCAGTCGGACGTTTCGCTTTTGCCGCAGCTGATGGAGGAATACGGCGCGCTTTGCGCGGAACTCGAAACGGTCAAGGACGGGCGCGTGAACGTGTCGGGCACGGCGCACAGGGGCGTGAACGTCGTCATCGGTTCCATGAGCTATAATCTGACGAGGGATTTCAACTTTGTGACATTTAGGATAGACAGCGCGCAGGGGCGCATAGTGGATACCAACTACGAACAGTCCAAGGATCCGTCCAGGAGGGGTGGGTAAACATGATCGACAATCGCGTTATGTTTAATGGCGCAATGAACTTCGGTCAGGAGCAGGCCGCTCAACTGAGGCAGCCGCAGGCGGCGCAGGCGTTTTTGGCGACGCATCAGCTTAAAACGCAGCAGCTGAAGATGGAGGGGCGCATAGCGGACGTAGAGCAGCAGGATGAATCAGCTACGCTGAGAAACGACAGAGAGGGCGACGGCGAGGGCTATCAGGGCTCCGGCTCGGGCGAGCGCAGGGAAAAGGAGCCGGAGGATGATCTTCCGGGCGTTACGCTGGGCAAAAACCGCCGCGTCGTCATGCACGGCCCGAACAATCCGCTCAGGTTTGACGCGAGCGTATGATTCGCCAGCGCTGTAGGGGCGGATGGCAATCCGCCCGCAGATAGGGCGCGGGACGATTGCCATCGTCCCCTACAGTGTAACGCGTAATTCAATTAAGAAGGTGCAGCATTGAGCGAATGGTACCTGTTCGCGGCATTTGTTTTTCTTCTGGCCGCGCTTTTGGTTTGGTTCTATAAGCGTACGCCGCGCTCCCAGAGAAAGCGCGAGGAAAAGAGCTTCGAGCGCGAGGTGAAGCTCTTTAAGCTGTATCAAAATATCGAAGACCTTATGGACGGCTTCGAGGCGTATGTCGAGGAGCTGCAGCGTACGCTCGGGCAGGATTCCGAGGATATAAAGCGCCGCGTTGAAGCGCTCGAAGCGCAGCACGCGGCGCTTCGGCACGCCTTGCGGATAATCGGCGCGCAGAGCGCGCAAGCAGCGGCGCAAGAATCCGTGCCGGAATCGCCCGCGGTATCGTCAGGCGCGGCGGTCCAGCCGACGCTTCAGCCGCTTCCGCGCCCCGTTGCCGATCCGGCGCAAGCGCCCTTTGAGCCGGTCAAGGCGCGTGCGGAGGAGGCGGGCGCAGCGCCCACCCCCGCGCCAAGCTTGAGCGAGGCCAAAAAGCGCAGGCGCAACGCGCCGCTAAACCGCGCGCAGAAGGTGCGCATACTTCAGGCCGAGGGGATGGACGCGGTGAGCATCGCGAAGGAGCTGGGCCTTTCGCTGAATGAGGTGAATCTTATCATGCAGCTGGAGGAGCGCCCCGACGCGTCGCTTCATTAACGTTTTGCCGTAGGGGCGGCCTTTGGCCGTCCGCGAAACATAGCGTTCGCCTTTAATAACACGGACGGCCAAAGGTGCCCCTACAAAAATAGAACAAATTTACAATCGTTCGCTAAAGTCCCGCGCCTAAACATCCGATATTATTATAACAAAGCAATGATTATGAGCCATGCAGGGACGCATTTGAAGGAGAAAACATGGTTCGAGGACTATTTATCGCCGGTACGGGCATGTTTACACAGCAGCGGCGTATGGACGTAGTGACGAATAATATCACCAACGCGGAGACGATCGGCTTCAAAAAGGACACGATGGTCACGCATTCGTTCCGCGACCTGATCATCGACCGCATCCGCGACCCGCTCATCGACCGTGCCGGTTATCCAAATTCGGGCAACGCACGCGTCGGCCCGCTCAATACCGGCATATTTTCCGACGAAACGCTCATCTCATACGCGCGGGGCGCGATGGAGCAGACCAACCGTTACACCGATATGGCGATAGAGGGCGACGGCTTCTTCGTCGTCGAAACGGAAGACGGCGAGCGCTATACGCGCGCGGGAGATTTCTTCGTCAACAACGAGGGCTATCTGCTCAACCCCGACGGCTTTTACGTCCTGGGCGAAGAAGGCCGCCTGCAAACGGGCCGTAATTTTACGCTGGCGGTCGATGGTACGATTACAAGAGAGGACGGAACCGAGGCCGGCAGCCTGCGCATCGTGGATTTTGAGGACCGATTGGTGCTGCGCAAGCAGGGGCACAACCTCTTCTACGCGCATGAAGACGCGCCGCCGACCGAGATGGAGAATCCCCGGGTTATACAGAGCATGATCGAGAACTCCAACGTCGATATCGGGCGCGAAATCGTCGATATGATCGAAGTGACGCGTAGCTACGAGGCCAATCAGCGCATCGCCCGCATGACGGACGAATCGCTTTCAAGGGCCGTAAACGACGTAGGACGGTTATAAGGAGCTAAAATGAACCAATCGATCTATTCCGGCGGAACGGGCTTGATGTCCCAGCAGCGGCGCATCGAGATCATCGCCAACAATATCGCGAACGTCAATACGTACGGCTACAAATCCGTGCGCATGGACTTTAAGGATACGCTGTACTCTACGCTCCTGCGCCCGGTTCAGCCTCAGGACGATCTGAATCTGCGCCTCGGGCACGGCGGCATCCCGGCGGAAACGCCCCGCCCGTTCATTCAGGGCGCTACCTTTAACTCCACCTCGCCGGTCGATTTGATGATCAGCGGCGAAGGCTTCTTTACGGTCGAATCCAACACCGGCGAGCCGCTCTATACGCGCAACGGCGCATTCGCGACGACGACGGACGAAAACGGCCGCCTGTCGCTGCTGTCGCAGTCGGGCTTGTTCGTCCTGGACGAAAACGGCCAGCGCATCCAATTCCCCGAGAACGCGAGCCTCGGGGAGCTCATAGTCAATCCCGACGGCTCCATGCAGATAGGCACCGAGCCGCCCTTCGCGAAGATTACGCTCGTCTCCTTCGCGAACCCTAACTCCCTGGACGCCTCCGGCAATACCGCGTTTTCGGAGACGGAGGGCTCCGGCGCGCCCACGCCGATAGCGACGTCGGAGATCGTCCAGTACGCGGTAGAGGGTTCCACGGTGGATCTCGGCGTCGAGATGACGCGGCTGATCCGCACGCAGCGCGCGCTTTCGCTGGCGGCCCGCGCCGTAACGGCGGCGGACAACATGGAGGGGCAGGCGAATACGCTGCGCAACTAAATAGATTAATATAGCCAAAGGAGTGGCCACAATGGACGATATTAAGGTCTGTAAGCGATGCAGGAAGCTATTTCAGGGATACCGAATGGAGTGCTGCCCGGCCTGCGAGGAGGAGCTCGACAGTATTTTCGAGCGGGCGCGCGAATACGTCTACGAAAACCCGCACGAGAACATGATTTCGCTCTCCAAAGCGCTGGACGTACATGAAGCCGACATACTGCGCCTCGTGCGCGAGGGGCGGCTGTCATTCTCGTCCGCGGAGGGAAGCGGCATTCTTTGCGAGCAATGCGGCAGGCCCATCGCGTCGGGGCGCGTCTGCGAGGATTGCAGGAACAGCGTCTATAAGTCGCTGGGCGATATGGCGGCGCGCGACAGCGCGCGAAACGCGCCGCGGCAGCCCAGGGTTGACAGTTCAAAGCTAAAAGGCTCAAGCTATATCGACGAAATCGCAAAACGGTAAATAATTTATGAAAAGCCAATAATTAACCCTAAATAATCTCGTGTCACGACCGATAGTACATATATAAGCGCGTTTTGTTTTGAAGGGGTGACAGCTTTATGAAAATTAATCCTATAATAACGAGTTCTCTCGTACAGAACTACGAGAGGGCGAACCGCGTGAAGAGCGGCTCTGCCGCATTCGCGCAAAGGGCGGACAGCGTTGAGCTTTCCGATTCCGCGGTTTCATTTGGCAACGCCATACGCGAGGCGAAAAGAGAAGGCGGCCCGGACTCGGCCGAGCGCGCCAAGCGCGTTGCCGACCTCAAACGGCAGGTGCAATCGGGCTCCTACCATGTCAACGGCGACGATATCGCGTCGAAGATGGTAGCCGGAATGCTCTTCGACCAAAAGATCTAAGCGTATGGGACGATTTGCGCAGTTCATCGGGATACTGACGCGTGAAAAGGAGTGCTGCGAAGCGCTTCTTGCGCAGTCCCATAAAAAAAAGGAGGCGTTGGTTCAAAACGACGTGGCCGCTATTGAAGCGATCACGTCGGTTGAACTGGATCTGATCCAGTCGATGACGGATGTCGAGCAGGAGCGCTTGGCGCAAACGCGAAGGATTGCGGAGAACTTGGGGATTGCCGAAGAGCTGACGATACATAAGATGATCGAGCTTTCGGACGGGGCCGAGGCGGCCCAGCTGAAAAAGCTGAGGGACGATTTGAGCTCAATCCTCGAAGAACAGTTGCGTTTAAATGAGTTGAACAACAGCATGATCGAGGCACAATTGACCTATATCGACTACATGCTAAACGCTACGACGCCTTCCACGCTGACCAACAGCTATACGGCCAGCGGCGATTCGCCGGAAAGCGACTCTCGGATGAAGTTTTTTGACCATCAGATTTAGTTAAGGAGACCTATACTATGGGCAGTGCGTCAAGATCGTCTTTTTTTGGCTTCGAAATAGCCAAGACGGGCCTGTTCATCAGCCAGCACAACCTGAATGTAACCGGCCACAATATTTCCAACGTCAATACGCCGGGCTATACGCGCCAGCGTCTCATTACAAGCGCGATCGAGCCGTACTCAACGATCGGCAAGCTCGCTTCCTACGAACACGGCATCCTCGGCGGGGGCACGAGCAGCCACTATATAGAGCAGCTGCGCAGCTCCTATCTGGACCGCGAATTCCGTATGCAGAACTCCAGTACGAACACGTGGAACGCGCGCTTGCAGGGCCTCGAATTCATCGAGCAGATATTCGACGAGCCCAACGAGGTCGGCATCCTCAGCCATATCCAGGACTTCCACAACGCCCTGAGCGATTTGGCGACGACCTCCACCGGCGAGGCCCAAAGAACGGCGCTCCAGAACGCCGCGAAGATTCTGACCGATACCTTCAACCAATACTACCGCCAGCTGACCGTACAGCAATCGAACCTGAACAACGAGGTCGAAACGAAGGTAAACGAAGTCAACAGCTACGCCGAGCGGATCGGCGAGCTGAACAAGCTGATCTACAACTTCGAGATGACCGGCGAGCACGCCAACGACCTGCGCGACCAGCGCAACTTATTGCTCGACGAGCTCTCCTGTCTCGTCGAAATCGACGTTGTGGAATACAAAACTGTGGACCATGAGCCCGCGCGGCTGCGCGTCAGCCTAGGCGAAGGCGCGAGCAAGGGCGATCTGGTCAACCATACGACTGTGAACAAGCTCCATATGGAGGCGGTCGCTAACAGCATCGAATACGATCCGGCCAGCGGCGATCCTCAAAACGTCATCGGCGATCCTGCCGATACCATATGGGCGATCATGTGGGATGCGGGCTATAAACAGGTCGTGGTCAATAATCCGAACGACGCCAACAACCCTCTGTATGAGGGCACGCCTGATCCCACGGAGAATATTGCCGACAGGCCCGGCACTACTCCGCCCGGCACTTGGTTTACGGATAACTATGGCGCCGATCCCGCAAACAACGACATGACGAAGATGTTTGATCTGGTCGGCGAGGGCGAGATAAAGGGCACCTTAACATTGCGCGACGGCGACGATTCCGAGAATATCGGCATCCCGTACCTCGTGCACCAATTGGATACGCTGGCCAGGGCGATAGTAGAGGAATTCAACAAAATCCACAATTCAGGCTATCGCGATTCGCGGGGCAGCGGGCCCGAAACCGGCATCGACTTTTTCGACGATTACGGGGACAGCTACGATAGTATTACTGCCGGCAACTTCAAGCTGGACGACAATATGACCGAGCTCGAAGACGTCTGGAACATCGCGTGTTCGGATGAGCCAATTGCGTCTAACGTCTTCAATGAGGGCAACAACCGCAATACGGTTAAAAAATTGCTGGATCTGTTCGCCAGCAACAACGCCTCGCCCGCCAATAATGTCGCGAACTTCCACGACTTCTACAACAGCTTCCTAATCGCGATCGGCACGACGACGAAATTCGCCCGCACGGAGCAGACGAGTATGCAGATTCTTGCGACGAGCGCGGATACGCAGCGCATGTCGATCTCGGCGGTTTCGATCGACGAGGAGATGACGAACTTGATCAAGTTCCAGCACGCATACGCCGCGTCGAGCCGCGTGATAACTGCGATGGACGAGGCGCTGGACCGAATCATCAACTCGACGGGCGTCGTCGGAAGGTAGGGGTGAGATAAGATGAGAATAACCAACGGCATGATGAGCTCGACCTTTATGGCCGACCTTCAAAATAACCTGCAAAGGCTCTATACGGCCCAGATGCAGCAGTCCACGGGAAAGAAGATCCAGCGCCTCTCGGACGATCCCGTCGGCATCATCGCGGGGCTGAACGCCAGGACGCAGCTTTCCCGCATCGAGCAGTTTCAGCGCAATATCACGGATGCCAAGCGCTGGCTGGAGAGCGCGGAGCTCTCCATGCGCGATATGAGCGCGGTCGCGCAGGACGCGTATGAGCTATGCGTCGAAGCCGGCTCCGACACCATCCCGGACGACGTGCGCGCCTCGGCCATCGCGCCTAAAGTAAAGGTGCTGATCGAGCAGCTCGTCTCCTACGCAAACGCTACGACGTCCGACGAATATACGTTCGGCGGCTTCAATACGAGAAATAATCTGCCGATTGAATGGGAAGACGGGATTGTAAATGGGTGGTGCTACAACACCATTCCGCTTAGCTCGTTCCATACCCCGGGCGCCGTACAAACCGAAGCCGATAATAATACGCTCCAGTTCCAGGTTGGCTTCGGCCAGAATGTCGATGTGACTATGACGGCCCCCGAGATTTTGGTATTCCAGAGTTCGGAAGAGGGCGGCGGATTGAAGGACCTCCTGACGCAAATGCAGAAGTTCTACGAGGATCTGGAGAGCGGCTGCTCGGCGCAGACGGCGGCTTCGTATATACAGGACTTCCAGGACGCGCAGACGCATATCGACGCCGCGGTGTCCGAGATGGGCGGGCGCTGGAACCGTATCGAGATGATGGAGGACCGCTACAGCAAGGACGAACTGATGTATTCGACGGTAAAGTCCACGCTGGAGGACGTCGATATCGCGGAAGCCATCATGAATTTTGCGATGACCCAGTCGGTCTATACCGCCTCGCTGCAGGTAGGGGCGCAGGTTATCCAGCCGACGCTGATGGATTATCTGAGATAATTTTTGGACTGTTCGCAGGAAACTAAAGGGCGGAGTGCGAATAGACCATATAATAAAACAAATAAGGCCCGGGCGGAAGGAAACGCCCAAGCGGGCCGGCAAGGAAGCAGGTGTTTTAAGTGAAATATGCCCTAGAGATTGAGCGCCAAAACGCTGTGCTCGATATCCAGATGACGCCGGCAAAGCTGCGCATTCAAAGCCAGCGCCCGAGCTTTACCGTCAACAGCACGCCGGCTAAGCTCAGCATTGAGCGCCAAGCGCCGTCTTTCCGGCGGCCTGAACCGGGTACTGTCGCGCCGAATCGGCAAATACAAGCCGATACGCAGGGCGACCCGCAGGACGTGCTCCAGCTTTCGAAGCGCTTTGAAGGCTACAACAGCGGCACGGCCGTCGTCAACCGCCTCGCGGATCAACACGCCGCCACGAGCGCCAATGCCAATGCGCAAGCGGGCGCGAGCGCCCAAGCGAAGAGCCAGGGGGGAGCGCAGCAACAGGGCGCGCTTTCCGCCGTACGGCATCAACAGCGCGTAGCGGTAGCCAAAAACGAAGCCGCGCGGCAGGAGGAAGAGAAGGAGTGGGATCCCGGCTATGTCAAGATGAGCTGGGAGGCGCATTCGATCGAGCTCAAATGGGACGTTCATCCCCTTGAGGTCGAGTATGAGCCGTATAGCGTGGAAATTTCCATGAAGAACTATCCGAGCGTGCGCATTCGCGCCCATGCCGTGCATTCGCTGGGCAGGCGCGTGGACAGAAGGGTATAGAACGGGCAACTAATGCCGTCTGGAGAGTGAAGAAGCATGATCATTGACACAGGTAGATTCGGGCCCGTTGACATCGATGAAAAGAAGATCGTAACGTTTCGGGAAGGTTTGCCCGGCTTTGAGACGCTGCATTGTTTCGCCGTAATCAATATGGAGGAATCAAGGCCTCTGTATTGGCTGCAGGCGACGGACGACCCGCTTGTGGCGCTGCCGGTCGTGGATCCGTTTATCCTGGTCGAGAATTACTCCGTAGATATCAGCGACGAGGATATCCAAAGCCTGGAGATCGAGCGGGAAGAGGATCTTTTGCTGCTCGTGGTTACGGTCATACCCGACGAGGTCGAGAAGATGACGGCGAACCTGGCCGCGCCGATTTTGATAAATATTCGGCAGGGCTATGGCAAGCAGATCGTGATAGACTCCAGGGAATATCCGATCCGTTACCCCATCTTCGAAGCCATGTATAAGGTTCTCAAGGGGGCAGAAGAGAATGCTGGTGTTGACCAGGAAGGTTGACGAAACGATTCTGATCGGCGACGATGTCAAGATTTCCGTGCTCTCCATCGATGGGGAGCGCGTGCGTTTGGGCATCGACGCGCCGAAATCGTTGCGTATCTTTCGTATGGAGCTGTTAAAGGAGACGGTCAGCCTCAACAGGGCCGCCGTTTCCGCGCCGCTCGTTTTGTTCGAGGTCAAAAAGAACACAGCGATACCGAGCGCGAACGCCGTGAAAGAGCCAACCTCTGAAAAATGACGCTCTCCAGTAAACTGGAAGCGTAATATGCTAATAGCAAGAATATAGCCTGCTCGGACGAGCGGGCTATTTGTGCGTGTAGGAACTAGGAATTAGGAATTAGGAATTAGGAACTAGTGTACCTTCAAAATCCCTGCGGCGAAACCGCGTCCGTCTTCACGAGCGCGGCGTCGTCCGGCGCTTCCTCCGCGAGGAGCAGGAGGCGCGCGGGCCGCGCTTCTTCGCGCCAATCGAGCGCGAACAGCTCCTCCGCGAGGGCGTTTAGGCGATTTTTATCATTGCCGCCATGCCTTTCGGCCAGAAACGCCGCGAAGCTGCCGAGGCGGTAGGGATGCGCGCCGTGCTCCCGCGCGAGGCGCAAATAGCGCTCCGAGCGCTCATATGCGCCCGCGCGGAAGGCGCTTTCCGCGCCCGCGCACGCGATGGCGGCGAGCATAGGGCCGCTTGCGCTCTGCATTGCGTCGTCCGCTATATCCAGCATATCGCGGTCACAGCCGTGTTTATTCAGCAAAAGAGCGAGCTGAGCAAGAGAGGCGGGGCCGAAGCGCGCGACGGCGTAGGACGCGAAATCCTCGAAGGCGGGCGTTACGCCCGAAAAGCCGAGCGCGAAATGCGCCGTAAGGACGAACGCGTCCAGGTCGCCCGCTGCGGCTGGCGCCGCTTCGCCGAACGCCATCCCCGCGAGCCGCGCGTACTGCCCGCCTCGCTTTGCGACGGCGCTTATTAGCCCGCTATTTTCGGAGAGCAACGCGAAAGCGAGCGCCTTTGAGAGATACGGCTCGAATTCGGAGGCCTCGTAGCGCGTCAGCAGCGCCTTTACCGCGCTGGAATACTCGCCTGCGACGGCCAGCATAGTGATATAGTTGAGGTCCTTCGCCTGCGTCAAGCCGAAATACTTCTCGAAAAGCGTCAAAAACGCGACGCCGGGCCGGTTGGAGGCGAACGCTGGCAATAAATCCTTCAGCGCGTCCGGCCGCGAAAGGTCGTATTGCCCGTTTAAGAAGGCGAGCGCCGCGTCCGGCGCGTCGGAGGCGAGTACGGCGAGCGCCCCCGAGTGACGCGGGTCGCGGGCAAGCGCCTGCTTCGCGGCGTCCAAACCAAGCTCTTTCTCGCCCTTTAGCGCGTACAGCTCCGCTAGCATCCCCCAAAACCGCGCGTGGCTGCCCTCCATAAGGGTCAGCGGCTTATGGTTGCCGCGCTCCGATTCGAGCAGCGCGAAGCCCTCGCGAAACCCCTTGATAGCCTGAGGAAGCCGCTGCGCGCGGTAATGCGCGTAGCCCGCGAGCAGGCGCATACCCGGATGGCGCGGATAGTCGCTTTGGCCGCGGCTGAGTACGCGGCTGATCTCGGTATATGGCTTTTTTAGCGAGAGGAGCAGATCTATATAGAAGATATGCGGCTCGATAGTATGCTTATCGTCCTCGCCGCCCGATTCGAAATAGCGCGCGAAGACGCGGCACGCTTCTTCAGAGCGGCCCAGGTACCAATAGAACCGCGCCATCGCTGGCATCAGCGACACGCTGCCGCCCTCCATGCCCTCAAGAACCGCGAGGTCGCGCTCGTCCTTCTTGGCGACGAGATCGTCGCGGTAGCCGTCGTGATAGAGCAAGAATGTGCTTGGCGGGGCGTTCAGCATGTTGAAGGCGGGCGGATTCTCCCCGATCCAGCCGATATATTCGTGCAGCGGGCGCTGATAGCGTATGCGCGCCTCGCTGCGGAATACCTTGCAGTACATCGTGTCGGTATAGGGCGAATCCTCGGTACCCGCGCCTAAAAAGTTGCGGACGGTGTGTGAAAAGGCGTGCGCAGCGGGATCCCCGTGCTTGGCCTCGATCGCGGCGCGCAGCGACTGGGCTACGGCCTCGTTTGGCAGATAATCGTCCGCGTCGGGGAAGATGATCCAGTCGCCCGAGGCCTTGCTCAGCGCGAAATTCTTTGCCGCCGAGAAGTCGTGAATCCACGCGAAATGATACACCTTCGCGCCCAGGCCTTCGGCGATTGCGACCGTACGATCCGCCGAGCCCGTATCCACGACGATAATCTCGCTCGCAATCGGCGCAAAGCTGCGGATGCAGCGCGCGATGCAGCGCTCTTCGTTCTTCGCGATAAGGCAAACCGAAATTTTGACCATATCAGCTCTAATTCGCGTTCGGCATCGCAAGCGGCGCGCCGTCGTCCTCACCCTCCTGCTGCAGCAGGAGCAGCTTCTTGCGCCGCTGGGCCTCTTCCGTCAGATCGGCGGACAGCAGCTCCTGCGCCAGCCGCTCGAAGCGCTTTTTTTCCGCGCCCTTATTCAGGCGCTGCGCGGCAAAGCGGGCGAAGCTGCCCAAAACGTACGGGTGCCCGCCGTGCTCGCGCGCGTAGAGCAGATAGCGCTCCGTCAGCGCGCTATCGCCGAGGCGATAGGCCGCTTCCATCGCTGTTTCGGCAATCGCGCCGCCGATCGCTAAATTCTCCATGCTGTTTAGGCTCTCAAGCGTCATATCCGCGATGTCCAAAACGTCTTGAAAGCACCCGTGACTGCTAAGGAGCAGCATGAGCTGTACGAGCGCGTCCTTGCCGAAGCAATCGGCCGCGCGCGAAGCGAAGTCCTCCAGCGGAGGCGTTACGCCCGATAGCCCCAGCGCCAGATGCATCGTCACGACGAAGGCCGAAAGATCACCCCTGTCCATTTCGCGTCTCTGGCCCAGCGCCATCTCCGCCAGGCGCTTATACGGCGCGCTCGCGCGCGAAGCGGCCGCGCCGACGAGCGCGCCGTTCCCGGAGACGAGCGCGTAGGCGAGCGCTTTGGATGCGTACGGCTCGAAATCCGTCGCCTCGTAGCGCGCCAGCAGCGCTTCGACGGAGGCGGCGTATTCGCCTACGGCCGCCATCATAGTGAACATGTTCACGTCCTTCGCCTGCGTAAGCTGATAATAGCGCTCGAACAGCGTCAGGAATACGAGGCCGGGCCGCGCGGACGCAAGCGGGGCGAGCAGGCTCTTCAGCGCCTCCGCGTCCGAAAGGTCGTAATTTGAGTTGATGAACGCGAGCACCTTTTCGCCATGCTCCTTTGCCGCGTTTGCGAGCACGGCGAGGGCCACCGGCTGGAAGGGCTCCAGCTCTAGCGCCGCTTGCGCCGCGAAGATCGCCCTTTGAATATCGCCCTTGCGCACGTACAGCTGCGCGTGCACCGCGTGGAAGCGCGGATGGTTGTGCTTCATCAGGTTCGGCGTAAACTCCACGGGGTTGCGGTAGCTCGCGGCGAGGGAAAACCCGTGCTCAAATTCCTCGATCGCGTGCGCGTAGCGCTTGGCGTTCTCCAATATAAACGCGTTGAATAGCTTTAGCCCAGGGTGGGCCGGAAATTCCCGCATCCCTCGTCTGAGTACGCGAAACGCCTCGGAGAAGGGGCGGTGCAGCGTGATAAGCGCGTTGACATGGTACATATAGTGCGAAACGGAAAAACAATGCTCGATAAGCCCCGTATCGTAGTATTTTTGGAAATATTCGAGGGCCTCCGGCACCTTGCCCATGTGATAATAATCACGGCCGATATAGTAGAGCAGCAGAGGGTCGGGATTGCCCTTTTCGACCTCCAGCAGCTCCATCGCGAGGTTGCGCTCCTCCTTGGAGCGGATTATCGTCGAGAGATAGCCGTCGTGATCGATTATCGAATCCTCCTGGCGCATCTCATGCGTTCGCATGTCCTTGCCGTCTCTCACGATCTGTTCGTGGATGGCGTTTCGATAGCGGATGTTCGGCGAATGCCGGAAGACGCGGGTATTGAAGGAGCGCGTGGCGTCCGGCTGAACCGCCGCGCCGCCCTCCTGCGTAAAGCTGCGGATAGCGTGATACAGGCCGTCGATATTCGGGTTGGAATGCTGTTTTTCGATCGTTTCGCGGACGGTTTTTGCCGCGCGCTCGTCGGTAAAATATTCGTCCGCGTCCAGGAAGATGATCCAGTCGCCCGATGTTTGATCGATCGCGAAGTTCTTGGCGGCGGAAAAATCGCCGATCCACTCGAAATAGCGTATCTGTGCGCCGTGCGCCTTCGCTATCTCGACCGTGCGGTCCGTCGAGCCGGTATCCACGACGATAATCTCGTCCGCGATGCCGTACAGGCTGTCGATACAGCGCCCGATAAAGCGCTCCTCGTTCTTCGCGATGGTACAAAAGGAGATTTTTACACTCAATTATGCCACATCCTGTCTGTGCGTTGCTTCCATTATATAAGCAATAAGGGGGCGCGGCAAGGAGGGAAAAAGATACGGCCGCTAATCGCGCTGCTTTCGTTTGCCGCTTACCTTCTGATTAACGTCTTTCCATCGCCTATAGCGTGCCGCTGCACATGCTCGTCAATCTTTGCGGAAGCGTCGTACTGCCAGCCGTCTTGTCAGGCGCGTGCCGGCTGCTAGAATGGCAGTACGGAACTCCGCTTAATCGCTCAAGAAATATCGAATCGTGTCGATTTCTGCTGATATTCAAGTGCTTGTGATAAAATCCCGACTTTGACAGTTCGGCGAAGAAAAAAGCGCTGTAGTGCCCTGAATAAGGGCACTTGCAGCGTTAAGTTAAGATTATTGGAATATAGTAATT
>QMCE01000997.1_pt1 | contig 32059 bp, 31 predicted proteins | sample 1821851 | NCBI WGS metagenome assembly QMCE01 (sample SAMN09453174, study PRJNA476694) | Termite gut metagenome, whole genome shotgun sequencing project. | isolation source: worker | host: Odontotermes sp. | place: South Africa:Pretoria | collected 2016-01-28 | reverse complement strand
TACCCAATACGCAGGGTCTCGACATGATCGCATTCCACCTCCTGAAGATCAAGGGCGTCGAGAAGGCGCACAGGGTGGTAAATTGATAATTGCGACCGTAAGAGCAAGAAGAAAAAACACGCCCTATGTATGCAACATTTTTACCGTCGAAAGCATCATATCGATACGACAGTTAATTCTAACTATTCTTTATTGAGGAAAAGAAACTTTCGTGACGGTTCGTCTTATCAAAAGTCCTCAAATCACTCCGCCTTCTCTTTAATAAAGATATAATTGGAACTGATCTCGTTGTGGCTGTGCACCCTCTCTATCACGTCGGCCAGGAGGTCTGCCGTGCTGATAATGGTGAATTTCGAAAGATCCTTATCCTTGCGCAGCGGAATGGTATCGGTAGTGATGACCTCCTTAAGGGCGCTGTTGTTAATGTTCTCATAAGCCTTACCCGAAAGGAGCGGATGGGTGACGACCGCACGGACGCTGCGGGCGCCCATTTCCATGAACATATTGGCCGCCTTGGTTATCGTCCCGCCGGTGTCTATCATGTCGTCGAGAAGCAGTATGTTGCGGTCTTTGACATCGCCTATGGCAGTCATCTTGCCAACCACATTGGGTTTGTCGCGCTGCTTGTGGCAGATGATCAGCGGCGCATCGAGATGCGAGGCATAACTGTTGGCCCTTTTGGCGCCTCCCACGTCGGGGGTGGCAATGGAGAGGTTCTCCAATCCGAGCGACTCTATGTACGGCACGAATATGCGGCTGGCAAAGATATGATCCACCGGAATATCGAAGAATCCCTGTATCTGGTCGGCATGGAGATCCAGCGTTATGATCCTGTCGACTCCGGCCGATACCAGAATGTTGGCCACCAACTTGGCGCCGATCGACACTCTCGGACGGTCTTTGCGGTCCTGTCTCGCCCACCCGAAGTATGGCATTACGGCTATGACCTTGTATGCCGACGCCCTTCGCGCAGCATCGATTATCATGAGCAGCTCCACCAGCGTCTCGGCGGGCGGCGGGGTCGACTGTACGATAAATACCGTGCAGCCGCGAATGCTCTCGTTGAAAGCAGGCTGAAATTCTCCGTCGCTGAACTCATTTATGGCAAGGTCGCCGAGTTCGCCGCCGTAGCTGGCCGCGATCTTCTCCGCCAAATCCCGCGAAGCCCTGCCCGAAAAAATCTTAAGTTTGTGTATGGCCATATACCGTTGATAATATTAATGTTAAGCTGACTCTGACGATTATTTCAAAAAATATAGCAACAAATATAGCAACTTTATATTATGTTAGCAGTCTCGTAGCGACAATTTATCAACAATCCGCCAAATTACGGGAATACTATTCACCGGCCGAGACACCCCCCGATGAACGAAAGTATCTCCTCCCTGCCCTGCCTTTTTTCCGAAGATGTAACGAATACGGGAGGCATCTCTTCCCACCACTGCGCGAGTGTTTTCCGGTAAACGTCGATATTCGCCTCCGTCTTGCCGGGGGATTGCTTGTCGCTCTTGGTGAAAACGATGCCGAACGGAACGCCTTCCATACCCAGCATATTCATAAAATCGAGATCTATCTTCATTGGGGTATGGCGCGAATCGACCAGCACGAAGAGGAAATGCAGCTTCTCCGACCCTGTGATGTAGTTCTTTATGATCCCCGAAAATTCCTTTACCGCACTTTTCGAAGCGCGCGCGTAACCATATCCGGGAAGGTCTACAAGATACCATGAGCCGTTTATCAAAAAATGATTTATCAGCCTCGTCTTGCCCGGAGTGCCCGAAACCTTGGCGAGCGAGCCGTGGCCGGTAAGCATATTTATCAACGACGACTTGCCCACATTACTCCGCCCTATGAACGCGAATTCGGGCATACCGTCGACGGGTATCTGGGAAAGTTTGCTGCTGCTGAACCGGAACTCGGCCGAATTTATATTCATCTGATCGAATGGTTTTGACGGAGTCCGTGGAACTCCGCCGCAAAAATAGGCATTTCGCCCGTAATAGTCAAATTCCGCCATGAAAGTTCCATACGGAATGCAGGTTAACAAGCCTGTACGCCTGTGTTAATAAATTAACGCGCTTAAGGTTTTGTTTATATGGTTTATCGCTCTATATTTGCGATAAACTAAAAAACACAGCACCTTAAGACATGAACAAAGTTACGACCCTAAACCAATTCATCATCGAGCAGCAGGCCGCCATACCCACGGCGACGGGCAACTTCTCCCGCCTTCTGCACCATATCGGCATCGCTTCTAAAAAGGTGAACCGCGAGATCAACAAAGCGGGGCTTATCGATATCCTCGGGCGCGCCGGAAGCGAGAACGTACAGGGCGAGGAGCAGCAGAAACTCGACGTGTATGCCAACGATGTATTCATGCACGAATTGCAGGTCAGCGGCGAATGCTGCGGCATTGCATCGGAAGAGAACGAGGACGTGATAATATTTCAGGACGGTCTTTGCCGCAACGCCAAATACATTGTGTGCATAGACCCCCTCGACGGCTCCTCGAACATAGACGTTAACGTGTCGGTAGGCACCATATTCTCGATCTACAAGCGCATATCGCCCGCCGGAGAGCTTGCCGTACTCGAGGACTTCATGCAGAAAGGATCCGAGATCGTAGCCGCGGGCTATCTCATATACGGCTCGTCGACCATGCTGGTTTACACCGCCGGGCACGGGGTCAACGGGTTCACTCTCGACCCTTCGATAGGCGAATTCTGCCTCTCGCATCCGATGATACAAACCCCCCACAGCGGCAAGATTTACTCCATCAACGAAGGCAACTACGAAAAGTTCCCCACCGGAGTGAAGAAATACATCAAACATTGCCAGGAGAAAGACAGCAAGAGCAACCGCCCCTACACCTCGCGCTACATAGGCTCGCTTGCAGCCGACTTTCACCGCAACCTGCTCAAGGGGGGCATATACATATATCCCTCGACCGACAGTCATCCGAACGGCAAACTGCGCCTGCAGTACGAATGCAATCCATGCGCATTCATTGCAGAACAGGCCGGCGGACTTGCGTTCAGCGAGAAAGAGCGCATACTCGACATCCAGCCCACCGACATTCACCAGAGAACTCCGTTCTATGTCGGTTCTCGCGATATGGTAAAGAAAACCAACGAATTCCTGAAGTTTTATAACAGTATTTAATGGCTTAGTTTATTAAATATTTCATTAAAACAACAGGGTTTTAATAAAATAATTTAATAAATTAAACGTATGCAATTGAATGAAAGTTATGTAAAGGAAATCCGTAAACACCTCGGATATATGGCATTCTGGTTGCCCGACAGCAGTTACGGGCTCGGAACCATTGGAGTGATAGACAACGACGGAATATTCGACCCCATTTCCGATCTGGAAATTATGGGAATATCGTTCGAGGTGGAACGGCGTCCCGGAAAATCGAATATCGACTACACCTCGGCGGGCAATGTGACCCTCAATACCAAAATCGCGGGCAAACTGCTTTCCGGCAGCAAACTCGACAAGGCCGACGCCGGTTTCGTGCTCGATATGGGAAGGAAACACTCCATCCTGTTTCAGGCCAACGAGGTGACCACCACCCGCATAAAAGACAAGGTACGTCTTGGCAAAGGAATAGCGAGGCTCTACAAAGAGGATATCTGGAAAAAGGAGTGGGTGGTGATCACCGAACTCAAAACCGCCGCATCAACGACGATATTCATATCGAGCAACCGTAACTCGCGGGTGGAGCTCAAAGTGACTGCAAGCGCCAAGCCTGCCAAGCTTGACATTGCCGACGCATCCCTCGGACTGGATGTTGTATCCGAAAAAGGTGTGTCGTTCAAGGCAATAGCCGAAGGAGGCCTCACCCCGCTGTTCAAGGTGTCGGGCATAAGTATCGACAACATCACGCGGCACGTCGCCCGCAACGGCGCCCCAAAACGCCCCGATGCCGTATGTGAAAGAAAACCCGAACGACAGGAATATGCGAAGTTAAGTCCGCAACCGGCAGCCAAAACAGCCACACAGGTCTACGACAGGGTAGTATTCAAGGAGCTGAAAGATAAAAAGTAAACTCCCCGTCACGTTGGCACGGCTCTTGCCATTCTATAAATAAAAAAACTTACCATGGAAGATTACGAAAAAATAAAAAGCGATTTCGATCTGATGATCGGTGGCGACACTCCCGTTTTGGTAGATTTTTACGCCACCTGGTGCGGTCCGTGCAAGATGATGCACCCCGTACTCGACGACCTCAAAAAACAGATGGGCGACTCGGTGCATATCCTTAAGCTTGACATCGACAACAAAGCCAACATCAAGGTCGTGCAGCAGTTCCGCATACGCTCCGTCCCCACCTTTATCCTTTTCCAATTAGCTGTATATAAATCAAATAGCGCGACCGTGTCGCGCTATTTTTTTATTATCAACTGTCAATAATCAACCGTCACCCCGTACTGGAAAACAGGAACGATCCTTTGTGCCAATTCGCGTTTGCCGTCGGTTACGCGGCAGAGGACATTATCCGATACGGCATATGTGGCTCTCTCTTTGGATTGCTTTGCCTGTTTCCCTTTGACGGGAACAACATGGTACGCTTCCTGCGCCTTACCCAGCGGGCGCAATTCCAGCAGCACGGGTTGTCCGGCCAGGTCGCTGTCGGGCAGCAGGCCGGCACCTTCGCTGAAACGGCATACTATATAGGCATTCCTTCCGCCGTCCGGAACGATAATATATCTTTCGGTATGTGTGGTCACCACCTGCTTGCCGTAGAACAATTCCAGATATTCGTTCTCCATACGGTCGATACGCTCTATGGCCGCGCGCAGGCCTTCGCCGAATACCGTTTCGGCGTATTCGCCCGTGATGAGCTCTATGCGGCGCTTGCGCAGGTTGAATATCGTTTGCGCGGCTTCCCTTGCCGCCTCCTCAGCGCTTTTATCGGTGGCGGAAAGTCTGTCGGGCTGCACTTTTACAAAATCGGTCGCCGACCACGTATGCGAAGCCACCACGGGCGTCGCGTCGGCCGGCAACGGAACCGTATATCCGCCGGGCTGCGCGGTAGTGTTGTCCCACCAACCTATTGAGGCGGCCGTTATCTCATATATGTCTTTATCGGCAAGCGGGGCTATCGCACCGAAATACCTCTGTGCAAATCTCGCGTAAGGTCCTTTTCTTACGCTCTCCCTGCGCACCGTGATATCGACCGCTATCACGGTCTCGGCCGCCACATATTCGCGCGTACCGTCCGCGCGACTCACTTCGCCCGTGCGCACTATCCTTAGATTCTGTCCCGAGGCGGATATCGCAACCAGAATCACAGCGGCCAGAACCGCAAACGCTCTACTTTTTTTCATATGGCAAATTTAATGAATAAATTCCAAACAGACCCTCAGAACTTCAGATAAAAATCCTTTGTCAACCGTCGGTACTCTTCCGAATAATTGCCGCCCGGAGAGGTTTCTATAAGCAGTTCGCTCTCCACGGCACCGTCAGCCTGAGTACGCGAGAACTCCAACATGACCCGTTTCGGCACAGCTTCCGGCAGGGATCTCACGACAGTCCTGCGCGAAACATAAAGCCCGCACCGGTTGGCCTCCCTGCGAAACCGCGCCTCGCTGTCGAACGGTATTATCACCGACAGCAGCCCACCCTGAGTAAGCAGCGCGGCCGACCGTGACGCCAACTCCCCGTATGGCAAAGAATCGGCATGGCGCGCGGCGGCACGTCTTCCGTCGGGAGCTTTAAGCGAGTCCGTAAAATAGGGCGGATTGGATATTATGTGGTCGTATATCCCGCCGCCAGGCTTCGTAATGTCATTCTCCACTATGTCATGTATCCGCCGTGCGCAATCATCCGGCGCCCCGTGCCCGTCAAAGCCCTGCAACCGCCTTGCGTAGTCGCCCAGCGCCGCATGCACTGCATTCAGGCGTCCGCTCCACGGCGATGCCGCAAAGTTTTCCGCAGCCTGCCGGAAGCTCCCCTCATCGACCTCGACCGCATCCACGACGGCGTCCCAATCCTCACTGCGCTGGGCGATCATCAGCGCTATAAGCCCCGTTCCCGTACCTACATCGAGCAGCCTCTTCTGCCAGGGCTCCACCCTCGCCCAGGCGCCCAACAGAGTCCCGTCGGTGCCGACCTTCATGGCCGCCCCCGCCTGCTCCACACGGAAACGTTTGAACTCGAACCAAAGGTTCTTCATAAATGGGAAATTGAAAATTATTTTTCAGGGTCAATATTAATTAACGTGAGTTCTGAATAAGAAAAAATGTTATACACCCTTGTTCCATGCCGCCGTTATGGATAAAATGCCGACAAAAAACAGACTACTCCATTCCTCCTCCACCTCATTTCCCATTTTCCATTTTCAATTTTCCATTCCTGAAAATTCCCGCCCCGAACAGCGCAAAGTCATACTTCACCGGGTCTGCCGCGTCGAATTCGCGCAACGATGCTGTTATCTCCTCCACCGCTTTCCAATCGTTCTGCGTCCGGCCGAGCAGACCGAACTCGCGTCCCATCCGGCCGCTGTGAACGTCGAGCGGGAGGTAGAGTGCCGACGGTGGTATGGTTTTCCACAGCCCGAAATCGACTCCCCGCCCGTCGTCGCGCACCATCCAGCGGAGGTACATATTGAGCCTTTTGCACGACGCCTTTTTGTCTATCGACGATATGTGCTTTTCGCACCGCGGTCGGTGTTCGCCCACGAAGAACTCGCGCCTGAAGTCCGACAGTACCGTGCGGATGTCGCCCGTGGCGGCGTATCGCGCGCCGAAGTATTGTCCCAGCCCCCCGTGCTCGCGGCAAAGGCGCCCCAGCGACCTGACGAAATCGGCCATGTCGCCCCCGTTGAAAGTGCGGTGGACATATTTCTCCAGCGTTTTCAGGTCGGCCTCCGTGGCGTTGACGGTAAAGTCATAAGGTGCGCTGTCCATGAACTCCATCATCCGGCGGGCACTCTTGACGATCGCCTTGCGGTTACCCCACGCTATCGTAGAGGCCAGAAACCCGCTTATCTCTATATCCCCCGGAGCCGAAAACCCGTGCGGCACCGATATGGGATCGCTCTCTATGAAGTCCGGATCGTTGTACCTGTCATGCAGCGAATCCAGCAACTCTTTCAGCTCCTCCCTGCCCATTTCCAATTTCCCATTTTCCATTTTCAATTTGAAATAAGTCCGTCGCTCATCACGATCTTCCGGTCGCTCATCTCCGCCAGCCCCTCGTCGTGTGTTACGATGACCACCGTCTGACCCATCCTGTCGCGCAGCTCGAAGAAGAGGCGATGTATCTCGTCGCGGTTCTTGGTGTCGAGATTGCCGGAAGGTTCGTCGGCGAGTATCACCGACGGAGAGTTTATCAGCGCCCTGGCAATCGCCACGCGCTGCTGTTCTCCGCCCGAAAGTTCGGCTGGCTTGTGTTTGATACGATGGGTCATCCCGAGCATATCTATCAGCTCCCGCGCCCTCGACTCCACCTCCGCGCGGTCGTATCCGCCGATATATCCGGGCATACAGACATTCTCGAACGCCGTGAATTCCGGCAGGAGGTGATGGAACTGGAAAACGAACCCTATGCGGCTGTTGCGAAAATGCGACAGTTCCCTGTCCGTAAGGCTTTCGGTACGTATGCCGTCGACCCTGACCTCGCCGCTGCCCGGTTTGCTTAGCGTGCCTATGATTTGCAGAAGGGTCGTCTTTCCCGCTCCGCTGGCTCCCACTATACACACCACTTCGCCGCGTTCGACGGTGAGCGACACTCCTTTGAGCACTTCGAGCGCGCCGTAGCTTTTGTGCAGGCCGCGCACGTCTATCATTCTGTTATTTTCCATGTTCCCTGTAATATTCGAAAAGCCTCACCACATCGACCGCCTCCGCCACATCGTGTACACGCAGTATGTCGGCACCCTTGCCGAGCGATTCCCAATTGAGACCCTTGCCGAGCGATTCCCAATTGAGCGCCGCAGTACCTGCAAGACTGCCGGAAGGCTCCGCATCGAGTACTTTATATATCATTGACTTGCGCGACAGCCCCGCCAAAACGGGAAATCCGAGCCCGCATATCCTGTCCAGCCCTGCGAGGAGTTCGTAATTCTGCCCTGTGGTTTTCGCGAAGCCGAAACCCGGATCGAGGATAACATCCCTGACGCCGGCCTCACGCAGCACCCGCGCCCTTTCGACGAGGTATTCCGACACTTCGGCCACAATATCCGCGTAACCCGTGCGTGTCTGCATATCGGCCGGAGTACCGCGCATATGCATGGCGATATACGGCACGCCATATTCCGCCGCTACCCCGACGATGGCCGGATCGAGCTCTCCTGCTGAGATGTCGTTTATAATGCACGCGCCGAATTCCTCGATGACGCCCCTTGCCACGCCCGCCCGGAAAGTATCTATGGAAACTATCATTCCCGGAGCCTCCCGCAACACCGCTGCAACACCCAGGGCTACCCTGCGAAACTCCTCCTCCGGCGATACGTCCGCCGCTCCGGGACGCGACGAGTAACCGCCTATATCTATCATCGATGCCCCCTGATCGCGTATCTCGCGCACACGCCCTGCGACTGCCTCCGCGGTGAACATACGGCTGCCTTCGAAGAATGAATCTGGGGTGACGTTAAGTATCCCCATAACCGCCGGACGGGAAATATCCACCTGTACGGTTCCGAGGGTTATTGTGGTTTCCGGCTGCATGGAAAGGTCAATTTAAGTTAAGTGGCTTATATGTTTTGATATGTTTCAACTTTTTCACCGCCCGGTCGTAATAGTGCGGCGCGGCGAAAATGCCGTAAGTCCCCAGATTGGTCGTCCCCGTCCACGGAGTCTGTCAACTTCCATAACCCGCCGAACCGGCTTTCGGCAGCCTCCATCAACTCCTGTCTCGTAGCAGCCCTTGCCATAACCTATTTTCTATTTTCCATTCTGAAAACGCCGTCCAGATTCAAAACCTGTTCCCAAACCGGAGTATTCCCGTCGTTGCGTATCACAAAGTCGGCCATCCGTTCGCGTTCCGCATCGGTCATCTGGTTAGCCATCCGCGCCTCTATTTTTTCCCGCGAGGCGCCGTCCCTGCTCATCGCGCGTTCCAGACGCAACTCCGCCGGAGCCGACACCGTGATGACATGATCCAACTCTTCCTGCAGACCGTTCTCGAATATTACGGCGCTCTCCATGATAGCGTAGGCCGCCCCCGCATCTTCCCATTGTGCCGCCATAAGCCTGAAATCGTGCATGACCGCCGGATGAACTATCGAATTGAGCCTGATCAGCGCACTCCGGTCATTGAACACCGCCGCGGCAAGCCGGACACGGTCGGGTTCCGTCCCGCGGTAGGATCCCTCGCCGAAGGCTTCCTTTATAGTCTCTATGAGCAGAACGTCGGTGGCCATGAGTTCCCGGGCGCGCAGGTCGCTGTCGTAAATATGGACGCCGAGCATACCGAACAGGCGGCATACGGTACTCTTCCCGCTACCTATCCCGCCCGTAACACCGACTTTTATAAACGTCATAATTCTATTTCGGGTATCGCGCCTATTGAAATGATCTTTATATTGGGTCTGCCGACCGATATGGCATTCCGCATCGATTCGGTGGATATCGTGACATATCCGGGATTTGCCGTCGACGGCACGACGTCCAGATCGCTCCATTTTAAATGTACGGGCCTGCGGCTGCGGCGGTTCACGAGCAGATTGGTGCCTTCCCCTTCCGCCATACACGACACCGCTATTTCGTGCCCTTCAATGTCGACGCGCACTTCTATATCGGTAACATAGGTGTAACTCAACTTGGTCATATACCACATACCGAACGAAAGTATCAACATGAGCAGGAAAGCGGGCGATATGTATCCGCTGAAGCGCTTTTTAAACCATACGCCTATTTTGGCCAGCGACTCTCCGGACGGTCCCGATATTCTCGCTCCGCCGCTTTTGCCGCGCGGCTCTGATGAAGCGCCTTCCTCCCGGCCGGCCGGCATCTCACGATGCCCGGCATGGAACTCGGCACCTCCCGCGCGCATTTCCGACTCCTCGCCCGACGACGTCTGGAACTGCGGGTCGAACTTTTCCATATTTTCATCGAATTCTTTCATTACCGCAAAAATAAGCAAATTATCGAAGAATATGACATAATCCAAAACTAAAGTCCGGCCCCGTAAGGGCCGGACTCTGTTTTTGAATGTTATCCGTCGGGGTTTTACTTACTTTTTGCCTTTATCCGCCGCATAGCGTTCGTTGAGTGCTTTAAGCACCTCTTTCGTGATGTCGAGTGCAGGATCGGCATGGAGAAGCGGTCCGCTGGCGGTAGTGCTTATGATCATGCTGTACCTGTAATCGGAGTTATACTCCTTCAGGTAGTCGCTAACTGCGAAGAACACACGGTTGTTCATCACCTGATCCTCTTCGCCGAGCTCTCCAAGGCGTCGTTCACGGTCGGCCATCAGTTCCTGCTGCTGCCTGCCCAGCCTCTCTTCGGTCTCGGCCATCTGCTGGCGGGTCATAAGCCCCTTGGAAGCCTTGTCCTGATAATCGAGGACATCCCTCTCCAGGCGCTGGGCCTTTGCCTGCAGTTCGCGTTCCGCCGCGTTGTATTTGGATTCGAATGTGTTGCGAAGTTCTATGGCCATTTCATAGTTGAGTATGAGCGAGTCGATATTGATGTAAGCGACACTCATACCGCCGGAGGGTATCTCCCTCTCCGAAGCTGTTTCATCATTTGCCTGCTGCGTATCTGCGGCAGTCCCCTGACCACCACCGCAGCCTGCAAGCGATATCATCGCCACCGCTGCTGCGAAAAATAATTTTCTCATAATAATAGTCCGTTTATCCATAATTGAATGGCAAATATATGAATTTTCTATTTGTATTCGCAACTTCCCGAACAGATATCTTGAAAGTTGTCGCTATATTTGCAGAATATAGGATGCGCCTCGGCGATCTTGCAAAAACAAGTTTTCTTCGATCGCGCTCGGCTTTCACTATATTTGCAGAATATAGGATGCGCCTCGGCGATCTTTCGAAAACAAGTTTTCTTCGATCGCGCTCGGCTTTCACTATATTTGCGTAAAATTGAAAAGTCATGTACGAATACATTCAGGGTATCATAACCGACCTCTCTCCTGCCCATGCCGTGATCGAGGCGGGCGGCGTAGGCTACTATCTTATAATTTCGCTGCAGACCTACTCCGAACTCGAACATTCCGAAAGCGCGAGGGTCTACACACACTTCACTGTTCGCGAGGATGCGCAACTGCTTTACGGATTCGCCTCGAAGGAGGAGAGGGAACTTTTCAGACTGCTGGTCAGCGTATCGGGCGTGGGAGGCAATACCGCCCGCATGATACTTTCGACCTACTCTCCACGGGAACTGAGCAACATCATAGCCTCTGAAAATGCCGCCTTGCTGAAAAACGTCAAGGGACTCGGCCTCAAGACCGCCCAAAAGATAATCGTCGAGCTTAAGGATAAGATCGCCGGTCTGAGCAGCAGTATGGGTATGTCGCCGTTGCCCTCTCCGGAGACCGGCGGCGAGACATACGATCAGGCCGTCGCCGCCCTCGCCATGCTCGGCTTCGGTAAAGCCGTCTCCGACAAGGCCGTACGCGCCATCATCAAAGAGAACCCCTCCGCCCCTGTCGAAGATGTGATACGCCTGTCGCTGAAGAAACTTTAGAGGTTGTTTTTCGTAAGAGATCATCGTTGCCTGCCCGCAAAATCCAACCGCCGATAAACCCTCCGGCACGAATTACGGGATACCGCAAAATCACGGACAGACCCAAATATTTCTTAATAAAATTTTAACCGAACCTTAATAATCGCATTCGATTTTGAAAATATCATGTAACTTTGTGCCCAAATTCGTCAATTAGAAATTTATCCGGCACAAAAGAGGAAACCCGGATATAAAAACAAATCGAAAACATATGGAGACAATTTACTTTGTAATTGTAGCGATTCTTATGGTTTTAGCCGTGTCGGGCCTCGTGGTGGGGGTATCAAACGACGCGGTTAATTTTTTAAATTCGGCCATAGGGTCCAAGGCCGCCCCCCGCAAGGTGATACTCACCATTGCGTCGCTGGGCATTATCATCGGCGCCATGACCTCGAGCGGCATGATGGAAGTGGCGCGAAGCGGGGTATTCCACCCCGAAATGTTCTCGTTCAGGGATGTGATGATGCTCTTTCTGGGCGTAATGTTCGCCAACGTCATACTGCTCGACCTTTTCAACACTTTCGGCCTTCCCACCTCGACCACGGTATCGCTCGTATTCGGGTTGCTCGGCGCGGCGATAGCTGTGGCCTCGACAAAGATCTCGGCCGATCCCACCCTCGTGATCGACGATATGTCGAACTTCATAAATTCGGGTTCGACGATGGTTATAATATCGGCCATACTGGCCTCCGTTATCGTGGCGTTCATTACGGGCGCCGTAGTCATGTATATCAGCAGGCTTATTTTTACGTTCCGTTACCATAACATACTGAGGCGCTTCGGCTCCCTGTGGTGCGGCATAGCGTTTACCGCGATAGCCTATTTCGCCCTGTTCAAGGGACTCAAGGGTTCGGGCTTCGTAAACCCGGATTTCATGCAAATGATAGCCGACAACATGATGGTCGCACTGCTTGTCGTATGGGCCGGCAGCAGCGTTCTGATGTTCATCCTTCAACTCATCAAGGTCAACATACTCAAGGCGACCATACTCGCGGGCACATTCTCGCTCGCCCTCGCCTTTGCGGGCAACGACCTGGTGAACTTCATCGGCGTGCCGATAGCGGGACTCGACTCCTATAATATAGTGAACGCGGCGGGCGGCGACCCATCGATGCTCATGGAACAGTTGAACGAGCCTGTGGCGGCCAACAAATGGCTGCTGGTGGCGTCGGGACTGATAATGGTCTTCACTCTCTGGACATCGAAAAAGGCGAAGAGCGTGAGCGACACCGAGATAAACCTTGCCAAGCAGGACGAAGGCGCCGAACGTTTCGGCTCCACCATATTCTCGCGTTCGATAGTGCGTGTCGCCCTCAGTTTCAACAAATGGTACGAAAACGTCATGCCCGAATCTTTTCAGAGGGCGGTAAATAAGAGGTTCATCCCTCTCAAACCCAAGGAAAAGGCGGGAAGAGCCCAATTCGATATGATAAGGGCGACCGTCAACCTCACCGTGGCTTCGATACTCATCGCCTCGGCCACTTCGTTCAAACTGCCGCTGTCGACCACTTATGTGACTTTCATGGTAGCCATGGGCAGTTCGCTGGCCGACAAAGCCTGGGGCAGGGAGAGCGCGGTTTACCGCATCACGGGCGTCATAACCGTTATCGCCGGTTGGTTCGTCACAGCCCTCGTGGCGTTCATCCTCGCGCTGGTCGTGGCCTACGCGCTCATGTGGGGCGGCACGATAGCCATAATCATCATCTCCGCCCTGTGCGTGTTCATGTTCATACAGAGCAACATCATACACAAGAGGCGCGAGGCCAAGGCGCACAAGCCCGAAGAGATCACCGTTGTCGAAGGAGGCAATACGAAGGAGATCATGCATAATATCGTGACCGACATCAGCGACAACATGACGCGCACGACCGAAATATACAGCAAGACCATCCTTGCGACCCTCAACGAAGACCGCAGGACCCTGCGCGAAATGGTGCGCGAGTCGAATGACTTCTTCTACAACGCCCGCGACCGCAAATATTCGGTACTCTCCACGCTGCAAAAATTGCAGGACAACTACATAGAGGCCGGACACTTCTACGTTCAGGTGATCGACTACATAAGCGAAATGACCAAATCGCTCGTACATATCACACGCCCCTGTTTCGAACACATAGACAACAACCACAAAGGGTTCAACGAAGAGCAGGTTACCGACCTGCTGCGCATAAACGACGACGTGTCGGCGATCTACACCCACATAAACAATATGCTGGTGACCAACGATTACAAGGAACTCGACCTGATACTCGAAATGCGCGACGACCTTTTCGACACCATAGCCGACGCCATCAAGAACCAATTGCGGCGCATCCAGGTCAAGGCCACCAGCACGAAAGCGAGTATGCTCTACCTGACGATCCTCAACGAAACCAAGACCATGGTGCTCCAGTCGCGCAACCTGCTCAAATCGCAGCGTTCGTTCGTCGAGAACCAGGACCCCGCGAACGATTTGGTGTCGAGGTAATGATGATAATTGGATAGTTATTCCTTTTTTCATACTTTTGCGGGGGAATGTACGTTATAGTACCGTAAGGCTGTTAATTCACAACCCCGGGGCAAGCCCCTGTGAACCTTTTTGTTCGATCATGAAGCGAATATCGAAACATATCGCGGGCATAATTTCTTTGGCGGCGGTGGCGCTCACGGCGGCGTGTTCGGCGACCGATCCTGTCGCCGAAGCCCAGACGACCAATATTCTATCCTATCTCCAGAGTCTTCCCAGAGATAAAGGGGACAATCCGCTGATGCTCGGAGAAGAGTTCTATATGGTGACAGGCGACGGAATATATAAATATTTCGGCACGAAAAGCCAGAATCCATTGGCGCCACTGGTTCAAACAGGCGATAAGATATCGTTTTGGTTCGATATAAGGGTGTTCAATACGGGGCCCTCCAAAGATCCCCTCTATACCAACATACCGGATCTGATAAAAGATACGGATTGGCCTGACCAGGAGATGACGATAACCGTGGGCGACGGGCACATATTAAAAAGCATAGACAATGCCCTGCCTCTCTGCCAGGTAGGTTCCGAAGCGGTTTTCATAATCCCGTCCGACAAACTTTTCGGCGACGAAGCCGCAGGCACGCTCGAAGCCGACACAGCACTGATGTATAAAATAATAATAACAAAAATCAATCAGGAATAAAATGAGAATAGCCCTACGCGCCATAATAGCTGTAAGCATCGCCGCAATGACAGTGTCGTGCGCCAAAACAACCGATGAGGATCTTAACGCCATAGAGGAGGCCTCGCTGGAGGAGTGGATAAAGTTGCACGCACCCGAAGCCCAACTGTTGACCGACGGCATATATTACGAAATACTCGAACCGGCCGGCGACGATGCACAGACTATAGAGGTCCGCAATTGGCTGCTCGCCGAATACGATATAAAGGACATTAACGGCAACACGGTCTATACCCGCAGCGAGGAGACGGCCAGGAGACTGGGCACATACTCCGAATACACCCGTTATACACCAGACATGATGTTTCTGGGCTCACAGGCATCGAGCAGTTCCATGCCGGCGGCCATGTTCCACGCACTGCCGAAAATGAAGACGGGCGAAGTCTGGCGTATATACTCCATCTCCAAGCACATTTTCGACTCCCGCGGCATCCACAACATGGTCGGTTACGGCGGCCAGACCAAGCTTGCCACAAGTTCACCGGCAATAATCGACAACCTCAAGGTATTGGAGGTCATTGCCAACCCCGACCAGCGCGAACGCAGTCTCGTCACCAGATTAGTGACCGGAGCCGTTCCGGAGGGGTGGAATATGGAGGAGCGCGACAGCCTTAAGAGCCATTTCTATATGCAGCGGCTCAACCCCGACAACGACGGCGATAAAGTAGCCGTGGGCAGTACGGTATGGCTTTATTACAAAGCCACGTTCCTTGAAGACGGTTCATTTCTGGACACCAACATAGACACGGTATGGATCAACAGGTTCGGTGCGTTAAGGTATCAGATCAACCAACTCGGCGTATCCGTCCCCGTGGAAGATACGGCAGCCATAGCCATTAACCGCCGAGACCCCGTGACCATATTCGCCGATATGCCGAAAAAGGCGTTGAGTTTTATTATGGAGTCCGACGACCTGCGTTACAACGACAGTATGCGTATGGTCCTGACGTCGCCATATGCATATGGCGACACAGGGCGCATAGGCTATTACGGCGCTGCCGCTAACTACAACTTCAATAAAGGCTATTACGGTCATGAAGGCTATTCCGGGATCTACTTCGGCAAGGACTACTATGACTCTGCCACCTCGTCGTTCTACCGTTTTTACAACACCACCTCGTCGTCGACCATCTACCCGGTCCCCGAAGTAAAACCCTTCTCTCCCATCGTCTATGAGTTCGTAGTGAAAGAACCTGCCTTTCAATAACAGAATCCGCACCGGGCGGGCTAAGAATCAGCATATAAACGATTCCGCGGCAAATATTTGCCGCGGAATCGTTTTTTCATGTTTTTACTTTGAAAACTCAAAATTAACACTAATTTTGTGGTTGTAAATCACTTAAATACTATGAAAGTCTATGAGAAAAAATTATTTTGCAACAATTGTAAAATGCCTGTCTCTTGTATCGCTGTGCACACTTATGTCGTGTACCGGGGAGATGCCGGATGCGGGGAATAGCGAATCCGAACCGGACGGCGGAAGGAAGCTGTCCATAGAGAATGCCCGGACATTCTTCGACGGTCAGGCCGGATCTTTCCGGATAGGGCCGGCTCCGGGACCTGATACGAGGTCGCCAGACGATCCGGACGATCAAGGCGAAGAAATGCCGCAGCCATCGTGGGATGGCGCGGTATACACTACCCTGTTGGGTGACGAGGTCATCGAAGTGCCTTTCCATGACTTGAGATTCACGGTTTCTTCCCCCGAACAACCGCAAAGCGGGGAAACTTCCGACTCCGACGGGGATGAAACTGCCGCCCATCCGGGCAATACGCTCGTAAGGCTTATCGCCGGACTCGACAAAGAGGGCGGCATATACTATATGCTGATCTACGCCACCCCCACCGAAGAACTGCTTTGGCCGATATAGACACCACCTACTCCGGCAGCCTCAGATATTACGACATCGAAGGCGAACTGCTCGGCGGATACATATGCGTGGACGGCATAATCGTTTACCACATATCTCCGGCCGACGGCTATAACGGCGACAACGGAACGGAAGATGGCGGCTCCGGCGATGAGGATAGCGATCCCGTGGCGGGACTGCTCTACTTCGCCGGACAGAACTGTGTGCCTGTGGCCGTGCCTTACGGAATGTACTGGTACTTCTTTTATTTGGATTCCGACGGCTCCTGGGTGTTGAAGGAGATACGCATATCCCGTATCTGGACGGAATGGGAGGTCGAATGCTCCAGCACCGAAGAGGGAGAAATTATCCACAACTTCGTGAATACCGCTGGCGGCGGCGGCGGCAACGACAGCGACGACGATGACGATGAGGAAGATGATGAGGAAATAAGTGTCGATTTGATGATATCCCCCTTGTATTGCGATATAGGCGACAGATTCACGATAAGCGTTTCCATTTCGCCTCAGGATGCCGATGTTGATGTGGCGGAAATATACATAGCCGGCTTCGGCATCGGCTGGAAGGGTCTTACCACTTTAAGCAAAAACGAGATCTACCACGGGTTCGCCCTCCAGCCCGGCAATTTCTCGTACAAGGCGACTATCTATGCCGGCAATAAAAGCTATGACAGCCAGGAAATGACTGCGGTGTACGGATTCCCCGGCAGGAGCAAGGTACTCGCCCGCCAGGAAGTGCAGACGGGAATGGCGCAGTCCTGGGCTTCGACCCTTTCCGCCGCCAATGCTTACAACACACAGGAGTTCGGCGGCATCGTTATGATCGACACGCGGGGCAGTGCTCCGCAATACCGGTATATCCACCATCAGGGACCGAAAGTAGGTTATCCTGAAAGTGCCCATATAAAGATGGATTACGACGACTCATTCAGCCGCGATCCGAGATATGGCGGCCAGTTCGCTGTAATGGGATTTCATACCCATCCGCCGCTGTTTAATTATACAGGAACTGATATTTTACGTAGACTCGTTGGACCATCCGACGGTGATAATATCGATGCTCTGCCGCAGGTAGTACAAGACTTTGTAGGTATAAATGGTATTCATACTAATAGGGATCCCAAAAACTCCCCCACTCAACTATATTATTACAGTGTCGATAAACGCACACAATTACCATATTAAAAAATATAACTATGAAAAGAACAATATTTCTAATAATAATGTCGATAGTCTTTTGCGGCTCTCCTTATGCGACGGCACAAAAGACACCTCGTACGCCTGAAGGCAACCTGCACAATATGCCAATAAAGAAACGCGACTCGATACTGCGCGCGGTATCCAAACAGGCTTTGCTACGATACGGCCCCGGATACTATAAAGATACACATCAAACGGTCATCGAGGATTTGAGGAATTACTACAAACTCGAAGGCTATGAAGGATTACGGTTATATAAGGTAACATACATATACGACAAAAATATCGAGCAACTTTCCAAAGATTATGCGGCAGAAGTATATGTAAGGTCAGATAATGGGAAAGTAGTTGTTATAGATTTCGGCAATGGTTGGGGATTGGGCGGATTTGACCAACACCCCGACAACGGAGAAACAGAGTTAGTTATACCATACGAGCAAAAGCACGAAATGAAAGGGGCACAAATTATCAGAAATCCGACCATTTACTACGAAGTCGATTCGCAAGGGAATGTAACATACTATCATTTGGACGAGAACGGCAACCAAATCCCGACCGACGAGCACGGCAACGAACTTTCCCCTGCGGGTAGCACCAAAAACACAGGCGACACAAATCCATGACAAAGTGAAAATATCGGCCGTGGCAAAAAGCACAGCTATGAAAAGAATAATATTCCTAACGATAATGTCGGCGTTCTTTTGCGGCTCTCCTTATGCGATGGCACAAAAGACATCCCATGATACACCAATAATTAACCTGCACAGAATGCCTCAAGAGAAACGCGACTCGATCCTGCTTGCCGTTTCCAAAGAGGCCGTACTCCGTTACGGCCCAGGATACTATAAAGATACGCATCAGACAACTATTGAGAATTTAGGAATTTACTACAAGCTCGAAGGCTATGAAGGATTACGATTATATAAGGTAACGTATATATATGATAAAAATATTGAGCAACTTTCCCAAGATTATGCGGCAGAAGTTTATGTAAGATCTGACAGCGGGAGAGTCATTCAAATATATTTTGGTAATGGTTGGGGATTGGGCGGATTTGACAAGCACCCCGACAACGGAGAAACAGAATTGGTTATACCATACGAGCAAAAGCACGAAATGCAAGAAGCAACAATCATCAGACTGCCGACAGTTTACTACGAAGTCGATTCGCAAGGCAATGTGACATACTATCATTTGGACGAAAACGGCAACCAAATCCCAACCGACGAGCACGGCAATGAACTTTCCCCTGCGGGTAGCACCAAAAACACAGGCGACACAAATCCATGACAAAGTGAAAATAGAGTCAAAATATATGTAAAAACAACTGCCGACATACAACCGCTCCGGAATACTGTCATGGCCGTAAGAAAGATCTTACGGCCATGACAGTATTCCGGAGCGGTTTTTTTGTTTTAAGGTTGCTATAAAATCACTATATTTGCAGAATACACAATACCCGCAATGAAAAGGATACTCGTCACCGGCGGCGCCGGTTTCATCGGCTCGCACCTCTGCGAACGCCTGCTGAAGGAAGATAACGATGTTATCTGTCTGGATAATTATTTTACGGGCAGTAAGGACAACATACGCCACCTTCTCGACAACCACCGGTTCGAAATCATCAGGCACGACGTCACAACCCCATACTACGCCGAGATAGACGAAATATACAATCTGGCGTGTCCCGCCTCTCCGGTCTATTATCAGTGCAATCCCATAAAGACGACAAAAACCTCCGTGATGGGAGCTATCAATATGCTGGGACTGGCCAAGCGGACGGGAGCGAAGATCCTTCAGGCATCGACATCGGAAGTTTACGGCGACCCCGCCCTGCATCCGCAGACGGAGAGTTATTGGGGAAATGTAAACCCGATAGGAATACGCTCGTGTTACGACGAAGGCAAGAGGTGCGCCGAGGCGCTATTCATGGATTACAACCGGCAGAACAGGGTTAAGATCAAGATAGTGCGCATATTCAACACCTACGGCCCCCGCATGAATACCGACGACGGCCGCGTGGTTTCCAATTTCATAGTGCAGGCCCTCAGAGGCGACGACATCACCATATACGGCAGCGGCACACAGACGCGCAGTTTCCAATATGTAGACGACCTCACGGAGGCCATGATACGGATGATGGCTACAGAAGACCACATCACCGGGCCTGTCAATATAGGTAATCCACACGAATTCACTATGCTGGAACTTGCACGCGAAGTGCTCGACCTTACCGGCTCACCGTCGAAGCTGGTATTCCGGCCGCTTCCGGCCGACGACCCGTGCCGGCGACAGCCCGATATATCCATGGCGGAAGAGATACTCGGAGGCTGGAGGCCTCGCATAGAGTTGCACGAAGGGCTTAAGAAGACGATAGAGTACTTCGATGCCGTATTAAAAAGCGTTAACGCGGTTTAGTGATGTTTAAATATTGAGATCGAAATGGCTGCATTATTTTCCAAAAAGCGATATTTGGCCGACCTTATGGAAGGCTTTTGCGATATCCATTGCCATTTTCTGCCGGGGGTCGACGATGGCAGCCCCGATGCGGAATACACCCTGCAAATATTGGATGAATTCGAAAAGTTAGGAGTAAAGGCCGTTTACATGACTCCGCACATCATAAACGGGATGTACGACAACCGCAATGAAGAGACTCTGCGAAGTGAGTTCTCGCGGTTACGGTACGGCGGCAATATGGAACTGAAGCTTGCGGCCGAATATTTCATCGACGATAGATTTGTCGAACGTGCGACAGGCAAGGATCCGTTGACACTATCTGGCGGGTATATACTCTGCGAGTTCGAGATGAATTCCTACAGCATTAATTCGCTCAACCAATTGTTCGATGTTTCGCTGGCCGGATACAACATAATCATCGCACACCCCGAAAGGTATTCCTTCATCCAGAGGGACAGGCGCGGCGAACTGCTCGATATTTTCGCCAACAGCAGCTACAAGCTCCAACTCAACCTGCTTTCACTGGCCGGATACCACGGACCGGGCGCGGAAAAAACTTCGCGCGAACTGCTTGAACAGGGACGCTACGATTTCGTCGGCACCGATGCCCATTCGCTCTCCTACGTAGAAGCCATAAAACGGTACTCCGTTCCGGAGAAGATCTATCGACAGCTCGAATTGCTGCGCGAGAATAACCGCCTGTTATTTTAACGTGAGCTCGACGAATTCGTCGAACGTAAAGCAATTGTATGACAATTACTTACCTTTTAGCGAAACCCTCAAGGGAGTTTCGCTAAGCCTTTCCCTACGGTTAGGGGAGGGTTTGGGAGGTGTGATCGAAGCTATTTCAAACAACCTCTAAAAATTAGGTACTCACCGCGAACTCGAGTTGGTCGATGAATATGCGTTTGAATGCCGAATGTTATCGCTCATAAAAATACACAAATATCGCTCAAAACAAACCTCGCCTGAGCAATAAGAGCAAAATAAATGAGCGATAAGTTTTCACGTAATCAATAATTGCGGCAGGGTGCGACAAAGTTAGGTAACATATATGTGGCCTACATTACCAAAAAATGAGGGTAACCCCGAATAGGTTACCCTCATTTTTGCACATACCTTACCTGCTTAACACACTTCCGCCAGAAAGGAGAGTATCGCTTCGGCGCTCTTTTCGGGCTCTTCCACAAAGCCCATATGCCCCGAATTCTCCAACCACACGATCTTCATTTGGGGATGGCCGGTCGCGAGCGCATCGGCGGCTTCCTGCGGGATGTATTCGTCGTGGCGCCCCAGAACGGCCATTTGCGGCACTTTGCTTGCGCGCAGCATATCGTTCATGTCTTCCCTCTCGCTCATTCCGTTAAGCATGGCTATTATGCCCTCGTCCTCGGTAAGCACGATCTGCTCCGAAAGGTCTTCGATCCGGGCGGCCATACGCTCCCTGTTCTGCGGCGCGAACCCGACGTGCGGGAACGCACGGGCTATAAGCTCTTTCTTCCCCGCCTTTATGAGCGCTATCTCGCGCAGGCGGTTCCCGCGCTTCTCCTCACTGTCGGGATTGGGCCCCGAATGCAGCAACACAATACCCGTGGCGGCTTCCGGATAGCGATTTATGAATTCCAACGCCACGTATCCGCCCATCGAATGCCCCACTATGAGCGCCTTTTCGACCCCCATCACCTGCATAGCCCCATGGACCACATCGGCCAGAAAAGAGATCGTGTGAACCTCGCCCTTCACTTCCGAAATGCCGTGACCCGGAAGGTCTATCGCCACGACCCTCGCGTGGGGGGCGAGCAGCTTCGTGAAGTCATCCCAGACATCGAGCGACTCCAGATATCCATGGATCAGCACCACGGCACACTCCCCCTTTGCGGTGTCGCTCACGCGGGTGGCGCAACCTGAGGCTATTATGAATTTTTCGGTATTCATGCGAACAACTTGTGATCTGCAATTAATTAACATGAGTTCAATGAATTCGTCGAACTCACGTTAATTACAGATCCTCTTCCTCTTCCCCGTCGTCGTAATAGTCGAGTACGGATTCGCGTTTGGATGCGGAAAACTCCATCTCATCGTCGTCATCATCGAGTTCGCTGTACAGCGAATGACGCTCTTTTCCGCTTTTTTTAATAGGAGCAAGTTTGGTGCCCCTCTGCAAATTATCCGGATCTGGTTCCGTGCCCCGGAAATCTTTGTTCGTTTTCATTAAAGGCAAAAATGCAAGAAATATTTAGAGTTGAAAATTCCAAACAACCTCTTAACCGGCTTCTCGACTGCAATGATAAATATTTTTTTTGAAAAACATGAACTCCTGGCGGCGTTCCGGTGAAAATTTTTCATTTTCGATTTTCAATTTCCCATTCCCCTTTAAACACCCTCCTGGCCGGCCCCGTCAGACATATATCGCCGTAAACACCATTGCCTTTACCGATGAACGACACGTTCAGCAACCCTCCGCGCGTCGCCACATCGAAACCGCCGCCGCTGTGGCCACCCCTGCCGTCACCACTCGATATGGCGGCCGCAATGATCGCGCTTGCCACGGCGCCTGTGCCGCACGCAAGTGTCTCGGCTTCCACTCCGCGCTCGAACGTTCTTATCTTTAAGGAATCACCGCCCGTGATCTCCATAAAATCGACATTGATCCCCCCTTGCGCCTCAAAGTCCCCGCTCCATCTGATACTCTTTCCGGCCATGCCCACATCCACACCGTCGACATCCTCCACGACTTCCACATAGTGTGGCGAGCCGGTATCGAGGCTGTAACCGTTTCCGACCGCCACAATGTCCGAAACATCGTTCATCCGCAGTGACACCGTAGCCCTGTCGCCCGAAACTTCCGATATCTCGGCGCTGTGAAGCCCGTCGGCCGCCATGAACGTCTTCCGGTTCCCTCCTATACCGAGATGGTGCGCGAATAGCACTATGCAGCGCCCTCCGTTGCCGCACATCGTAGATTCGCAACCGTCGGCGTTGAAATACCTCATGCGGAACTCGGCCGCGGGATCGTTCTCGAGCAACATCAGCCCATCTGCCCCGATGCCGAAACGCCGGTCGCAAAGCGCGGCGACCGATTCTTCCGCAGCATTAAAAACGCCTTCGCGGTTGTCTATCACGACAAAGTCGTTGCCCGCACCCTCGTATTTCGTAAATTCCATTTTCATTGTCCGTTATTTATCTATGACCCCCGACCCTAAAAGTTCGTCTCCGTCATACCACGCGGCGAACTGCCCCGGAGTAACACCCCTTTGTGGTTCGTCGAACACAATATACATACCGTCGGGCATATTGTACAGCACGGCCGTCTGGAGCGGCTGCCGGTAGCGTATCCTCACCTCGCAGCGTAGCGAACTACCTGGAGGAATACACCTGTCGGGGCTTATCCAATGTACTTCGCCGGGACGTATCGACAGCGCTTTGCGGAACAGACCGGGATGATCGCCCCCCTGCCCCACATATATGATATTGGACTCCACATCCGTGGCGATAATGAAAAGCGGCTCGGCCTTGCCTCCCACATTGAGCCCCTTGCGCTGCCCTATCGTGTAGAAATGGGCGCCGTTATGCTCCCCGACTTTCACCCCGTCCGACGGCGAATAGCGATAGGGGGCAGCCCCGTTGTCCACGGCGTACCCGCTCCACGAGCGCGGTATCTCTATGATGTCGCCCCTCTTGGCGGTCAGCTTCTGCTGCAGGAACACGGGCAGGTCGACCTTCCCCACAAAGCATATCCCCTGCGAATCCTTGCGTTTGGCCGTGGCCAGCTTCTCCCGCGCGGCTATCTCCCGGACTTCTGGTTTGAGCATATCCCCTATCGGGAACATTGCCCTGGAAAGCTGCTCCTGCGAAAGCTGGCACAGGAAATAACTCTGATCCTTGTTAGGGTCGCTTCCAGCAAGCAGGCGATGGTACGCGACCCCGTCGACCGTCTCATCCGATCTGCGGCAGTAATGACCCGTGGCGACATAGTCGGCGCCGAGTTTCATGGCCTCCTTTAAGAAAACGTCGAACTTGATCTCCCTGTTGCACAGCACATCGGGATTGGGAGTGCGCCCCCTGGCATATTCGTCGAACATATAATCGACCACCCTTCGGCGATACTGCTCGCTCAGGTCTACGAAGTGGAAAGGTATGTCGAGTTTCCTGGCCACGAGTTCGGCGAACATCTGGTCGTCGTACCACGGGCAATCGCCTTCGAGCGTACCCGTCGTATCGTGCCAGTTGCGCATGAACAGCCCTGTAACCTGGTAACCCTGCTCGACAAGCAGCCATGCGGCCACGGAAGAATCCACTCCCCCCGAAAGCCCCACGACCACCTTTATTTTACCGTTATCATCCATCGTCCCGCAAAAATAATCATAAATTATCATTTTCGGAGGTAGTTTACAGCCGAATAACCAAAAACTCTTCAGTAGGCATTAAATAGTTGTATATAAATATGTTAACATATTAAGCCGTCACAAATGAGTGTATTCTGACTTCTGCCTCTTTAGATTTTTTTCACCTGTAATTACTTTTTTATGCCTGTTACAGAACAATATAGTAATTATTTTTTATCTTTGTCCCAACAATAGCTCTTATAGAGTCGCTACTACCCAAGCCGAACGTTGTAAAACCTTACCTCCATTGACCACGATATGGAGATTGGAAACATGAGTGTTTCCACCATAAAGAACACGTTTGGAGTAATTTGAAAAGTTTAAATTTCATAACGGCAGGGAGTCGGATGTTGGCGCTGCCGATCTGTTCCAGGGAAGATTGCATTTTCTGTCTTTCTATTGAAAATGTAACGAATAACGTCACCCTACCCGATGAGAGTGGTGATGGATTCTTCGGAAATATCTTCCATACAACCACGGTAATATATAATTCCGGGGGCGGTTTCGCGCCCCATGTCGAAATCAATACCCGCTATCACAACGAGTCTCAGTGTCTCGTGATGCAACTCGCGCCGGGCGAGTGTCGCGTCATCAGTCGGGGAAATACCAGACCAAATAAAAATGAAAGAATATGAAAAATATATTCGAATTCAGATTTGTTCTTTTCGCGTTTGCGGCGACGGCCTTGTTGCTCTCCGGCTGCAGTAACGACCGCAATCTGCCGAAGCCCGACCCTGACAGAGAAATGCACGTGACGTTCACCTCGTATGCCGCCATAGGAGAGACAACGGACGGAGTGCATATTTCAAGTATTCGCATAATCGCCATCGATAAGTCGACCGGGAAAGTGGCATTCAATAAAAGTGCTCCTTACGGAGGTCTCGTCGAAACTGCGGACGACTACAAGGCAACCTTGTACGAAGGTGTTTACACTTTCTACGCTATCGTGAACGAAGCGTCGCTCGGAGCCGGCGCCGCCACTCTGGCCGCCCTGAACTTATCGAACAGCGAGGGTGACCTCGCGGCAATACGTGTACCGGCGACGGCGGCGACCCTGACCGAAGCGAGTATGGTCTGTGTCGGCAGCGTAGCCGATGTAACCATCGCCGATGCAAACAGAGACGGCATAGCCGATATCGGGAGATTGGATATCTCCGTCAAACGCCTCGCCTCGAAACTCAACGTAAATATCAGGAAGACCACGCCCGACAATGTTACCGTAAACAGCGCATCCCTTGCCTTGGCAAAGTATTCTCACCTGATAGCGACGGCATACGACGGAGATATTACCACGGCCGTCCTCTCCTCGGCCGCTACCGTCCTTACGGGAACTTATCAACAGTTGGCCGGGGCATATATATTGCCGGAACATATTGTGGGCGAAGGAGACCCATCGAGCCTTACCATTAATGCCACCCACACTTCCGGCGTCTTCACCTCATCCGACAGCTACACCGTGCCGCTGCTTGGAGACGCGGCGAAACTCGACATAAAAAGGAACAGCATATATACGGTCAATGTTACCATTGAGAGTAGCGGCGAGTATGGCTACACACCTTATATAACATACTCGGTGGCCGACTGGGAACAGGTCGGCGGAGGGAACGTCGATATTGGCGGTGTGATCACCGTTGAAAATGAATGGGCTGCCGGAACCGTTTTCGAGGAAAACACCAACGACAATGTCGTGCTTGTGGGTACCAACGGCTCGGTGACGATGCGGTTCGGGCTTCATAAGCCGGACGGAGCCGAATGGAGGGCGTCGCTCAGCAACACGCACGATTTCGAGTTCGTCGGGGTGTCCGGAGGAGTAGCCAGGCAGAACCACTACGAGATAACGATCAGGCCGAAGGATGAATTCGATTCGGATGATATATCCACAGAGCTGTCCGTAAGGATAAATACGACGGGTGAAACCGACGGGTGGGAGGAATGGGACCTCAACCGCAACAACGCAGGACGATACGTAATTAAATACAGTCAAACATTATAAGATGAAAAGGATCTGTTATATATTATTTTCTTTGGGGCTTCTGTCGCTCGGTTCATGCGTAGCCGACTACTACGGGAATACCATAACCGACGGTGAGGGGAAGACGATAGTATTTACTTTGGCCGACTTGTCGGAACAGCACACGCGCGCTACCGTCGATGATACGGCGAATGAACGTGCGATCGACAAATTAGACCTCTTCTTCTATAATTCGGCAGGGACGACGTGTATATTCAAGCCCACCAACCTGAATGTCACGGAAAACAGGGTGACGATCTCCATTCCTGTCGACCAATATCTCAGTATGGCCGGACAGAGTTTAAGATTTTTTGTTCTGGCCAACTATTATGGAGCGCCGGAAAGTCTCAACGGCAAATCTATCGCCCAACTCAAGCAGTTGGTGGTGGAGAATACCGGGGCGCGAATGTTCAACGGCGCCGAGGCTCCCTCACATTTCGTTATGTCGGGCGAAAGCAGCAGCCCGGTAGAGATAGACAACACACCGAGTCAGCATTTGGATGACATAACACTGAAGCGCACAGCGGCCAAGATCGTGGTCGATATGCTCAATGCGACCATATATGATGAATACGACCCTCTAAACGGAGCAGGCATAGGCGATCCGAAATATACGGCCGTGGGAGCCCGTCTGCACCTGAACAACTATCTGGACGTAGCCTGGCTCAGCAGTACAACGCCTTACTCATCCACATTGGGCGGCAGTGCGGGCTACGGCGCCTACAAATCGACGGAAGCCAGGGCTTTGACGGCGATGACGGCGAATGGCGTCGTTACCGGCTTTTCAATGGACGGCGATGCTTGCTACTCCTATCCCAACGATTGGAACACCGACATTAAGAAACAGAGCTACATAACCCTTGAAGTCGATTGGAGGGAAGTCGAAACAGGAGATGATAAAACCTATTATTACCGCATTCCGTTCTCATATATAGTGCCGGACCAGGATGCGGGAGACCACACGAACAAGATCAGGAGCAATTACATCTATGAGTTCAAGGTGAACGTGTCGGAGCTCGGCGGACTCGATCCGTCGATGGCCGTCGACCTTGCGGCCAACTTCGATATCATCGACTGGAACACGGGAGAGGTGGATGTTTCGCTCCTTAAGTTCCACTATCTGTTCATTATCAATTCCAATGTGACGACAAAGCTGGATAAATACGAATGGGAATATGTGTCGTCCCTGCCGCTTGCCAATAACGACATCACGATCACCGCGGCTTATTGCGACGTGTATACCGATACGAACGGCGGTACCATCTCCAATCCCCGAAAGATAGACTTCCTTCAGGCGGGGCCCGATCAGCGTATACCGGTGTTGACCCGCCGAACCGACGGCAACCGTACATATTTCAAGGTCACAGGCTGGATACCGGAAAATTATGTGCCCCTGTACATAGAGTTGACGGCCAAGAACGATGCGAATCTCACCGCGAAAGCGATGCTTGAGATATTGCCCGGGGAGTATGTAACGGCAACCACGTCGAACGGAGGCATAGGCAATTCGGATAATTTCCCTATTGCCGGAGCGTGGGATCATCCTATTACTTCTGTTACCGGTAGTGGTTTCCCGCAAATTACGGGACCATATGGTGATAATGTCCCGAATGGTCAGAATGTTAATGGAGGAGACAATTACAATTTCTACGAAATCAACACCACCACGCTTCCCGACCGGGAAATAATGATAGGCAATGTTAGGCGGAGTATAATGTTGGGCGACCCTACCAAGGCTTCGCCGACTCCAACCGTCAATTGGACGCATATCGATGGTTTCGAGTATATCGAAACCGATCAAACCAAGAACTACATCGTCTCTCCGTCGTTCGTCGTGGCTTCGCGTCGCGGAGCGACTACGCAGATGAATTGGGCTACAGGACGTGAGCGGTGTTTGAGATACAGGGAGTCGCAATATCCGGCAGGTACCTGGCGAATGCCCACATTTGCGGAACTTGCCATGCTGGGCGATATGCAGAATGACGACAACAGTGCTATAAAAGGCCTGTTCGTTCCTGCCGATGCGACCAGTACGGGCTGGTGGACCGCGTTGAATGAGTCGAATATACAATACAGGATAGCAGCCAATCAATACACGTATGAAACAGGGAGTGGAGTATATACCGGCGGCCTTGCAGCCGTCCGTTGCGTCCGCGATACCTGGAAAGAGTATTCGCAGGACCATTACGGGGTGTATGGAGATTTCCGCGACCAACATTAAGAGGCTGTTTGGATTTTACAACCTCTAACACCGATACGAAAAATTAGCAATATGAGAAAGATATTATTACTGTCGATGATCTCTTGTCTGGCGTTGGCGACAGGCTGCCAGACCGATAATCCCGACGTCGATACCCGGCGCGGTGAGGGCGTCACTCTAAGCGTGACGGTCGATGTTCCCGCGGTGCGGACGCGCGCAGATATCGAGGCGGGCATGATCGACGAACTGTGGGTCATGGTGTTCGGCCAGGCGGGTACATATCTGGCCAGCTATAAGGGTGTCCTGACGTCCGGAACGCTTAGTCAATATACTTTCAACGGCATACCCATCTCCGACGACGGAGATGGCAACCCCAAGGCAAGGATTTTGCACTTCGTGGCTAACTACGACTTCGACGGCTTCAACGATGTCGATCATATAGGTGATGCGGAGAGCGATGTGCTGCCCGAGATGAGTGTCGGCGGCGGTACCGTCGCCTATTGGCAGAGAGTGGTGCTGGAGGACGGCATCCGTGGTGAGTCGGGCGAAACGATAGGTCTGCCCGAAGAGGTTGGAACCGTCCATCTGCTTCGTAACGTAGCGCAGATATCGGTCGTCGACGAAACAGGTACGGCCGGGATGCGCCTCGAGAATGTGACATTTGCCGTGGGTAACCGCTTCGACACCGGTTCGGTTGCACCTTACAATTACCTTACCGCCGAGTGGGGAGGCACCACAGCCGTCGAAGGCAACAAGCTCGTCAGTGCCGACGATTTCGTTATGGAGGCTCCGGGCGGGGAGGTTGTAAACACGATATCCGGAGGCGATCTGACTACGGCCGACAAACAGGTATACGAGCGCGACAACTCGGAAAACGCGGCATATGTGATCGTAAAGGGCGATTTTTATGAAAGTACAACAGATCCGACCCCGACGACGGCATATTACAAGATCAACCTTGTCGACGACGACGATGGCGTGATGCTCGATATTCAGCGAAACAGGAGATACATCATAAAATTAAAGGCCGTGTCGCACAGCGGCTCCGGCGATCTGAACACCGCTATGGCCGGCTCCGCATCGAACGGTATCAACGCCGAGACGGTGGTCTCGTCGTACCCCTCGATCTCCGACGGGCGTAATGTTCTCGAAGTCGAAGCCACGTCGTTCATTTATACCGAAGGCGGCGTCGATTTCAGTATATGGTACAGGCACACGACCTATGACTCGCTGGGTGTGGGTACCATCGATAACGTTTTGGACGAGGCTGTTCTCAGCCAACAAACTGACAGGCCTGTCGTCAACGGAGCTATTACGGCTCAAAATGGGGTTATCACCGGCCGTTTGGCCGCCACGCCTTCGCAGGTCAACAATGCCACTATAACTATCTCGAAAGGGAATCTTTCCCGCTCGATACACTTGCAGCTCAGACCGGTGATGGCTATATCCGCGCATACCGATCCCGCAAACGGAATAATAACCGGCCTTGTGGGCGCCAATGCGGACATACATTTCAATTTTCCTGTGAATACTTCGGAAAGTCTCTTTCCGATACAAGTTCTGATCTACACCAAGAGTCTCACGTCCCTTTCCGGCAGCAATGACGATATGTCCATACAGTCGGGCGGCGGAGAGATATGGTACGTATATAACGCCGAGGCGCAGTACGTTAACGGAGTATTCGATCCCGATGCGGAATATATACTCGATTTTGTGTCGAACTCCACAAGCACGAACGAATTCGTGAGGCTCCAGGCCGACAGGTTCAACGATGCGTATGTAAAGTTCGGCAATCCGCAGTATAATTTCATGAATGCCGCGTTCGATCCGGCAACCGTGGCGAGGGTCACGGGAGCACCAGTCGATCTCGACTTCACTATACCTGCCCACTGGTGGCTGGATAACAACTCGTTGACCGTAACGTTCAATACGACGGGACTTCAACAGCTTGCCGGTAACCCGTCGAATCTTGTGGCTGTTAATGCCAATACTTATCAACTGACCGTCACCAGACCGGCAACCCCCGGGGATTCGCGTCATAAGGCAAGTTTCCAGACTGTCAACATTTTTTCGGCTATCAGCGCCACACTCAGCGCCGGTGGGTTCGCGAACCTTACCGTCAACGCAATGAGGCCGAACTGGAATTTAATTAATCCGATAATCGTAAACCCCGACGATATTACCCAGAGCCGCAGGCCGAGGAGCGTTGCCAGTACCGCCAACAGCGCTACTTACCGGATGAGAGTGATGTTTTATCTGCCGGAAGAGTTGCGGAACACCGGAACCCATAACATAACGTTCGTTGCACCCAGCGTGGAACTATGTGACGGGAACAGTTCGTATAATGGTCCGACAACCTATATTTCCTCCGGATTGTCGGCTGTCAGGGAAAATGGATCCGGCACCACCAGAACGATAACCATGACGGTCAATACCGCAAACAATACGGGGCCGTTCTATTTCACCATTTATAACGGACTAAGCAGCAATGCGAATACAATGAGGCTCTCGGGCGATATTTTCAACGCTTCCAACGACCTTAACGCCGTCAACTATACTTTCCAGGAGGCGAGGTTCAGAAATGCCGCCGACAATGCGAATCTGCTGCCACGGAATGTCAATAATGTCGGCACCAGCTTCAGGTTCTATTTCCAATTGCCGGCAGATTATATCAATACCGATCCGGGTCCCGTAACTTTAACACTCATCTCTCCCAACCTTATATATATGGGCAGTGAAAGCAGATCTGCGGGATTGGATGTAACCGTTAACGACGGTAATACCGGTACCAACACCAACAGGAGGATGACCATAACCATCAACGACCCCACCACGGAACGGTACTATTTCACTGTCCGCACGGCCAACGACGTCACTACCGCCATGTATCTTCAGTCGCCATATTTCAACCGGACAGCCACTCTTAACTAACGTGCGTTCGACAAATTAAAATGGAAAGAACAACATAAAGTAATGCTCTTTAAAGAAACTATTTTGAATTAGTCGAACTCACGTTAAAGAAATCACCCCGAAAGCCGAACCAAGG